>Ga0247734_1002382_pt1 | contig 12441 bp, 11 predicted proteins | sample UWRJL103311B2_FD_180933 | JGI IMG/M metagenome (GOLD analysis project Ga0247734, IMG submission 180933) | Plant litter microbial communities from Arlington Agricultural Research Station in Wisconsin, United States - UWRJ-L103-311B-2 | ecosystem: Environmental > Terrestrial > Plant litter >... | reverse complement strand
CAGCATACCGTTGAGGAAGCGCCGGTTGTCATGAGCAGGCCGCGATTTGCGGCCTCGCTCCGACGGCACAAGCCCTGCGATCACGTCCCATTCCGCGTCCGTCAGATCACCCCGAGCCATCGCCACTCCCGCAAAGAGCAGCCTTGAATCAGAACTTAGCCCGCTTGGGAATCCACTTTGTCAACGCAGCCTAGGCTACGCGGCGGACCGTGACCGGGATGCCGTTCAGCACGGCGTTGCCCGATGCCGTGTCGATCATCTCGGCCGGGCTGAGTTCGTTGATGTTGGTGCCGACGTGCAGCCGCGCGATGTCGAGGCGCGTGCCGCGCCGGTCGTGCCCCCAGCCATGGGGCAGGCTGACGACACCTGGCATGATATCATCCGTCACCTCGACCGGCGCGGTGACAATACCCCCCTGGCTCGCAACCTCGCAACTGTCGCCATTCGAAAGGTCGAGCCGAAGCGCATCGGTACTGTGGATCTGCAGGGTGCAGCGCTCCTTGCCCTTCACCAGCGTGTTGAGATTGTGCATCCAGCTATTAAGCGAACGCAGCTGCCGACGGCTGACCAGTACCAGCCCTACCTCAGGCTCGTCGAGCGCCGCTTCCAGCCGTGGGAGATCGGCGAGGAAATGGGGATGGGCCAGTTCGATCTTGCCAGTAGACGTGGTGATCGCCTGTGCACCGAGCGGCACGGCAGGGCCAAGCAATATTCCATCCGGCGCGGTCTTGAAATCGTCGAGCTTCAGGCCTTCGGGGTTTGCGCCGAACCGGTCCCCGAAAGGCCCCGACCGAATGCACAGATCAAGTATGCGTTCGGGTCCGTTGGTCGGCAACGCGTCGAACGCGACCTGACGGTCGATCCCCGCCTGATCGCACATACTGCCGAAAAATTCATCATCCAGCGCGTTCATATCGGGAATCTCCACCCCGCCCATGATCGCACCGATGCGCGCCATGACATGCCATTCCGGCGGCCGATCCCCCTCCCCGAACAGCGCTGGGGAATAATGGCCGCCGCTCGTCAGTGCCCAAGGCCACGCCCATATGTCCCAATGCGGTTGCTCAAGCAGTGACGGACTGGGGAAGATCACATGGGCGTGGCGGGTGGTTTCGTTGATGTAGATGTCGATACTGATCATGCATTCGAGCTGTTCGAGCGCTGAATCGAGTCTGGCGGAGCCTGGCACCGAAAGCACGGGATTCGCGCCCAGCGTCATCAGCCCGCGGATCTGACCAGCGCCCGGTGTGTCGATCTCCTCGGCGAGGCAGGAGGCAGGATATTGGCCCAAGATCGCGGGGACTCCGCGCACGCGGGAGGGTTTGCCCGTCACCGCGCCTGTGCTGGCATAGGGCGGGGCCAGATCTAGGTGCGGCGCGACCTGCGTGCTCCACATCGATCCGCCGGGCGCATCCAGATTGCCGGTCAGCATGGCGATGGCGTCGACGAGCCAGGATGCGAGCGTACCGAAGCTTTGGGTGCAGGTGCCGATCCGACCGTAAATGGCAGCGGCCCGCGCATCCGCGATCTCCAGCGCGAGAGTGCGGATGACGGACGCATCGACGCCGCAGAACCTCGCCACGCGTTCGGGCGGAAAGGCGGTGGCGACATCACGCAGAGTTTCGCTCCCCGATATCAGCGGCGCAAGGAGACCGAACCGGACACGGTTTTCGGCGAACAGGACATGCACGATGGCGAGCAGGAAGGCCGCGTCGGCACCGGGGCGCAGCGGCACCCATTGATCGGCCGCAGCCGCCGTGCGAGTCCGTACCGGATCGACCACGACCACCTTTCCGCCCCTGGCCCGCAACGCGCGGATTCCGCCCATGACATCGCGGTGCGAGAAGATGCTGCCCTTCGATTCTGCGGGGTTCGCGCCCAGAATGACGAACAGGTCGGTCCGGTCGATATCGGGGATCGGTATACGCCACATATTGCCGTACAGCAGGTAGGAGCTGACATTCTTGGGCAGTTGATCGACGCTCGACGAAGAAAAGCTCTGGGCGAAGCGAGCCAGCCGATAGAGCAGCATCATGTACCGGCCGCTCGCGAAGCCTTTACCCGACATGTTACCGCCAAAGCTGGCAAACGCCGATTGCCCGTGTTTTTCGCGCACGCCATGCGCCAGCCGTTGGGCATGCGTGAACGCCTCCTCCCACGACGCCTCGCGCCATTCGGCGCCTTCCCGGATCATCGGCGTACGCAGGCGATTGGGGTCATGATGAAGATCGCCGAGCGTCGTGCCTTTGGGACAGATATGGCCCTGGCTCCAGACATTCGCCTTGTTCGGACGCACAGTCGTCACCCGATCGCCCTCGACGCTGACATCGATGCCGCACATGCCTTCACAGAGCGGGCAGGTGCGCTGATGCGGCCGGATTTCTTCTTTGGTGCTCAAAATGCGGATCCTTCCGAGATGCATTTGACAGGAAGGGCGGGCCACTGCTCAATGCGTCCATGACCAACTCTTCCGAGACGCCCACCCCGGCCCAGGTCGGCCACGCCTTCCTCGACGCGATCGTCGGGGGCGACCTGGATGCGCTCGACGCGCTGCTCGCGCCGACCGCGACTTGGTGGGTCCAGGGGTGGGGTATGCTGGAACGCGATGCCCTGCTCCGGGGCCTTTCCGGCACGATCGGCCGATCGAGCGAACGCGCCGTGACAATTCTTCGCACGACCGTTGAGGGCGATCGGGCGGCAATCGAGGCGGAGGGCCGTTTCAGCTTTGCCGAAGGCCCTTATTGCAACAGCTACGTCTATATATTCACGATCGATGCCGGAGGCCGGATCGCGGAGGGCAAGGAATATCTCGATACCGCAATCGCCGCCCGCTTCTACACCCCGAAGGACTGAACGGCGCGCGTCGCCGAACGGAGGAAGCGACAGACGCCGCTCCCTCCGCAGATGAAGAATGCGCGGAGCCGGCATCGCCCTAAAAGTCGTACCGCACCCGGACGCCGTAGGTGCGTGGCGGGGCGTAACTGCCGGAATTGATGCCGAAGCTGGTCGCGCTGATGATGATGTTCTGGATGTACTGGTGGTTCGCCAGATTATCGACATAGGCGGTCACGGTGATCGGCAGGCCCTGCAGATTGCTGACCTGCGCATTGAGACTGATCAATTCATAGCCGGGCAGTCTCACCGGACCCTGCAGATAATGGTCGATGTGATAATAATCGCCATGGAGCGACATCTTGCCGAAATCGCCGAGATCGAAGCTATAGTCCGCCGCGAACTGATAGCTCCACTTGGGCGCGCCGGTGAAACCGCCCGGAGAGTGGAAGAAGGGCGCCAGGATGGCAGGCGATTCCAACCGGTCGAATTTCTGGCGCAGATGCGCGCCGGCGAAACTGAACCGCAGCCCCTGCATCGGCGAGATATCGCCGTCGAATTCGAAGCCTTTCGAGGTTGCCGTACCGGCGTTGATCTGCAGCGCGGAGCCCGATGGCGCGTTGGTCGAATCCACGCCCGGCAGGCCCGAGCCCGCGGTGATGCCGGTAGCCTGCAACTGCAGCTTGTCGAAATGGCTTATGAAGGCGGCGATGTTGAAATGGCCGCTCCATGACCCACTGCGGAATTTGGTGTGGGCGCCGATCTCGTAGTCGGTGACGGTCTGTGGATCGAAGGTCTGGAAGGGGCTCAGCACGGGCGCCAGAACGGGCGCGTTGAGGCCGCCGGCGCGATAGCCGCGCCGGTTGGTGAAATAGAAGAAGATGTCGTCGCTAGCCTTATAGTCGACGCCTACCGTCCACGTCGGCGCCTTGGACTTAGCGGAACCGTCGAAGCTTGCGAGGCCGAATGCGCTGCCCGTATCGGCCCGGCATTCGCTGAGGCCGCCATAGGGCGGGACGACCGTGTCGCCAGTGGCGAGCGAGATCGAAACCCGGCTGTTGCTGCAGATCGACTGTCTGTCCCAAGTGTAGCGGAAGCCGCCGTTAAGCGTGATACCCTGGAGGCCCAGGTCGTCGAGGGAATAGGAAAGGTTCGCGAACGCGGCGTGGCTTTCGTCGCCATAGAGCGTGTCGGAGAGGGAGCCGACCGGCCATATGCCGCGAAGCGCGCCGTTGACGATCGCCGCGGTCGTCGGGCTGGGCGGGGTCGGGCGGAACAGGTCGAGCACCAGATAGTTTACACCGGCCGGCTTCGCCTTGAGGTAGAAGGCGCCGGCGATCCAGGACAGTTTGTCGTTGAACAGCGATCCGCTGATCTGCAACTCGTCAGTATATTGCTCGGAAACGCTGTGGTTACGGGTCGTGATCAGCGTTCCGGGCTGTCCGGGTATCAGGCCGAGTGCGGCGAGACCGGCCCCGAGATTGGGAAGGGGCGCGGCCGGCAGCCCGATCGCATTCTGGAGGTTGTCGACATTGGTGTAGCGATAGCCGAAGATATTCTTGATCGACACGCCGCCCAGATCGATCGCGGTCGTGTTCGACAGGCCCCAGAAGGTTTCGTTGTCGAAGGGGTCAACCGTGCTGGCCGCCGTCCGTTTGCCCAGCACGCGCAGCGAATCCACCAACGGCTGAAGGTCGGGGCGCAACACCACGACTGGGAAATAGGCCTGCGCGCGGCTTTTGATGCGCGTATAATCGAGGACGAGCGTGTTTCTGATCGTGTCGGTCGGCTCGAACAGGATCGATGCGCGCACGGCGTCCATGTGCAGGTTGTCCTGCCGCTTGCCAGTGCTGATGTTCGGCGTGAAGCCCTTGTTGCGTTCCCGGTCCGCAGACAGGCGGATAGCCAATTTATCGGCGATGATCGGGATATTCACAGCGCCTTGGAAGCTGTGTTTGTTGTAGTTTCCGACATCGGCCTGCACATAGCCCTCAAAGTCGTAAGATGGGGCGCGGGTGTATACCAGCACCGCACCGCCGGTCGTATTCCGCCCGAACAACGTACCTTGTGGGCCTTTCAGCACCTGGACGTTGTCCAGATCGAAAGTGGGTGTAAAACTGCCGATCGGCGGGAGCGGCACCTCGTTCAGATAAGTGATGACCGAGGGAAGGCCCGGACCGGTGACGGCCTTGCCCTGACCGCGGATCGTGTAGGTGGTGTTCGACATCGAACCCGCCCCGTTCAGGATGACGCCGGGCACAAGCCGCTGCAAGTCGCCCGTCGTCTGAAGGCCTAATTTCTGGATGTCCTCGCCGCCGACCGCCGTGATCGATACCGGAACGGTCTGCGCCGATTCCGACTTGCGCCTTGCCGTGACGATGATGTCGCGGCTCATATCATCCACGCTCACATTCGCCTGGCCGGTCGGACCGACTGCAGACTTGGCATCCTGTGCCTCCGCGGCTGTCGCAGCTACCAGTGCAATCGCTGAAACGGCGATCCAAATCTTCCCTTTCGTCATTTCGACATCCCTCTCCCTGTTAGCGGGCCGATCTCTGCGGAAAGGCTCTTCACTACTGTGCTTGGATTAGCCGATGACCCTGCCCGCCAACACGCGAGAGAGCGTCGCTGGATTGCAGATTAGATCGCCGACTGACCCAGCGGTCGCCTGACGGATTTCCTTATTGGCAAAAGCGCTCGGCGCGCTTCATGTGCCCGCCTCGGACTGGGCTGCAAGATCGAGCGACTCCATCAGTTCGTCTGCGGTCATGCCGTGCGATCGCGAAATATGGATCAGGTCGAGATATTCGCGCCACTCGATAATCTGCCAGTCGTCATCCACTTCAAACACGGCCACGAGCGGGACTGAGGACCATTTGCCGTTGCGCCGCGACCAGTCCACCCGTTCGGTGAAGACCGTATTGCCATTCGATCCCCACGACTTCATGTCATGCCGCTGTTCTGTGGACTTCTGCTTCATCAACAAATGCTCGGCGAGGATTTTGTCCCGCCCCACGACGGGCGCAATGGTCGGGACGACGATCTGATAATAAGCGGCCTCGGCCAGCGGCTTCAGCGCGGCGGCGAGGTCGGTCGGCCAACTTTCACGATACGCACCGATGAAATTCAACACGATCTCTTCCTGCTTGGTCAACGCCAATCTCTTTCTCCTTGAAAGGTTTGCGGGCATTCGATCGCTGCCCTGCGCGGCGCTGTTTCAGACGGGTTCGGAACGTAGCGATTGCTCCAGGTCCTCGACCGGCATGCCGATCTGGCGCGCGACATTCCCGCCATCCAGATATTCGCGCCAGGCGACGATCCTTCCCTCCGGGCCGATCTCGAACACCGCGACGAGCGGAATCGACACCCATTTGCCGTTGGTGTGGGACCAGTCGGTCCGTTCAGTGAAGACGAGGCTGTCGCTGGACGCGATCCCCCTCATATCATGACGCTGGTCGCCGTATTCGGCCTTGATCCGTTCCCATTTTGCCTTGATGGCGGCCTTGCCCCGGATCGGGTCAGTGGTTGGGACGATACTTTGATAATAGCAGTCGTCGGACACCAGCCGCAGCGGTGTATCCAGATCATCGGGCCAACTATCCCGAAAATAGCCGATAAATTCCAGCGCGATCGATTCTTCTCTTGTCCCCATGACATCTCTCCGCCTGTTTTCTTGTTGTTGGCGCAAGATTAGCATTTGGCGAACGTCGGCGTCACACGGCCCGAACGTCGCCGGACGACAGATTGTTTATCCCAGATACGCGCAGGAAAGCGATATTCGCCTCCAACTATGGAATTTGGCAGCGGCTGGAAGGGATCATGATCCATCGCAATTTGCGAAGGCGAGTTCGTCGATAACAATCGCGTTTCGGCGATGGCACGATTCCTTTCCCGTTGCCGCGTTGCGGAACAAGATAGCCCCAATATTTCAACGGAGCCTACCCATGCCGCTTCCCTCTTCCGAACAGATCCGCAGCTTCGTCGTAGAATCCATCCAGTTGTGGAATAGCGGCAAGAAGGATGCCTTCATGGCGCTCTACAAGGACGTGGCTCCCGGTGGTTTCCGCTTCGAAAACCCCGTCGGCACCGGCGTGCAGGAAGGATGGGACGCGCTTGTCAAAATGTGGGACGATTATGCCGCGATCGTGCAGATTGAAATTCTTCATCTGATCGTGACCGGGTCGGAAGCTGTCGCCGTGATGGCGAACAAAGCCAATGTCGGCGACCGTCCGGCCATTCGCTACAGTGGCGAAACCTACCATTTTTATGAGGATGGTTCGTTTCACGCCCGCTATTTCGTGGAATGATCGATCGTCCGAAAACGCGCCGACGCGACCGGCACGGCGCGGCGTCGGGTAGGACATTGAGGTCAATTCAGTGCGATCCCGCTCCGAAAGGCCTGCGGGGTCCGACCGGTGCTGCGATGGAATGCCGCCGCGAAGGCAGCGGAACTCCTGAAGCCGCAGTCGAATGCCACCTGCTTGATCAACAACCGCTGATCGGACAGCAGCAGCTTGGCGCGATCCAGCCGACTTTGCGCCAGGAAGCTGCGCAAGGTTTGCCCAGTGGTCGCTCGATAGCGCATGGCCAGTTTCCGTCCGCCCATGCCGATCGCTTCCGCCAGATCGGCGATCGTCGGCGCGTCGCCGGGTGTGTCGATGGCCATCGCCCGCAGGTTTTCCAGCTGTGCGCGACTAAGTTCTCCTGGCGCGGTCGCCTCCGGCGTGCCCTCCCCGACGAACTGGCCGCGCAATTCGAATGCGACGCCCAGCAACAGCGTCTCGATCTGGAGCGCGCTGGCGAAACCGGGGGTTAGCGTCTCTGCCGCAACCCGGCGCAGCATCGCGGCGATATAGTCATTGCGGATCACCAAGGCGGATGCCCAGTCGAAGCTAGGCCAGTGCCAGGCCACAGCCGAGCGCGACGCAATCTCGTCAATATCAAAGCCACATGAAATGCTGCGCTGCGTGCCGCGCTGCCACCGCATCAGCATCGGCTCGTCCTTCGCGAAGAAAGCGATACCGCCGAGATTGACGTGGCGGGCTTGATGCCTGCGAGGTTCGCGCGCGCCCGTGACGAGGCGCGATGCGTTGCACAACATCTGCACGAAACATTGGGGAGAACGAAAAAGACCCTCCCCCGCCTCCAGCCAATTGGTGCGATGAATCTTGACGTCGAAAGTCGCAGCTTGCGACAGCCCTTCCACCCGATCGACAGCCGGCGACGACGACTGAAGCAAATAGCTTTGCAAACAATTCATGACACGTTCTCCCGTTCGCGCTGTCCTGCCCTGTTGAGCCATCGACCTTTGCGCAGAGCATGGCTGCAACTAGGACAGCTTTTACCCCTCTTTCGACAGGTTGCGCTTGTCGTCTATGAACCGGCATCCGGTCGCCATATGGAACCGGCTTACGCTCAAGACGGGCGCCTTGGTACATCCTATTCCACACTAAATAATCCCTCGGTCCGCACGGGCACCTCTTATGAAGGACGGCAGGGACACATGTGCCCCATCCGCCATAAAATTAAGTTGTGAAGCAATAGCTATTATATTTCCCCGTTTTAAATAGCCATCTGGGTCTACCGCCTCGCCGTGCGCCATCAGGGCGAGAACACGGCCGGGACCAGTGCGAATGCCCAAATAATCCATCGCTATCGCCGTGCCGCCGTCAGTACGCAACACCACATGGGCGTCGAGGAGGACCGCGCCATCGCCGCGTACGGTGTGCCAATCAGCACCACCCGCAAGTATTCGACCCGAAATACGCTCGCCCTGAAATCGCCGCTCAGCCATTTCACCGACGCACCGGTCCAATCCGTCGGGCCCGCTGATCGCATGGATATGTGGCGCGCCAACCGTCATCACAAAAAGCGGGCGTGTTCGCAGTTCGCCAAGCATGGTAAAGGTTGCGCCCAAGTCATCCATGGCTCTGCTCCTTCGCCGTCTTAAGTTTGTAGGCAAAGGCCGCAATGATGGTGGCAGCCGACAACGTCCGGGCTTGCGGCACCCAGCCCCGCCCAGCGTGCGACATTGCGATACACACCGCGCGCCTTGGCCGCTGAGTGGAGCGCTTTTCACAAGTCATAAGCATTAGGGTAGGCGGGGATATCGGAACGATCGACCTCAGTGTCGAGTGCAGCGAAGCGGTTTGCCACTATCCTTGCCGGATGACTGGATACGGCGCCCACCATCGGTGGTGTGCCGGGCCGCGTCACCAGCCAACGCTGTGCGATATCCGGCATTCGCTAAGCTCTAATCGGAGACAAGAAACCCCAAGCCGGCTGCCAGCATCGCCAATCGGAAATGCTATCGCGCCGATGCTGGTCGCAGTGGTGAGGAGAACAATGCCGGCGTCACCGCTGATCGCGGCGGCGATGGAGGTAGACGACACACCCCCATCGGCACCTGAATCATCGGCAAGGCGATGCCGAGCATGCCTGAGATGGAGGGGGGTATCATCGTCTCCAGTGAGTCAGAATCAGTCGATAGCGGCCGCGCGTTTATGCCGGAACTCGACTACCGGCATGATGGAGCCGGAAGGCGATTTGCAGATGTCTGCGACACGGGTGGCGATACCTGCAATCATGCGCGTCACGAGGCTTCCCGAAATGGGCGATGACTGAGAGCTGCGCAGAATTTTGCGATCGCCAACCGATCAGTTTTCCGATGCCTGGCGAAAGGTCGCGCGAAACTGTTCCAGATCAACTTCGTCAACGTCGGATACCGCGAAATATTCGAGCTTTCCGGACTCCCAACGCAGCATGCTGAAGCGATCATTGCGCAAGATAGCAGACAACGGCGAAGTGCGCTCCGGCTTCGGCCGCACGAACAAGGTGATGGGATGCGCGCTCGTGCCGTAGACCATCACAGCGACATGGTGCCCGCCGACATGATCGAGCCGGGTGCCCACCAGCGGAAATCCGGCCGCCGCAAGGTCGACCACGGTCGGAGAGAAACCGATCCGTCGGTCGAACCAGGGCTTTCCCCGCTGTCTGTCGGATGCCTGGACGTCGATCAGCTGGGGCGCGCTCAGCGAGCGCACATGCGCTGCGACCAATTCATCCTCAAGCCCGCTCGTGTTCTGCGCGGGCATGCCGAGCACCAACACGGCAATTGCGCCCAGTACCCCGAACGCGCCGCCCCCCAGCCATCGCGCTGTCCGGGCTCCAATGCAGCGCCCCTCAAGGGCGAATGGTCTCGAGGTTCGCGCCGAAAGCAACATCGCCCTCACTGCGTCGCGTAAACTTCGCCGTCCAGGGTGCTGCGGCGCACTTTCACGAGATCGCACATCCACCGTTTTGAGCCGGGCCAGCGCGGCACGACATTCGACGCAGCCGCGCAGATGGGTTTCCAACGCGATGCGGGCCACGCTGTCCAACTGACCGTCGGCCATGGCGTGCAGTTCCAACTCGTAGTCCGCGCAGGCTGTCATGTTCGCTTTGCTGAATTGCGGGCACAACATATCAGGAATACCTCACGCGCTTTACGCCTTTCATCGCTCGGTTGGGGGGTGATAGCGGGCATGTATCCGTCGCGTGACCCGATACCCCGCGCGCCTGCTGTATCACGCTTTACCAAAATCCGCTCCCGATCGCGTGTTGTCTGCACCGCCTAACGTACAAGAAAAGATCGGGAATCAGCGAGACATTTAACCGTCGGTTTGGCGATTGTGGAGGGCGCACCGCTGCTGATCTGCTCAATGATGCGGGAATGCCCAGTTTTGGCAGAATCAGCCGTTTTGGCCCGAGTCTTGGAACGGCAAGTGCCGACCGATAGTGTTGAAAAACTCGGCCTTGCAGTAATCGCATAGTCCTGATTCACTGTGCCTGTCGTTGGGAGGCAGGCTGATGATGGGTGCTCGGACGGTGATGCAGGAGGCGCTGTTTTACAGCTTCAGCCTGGAGGACCACGTGCCGCAAAGCCACCTGCTGCGGGCGGTTGACCGCTTTGTGAACCTGGACGGTATCCGGGAGAAGCTGCGGCCATTCTATAGCGAGACGGGCCGCCCTTCGATCGATCCCGAGCTCATGATCCGGATGCTGCTCATTGGCTATTGCCTGGGCATCCGGTGAGAGCGGCGCCTGTGCGAGGAAGTGCATCTCAATCTGGCCTATCGCTGGTTCTGCCGCCTCGGCCTTGATGGAGCGGTGCCGGATCATTCGACCTTCTCAAAGAACCGCCACGGCCGCTTCCGGGATAGCGACCTATTGCGGGAATTGTTCGAAATGACTGTCACGCGCTGCATCGAGGAGGGATTGGTCGGTGGCGAGGGTTTTGCCGTCGACGCCAGCCTGATCAAGGCCGACGCGAACCGCCAACGCGGTGTGCCTGGCGAGGAGGGCTTGCCCCCGGACATCGTCAACCATGCTGCCCGGGAGTATCTGGAGGTGCTCGATGCCGCAGCGTTTGGGGCTGCATCGCCCGTCACGCCCAAATATCTGTCGCCTGCCGATCCCGCAGCGCGCTGGACAAGCGCCCATGGCGGGCAAGCCTTCTTCGCTTACAGCACCAACTATCTCATCGATTTGGCAAACGCCGTGATTGTTGATGTTGAAGCCACCACGGCCATTCGTCCCGCCGAAGTGACAGCGCAGCGAACGATGATTGACCGAACACAGGAACGTTTTGGCATCTGGCCCCAGCGTCTGGCCGCCGATACTGGTTATGGCGATGCCGCCAATATCGCCTGGCTTGTCCATGAGCGCGGCATCGAACCGCATATCCCGATTTTCGATCACGCGAGGCGCCGGACCGGAAGTTTCCAACGCGACGAATTCCGCTACGATCACCAACATGATCTCTATGTATGTCCCGGCAGCAAAGAGCTGTTCCCGCGCCGCAGGAACTTTGCGGCGCTGCGGGGCGACGTCGATCAAGACGGGTTTATCCGCTACCGCGCCAGCAAACATGACTGCGATGCCTGCGCCCTCAAGCAGCAATGCTGCCCCGGTCAGCCCAATCGCAAAGTGATCCGATCAATTCACGAGGGTGCACGGGATCTGGCAAGAGATCTGTCCCAAACCGACGCCTATGTCACATCCCGCCGCGAGCGGAAAAAGGTTGAGATGCTGTTCGCCCACCTCAAACGCATCCTCAAGCTCGACCGCTTGCGCCTGCGAGGGCCAAACGGGGCAAAGGACGAGTTCCTCCTTGCAGCCACCGCTCAAAACCTCCGCAAGTTGGCAAAGCTGATCCCGATGCCCGCCGCACCGGCGCTCGCATAACCGGGACGGGCCTTCCAGACCGTGCCCAAGCTGGTACCAGCCTCGATCTCAGTGGCGGGTTTTTCAACACTATCGACCAATTCACGACATTTGGCGTCGCTGATGTAAGCGTCGGTTTTTGCTGAAACCCGCCATTTGGGTCGAGCAAACCGGCCGGTCGGCTTTGCGCCCTTCTCGGACGTAGGCCGGTATGCAACCTTGCTCGTAAAGCCGCCGCGGCTTCGACCAAAGCCCTCCTTACAGGGCCCCCTTTAGCGCCCACTGCCTGAGAATGGCCGCGGACGATCGTACTGTCGATCATGTGCTGCCAATCGTCGGTCAGCCCGAGATCGACCAGCGTGGCGAGCATTGCGTCCCACACACCCTGCTCGGCCCAACGCCGGA
>Ga0247734_1002380_pt1 | contig 12446 bp, 6 predicted proteins | sample UWRJL103311B2_FD_180933 | JGI IMG/M metagenome (GOLD analysis project Ga0247734, IMG submission 180933) | Plant litter microbial communities from Arlington Agricultural Research Station in Wisconsin, United States - UWRJ-L103-311B-2 | ecosystem: Environmental > Terrestrial > Plant litter >... | reverse complement strand
ATACAATGGGGGAAAAGACTGCGTCGTATTGTTGGTATTAATACTGGCTTGTTTGCCAGTATTAGCTCTCTCCTCCGATTCGCCGGCTCACCTCGAGAGTACAAACATAAAGCTGCCTCCACAATCGTCCTCCGAATCTCAGCCTTCAAAACCCATCCCTCTCCCGCAGCCGCTACAAGCTGTATATATCATATCCAAGCATCCATTCCCCGAAGTCGAGACCTTCGTTGAAGCCTCGGCAACAGAATACCACCTCGACTTAGCACGATATGCCTTAGCCATGCGGCCAGGGCTGGAAGCATACTTGAATGACAAGCCATCTGTCAAAGCAATATTTGTCGGAACAAGGCGGACAGATCCGCACGGCGAATTTTTGACACATTTCGATCCTACGGATAAAGACTGGCCTCAATTTATGCGTATACATCCTGTTATTGATTGGCATTATGTGGAAATCTGGGCTGTGAGTGATCTCTAACTTTGATGCTTTTCGTATTCCTTTTACCGGGGCGGTTATGAAGCAGAGAAGAGAGCGGCTGTAACGAGATCTCGCTAATATGAATATAGTTCATCCGACACCTAAACATCCCTTTTTGTAGTTTATACGCTCGAGGCTTTACATCACTAGGTGGCATGTATGATACACATCCAAACCCTGCGCTAGCAGTAAAAGGCGATGCCACAAAGTTTCGACCGGCCTACGAGCTGATGGATGATGACGAGGAGCGTCTAGGTCGAGATTCCTAGATTGCGCTGGGCTCTACAACTTCCGGTGAGCCAACCATATATTGGGTAGACCCTCAGTGATGGCTCAAGAATGAGTCTCGAGCAGCTTCATAGAAAATAGAGCATCAAGCATATAAGCGATTGGATTTTACACTTACTTTACACCCTTCTATTTCATTGCTATTCTCTTGATGTTCGAAGATGACAGGCTTCTTGTCCTATCTGCTTTGTTTATACTAATATGTGACATGAGTTCAGACTAGAGCTGGCGGTGAGGTGTAGAGTAAGCAGCGGTGCAATACCTGGTCTAGAAGAAGGAGTATGAGGAAACCCATTAGGCTTAAGTAGAAGACGACAGATTTCACCACCAAATTTCAATACATGCTCATATATTTGTCAATAAGCAATCTCATTATAAACTCTCAGTATGCTCGCCCACTCTATCAAGTACAAACATCTGGATCTAAATATGTGTTTACCCAATTTACTTCCCTTTTACAAGCAAAAGCTACCACTTTTTATTCTTTGAACATAAGTGTACATTCCTACAGCATATGCTCCGGAGAAAATGCGTAAACATTGTCTTAACACAGGCTTTCATATCTGGCATAACGCCTTGCGTCAAACTTGGGTTTAGAACAGTGACTTTCATTCATCTAACCCTCCCGTTCACTGTTTACCCCATTGATAGCAAACCCGTATGAAGTGTCCCTCTCCCCTCTCTTTCTCGGTCACCTAACCCAAATTGCTCAAATAGGTGCTTAGAAACGCCATCCACCACCCATTACCCACCCCCTTTCCCATTCTCTCCAAACGTCAGCGGGGAACAAAACAAAACTTCTCAAGAGCGCGGGGAAATATAATCCTGGCGCAGCATTTTTCCTGAAACATCGACTTGGCTCTCTCTTCTCCAAACCTTTCCCATGACGAAACATCCGCCGGGAGATGGAGAAAAACAAAGAAACACGCATCCGCAGTCACGCGATTGCGAGAAAGTATATTTTCCCCCTCCGACTTGAACGCTGCGAGGGCTCGGTCGCCCCGGGGAATATTTGTTTGTAGAGGAAAGTATTGCTTTTTTTTGGAGAGGGGGGTTTGTAAAAGGTAGACAGTGAGACGGCCAATGTTACACGCGGAAGATATTTCTCCTAGCTTGTTGTCAATGGAAGATATTGGACACATTGGTTTATTTTAGAATTGGCTAGTGAATAGTTTGGTAGTCTAATCCACAGATATCAGGGGCAGATATCGAAGCCCGTGGAGTTGGGCTAGTGCTCTATTTATGGGGGGTTATAACGAAGCATATGTGTGTAGGTCCGACAGACTCAGATGAGTTAGATCTCTCCTTGTCAAAGGATCAAAGGAATCTTATTTTGTTCCCCATGACTGCTTCAAGTTATTACTCGTTTTTTCTTCTTTTTTGCAACAGTTAAGAGCCTAGGTGACTATACTTTTCAATTTAGAAGAAAGTATATCTGTATTTCCCTTCCTAAAGTGCAGAGGGCTTCCCCCCCCCCCTTCTTTTTGTTTATATTATCAGCACCTGAGAAAGCTTATATTGGATAAAAATATTCATTAACATTGTGTAATTTGCCTCTTTGGGCCCTTGGCCCTTAATGCCGTAAACGGGTATATACAATAAACATCAACGCCAATAATATAAACGCCATCCTCGCATTTTAGATGCTTTCGCTAAATAAATTGAATTCCATCATAATACATTGGCTGGACAGCACAGCTGCCTTCCCCTAATGCTACCTAGGCGTTGGTAGAGCCTTGTTTTTCCCTGTACCATGGACACTAGTAGCATCCATCTCATAAATTGAAACCTTCTTTGAAAACGGTATGTAGCTACCCGGAACTGGCAATTCGCTGTCCATAGTTGCTGACTGGTTGTTTGAAAATGGTAATTGGCGATTTGAAGAAGGGGACGCATTATTCGAAAAAGGCAACTGCCTATTTGAAGAAGGCGATAAAGTATTAGAAAATGGCATCTGAGTGTTTGAAGATGGTGAAAAGTTATTCGAGAATGGCATCCGTATATTTGAAGCCGGCGACGTATTATTAGAAAACGTAAGCGAGCCTTTCTTTTGTATTATAGGGCTTTCCAACTCGGCGTGCTGTTGTTGTCCGAATTTCCGCGCCTTGTCTTGGTTTTCCAGTGTTCGCAAATACTCCTTTTGCCCTTCCGATTTCCGGTTTCGCCGTCGTTTGCAATACCAGAATAAAAGTATTCCTAACGCGACGGGTACAAGAACGGCGAAAGTAATTGCTACACCGAGGACGGCATCCGAGGTTCCGGAATCATTATCTGACGATATGGGGGGAGGTGTGGTGATGTTTGAGGGGTCCAACAAGCTGGTAATGTTTAGTAAATGGTGTCTGCGCGACAGAGAGGAATACTTACCCATCGATCACATGAACAACCCCATTCTCCACAAGCAGGTCCGAAGTAGTAATTTTAGCGCCGTTGACAAATGTTTCATTCATCCGTTTCGTTATTGTGAGGTTTTTCCCCTGAACAGTCCTCAATATTTGTCCATTAAATAGTTTTGAGCTATATCCTTTCACTCCTGCCACAAAGTGGTAATCGAAAACTGAATTGAGCTGAGCTTGGGTGGGTTTGGTGGACGAAAGATTGTTGAAAGCATCCATTGCTGCAACTGAATTTGGGATGAAAATTGTAGTGTCTGGCGTCCCGAGAAGCGACTGTATGTGCGCTGAATTTGAAGTCGCTAGGAAACCGCCCTTTTCGAGAAGTGCGACGTATACCTTCAACTGAGCTTGCTGCGCTGTTATAGGAACGGATTTGGGAATTTCAAGTACATTGCCAATGATATGTATGATACCTCCGGTACACAGGATATCCTAGTTCAAAGTCAATTTACAATTATGTATAACTTTGGAATCTGCAAGGTCTTACCGGATTGGTAATAGTTGAGACCGTCTTGTTTGCTGATAGAAATTGCGGGATTCCAGCAGAATTTGCTATTGCTTCCACCACCTGTCCACCTGTAACATTCGCTGCAATTCCATTTGGCAGGTTGCTGGACGCAAACTGAGGCGTAGCGGTGATACCAATAGTTGGAAACCCTCCATGCAACAAATGATATAGCAAAGTATCTTCTATCTCAGCTTCCGGCACTATAGATCCACCTTGCCCTAGCCACTTATTGAAAGCAGCATTCGATGGTGCTAGAAACGTAAAGTTATCGGCTTTTGTTAGAATGTCGGTAAGCTTGGTCGAATTGGCGATATGGGAGTTGAGCAAACTGAGACTATCGATATTTTGCAACACATCGAGAAATGGTGCACCGAATGCAATTGTGACCAGCAACAACAGAATGAAAGGAATAAGCTCCATATTAACACATAGGAAAAGGCCGATCCAGCCGGACCGATTGAAGCAATTTGTACAAATGGAGTACTTTTGAAATCGTGCAATCGTGAAAGAGAATTATTGGAACGGAAATGAGGTTGTGAAAGCGTCCAGAGTATGTACTTTGGTCCTAGACGACTCGAAACAGTAGAAGGCATGCTCCACCGACGAACAAGGGAACATGATTAGGTGCAAGGAAGTGACGGTCGTGACAGCCAACATTGATGTCACATTTCGAGCTGAAACGAGGATCGGACACTCCCCGGCCTTGGAGGATGCCAAAGCCCTGCGCAATGCAAATATCCTGCAAAGATCAGCAAAGCACCTTGCTTAATCAAGACATTACTGAAGAAAGACGCAAATCATTTTTAAACTGATTGGGCAAGCTGCAATTGCGAAGTCTAGAGAAAATGGTTTGCATGAGAGCCCGCCATGGGTTTTGCTGAACCTGAATCTTAAGCGGAATTTGAGCAGTGCACTGGTAATCAGAAAGTAAATATTGCAAGTTGTGGCTTGAACAGCAATTATGATGACACGATGCCGGTCTGTCTATTCCTTTGCAACCTGGGATAAGTTTGCTAGGGAATGAAGGCGGCGAAGATGGATTGTATCTTGTTCTGTATCAGGGGCGAACCGGCAGGCTGGGCACGGGGCGGGAGGTTGAAGTTTACTTCGTACAACGTATAATGTGGAGAGCGAGCTGGGGTTTGAGATTTTGGACATCGACAAGTCAAGTCAGTAAGGTTGAGACAAAAGCTAGTACGGCTAGTGTACGATGTACGAAGTCAGAAGTGCAGATGAAGAACGAGCATGCACAAGACAAGTACTGTACCACTCTCTCCAGTAGGGCAAGCCAGCAAGCAAGCAAGGCAGGACATGCCAAACCGCAAGGGGAGCGGGCAGCGAGCAGCGAGAAGGGATGGATGTTCGGGAAGTGGACACCAACGTCAACACCAACACCAGATGTCAGGCAGTGTTCAAGGATTACGAGTGGGTTGTACTGTACTTACCCCAGCTCAGTTCTCTCTGCCGTAAGGAAGTACATACCATCTTGCAGTCTAGGAACAGAACAGGGAACTGTACCACAAGAGCACAGAACCCGGGTCACCAACCGTCTCAAAAAGATTGGACTATGCAGATGGTCTTGTTTACAACACTTATCCGTGAGACAGCTCGGCATCATCCCACCGTGCATAACTAATATAGTGGCTAATGAATAGTACAGTACACACGCTACACCTATCACAGTCCGCTCCAGCAACTATCTTTCCTGGTTTTTTGTTCACTAACATAAATTAACGTACATATAAAAGGGATCGATTGAACCATTGTCAACTTCGCCACGAATGGCCGTGCAGGACCTAAGAGAGCCAATGATATCGATATCGATGGTGGTGCAGGTGTATACGTTGAAGCAGAGTACTACTCACTATCGGGTTGCTTATGTACAGGGGCAATACTGGATCGGTTTATGTTTTTGTGAGTATTGTAATAGGCAATACTGGATCGGTTTATATTTTGTGAGTATTGTAATAATCATATAAATGAATAATGATATGAAATTGCAACATTATATATCCCTTGTACTGGGACTCAAGCTCTTGAACTTCACTTCACTTCACTTCACTTCACTTCACTTCACTTCACTTCACTTCACTTCACTTCCAAGAGATCTAAAGAAATACTCAACGATGAATTATTTACTTTAACATAAATACGCTGCAAGACACCCGCCCTGAACTGTACGGTAACTGTCACTGTCACTGTACTGTCCCAGCTGGCCCTGTAAGCGAACGACTTTACAGTCCAGTACAGTAATGGCTTGGCTCTCTTGTCCCGTTATGTTTCAATGGCATCCACTTGATTCTCGTCCACGCACCGAATATTTGGGGCTAGTTGGCCTAGTTTGGAACATCATCTGAACGGAGCGATATACAGGGAGACAGGATGAGCATTATTTGGTTTAAGAAAGAAGCATCAAACATTACGATTGCTCGATATAGGCGGTACCAGTAGTTGAGCTCTAAGGTGGGTAGCGTAAACTTGCAGTTCAATCCCTTGCGAAGTGCGATACAGTGCCGTATGCTAGGAAAGCAACCTAACTTGTGGAAACTGCGCTGAGCAAGCGAACTAACTACTAATCAAGGAGTTGTTGACTCAACATGATTTGAGACGGTTCTTCTTTCTTGTCATGGCTGCAAGGTAGTTGAGACGTAAAACACCAGTGGTTGGGTACTTGCTTTTGGACAAGAGGCGCGATCCTGAAACTGCACCGAAACATGCCACTATCCACCTTTTAGCCACCCTACTTCCCCTCTCCGAACTGGCCTGCCGCCACAGCTGCTACTAGGGTCGTTGAACTTCCAGAAATTCCAAGTGCTACTCTTGACATATTATATTACTGTACAGTACCGCCCTCGCGATGGTTACTGTATCGTGTTCCCTGGGCTTACGGAACTTTGTTCGCAGCTCAATTCGGCTGAATTGGCTCGAAACGGTGACCAAAACATTCGGGGAATCGTCCCCCTTATGGTGAACTTTATTATACCAGTAACTAAACATAATTATTTATAGTAGGAGGGTAACAATTTACTTACCAAACCCACAGCGGGTTAATTAACTTCCCGGTTGACCGTTCCCTAGAACATGTCAAGCTTGCGAATGGCTGCGCGCCTATGTCGCAGATAAGTTTATACATCTATTTGAACAACTCGTGAGCTTATGCTATACTGCTGAGCCTCCAACACCATCCTGTTTTTGGCGTAACGAGATAACACCAGTGCTGGGTCGCTTACGTCTTACAGATAGCGGATGAGGTATATCGGAAGGGGCTCGTAGCTGCTGAGTAGTACCTCGCACTGGTATGAGGCATTGAGACTTGTCAGAAGCTTGTCGAACATTATCATTCCAACGAAATTATATCATATATCTGCTAATAAGCAGCTACTCTACACTATTTTTGAAAGTCTACATATCCTTTACCACCAACAAAGGTTTGAAGCCAAGGTCCTTGCTCCGTTTTTTGTGCTAGCTCGAAATAGTACTCTCCTGCGGCTTCACCATTGATAGCGCCGCCAACCGGTGAACCATCCTCCTTCCTCTCATCGACGTAATAAAACCTGCCATGTACGCATTAATTATGTCACTAGCAATCAAAGAAGATGACCGGCTTACTGGTAACCCGCACTTTTATATGCCAGCGAAGAAGCCCAAATCAAATGCGATGAAGCTCCCTTACCAACACTCAAGCTAAGTAGAACAGGGATGGGCTCGATATTCGTTCGATTTCCAGTGTAGATGAACTGCTTCACCGTCTCCTTTGGAAGACCATCAAAACCCGCCACCGCCTCTTGTGCAGCGGCATATACGCCACTGACATTGATTGCCAAATCTGTCTCAAATTTCGAGAGCGGGCTCGAGAGGATATTCTGGGGGGTCAAAGTATATGCAGCCGCTATAACTAAGTCAATATATGGCCTCTGTCGTCGGCAAAACGCTATACAATGCACACGTACCGTTATAGATAACTATGTTTGGTGTACCGATTTTGGCAACGATTTGAGAAAATACAGACTTGATGCTAGACGGGTTGGAGAAATCGGCTTGGACGCTCACATCGGCTGCTTCCACGAGCGATGGGTAAAGTGTCCTTGAAGCAAGGCCGACTTTGAATCCGTTGCTGCTGAACTTCTGAATTAAGCTCTTGCCGATATTCTGACCACCGCCAAGAATCAAAACAACTTTAGATGACATCCTGGTTCTATTGATGAAATGCTTATCTTAGTTTTCGATGATTTTAGAATGATTAGAATGGGATGAGTAGTTAGTAACTGCAATCTCTTAAAGAAACCCATCTTTTATAGACAGGTAATGATCCCAATCCACACATTTCTTGTGCTACACTGAAGCCTGTTGATCGTCAATGTATTTTTGATTACTAAGAAAATCGAGACCAGGCGAATATGCTCCTCCTATTCGATCCGCTGACAAATTCAACCGGCACCTCCCTCTATCCCTCAGATATAATCCGATATTAGATTGGAGATCTTCACCCACCATCGATTTCAAAGCATGTTAATAATTATCAGAAACGAGAGAGCCGTAAACCATCTAATAAAAGACTTCGGTATTATCGGCGTTAAAAACTGCTTGGAATTGTCATCCACTTCCCATTCGCGAGGAAGATCCTCACATCAACTACACACATCTAGAGTTGGGACGAGGTCGTCCCAAATACAATATTTATTCTTGGACAATTAGCTTTCGGAGATTCAAACTTATTTTATGGCGTGTGTGTACAACAATAGAGCACCTATTGTGATTGCCACGAACCCGACGCTCCGAATCTTGATATTGGTCTTGCCTAGTATACCCATTGTCCTCCCTTTTCGCTCGAAGTAACCACAGATCTTGTGAGGGAACTAAGGTCATAATTCTCAACCGAGAAGCACACATCTTGATGGGAAGAGTAGAGTCGACCTGTCACGCCCGCCTCAATCGAATTGCTTTACGGATACCGTAGTCACGAGAAGAGGGGAATTGGGACTAAGGGATTGTTCAGCACGTAGCATTGAAGAAACCCCCGTTGGAAACCCGCAATTCTGAAAAATAAAACCCAGTCACTCGAAGAATAAGTACCAATTCCCTTAAAAAGGTTACAGAAAAGGTATACCAGATTGCTTGGGAATAGCTCGGCTAGTAAGGGGCTCGCTTAAGATTTATTCCTTTTGGGGTAACCACAATGATTCATTATCCTTGACCCTATCGGGACCGGCTTTGACTAGTAGGTACTAAAGGATTCCCAGTAGGTTATTCAAGAACTAGGCATTGACTTAGGAACCAGGATTCTTATGAAGCATTTTACTATGCTGTTAATTTCAGAAAATTCAAATCATATTTCATCATAAATTGGCGCGTTTACACTTCTGGGAACATTGGTGTTCTCTGTACTATCTCACTCACGGGATTTACTTTTCCCATCACGGAACTTCAAAATAGCAATTATCGAGGCCATCCTCTCTCCCTGTTCTATTTCAGGCCTTGAAGCATTTACAAACTCGAGACGGCATCTTCAGATATGGAGAAGCTGCCCTTTAATGGATGCCTATGTCTCCTTCTTACCTCCTCAAGTTTCAGTCTAACCCATTTCCAAGGCCACATCCGGCACATACCCCGCATCTTTCATCCTGTTTGTATCTAGCTGACTAGGGTAGCTCAGCGTTTATTTGTGATGATGGGTGTGAGTACTCTTATGTTCCTTGAAGCTATTTATTTATGTTATGGAGATTTGTGGAGTGATTTGATGATAATTTGTGGAGTGACTGAGACTGTTAAGAAAGTTATTGGGCATTTACAGTTGAGAAGAGATGAGGGATCATCTCAGAAAGTTCTGGCTGGGACAAGAAGACCACAAACATCGAGGCTGCTACTAAAGCAGAAGCTTGCTCTGAGTTCTAGGGGACATGGTGGCACAGCGTTGTCATCCTTCCTATAAGGCTTATAAATATGAATGGTATCTTCAGCCTAGAAGGGCGCTGGGGCTAGGAGGCATAGCTTAGCATTAGGGCTTCAATGGCTGAAGAAATTAGAAAGCTCCCGAAATCAAAGACGTCTACCTCCAACCATCGCATAACAGGTCCCGTTCCATCTGGCTTGGATTGCTAAGCTTTTGGTTCTTGCCCTACACTCACAACATTTATGAGAAGGAACAAGATATTTCCAGACTCTAGAACAGCTTCTTAACTGGCTTGCATAGGTCATTCAGCACCACCTTCCTTTGATCTTTTTTACCAGTAAAACACGCACTCGGTAATAATGCAAGCCGGTTATACGGCTTCACGGATGAGCTAGCTTCCTCTTTCAGCCAGATCTCAATTTGTCTTGGGATCAGCAAGTCAGCGAAATATTGGGAGCGGGGAGTGGGGAGCGAGGAATTGCGATGCAGAACTAGTCTGAATGATGTTTAAGAGATTCTGTTTAGCGATACTTTTGATGGACTTTTGACCCTAAACACATCAACTCTGGAAATTCCACAAAAGTCTCCCAATCAGGCTCGGCTACGTTTTAAACCGTAAGAAAACTTTTGAAGCGACTCCTCGGGTCTCGGTCTCAAGTGCTTACTCTTTCTGAATACGGGAATTAGTATAAACCAAGCCTCATCGAAAAAGGGGGTGGGCTCGGCTAATTACTTAGCCAAGCTTATTAATAGAATGCAAGGACATTTTATAACTAGGATTATCACAGCTGTCTAACGACAGCTAGTGACACCACCAAAACAGCCACGACAACAACAGATGCTACAACCAGAAATTCGCAGGATCCGACTCATTGGTTAGTGGCTGGTCATTTCGTAAATGATTTTCGACTCCAGGGATGAGACAGCCTTTGTAATTATTGTGGCCGCAGATATTTTTGTGGATTTCAGCAACCTCCTCAGGTATCCTTTATTCTGAAATAAGAAGGACCATTTCGAAGTCATGTTATAGAACAGGCGGGACTTTTTGATATAACGAAAAGCTGAGGGTGGGAAGATGTCGCCGAACTTCATGAGTATCTCAAGCTCGAAATAGACCCACTTGCAGAGTCAGCACTCAAATCCAACACCATCCTATAACACCATTTTATAACACATACCCTATATGGCCTAGCATATGTGGCAGTAAGACAATCTATGGGAATCTTACGAACAATCAGCTGATGCTCGCCAAAAAAAAAAAAAAAGCGGGAGATAAACGATGCGCTGGTTGCAGGCTTTCCTAATGCGGCAAGCCTAGAGCCTGAACAGGACGTAACCTATGCATTGCAATTATTGGAGCTGTGTGGGTATTATGCGGCTAGCGCGAGCCGAGTGCTGCATTGCAATTTTAAACACAGGATCTCAGAGCCCGATATCGACGTAAGCTTGCCCGACATTCGGATCCCGGCCGAGTTTAGGACGGAAGATTATGTTAGAGGCAGGAGGTCTATCAATCGATCAGATTCAACCTTGGGATGTGGAAGAGCAACTTGGTTAAGTTAGTTTATCAATAATAATAAAGTGTAGAAGAATACTTTGAAGTGTTGATTCTAAAAACACCCGTCACCACCAAGCCTACACCACACCCAGAGCATCAAAATCTGACACCATAGGCCTTATAATTTCACCGTCACACTACTTCAAAAGCATTGGTGTAAAATCTCTCTCGTAATCGTAGGCTAATCGTAAGCTTTCTGGTGTCTCCACATAAGGCACATGGAAGTAGGCTAGGATATGCAGAGATATTTCACACGGAATTTACGACGTGCAACAAAAATGTCATATCCGAAGGAAAATGATGCTTATAGGCTATTCAATCTATAAGAAAGGATGGTTCGTGTTCTGGAAACATGCTGGTGCTGGGAGCAGATATCCGGTCAGAGACGTGGCCAATCTTAAGTAACCCAATGGAATCATCAATGGCGGATGTGCTGGATCTACTCGCGTGGGGCGCTTATTATATTATTATCACTATTTAATACGAATTCTATTATACAAGATATTCCGAGGTTGAAGATGTATGATGTACCTATGGTGTATATATCCTCGACTGGGTAGTCTGCGATGGCCTGTTATTTTGGATTTTAGTCACCCTTCATCTTATATTTCATAGGGCGCCGCAAGACTGTAATTAATAATAATTGTATTTCCTTCTTACCACCATCCCCTTTGCTCCCAAAGACTAATCAACTATGGGAAATATCTAGAAAATGAATTAAATCAACCATAACCTTACAAGCAAGCTAGGATAGGCAATATATAGTCCTGGGCAACCATAACAACTTTTAGAGCTATTTATGAAACCTAAATACCAATCTCATCTTCTCCAATACATGAATCGCATCCAGTTGGAAGAAATACGCAGCGTATTCAGACAAACGACTCAGATGGGATTAATCCTCCGATACGTTCAGCCATCATGTAAAGACCTTTTGCATCTCTTTGTACAGCATGATTATACAGCAATCAACCCACTCTACATTACACAACATGAGACTATATGTCTTCATTAGTTCAAGTCTTTACGCGGTACGCATAAACCCGCTTTTTTGTTAAATAACTTTTTGCCTGCCTATAATCATCCAGAAACCGTATCCGTGTTACATGCAATAAGCAGCGAAGCCCACATGTCCTACCTCCACCAACCACCAATACTTACTCCAATAGCCTCTCTGCCTTATACTAGTTTCAGGGAAAACGCCTGGGCTAAAATTGGCTTACTAAAACATCTCAGAACCAGTCGGCGGGCTGAGGAAGCATCAGCCACATGCAGAGAGCTTTTTGGTGAGATTTGCGATGTGCAACAAAATTCTCGGCAGACCATTG
>Ga0247734_1002379_pt1 | contig 12448 bp, 16 predicted proteins | sample UWRJL103311B2_FD_180933 | JGI IMG/M metagenome (GOLD analysis project Ga0247734, IMG submission 180933) | Plant litter microbial communities from Arlington Agricultural Research Station in Wisconsin, United States - UWRJ-L103-311B-2 | ecosystem: Environmental > Terrestrial > Plant litter >... | reverse complement strand
CCTCCGCCTTGCCAACTTTTGGATCTGGATTGCCCTCCCTAAACATTGCCATGTGTTTCTTGCTATCAAATGCCCATTCCAACACATCTTTCTTAGTCCTGCCTCGTTCCAAACCATGCTCGGCAATAACAGTGCAGATGTAACCTTGATGGAAGGGTGACAGCCGCTCGGTTTCCTTCAACAGGGTGAGAAGATCCCGAAATGCTGAGGCTTTGGCTACGTCTGTACCGCTCTTGAGTTGGATCTCAAACTAGATGAGAGAAGATTAGTGGCTGTGGTGGTAATAAAAGACAGACGGGCTTTATATCTTCAAGACACATACCTTGCCAATCCAGTGCGTTATTTCGTTGGACTTTGCGCCGTTTTGGAGACTAAAAATGGCTTCGAGATTATTTGCAAGAGTGCCATTGTATGTTGGTGATGGGATACGGCGATCCATATTTCTTGGGGTTTCGCTCATTTCGTAGGAGAACAAGAATCTAAATCGGACTCTTGAAGGCAGGCCGTTTGCTCAAAACATACCTAGGGAGGATGTAAAGGGGGTCCTTGATGTCCTGGAAGCGTTTGGGAAATTGTCCAGATTGGAGGTGGTGAGAAGTTGGAAAGAATCCAAAAGATTGGACTTTATGTAACCAATATGGAAGTCTATCTTTCTCTATTCGCTTTCAACCAAGATAAGACTCTGCTTTGGTCGTATTGTTTCCTCAATTTGGTTTTGTGATTTCCTACGGTAGATAGGGGAGGAGAAAACCCGAATGCACCTTCCTCCAATCATAACTAACACAAATATGCAAATTGCAATACCGTTGATTTAGATGAGCACTGGCTTTCGTATTCTTTTGATGAGTGGTTCTAAGTTTAAGGGAAACCAGAACTTAGCCTACAGTCGAAGGTAGTTACAACAATTATACACATACCAAGCCCTCATAGTTGGTTCTTCCTCTCTGGCTGTGCTCACTCGGTATACACGAACTCAACTACGCTTGACTTGTTGGATTTAGATTGAAAATGATTACTTGTACGTCGTGCGCGTCCCTGACCCTATGTCGGTGTAGACTTTTCGTCCGTAGTATATATCACCTTCTCTCCGCTTTCGTTTTCCCGGCATTTCTATCAAGATTCTGTTTTAAAAAACGATCTTCAGCCATACCGTTTTAGCTAGCTATAAAAATATTCTACTTCCACATCATAGTCCGCAACCTCTCCTTTTCTTCTTCGCTGCCGAATATACACCCAATGGCCTGACGTGCCAACTCACATATAGATGCTCGGTCGAGCGCGAAATGTTCTGCGATTAGAGCATATTCATTTGAGAGCGGACTTCCGAAGATGCCCACATCATCCGTCTGAAAGGTTCTTTAGCGTTGGCCCATATTCTGAACTTTTGAACATATTATAGAAATCGACAATGAAGTCACAGCCAAGGGAAAGAAGAGAGGTAAAGGAAAAGGGAAATCATACACTCAGGGCAACAGGACATCCTTTTCCCCACCACCAACCAAAATGGTGATCCCCAAAACTTCCCGTAATCATCTTCGCATGCACGTTGCAGCTTAGACACAGTTCCACTCCCAATCCCCTTTTCACAATCTCTTGCTTGACATCGTCGGGAACGTGGATGACATGGCCAATGCGATCCGGTAGGAAGCCCAATAGCGTCCAGAGTTCCGAATCCGTTGATGACTGTGGTGCTTCCGCAAAGTGCAGTGTAATTTTAAGACCTGCTTCCTTCGCTCGTTTGAAAGCCGGCTGGAAGATGGAAACGTCGCCACGAGCTGGATCGCCGCAGAGATCGATGCCGACGACCCCTTGGTCTCGGTAGGCGAGTGCTAGGTCGACAACTTCTTTGGCGATGGCTGAGGTGTTGCTACGGTCTATCGAGAGGATTAAGGACGTCTTCATGAGACCAGTGACGTTGCTTCGTGCGGTGCAGTCGAGGATGGTTTCGATGTACTGGGCTTTGGTAACATGTGCAGATGGAATGGCGCGGGGAGTGGTGCGCAGCTCTAGGTAGATTACTCCATCTGCGGCGAAGGATCGGAGGACGGAGTCTGTGGTGCGGACTATGGATGGGATGTCGGAGCAGAGGGCGTATATGTAGCGAGAGAAGAGTGGGAAGAAGCTGAGTGGAGGTATTAGAAATGAGTGTTTGTGATTGTGATTGTAATTGTGACGGTCAAAATCACAAATTTCATACAAAAGATGAATTTGGGATGAGTCTTCTGATAGAAAAGAAGCTTCAAGGTATACATGCAACGGAATGAGACCAGTGTTTGTGAGTTGCAGAAGAACGGATATTATCTTGACTTTTGAACAAGTATTTAATAGAATTGAAATTGACAATCCATCACCTTGATGCAACACTTATTTGCTTTGCAAGATGCAGGGAGAACTACATCTTGATTTTCAGTACTTTTATGGTCTTTGAGCTTAGGTAGGACAATACTCAGGGTATTGGATAGTGATGTTTCCACAGCTCGAGCAAGCTGATAGATTGACTATGACCAATCCCTACCCATTTCATTACATATTTGGAAGAACCAAGACATAAAATAACAATAGTAATACGAAGCAAGAAACCAAGAACCTACGTCTCCAAATCATAATCAAACTTGCCCACCGGCATCTCGACCAGTGGATCCTCCAGGTCGGTTTCTCCATTCTGCTTCTTCTGAAGCCATACGTCATGAAGGCACTCTCGACTGATACTTCCCGAGAGGTGGGCATGTAGCTATAAGTAAGTCATGATCGGGATTCAGTTTTGGTATTATGTGGTACAGGTTCCTGGTCGGCCGTGTTTAGTTTATAAAAATTCTCACTGACCTCTATCTTAGGCAAAGCTTTAAAATCCATATTAGCTTAGCACACAACTCCTTATTTCAGAGTTCGTAGGTTTTGATAGCTCCACCTAAATGGTCTCATGAACGGCCCTTGAGCGAGAGATCTTAAATATGACGTGTTAAATTTCCCGAAATCTATATTTTCCGCCCTGTTTGGCATGTGACCGCTAGAATGAAAATGGTCTAGTTGGTCACTTCGTATAGGGCACTTGTGTATCGACAAAGGAGCTCCAAATGAAGCGAGACGATAGACTGGTAAACGATGAAAAAACAATGTAGAAAGTCCTGCTGAATCAATCACTTGTGTAACCGCCGAACCCGGTGTCTCGGAAACGGGAAATCGGAGACGACACCAAGGAAAGGCTCGGCACAGTCGGGGTAATTTGACCCGGCACACGGCTATTGATCAGCTGACTGGCACCAGTTAACAGCGCAGTGGGGGCTCGAGCACCTTACCAGCTTACCTTATCAAGTTGTACTGGAGCCACCAGACCCAGATACAGTGCATCAGTGCAACAGTACATGCTTGTACCCGGTACTTGAACCTTAACTACGCCACTTTCGAAGCCTTTGCATTTTTGCATTTCTGCGACTTCACGGCTGTTGAAAGATCTCCCCTTTTTCCTTCTCTTTCTTTTATAAAGAGATTGTTGATATATGTCTTGGTATTTGCATGATATATACTGACTGATACCGTGATTATGCATGGCTGTTTCTTCACGGTGGAAAGAGATTGTCAAGCAGGTAAGTAATAAGAGCCAAAGGCAGACTAACTACTCCTCCAGTACTACTGTGTGAAGCCAGTCCCGGATAGGGAGCTTGTGGTGGCCCCTAGTATTTGAAAGGGAGTCAGTCCATCATCAGTCCGGAGTAGTTGGCATTCCTAGAACCGGGAGGTGAAGAAGGTAGTTTGCCCTTGGCAGGCATCTCGCCAAATCTCAATCTCCAATTTCCCCCTGAAGAACGAAATGAGGAAACCCGAGAGTGCTTTGCTTTGCGCTGCGTTGCGATGTGATGTGATGCGATGAGATGCCGTGCCATGGGGCTCCAGCTGACAATGCAAGATCGACTGCGAGACGCCTATGCTGCATTTCTACACATTTGCACATCTGCACATCTGCACAAACCTGAGAGAAGGGGAAGGCGCTGGGTGGTTGCGCATGCATTGCCGTTTGTGAAGATGGGAGGATGGGAGAATGGACGGAAGGACTATTGGATGGGAGATGTAATTTCGCGGACTGGCTCCCGAAAGAACAATCCATCCCATCGGCCCCCCTTTTCTCCCGCTCCCTCGTCTCGCAGAACTCAGAACCGGATGGGTTGTTGATCAATCGGGAGAAGAGGGGCCCATGGGAACCCCAAGGGACTGGGGGGGCCATGATTGTTCAAATGAGGTCCCACAAGAGCTTGAGATCCCATGTCTCGGTTGATGTAGAATCGATGGCGGCTGTTGGCTGGAAAGAGGGCGCCAAGTGGATAAGTAGCTACTTTCAAGGTACTACCGAAGGAGCTGGGGAGCTATGTAGTATATACTCCGTACTACTATGTAGCTAGGTGGCCTGGCAAAATACTTGCAGCTGTACGAAGGACGAAGTCGTGGTTTACGGAGTACTCGATGGTGGTCTCTCCTCCTACTGTGGTGGTGTACGGCTGGTGGTCGTCGTCAAAACCTTTTGCGACATTCTTACTGTACTGTACGTACTGTACTATACTTCCCAATCCACACCTCCCACCGCCGCCAGGACAGTATTAGCCCCCATCGCCAACCCATCGCCATCTCCCGTGTCCTATCTCCCACAGTGCCTGTATGCCCTGTGTCTGTGCCTTATGTCGTCTGCCAACCAGCATCGAGAGAAAGGCGACCGACCCTACGAAGTAGCCAACCCGAGCGGGCGTTCCTTGTTGTCGGTTGTTTGTCGCTCGCGCTCGCAAGTACTGTGGTGGCCAGGTACGGTCTTGATTGATAATTCATCGTATTATTAAACAGTTATGGTGTCTGGTCTGGGGAGTCTGACGCCTGACGCCGGACGCCTGACGCCTGGTAGCGGAAAGGCGAACAGTTACGACCCATGTACGGAGGAAGGCCGATTAGCCTTACCGTATAATAGCAAGTAAATTGTACGAGTAAACTGTATTACACTGCACGTATGAGAAATGCTGCAACGGTTTCTCTCGCCCTGGTATCGTTGTGGGGAGCGATCTGTCAGTATGGACAGGAGGTTAATTCATCTCAACACGCTAGTCAACTAGCCTTTCACAATGTGGTCTGGAAAATGTTTCCCCAAAATGCCGCTTCCCTTGGAACTGGCAAGACTGGTTAAGACTGGTCAATCAGAAAGTAGTATCTATTCATTATTCTTTCAATTTTAAATCATCGTACCGTAGGGAAATACTCGCCGCCGTACTCTACTTACCGCCATGAAGCGAAAAGAGGTGGGCGAGTGCTCTAACCACATCCGGCACTAGCGGCTTCCCCCAATTGGCGTTGCGTTTGCTTATTCCAGAACCCCCTTCCCTCCTCTGCGAAGTGTCTCTGCTCTCCCAGCCGCCATCTACACCCTCAAACGCGCCCGACACTCCTCAATTGAGCTCCTTCGATCATCACCGTCGCCCTTCCAGTTGTCAAGTGCGACGATTCCTGCTCTGGAGATTGGTGGCAGCTTCATCCAACGGTTTCGCCAACAGCCTCGGGCAAGTCCTTCCGCCAGGCGGCACTGCCCCTTACTTGCGACTTCACCCATCAATTTCATCCGTCCACCAACCCCCAGCTAACATCACAACCATTCTTCCATCACTGCGAAATCATGAGCAACTCAAACGATGGCGAAAGGGTATCGCCCGAGGCCATGCAGACCCGCATTCAGCAGGCCCGTCGTGAAGCCGAGAACCTTAAGGACAGAATAAAGCGGAAGAAGGATGACCTGGCTGATGGATCGCGTAAGAACCAACCCACCACCATACAAGGCTTCATCGCCGTCGCCAATCCATCTGGGAGCGATGTCTTCACGATCTAATGCTAACATGCTGCAGTCGCACAAATTGCCAAGAGCCAGCAGGAGCCCATCAAAGGTGCCATGATGAAGACAAAAAAGACCCTGAAGGGACATCTCGCCAAAATATATGCCATGCACTGGTCGACGGATCGAAGGCATTTGGTATCGGCATCACAAGATGGAAAGTTGATTATCTGGGATGCCTACACAACGAATAAGGTCCACGCTATCCCTCTTCGCTCGTCCTGGGTCATGACATGCGCGTATGCCCCCAGTGGTAACTATGTTGCCTGTGGTGGATTGGACAACATCTGTTCCATCTATAACCTCAACTCGAACCGTGACGGTCCTACACGTGTCGCGAGAGAACTTTCTGGCCATTCCGGTTATTTATCCTGCTGCCGATTTATCAACGACCGAGCTATCCTTACCTCTTCCGGCGATATGACATGTATGAAGTGGGATTTGGAGACTGGATCAAAGGTTACCGAGTTTGCAGACCATCTAGGAGATGTTATGAGCATCAGCATAAACCCTACGAACCAAAATACCTTCATCTCTGGTGCTTGTGATGCTTTCGCTAAGCTGTGGGACATCAGAGCTGGCAAGGCTGTGCAGACATTTGCTGGACACGAATCGGATATCAACGCCATCCAGTTCTTCCCAGATGGCCATTCTTTCGTTACTGGTTCTGATGATGCTACTTGCAGACTCTTCGACATTCGGGCAGATCGCGAATTAAATCAATACGGCGTACGTTTATTTGTTGCAGGCTTCAAACTATATACTAACAATTATCTAGTTGGATTCTATCCTCTGCGGTATTACATCCGTTGCTACCTCTGTTTCTGGACGACTTTTGTTTGCTGGTTACGATGATTTCGAGTGCAAGGTATGCTAGCTGATAGACAATCACCAAAGAGCATTGCTAATACAAAATAGGTTTGGGATGTTACTCGCGGAGAAAAGGTGGGATCACTGGTTGGTCACGACAACCGTGTCAGTTGCTTGGGTGTTAGCAATGATGGAATGAGTTTGTGCACAGGATCTTGGGATTCATTGGTGAGTTTCCCTTCCGTTGTGTTGGCAGATGTAAAAAGCTAACCAGCCTTTTTCCAGCTCAAAATCTGGGCGATGTAAAAAGGATACCCATAGCGCTTCCGAGGCTTGCGATTGTTTTGTCAGTGTCATTTTTGGAGCATATTCGGCGTCACCACAATCGCCATTGGATGTCGCTCTTCCTACTATAATCACACCATACCTGTTACGCCTTCCATGGATAACGCGATCCCTCGATAATATCTTTGACTCGGCGTTGAACGGACGAAGTCATGAAAGCCTCTTTCTACCTCTTTTTTAGCGAGAAAGCAGTTGTGTTGTTTGTACCAGACCGCTTGGGTTTTGTAATTTAGTGAGGGGATTCGCAGGCAAGAAAAGAAGAAATAAAAGAGAGAATCCCCGTCCGAGACGAAAACCAAAGGTGTCTGTGTATTCTCATTCCTGCACAAATTAATTATTTCCAACACTCGAACCCTTTTCTGTTACTAAGGGGTGGCCTTTCTGCATTGCGACTGCTTTTTCTTCTTCTGTTTCCTGGCCTCCACCATTCTGCGATGATATCCTACCCAGAGAGACGTTATTTTTTGGTTGTCCGACTTTTTCGACAAGCACACAATACACCTTTCTATATTTCCTTACCCGTCTATTTTCCGAAATTACAAAAAAAGCCCGACGTTGGGGATGGATGATGTGAACACCGAAACGAGAGAGATTGGGCTCCTCCCCCCCCTCCCCCTTTCCTGCCATTCGAAGAAATACAACGGCGGTTTCTGGGAGTGGGTCGACTCTTTGCTGTTTTTGTTTTCTTTCGTTTTTCTGCCCAGATGGCCGACGATAGGGTTTTGGGGGGAGGAGAGAGAAAAGAGAGAGAAGGGGGGGAAGTATAAAGAGAGAGAGAGAGTAGGAGGGGGAAATATATACCAACCAACCAACCAACCAACAGCTTTTTGATGTTTGTGTATTATTCCCCCCTCGTCACAGTCTTGCTCTTATGCTCGGGGTCCCTCTCCTTTTTTCCTTGAATTTTTGTTTTGTTTTTTGATTTTTTCATGAGCCCGCGGATGGATGTGTTGAAGATAATGAGGGATTTGAGCTTGTGTGTCTGCTATCTGTGTTTGCGTATGTGTGTGCTGTGCTGTGCTCTGATGTTTGTGAGAGATTGTGCGAGCAGCGAGGGACTTTTGTGTGAGAGAGAGACAGAGAGAGAGAGAGAAAGCAAAAACGAGTGAGAGGGCGTCGTATAGGGAGGGTTGTTATTTGACCATGCTTTGTATTATAGTGCAAAATAACTGCTGATAGATGCTTGTCTGGTTTTGCTTTTTGCTTTTTTCTTTATGGCTTGTTTCTTTGTCGCGCCCTGAACTTAATTAATATGGGCTTTTGTGACCTGTGAAGTGGCTGGAAGGGAGGTAGGTAGCCAGGTATATGGGTAGCCAGGTATATGAATGAGGTGACCTGGTATATGGCATGACGTTGAAACCGTCACACCCTCCATAAAATGGAAGAAGAAGAAAAGATGCCAGCCAGCCAGCGCTGGGTTCTGGGATGTTCTGATTGATGTCTTTCTTTTCTTTTCTTTCTTTTTGCACACTTGCAACTCATCTACATTACCCATGATGCTTTTCCACTCTCATTAGATCTTCTCTGTTTCTTATTTTTCTCCGTCATATTCTTTTCGTTTTCTGCGTTTCTTTCTTTTTCTGAAATCTGAAGTTCCCCCTTGTTATGACCATTTTCCGTCGGAAGCGCGCTGTTTGACCATTATCATCATCACCATCATCATCAGCTCAATCCTTTAGCACTTTGTGATGAGTTTATTATACCTCCTTTATGTCCCTAAAATGTCGTTTTCTCCCTACTAGCCCTCTCTCCGTCTCCTATCTATCTCACAAAATCCAATACCAAAATCGTAACCGTAACCATAGCGGTCATCCCGTCTGGCAACTATAGTAGGTAGGGTAGGCCAGTTAGGGAGAGAGAGAAAAGCAAAATGCAAAGTATATGGATAGCCGGTATAGTATGGGATAGCATAGCAAGCAAGAACGGCTCGGCTTCGGGCTTAGGCTGGGCTAGGCTAAAATCATGCGACGTCTCGTAGACGCAAGCACGCAGCTATGTAAATAATAGGTAGCGGGCCAGCATAATTGGCGTTTTGGATGGAAGCAAAGAGGGGAGGGAAAGGAAAGCACACAATGAGAACACCATGGACCTTGAGGAGGTTTGTTGGAGCTTGGCTGCCCTTTTCGCACAGGACTTCTTGGTGTCTGGTTTGAGACAGGTGGTAAGATGTCTGGACCTTTTTTTCTTTGCCTTGTGTAATGGAATCTACCTGGTGGTTGGTTTGTCCATGGCGATTTTAGGCGTGCTTGGTGTTTTGGGTAAGCTGTTGGTGAGACGAAAGGAGCTGGAATTCGGGGTTATTGTTGTTGAGGGAGGTGGATGAGGGTCTGGTCTGGTCTGGTCTGGTGACGAGTTCGTTTCTCGTTTCTCGTGTGTTGTTTTTGTCCTTCGGGAGCGGTGAGTTTGGAGCTAGGAGGTGATGGGGAGGAGGGAGGAGGTAGTCATGCAGAGGAGGGAAATGGTTATGAAGGTGGAGGATTTGGGGAGGGTTGCAGCTTTGAAGTGCGGGAGGGATAGACGAGGAGGAAGAGCTTCGAAAAAAAAGACTCTCCCTCACTAGAGAGAGAGAGAGAGAGAGAGAGAGAGAGAACTTCGCCGCTGAAGTTTGGGGGAAACGGCACAGAGAGACAGAAAAGGATAAATATGCGACGACAAAACTTCCATATCCAAAACTCCGGAGGTGAAAGCAGGGGGTTTAGGTAGGTATGGGAAATGCGAAGCAACAGGAGGTCACATATCTATCCATCATATTCTATCTTATGATATCCTACCCTATCCTATCTACCTATCTTACTGGATACTAGCAATCTCCCATTCTGGGTGTGTGTATGTGCTTGTGCTTGTGCGTGTGACAGATTCGCTTTATTAAATCCGCAGCAGTATTATATATCAAACCGGCAAAAGCGAACCAGTCCGTCATTCCAAGTTCGGTCAGGCAGGCAGGCAGGCAGGCAGGCAGGCAGTGATTAAGATTGAGCGAATCCTTCCATCCCATCTCGTGAGAGAGATGCTTCGTATTCATTCACCCATCGCTATGATTTTCCTAATACAGACCGACTTATTCCTCGATATCCCCCTTCCCCCATACATACATACATACATACATACATACATAACCACAAACAACGCTCCCCTCGAAACCCAGCCCATTCATATCCATCATCCCAGCCGAGCCCAGCCAGCCAGCCAGCGATATCCATGCATGCACGCATCAATCCCCCCAGGTAAGCCCAAAAAGACACTCAAGAATCTCACGTGGCATGAATAAGCCCCATGAAACGAAACGAAACGAACACTCACTACACCACACTAGCCTCCCTTCCTACACACCGTATGGACTTGTTTTTCATGCTCATGCCAATGCCAATGGTCATGCTCACACGCAGGACACGGCATTGTCAACAATCCCTCCGTGCCACGAGGAGGAGTGAACTGTAAACATCATCTCTTACAGACCAATGCGGCAAAACCAACGTTTCTCGTCATTTTCCACTTGTTAGCTCTCTACTTTGTCCTTAGCAGGACCCCCTACTCATTAGCCCTGCCGCCCAATTGGTCGCAAACCGGTTGCCAAAGGATGGAAGCCGTGGATTCCTAGCGGTGAACGACCCGTCTGCCGTCTTTTTCTATGCCGCAAGAGTTTCGTGATGGGCTAATTGCTGAGGAAATAGGTATTGCTGGATGTGGATGGTGGATGGTTGGATGGATGTGCCTTTTCGGGCCAAAGCCTCATTCACGCCCTCACGCCCTCACTCATCATGAATCCTTCGTTCGCTTCTCTGACTGACGTGACGCGTACCAAAATAGCAGCACCGTCAACCACCCAACCACGCCTTATTCTAGGCGAGGGGGAAGGGTAATGGGGATGGGAATGGGATGGGATGGGATGATTCGGAGCATCTACCGTACGACTAAAATGAATTATTTCGTATGGTCGGTCGGTCGTACGGTACTTACAGTACAGGTGAGTGAGTGTTATGATCGAATGATTGATATCGTGATTTTGGGGGTAATGCGCCTGCCATTCGGCAATAATTCATAACGTGCCGGTTGATCTTTTTCGGAGTCATAGCCAAAAGGCAGGGGAAAGGGGGAGATGAAGCTATTAATGTTATGGTTGTAGATGATAAGAGTTGATCTTTATTATTAGTTATATTATTATATCTAAATACGCAGCATCCGAGTATAGAACAAGGGAGGACGACGGGGGGAGGGATTGTCCCTATCAGAGGCACAATTACACACCACACCGTACACCCTCGGCATCTTACCTGCAAGTATATACCGTACCCATCAAAAACCTCCGACATGCAACACACGGGGCTTTTTTCTTCTTCTTCTTTTTTCTTTTCGTTTGCATATTGGTTGAGGTTCTGGGATTTGGTATTATGATTGGAGTGTGAAATTGCCTTTTTTTCAACCTTTTTCCATCGCATTTTAAAAACTGCCGTGCATATTAAAAGAAATCTACATTCATCTCCCCCTCCAAACCAAAACCAAAACCAAAACCACCGAGCTTCTTCCTTCGCACGCCGAGGCGGCTTCTATGCGACTTCCATGCGACTTCCATGAGACTTCTAGCGTCCAAGGTACGATGGCAAATTTCAATGGTGTTCATGCCCTGACGTATACCCTACGTACAGTAGTAGTACAGTACATAAAAACTACTTTTTGCACTGCTGTATTGTATGTACACATTAAAAAAAAAAGGATTATGAAAATATAAAAATATGAAAAAGCGTAATGTGTTTCATGACTCTCCTTTTCTCTCTCGCACGCCAACGCAATGCAATGCAATGCACACCTGAAACGAGGGTTGCTGCAACGACGGAATGATGGAATGAATGGAATGAATGGACGATCTTTTTTCTTTTATGCAAACTACCGGAAACAAAACGTTCACTAATAACACAACCCCCCCCCCCCTTTTTTCAGCAGGGCTATTTTGGGGTTGGTCCACTGTACCGGGACTGCGCTGTTCAGGCCGGTCAAGGCAACCAACGGGCGGTCAGGTAAGTAAGTGAGTAAGTGAGTGAGTGAGTTAGTAATACTGTAAGTACCGGAGGTGAATAGATAGTATCTTATTAGTGCAGTGCGGTGTGGTATAGTTATTAGTGTTGAGTATTATTATTATTATTATGTATAGGGATGGTTATAAGTGTTTTAGTGTTGTAATGTGTTTTGATGTGCTAGTGTGTGAAATGTATGTCAAAAGTATTTTAGTATGTTTGGGGCTACTGCTACTACTACTATTACTACTACTGTAATAATACTATACTTCCCGGCCTGAGCGTATGTTGATCACTGGATCATCCGCCACGTACTCCGTACGTACTGTACTGTACGGAGGTACCACGCATTGAAACAGCGATCTGCTGCTTCTTCTTCTTCGGGCCATTAATTTCTGATATTTCCATTTTAAAATAAATGGCTTAA
>Ga0247734_1002378_pt1 | contig 12452 bp, 9 predicted proteins | sample UWRJL103311B2_FD_180933 | JGI IMG/M metagenome (GOLD analysis project Ga0247734, IMG submission 180933) | Plant litter microbial communities from Arlington Agricultural Research Station in Wisconsin, United States - UWRJ-L103-311B-2 | ecosystem: Environmental > Terrestrial > Plant litter >... | reverse complement strand
GCTGCCGCAGTGGCGCCAGAAGAAGGTCAAGGAACTGGTCGCGGCGCTGACGGGGGAGTAATCCCTGGTCCTCGTCATTCCGGCGAAGGCGGGAACCCATCTCCCGACGCTTCGGGTCGCCCGGTCATCAGTTGGGTCCCCGCCTTCGCGGGGATGACAGGAGAAAAGAGGCCCACCCCGCTGCGACCAAGGCCTGCGGCCTAAGTCTCGCGGCCCTCCCGCAAGCGGGGGGGCAAAAGCACAGGCCTCTCATTCCCCTCCCGCCTGGGGGAGGGGGCAGGGGTGAGCCCTTCCTCTGCTTATTCGGCCGCCGCCAACATAGCGGCATCCTTTTCCGCCAGTAGCCGGTCGATCTCCGCCCGGCTCTTCTTCTCCGCCGCGGTCTTGAGCTGCCCGCAGGCCGCATCGATGTCGCGCCCACGCGGGGTGCGGACCGGCGCGGAAATCCCGCCCTGGAACACGATTTCCGAGAACGCACGGATACGCTCGGGCGTCGAGCATTCGTACGGCGCGCCGGGCCAGGGGTTGAACGGGATCAGGTTGACCTTGGCCGGCAAGTCGTACTTGCGCAGCAGGCGGACCAGTTCGCGCGCGTCGGCGTCGCTGTCGTTCTTGTCCCTCAGCATCACGTATTCGAAGGTGATGCGCCGCGCGTTGCTGGCGCGGGGATAGTCGGCGCAGGCCTGCAGCAGGTCCTCGATGCCGTACTTCTTGTTGATCGGCACGATCTCGTCGCGCACGTCCTTGGTCACGGCGTGGAGCGAGACCGCCAGGTTCACGCCGATCTCCTCGCCGCAGCGCGCCATCTGCGGAATCACGCCCGAGGTCGACAGCGTGATGCGGCGCTTGGACAAGGCCAGCCCGTCGCCGTCCATCACCAGCTTGAGCGCGTCGCGCACGTTGTCGAAATTGTAGAGCGGCTCGCCCATGCCCATCATCACGATGTTGGTGAGCAGGCGGCCCTCGGAGGTGTAGTCGCCCTCTCCGTCGTCGTCATCGAGCCCGGAGGTGCCGGCGAACCGGGTGTCCTGCGCGCTCTTGGGCCACTCGCCCAGCGCATCGCGCGCGAGCATGACCTGGCCGACGATCTCGCCCACGGTCAGGTTGCGCACCAGCCGCATGGTGCCGGTGTGGCAGAAGCGGCAGTTGAGCGTGCAGCCGACCTGCGAGGACACGCATAGCGTGCCGCGCCCGGCGTCGGGGATGAACACCATCTCGAAATCGTGCGCGTCCGCGGTGCGCAGCAGCCACTTGCGGGTGCCGTCGCTGGAATGCTGGGCCTCGACGATCTCGGGGCGGCCGACGACGTAGCGTTCCGCCAGCCACGGGCGCATGGTCTTGGCGATGTCGGTCATCGCGTCGAAATCGGTGACGCCGCGGTGGTAGAGCCAGTGATACACCTGCTTGGCGCGCAGCTTGGCAGCCTTGGCGTCGAGCCCGGCGCTCTCGAACAGTTCGGCGATGCGCTTTTTCGGCAGCCCGAGCAGGTCGGTACGCCCGTCCTCGCGCGGGGTGACGCCTTCCACCAGGGTGGGGCGCGGCACCGGCATCGGGTCGATATTGCCCGGCATCGCCATGAGGCCGGCAGCGGCGGAAGCGGATTCCGCCTCGGCAGGGAAGGTGTTCGTGTCTGGCATGATCGACGGGCATATAGTGCATTTCGCGCCGCAACGCCATACCGGCGGGGATCACCGCAGCTTTGCGCACCCGATCAGCGCCGCGTCCATCGCCGAGGCTGCGCCCGGCAGCGCCCAGGTGTTCGCGAAAGGCCGCCCCCGCGCGTCGCGGGCGTTGACCGTCATCGACGTGGCCGAGCGCATGGCGGCGACGATCGCGGCGTTGTCGCCGTCGCCGCGCGGCCAGGCGTCGCCGCCGCCGCCGGTCAGCGCGATACGCTTGTCCCCGATCCGCAGGGTGATCGCCGCGCTCGCGAGCTGGCGCGACAAGCGGAAATGCACCTGCCCCCGCGCCCCGCGCCGGGGCCACGATCCGATCGCTGCGAACGGCTGGTAATCGCGCTGCATCGCGCTCGGCTCGGCCATGGCGATGGCGTAGCAGCGCGGCACCAGCGGATCGCGAAACGCCCCCCAGGTGCCGTAAAGGCCGAGGCTCTCGCGCGCTTGGGCGGGGGCGGCGAGGATCGCCAGCGTGGTGGTCAGCAGGGCCAGGGCGTTTCGGACCGTCATAGCAAGCTCCAGAGCGGGTTCTTCGGGTCGGCCAGCAGCTTGGCGGTGAGCGCGAAGGACATCACCACCAGCAGCGGGCGCACGCCCTTGCCGCCGTAGCGGATGGCGAGGCGGGCGCCGATCTGGTTGCCCGCCACGTTGCCCGCCGCCATGCCGGCGCCCAGCACCCACAGCATGTGGCCGCCCACGATCAGCGCGGCGAGGCCGGCGAGGTTGGTGGCGAAGTTCAGGAACTTGGTGTTGGCGATCGCGCGCACGAGGCCGAGGCCGCCGAGCGCCACCAGCGCGGTGGTGAAGAACGAGCCGGTGCCGGGTCCGAAGAAGCCATCGTAGAAACCGATGCCGATCGCGATCAGCGTGAGGCCCATACGGCCGAGGCGGGCGTGGCGGTCGGCGTCGCTCATCGGCGGGGCGAGCAGGAAATACAGGCCCATCGCGATCAGCAGCACCGGCACGAAGGCGGCGAGGAACGCGGGGTTCACGAACTGCACCGCCGTGCCCCCCGCCATCGCGCCGGCGAACGCGCCGATCGCGGGGAAGGCGAAGGCCTTGAGGTCCACCCGCCCGGCTCGCCAGAAGGTGAGGAACGCCGAGCCGGTGCCGGTGCAGGCCTGCAGCTTGTTGGTCGCCAGCGCCGCGACCGGGGGGATGCCGGTGGCGAGCAGCGCCGGGATCGTCAGCAGCCCGCCGCCGCCCGCGAGCGCATCGATCCCGCCCGCCAGGAACGCTACGGCGACAAGGAAAGCGAAGGCGTCGAGCGAGACTTCGATCATGTCGGATACGAGACCGACATGATCTCCCACTCCTTCTCGCCCGCGGGCAGGCGCACGGTGCGCAAATCGCCCAGCGCGGCGCCCCGAAGGGCGCGGGCGATCGGGGCGCTCCAGCCGATGCGGCCGGCGGCGACGTCCTGCTCGTCGTCGCCGACGATGGTGACGGTGAGGCGCGCGTCGTCCTCGTCCGCCAGTTCGACGGTGGCGCCGAAGAACACCTTGCCGCGATCGGTCTGCTCGGCGGGCACGACGACGCGCAGGGCCTTCATGCGGCGGGCGAGGTAGGCCAGTTCGCGGTCGATCTCGCGCATGCGCTTGCGGCCGTAGAGATAGTCGCCGTTTTCCGAGCGATCGCCGTTGCCCGCCGCCCACGACACGATCTCGACGATCGCGGGGCGCTCGGTGCCGAGCAGGTGGTCGTAGCGCGTGCGCAGCGCAGCCATGCCTGCGGGGGTGATGGGAGGGCCTGCGGGTTTCATCGACGCGGCTTTAGGGGGAGAGCGGGGTTAGGTGAAGCGGCGTTTTTTTGGGGGAGAGAGTGCCCACCCCGCTGCGACTAAGGCCTGCGGCCCAAGTCTCGCGGCCCTCCCGCAAGCGGGAGGGCAAAGGTTGTGCTCTCATTCCCTTCCCGCTTGCGGGAGGGGGCAGGGGTGGGCCCTTACCCCGTCACCCCGGCGCGCGTTTGCCCGGCATCAGGCGGCTCAGCTTGTTCGGCCCGGTGTAGTCCGACCGCTCGGGGTACATCGATTCGTAGACCACGGCGTTCTCCAGCACGCGCTGGACGTAGTTCTTGGTCTCGTAGAACGGGATCTGCTCCATCCAGTCGACCCAGTCGACCGCGCCGGTACGCGGGTCGCCGTTGGCGCGCAGCCACTTGCCGACATTGCCCGCGCCCGCGTTGTAGGCGGCGATCGCCAGCGGCAGGGCGCCGCCGAAGATGTCGCGCATACGGCGGAAGTATGCATCGCCCAGCAGCAGGTTGTAGCTCGGGTCCGACATCAGCCGGGTCTCGTCGTAGCCCACGCCCAACTTGCCCGCCTGCTCGCGCGCGGTGGAGGGCATGAGCTGCATCAGCCCGCGCGCACCGGCCGAGCTGATCGCGTTCTGCGCGAACTGGCTTTCCTGGCGCGACAGCGCGTGGACCATCGTCCAGTCGGTGCCGGGCGGGTTGGGGACGAGCGGGAAGGCGATCCGGCCGAACTGGTCGAAGCCGCCCGCGTGCGCGCTCTGCCCCATGATGACGGCCAGGTCGCGGCGGCCGATCTGGCGGGCAAGATCGGCGACCAGCACGTAGTCCTCGGCGGTCTGCGCCTGGTCGGAAATCTCGCGGAAGAACTGCACGCCGGTGCGCCAGTCGGCGTCGCGCGCGGCGTCGCGCACCGCGCGGGTGATCGGCAGCGAGGCGAACGAGGTGCGCTGCGCCATGCTCGGCACCGCGGTCGAGCGGGTGTCGAGGTTGGGGATCGGCCGGCCCAGCCGTTCGAGCGAGAGCTGTCCGTAGAAATACTGCGGATACTGCGCCGCCATCTCGAAATAGCGGTTGGCGCCCGCCATGTCGCCGCCGATCGCCGAGGCGCGGCCGGCCCAGTAGAAGCCCTTGGAGCGGGTGCCCGGCGTCTGCGCGGCGGCGCCGTAGCGATAGAACAGCGGCGCGGCGCGGCGCGCATCGCCCAGTTGCCACAGCGACTTTGTGCCGCCCAGCCAGACCAGCGTGGTGTAATCGTCGCGCAGGCGGAACGACAGCTTGCTGACGTCGGTGCCCGGCGCGAAGGCGTCGTCGATCGACCCGGCTATGCGCACCGCGCTGGCGGAGTCCGCGCCCTTGGCGGCGGTAAGCAGTTCGCGCACCCACAGCTCCGGCTTGGGCACCGGGCGCGACAGCGGCGGGCGGTTGGCGAGCAGGCTGATCTCGCCCGGCAGGTTGCCCGAACGGCGCGCCTGGACCGCGCGGTTGTAGACGTAGCCGGGGTCGGAGGCGACTTGCGGCGGCAGCGTCAGGCCCATGGTGCCCGGCGCATTGCCCTGCAGCAGCGACAAGCGCTCCATGAACTCGGGCCGGCGCGCGGCGGACACGAACGAGATCTGCCGCTCGGCCTGCGCGGTCTGGCCCTGCCACAGCAGCGCGTCCATCCGCGCGTCGTGGTCGGCCGGGGTCAGGCGGTTGGCATAGAGCGAGAGCAGTGCGGTCTCGTCTTGCGGGGTCAGCCCGCCCAGCCGCCAGGCGGCGATCGCCTGCGTGGGCGCTTCGGCGCGGCGCATCGTCGAAAGCACCACGGCATAGCGGCCCGCCGCTTCGCTGGTCAGCGGCGCGAAGCGGTCGAAATAGGCGATCACCGTGGTGGGATCGGGCGATTCGGTGAGCAGCGCCTTTTCCGCGTAACCGCGAATCTTGTCCTGCTGCGGATAGCCGGGATAGGTCAGCAGGAACGAGGTATAGGCCGAAAAGCCCATGCGGTCGTTCGTGGACAGCAGCTTCCAGCGGTCGATCGACTGGTGCACGGACATGTCGTGCGTCTGCATCGCCTGCGCCCGCGCCGCATCCCATTCGCGCCCGTCGTTGGCGTTCTGGGCCGGTTGAGCGGGTGGTTGATACTGGGGCTGGTATTGGCCCTGATACGGCGCCTGCGCCGCATATTGAGCGAAAGCGGGGGTGGCGACGACCGCCAAGGAAACGCCCAGCAGAAGGTGGGGTGTGCGCAACATGCTGGACATTTTGGAAAGAGGCTCCTTATCAGGCGCTGAACGTGACGTCCGGGAGGCGGGGTTGTTCCCGCAGGACGATCATTGACCATCGATACGAGGTAAAGTCCATGTTCTCCGGCTCGATTCCCGCGCTCGTCACACCATTTCGCGACGGGGCGTTCGATGAGCGGGCCTTCCGGCGCCTGGTCGACTGGCAGATCGAGTCGGGTTCCTCGGCGCTGGTCCCCTGCGGCACCACCGGCGAGAACTCGACGCTGTCGAACGCCGAACATCACCGCGTGATCGAAGTCTGCATCGAGCAGGCGGCGGGCCGGGTGCCGATCATCGCCGGCTGCGGCAGCAACGACACGATGAACGCGCTGCTGCACATGACCTTCTCGAAGAAGTGCGGCGCCGCTGCCGCGCTGCTGGTCGCGCCGTACTACAACCGGCCGAGCCAGGAAGGCCTGCTTGCGCACTTCGGTTACTTGGCCGAGCATAGCGACTTGCCGATCGTGCTGTACAACGTGCCGGGCCGCACCGTCACCGACCTGCTGCCCGAGACGGTGTGCGAACTGGCGCGCCGCCATCCTGGCCGCTTCATCGCGATCAAGGACGCCAGCGGCGACCTCAGCCGCGTCACCGACCACCGCATGGGCATCGGCAAGGAATTCGTGCAGTTGTGCGGCGACGACGAACTGGCGCTGCCGTTCAACGCGGCGGGCGGCGTGGGCTGCATCTCCGTCACCGCCAACGTCGCGCCCGAGTTGTGCGCGCAGTTCCAGGCCGCCTGCGCCGCCAACGACCTCGAAAAGGCGCGCGAGCTGAACGACCGGCTCTATCCGCTGCACTACGCCATGTTCGAGGACAGCTCGCCGGGCCCGTGCAAGTACGCGCTGGCGCAAGTCCACGACTGGATCGCCAACGAACTGCGCCTCCCGCTGGTCCCCTGCGGCGCCGAGGCGCGCAAGTCGGTGGACGAGGCGTTGGTTCACGCCGGGCTGGTTTAGAGATTAAAGGGCCCACCCCTGTCCCCTCCCGCAGGCGGGAGGGGATGAGAGGTCTGTGCTTTGCCCTCCCGCTTGCGGGAGGGCAGCGAGACTTAGGCCGCAGGCCTTAGTCGCAGCGGGGTGGGCCACTCACCCGCCCAACCCTCAATCCGCCGGGTTGTACTTCGTCACGAAGCGCATCGTCTCGGCGAGCATACGCTTGCGGGTTTCCTGGCGCGAGAGCCAGTGGTCCTCGCCGGGCAGCGTCACCATTTCGTAGGGCTTGCCCGCGTCCTTGAGCGCGTCGGCCATGACCTGGCTCTGGCGGAAGCCGACCACGGTGTCGTCCTTGCCGTGGATCAGCAATACCGGGGCGTCGGCCTTGGCGGCGAAGCGGCGGGGCGAGACTTCGTCGTACAATTTGGGATCGCCAAGCTGTTCGCGCAGCGCCTTGCCCAGCATCTTCGAATCGCCGCTTTCGCGCACGTCGGTGGAGTACATCAGCTTGAGGTCGGCCACGCCTGCCACCGAAACGGCGCAGCGGTACAGGCCGTGCTGCAGCGTCACCCCCGCCAGCGCCGCGTACCCGCCGTAGCTGGCGCCGACGATGCAGGCGCGCTTGGGGTCGACGATCCCGCGCTTCGCCAGTTCGGCCAGGCCGTCCGAGATGTCGGTCTGCATGGTACGGCCCCATTGCCCGTCGCCGGCATGGCGGAACGCGTCGCTGCGGCCGGTGGAGCCGCGAAAGTTGGGCTGGAACACCGCGTACCCGCGTGAGGCGAAGGCCTGGGCCCACCAGTCGAACCGCGCCTTGTCGTTAGAGGCCGGGCCGCCGTGCGGCAGCAGGATCACCGGCAGGTTCTTCGCTTCCCGCCCCGGCGGCAGCGTCAGCACGCCGTCCATCTCCAGCCCGTCCTGCGCCTTGTAGTCGACCATCGAGATCGGGCCGACCAGCGCGTCGTCGATGTCGGGGCGCTCGTAGCCGATCGGATCGGCCTTCCGCTTGACCACGTCGACCAGATACCAGGTGCCGCTGTCGTGGTTGCCGGTGGTGCGCACGAGCACTTTGGAAAAGTCCGGCGTCCAGTCGATCAGCTGCGCCTCACGCCCCTTGAAGGCGGCGAAGATGCGGGTGATCGCGCTTTGCTGGGCCGGCTCGTCCATCACTGTGGCGCCGTCGCCCTTGGCGCGATAGCCGATCAGATTGCCGGTGCCGCGATCGACGAAGATGCGCTCGACGTCGATGTCCTTGAGGAACTCCTTCGGCTCGCCGCCGGCCAGCGGCACTTCGAACCAGTGCTGGTTGCCGTCGTCGTCCTCGGTCTGGTAGATCGCCGCCGCGCCGTCGCGGGCCAGCGCTACGAGGGTGACGTCGCCGGTCGGATCGGTGCCCTGGGCCAGTTCGGTGCCGCGGCTGTTGACGATCCGCCACAAGCCCGAGCGTTCGGAAATGTCGAGCGTGGCGGCCAGATTGCCGGCGGCGTCGATCAGCCAGTCGCGATAGTGCCCTTCGCTCGGCGGCGGGGCGACGATGCGGGTGCGGCCGGTTCCAAGGTCGACCGCATAGAGCGTGGCGCGGCCGTGATCGAAGTGCGCCTCGCCACCGCTGACGCTGAGCGCGATGCCCCCGAAATAGCCGAAAGTGCGCCCGCCGATGATGCGTATGCCATAGCGGCCGCGCGTGGTCTTTGCGATTCCCTGCGTCTTGCCGAACACGACGTCGGCCTTGCCGCCCGGCTTCATCGGCAGGATGACGGTGCCGTTCAGCTCGTACTTGCTGGCGCTGAAGCCATAGAGCGCGACCGTGGCGCTGTTGGTGAGCAGCACGGTGTCGTCGTCCGCCCACTCGATCGCGCGGACCTTGGTGGCGGTGCCCGCGGAGATGTTGAGCAGCGTCGCGCCGTTTTTGAGGACGATCACGCGGCGATCGTCGGCGGACTGGGTGACGCTGGCGATCGAGAGCCCGTCGGGCGAAAGCGCCACGTCCTCGACCCGAGGCAGCTCGCCATAAGCGTCGAGCGGCGGCGGGTTGGCGGCAGGAGCTGGGGCAGGAGCGGCGGCGTTCGCGAGCGAGGCAGGCAGCAGGGACAGAGCGGCGCACGCCACCCACACGTATTTCAGGCGCAAGTTTCGATTTCCCCCGATTGAACGCTTTGTATTCCCGCGCGCGAAAGGCTTGGCAATCCGGGATTGCCGCCGCTCCGGCATTAACTTCCTGTCATCGCAGTCTTGTTCGATGTCCGCTCGGCGGCAACGCAGCGCGCTCGTGCGGCATCCGGACGAATACGCTGCGAAAGCGGACCAATGGGGCGTTTTCTTTTGCCGCGCACATGCCTACATGCCCCTTACCATGGCACGTCCCCAAAACTCCCTGTTCGACAAGTTCAAGACCGTCGCGGAAAACCGCAAGGCGCGGTTCGACTATTTCATCGAGGACAAGTTCGAGGCCGGCATCGCGCTGACCGGGACGGAAGTGAAATCGCTCCGCTTCGGCGAAGGGTCGATCGCCGAATCGTTCGCCGAGATAAAGGGCGGGGAATGCTGGCTGGTCAACGCCAACGTGCCCGAATTCAGCCACGGCAACCGCTTCAACCACGTCCCCAAGCGCCCGCGCAAGCTGCTGCTGAACGAGCGCGAGATCTCCCGCCTGCAAGGCGCGGTGGAGCGCAAGGGGATGACGCTGGTGCCGCTGTCGATCTATTTCAACAGCCGGGGCCGCGCGAAAGTCGAACTCGCGCTCGCCAAGGGCAAGAACGCGGCGGACAAGCGCACCACGATCAAGGACCGCGAGTGGAAGCGCGACCAGGCCCGCATCATGCGCGATCACGGGTGAGGGCGGCGTGAACACCGCGCTGCTCCACCGCCTGTCGGCCTGGCTGCACCGCCAGATGCCCACGCACGCTCAGTTGGAGGCGAACCGCTTCACCGCCTCGTTCGCCAAGCGCCCCGAACTGTTCCGCTTCACGCGGCGCTCGGTGCCGCGCGGGATGGCGGTGGGCATGTTCATCGGCATCTTTGCGCTGATTCCGGGCATCCAGATCGTCGGCGCGGCGCTGATGTGCGTGCCGTTCCGCGGCAACATCCCGCTCGCCGCCGCCGTCACCTTCATCAGCAATCCGGCGACAACGTTGCTGGTCATCCTCCCGCTCGCCGTCGCGATCGGCAACTGCTTCGGCTACCATGCCGACATCGGCACGGTGAAGATGATGGTCGGCCAGGGCGCCGGGCTGGAGCAATGGTGGCACTGGCTGCTGTCGGACACCGCGCCCTCGGTGGTGATCGGCCTGTTCATCCAGTCGATCGTCGCGGCCGCCGTCAGTTATGTCCTGACCGTGTGGTTCTGGCGCTGGTGGATCGGCCACAAGCACCGCGCACGGCGTAACCGCCCGCCGCGTCCTCCGGTCGTCTCAGCAGTCGCCGAACCCGTCTCGGAGCCGCTTGCATGAGCGAAGGCATCGCCGGCCGGGCGCGCGGCTCGACCGAACTGCTGGTCGTGATCGCCGCCTTGGTGATGAGCGCGCTGCTGGTCTGGCTGGTGTCGGGCGACGCGCTGCTGATGGCGGTGTTCCTTGCCGCGCTCGCGGTGTTCGGGGCGATGGCCTGGGCCTTGTCGCGCCGCCGCGCCCCCGCGCCCGATGCCGAGTTCGCGCAGCCCGACTGGTCGGTGACGGTCGCGGGCATCGAACGCCCCGACATGGCCATCGCCATAACCGACCGCGCCGGCCGGCTGACGTGCGCCAACGCTCGCTTCGAAGGCTGGTTCGGCGCCGCCGCCGCCCCGCCGCGCCTGCCCGTCACCCCGGCCTCCACCGAACGCCTCGCCGAAGCGACCCGCCGCGCCTGGCGCGACGGCCACGGCACCGCCGAAATCGCCGACGAGGAAGGCGCCCACTGGCGCGCCGACGTGCGCCGGGTCGGCCGGGGCGACGATTTCCTGATCTGGCGCATCGGCAGCATCGGCGCGAGCGACCCGGTCGGCGATCTCGTCGCCCAGATCGACGGCAAGCTGGGGCGCGGCCTCGCCAAGGCGGGCATCGCCGCCGCATTGGTCGACCCCGACGGCACGATCCGCGCCGCCAGCGCCGGCTTTGCCCAGCGCGCCACCGGCAACGCCCAGGCCGACATGACCGGCACTGATTTCGTCGGCCTGCTCAACCAGGAGGAGGGCGAGCGGATCGGCTGGGCGCGCGATGCCGGGCGCGGCGGCCCGCTGGTGCTGTACCATGTGCCCGTGGCCGACCCCGACCTCGCCGAGGAGCCCGATCCCGAGACCACCCCGTCGCTGATGCTGGTGATCGAGGCGGCGCAAGGCATCGGCTCGGGCGGTGGCGGCACCGGCTCGGCGCCGCACCTCGAAGCGCTGCTCAGCCAGCTCCCGCTCGGCCTCGCCATGGCCGATCGCGACGGGCGGCTGCTGTTCGCCAACCCCGCCTTCATGCGCGCGGCTGGGCACGAGGCGCAGGATCCGCCGACTTATCCCACCGACCTCGTCGTCAAGGAGGACAAGCGCGCCTTGTCCGAGGCGATCCGCCGCTTCGCGCAGGGCCCGGCGGCTGCGGGCGATCTCGCCATCCGCCTGACCAGCCAGCCCGAGGACCCGGTCTCGCTCAGCCTCGCCGGCGTGCGCGGACTGGGGGAGGCGGCGGTGCTGCTCGGGCTCACCGACACCTCGGAGGAAATGCGCCTCAAGCGCCAAGTCGCGCAGGCCACCAAGATGCAGGCGGTCGGCCAGCTCGCGGGCGGCGTCGCGCACGATTTCAACAACGTGCTCACCGCGATCCTGGGCACCTGCGACCTCATGCTGATGCGCCACACCCCCGGCGATTCGGACTACGACGACATCCAGCAGATTCGCGCTAACTCCAACCGCGCGGCCTCGCTCACCCGCCAGTTGCTCGCCTTCTCGCGCCAGCAGACGCTGCGTCCCGAAGTGCTCCAGTTGCCCGACGTGGTGGCCGACGTTTCGCAGATGCTGCGCCGCTTGATCGGCGAGAAGATCCAGCTCGTCGTCACGCACGACCGCGATCTCGGCCCCGTCCGCGCCGATCCGACCCAGCTCGAACAGGTCATCGTCAATCTCGCGGTCAACGCGCGCGACGCGATGCAGAGCCCCGGCGGGCGCGGCGGCGGCGACGGGGCAGGGCGCCTCGTCCTCGCCACGCGCAAAGTCACCACCACAGACGTGCGCGCGATGCGTTCGGAGATCATCCCGGCCGGCGAATATACCGCGCTCATCGTCGAGGATACCGGCGGCGGCATCCCGCCCGAAGTGCTCGGCAAGATCTTCGAGCCGTTCTTCACCACCAAGGAGCAGGGCAAGGGCACGGGCCTCGGCCTTTCCACCGTCTACGGCATCGTCAAGCAGTCGGGCGGCTTCATCTTCGCCGAAAGCGAAGTGGCGCAGAACGGCAAGGGCGGCGGCACGCGCTTCACCGTGTACCTGCCGGTCCACCACGCCGCGCCGGGCAGCGTCCCCGACGCGATCGCCACCACCCCCGCGCCTGCCGCGCTGCAGTGGGCGGGCGGCGGCTCGATCCTGCTGGTCGAGGACGAGGACCCGGTCCGCATCGTCGCCGAACGCGCGCTCACCCGACAGGGCTACAAGGTCACGTGCGCGCGCGACGGCGAAGAAGGACTGGAACTGGTGCAGGAAGGCGGCCGCTTCGACCTCGTCGTCTCCGACGTCGTCATGCCCTCGCTCGACGGCCCGGCGATGGCGCGCGAGATCCGCCGCTTCGCGCCCGACCTGCCGGTGCTGTTCATGTCGGGCTACGCCGAGGAGCAGCTGCGCAAGCAGATCGGCCTGCCCAACGCCTGGTTCA
>Ga0247734_1002377_pt1 | contig 12452 bp, 12 predicted proteins | sample UWRJL103311B2_FD_180933 | JGI IMG/M metagenome (GOLD analysis project Ga0247734, IMG submission 180933) | Plant litter microbial communities from Arlington Agricultural Research Station in Wisconsin, United States - UWRJ-L103-311B-2 | ecosystem: Environmental > Terrestrial > Plant litter >... | reverse complement strand
AGGGCCGACGAGCACCAATGGGTGGAGATGGAGGAGACGGGGATAGAGGATACGATCGCGGTTATGGAGATGGCGGTTTTGGTGGCGGTGGCGGCTATGGGGGACGGGGTGGTGGCAGGGGTGGATTCAGAGGCAGAGGTAGAGGCGGATTCAGAGGTGGGTGGTAATCACTTGCTTGGAATTTTCACAGGCGTTAAGGATAGGAAAGGCATGTCAGAACCTGTAATACTCTTTCTTAGGTCTGTAACAAAAAGCTATACCCAAGACTTGCTTCTCTGTTATCTCCATGGCGGTTAATAACAAATACTCATAAACTTATGTGAATGCCAATTTGTGTTAACAATCCCGTACTGTATACCTATATATCCCTCAATCTTCCTTCCTTGGCGAACTATATAGCAAATTTAGAACACGGGGTCATAAAGTTTGGATTACTGCAAGCTTTGAATATATGTTTCTTGGTCGGAAGTAATTGTCTGAAAGGAAGATCCCAGCGTCGAGATCCAGCTATATTATTACAAGGACTTGCTGTACAAATATGACAAATTCTTGGGTGTTTCATACCACTGCACATTGCAGCATCTGTTTCGGCATTACATTCCTTCGAAACATACTGCTCGGGCTCCGAACTCACTTCTCTCAAGTCATCTAAAAGTTAAACAATTAAAGCCTCTAGTATTTTGAAAAGTCTTAGGTCGTCCGTCAACTATATACACCGCCATCTGTTCTAGAATGCATACCAAAGTTCTGAGCTTGTATTTCATCTTAGTACTAGAACAAAAGCCAAGTGATCACCAGCTGCCATGAATACGTGTTCTCAATTCGTAAGTAGCACAGCCACCGCTCCAGTCTTAAATCACAGATACTTTTCATTGCATAATTACCTCCACTACAGCCCCTAACTCCTCAACTCCTCAACCCTGACATTATTCCTAAAGCTTTTGAGAAATCCATTTCTGGCTCTTTGCGTTTCAGCCTCGACTATCTCCGCTGTGGGGTTGGAGGGACATTTCCTGGTGTTTATTTGGCTAGATTCTCGGGGAGAATAATGAGTAGGCGATGTATGTCAAGATCTATACTTCAATGGGGTGGCAGGAAGGAAGAAAGCGGCCTGGGATTCAATAAAAAATTGGCAGTGGCAGCATACAATGGCTTGAAGAGCTCCATGTATACTGAGTTATTGGGGAAAATTCTCTGATTGATTTTTTATTTGCAGTCTTTATCGTCTCTAAAATGAAGAAGCATATTTTTATTACTTGTGGAATAGAATAAAGAAATCGTCTTTGGATAAAAACAACTAACTCTTAATTTGTAAATACTCTCAAGTATTACCACAGGCCCAGTTTAATTTGACCACTTGTAACTTCATACCAAATTAGGCGTCAAATACATAAATCTAAAAGTTTGCTATAAATTATGATTGCGAACCAAGCACGTTACTTCCAGTTATATGGGTCATACTATGATGTTATGTTGAGGTTTTTGAGATATAAGCAAAATATTCGTCTTAAATGAAAACACTTCCACAAATAGGATTTGAACTAGCTAAGCTAATCAGATATGCTCTAATTAGTCTTGGTATAATTTTCGGGATTAATATAAGTGCGCAATTGCAATCATCTGAAACAGATGATTCGTCTTGATTTGTATTAAGTGCTCTCTTATAACACTTTAGAGATTTTTCAAAAACTTATTTGATGGTTGCGAACATGTTCGGAGCTTCTGAACCGGGACTGGGAGCCTCCGAATTATGAGCTAGTGACTAAAGGGACCATCGGGTCTTGCTTAATAAGGGGCTTGATATTTTACCTGTCACAAAAGCACCTAACCTGAAACTAATATCTTACTTCTCAATGAAGGCTTACATTTATATCACCGTTGAAACTTTTCGAAGAGAGTGTTAAAAAGTATTTCTTAATCGGTTTAATCAAAAGTTTAACTAACTGTAGCAAGCTTTAGGCACTCTTTCTGTGTTACCACTTTGGGGAAGATATGTTGTTCAATCCTCCACCGGCTTGAAATGACAGCAAGAGCTCAAATAACTATAATATTAGCTTCATTTGTTGCACCAAATACATTTGTATTATTCCCTGGAAAGTAAAAACTGCATGCAGTTCCCTATTGAAAATCTAGCTGAGAGAACTGATTTTCTTTCCGTTTAGGTGCATTGGACCGCAACAGATTTTTCTTCAACAAAATAACTTTAAGTCTTATCAACTAGACGTAGAGAAGTGGATGCATCAAAGACCCTCCTTTAATAAGTTTGGACAACTGTAGGGTCCACCTGCTTCGAGAGCCATTATAGTTTGGGCTTCATTGATTGGAACCTCATTCTCGGTTGAAGTGGTACAGAGGCTTCTTAGTGGCGAATTCGACTATGGCGACTCAGCAAATATTGGTGTCTCGTTATCTCACGGGTGATCATTTAACACGTGATATCCAAATTCGGAACAGTACAGTACCGCGTCCATCATTGGTTTGAAACTCAACCCTAGAAGCGCCGCATGCAGATGATCATTGAATCCAATTCTTTATAGAGGAGTGACTCATACTTCTGCCTAGTTTGAGGCACAGAATATGATAATTTCCTATATAAATGACCACCCTCTCCCTGACTTCTAACATAATCTTATTTTAGCCATCCTCAGTTACTTGGCACTAATAAACATTATCCATCTTCCCGTATTCTATCCGACGCGATACCTCCATTACAAAAAGTCATGGCTAGAACCAAAATAACCGCGTCCTCTAATTCGGAACCACCGTCCGATGCACATGGGCTACGTTTTCCTGGTGGTAGCGTTTTCTCAGACACTCTCCATTCCATCACCAAAACCAAACTCAACGAGCTAGCCAAGAAGCGTTCTACATATGAAGACCAGAAATCAAGCTTGCTTGCCTCGGCACAGCTCGAATCTAATATAAGAAAGAGGTTAAGTATCTTGGTCGAGGGTATGAAGAAATGTTTCCCCGGGTTGATGGATGCCATATTTACCAGCAAACTGCAAAATATGGAACAGTTCTTGGAGCAGGGACGCTTTGATCCATCAGTAACTTCCGAGATGATGCTGGAATGGGAACAATCTTTAATTGATCACTTGAATATCCATTCATCGAAGTTTCAATATGCGAGCTTGTACGGGGAGTTGGTGACCGAGTGGCTCTTGGAAGAGAAAGACGAGTCTGCAAATCAAGGAGCTAAAGGCACGACCGAACCTGCAACCTCAGCATCCCCGGATGATATTAAGATAGAGCAAAAGGAGTCTTATCGATCTGAGTGGGAAGAAAATGTTTTCAAGCCATTCCTAACAGACAAAGACGCCCTGGAAAATTATCTGCATAACTTGTTTGGGAAGAATGTCAACAGAGAAGCATTTAAGGCGATTGCAGAACTCCGAGAATCTGTGAAGTCTTTTGAATCGAATCATGGCGGATTTCGTGGAGGATTCAGTCGCATTACTTTAGACTGGACCATTGGTGGGCTATTATCTTCCAAGTTGTTAACCGATGAGAAACGAGCTGTGCTCAAAGGTTTCAGAAGCAACCATATAGTTCTCGATGAGATCGCAGATGTGCTCAACATGCGTCTCGCAGCGTTGGAGACTTGGAAATGGGAATGTTGCATGACTGTCGACCAGCGACGTCATGTTAATGGAAAGTACGAGATCTTTATGCATGAGGACCTCTTGCAAGCTATTTTTCTTCAATATATTGGAGTCAGGTGGTCGGTATTCTTCAAGTCTGCACTAACCAAATTTGCCGAAACCAATGGTGCTTGGAAATCATTGCGAAGGCCTATCACTAAGCTTGAGAAGAGGAGGAGAGAATATTACCTGGGAGCACAATGGATGAAAGATTCAGTGATATCCAAGCGTCAGTCTTTATATTACTCTCACTACTTCTTGTCCGGGCTCTATTCATATGAGCAGGAAGAGATTGAGAACGTAGATGGTGACGAGGAGGTAGAGATTCCAAACTTGAAGCGTCAACGTGTTGGCCGTGTCAGCACAGGAGGAAAGGCACCTCGTAAGTTTCATTGATGACAGATAAATTAAAGATATTTTAAGTGTTTACTATAGCAGGCAAACAACTTGCATCGAAGGCAGCACGGAAATCTGCACCTAGCAATACATCTATTCCGCTTCGAGCACCAACGGAGGATGGATCTGAGTATGAGACTGAAGGATACAGTAGCAAACCCAAGAACTTCATGGATCTAAAACAATCGCTTCTCCACCTCATCTCAACAGATATTATCTTTAACACACAATTGCAAAGCGAGATTACAATTTTGCACTCCGAATTCAAGTCCTGGAATCAATCGTTACCGCACTCTACCATCTCTCAGATACTGTCTTACTTTGGAGTATCTCCGCAATGGGTTTCGTTCTTTCACAGGTTCCTTGAAGCATCATTGAGATTTTCCGACCAACCTTCGTCTTCCAGTCGCACGCGCCAGAGAGGAGTCCCTGAGGACCATGTTCTTAGTAATGTCTTCAGCGAGCTTGTACTGTTCTGCTTAGACTACTCAATTAATCAATCTACCAATGGCCAGCAATTATTTCGGTTCCAAGGAGATCTTTGGTTTTGGTCGCCTTCCCAAGAAGCATGCGTCAACGCTTGGAAGTCTACTTCTGAATTCTCAGCCGTTATGGGCATCAATTTAGACGAAGTCAAGTCTGGAAGTGCTCAATTTCATAATCAAGAAATGATGTCGGTCGAAATTTCCCCAGAGCTCCCTAATGGTCCTATTAGATGGGGGTTCCTCGTTCTCAAACAAGATGAATCGGGTAAAGGGCGATTCATCATTGATCAGTCCATTGTTTCAACGCAAATTTCATCTCTCAAAGAACATCTATTTCCCACCACCGGTAAGCGACAGAGCATCTTTACATGGATTAAGGCATGGAATACATATGCAAGCAAGTTTTTCAGCACCAACTTTGGCATTCCAGCAAACTGTTATGGGCGCGAACACGTTGATGACATTCTCTACACGCTTCAACGTATGCAAAGTGAGATCTTTGTAGATCATGGTGGAAGCGTCACATCTTACCTAAAAGCAGAGCTCCAAGAACGTTTTGGAATTACTGATATACCTGACGGTTTTCTATATTTTGCAACTTATTTAGGTGGTTTAGAGTTGCACAGTCCGTTCATTCCGTTCCTAAGCATTCGAGACGGTTTGCCTACGGATCCATACACGGTAATTCAAGATTTTCATGAAAAAGAAAGGGAAAACTACGAAGAAGCCAAAGATGATTTTGATCATGATCGTGTTGACAGAGAGGGCTTGATTCCAGAGCCACACTGGATCCCGGAGAATTTCAAGGAACGGGATGAGTTTTTCTCGTTTGAAGAGTATAAAGATTGGAGGGAGGAGTTCTCGTGGGATTTAGATGGGGACCTCGCTAGGAAGTTTGAGTACTTATTAGAAAGAGCTACCGAAAGACCTCTGTCAGATGAGATGAACATAGCCAATGATCTGGACAAGTCAAGCGTTGGCACTGTGACGCCTTATGAGAAGTGGGTTGCACAATTGTACGGTCCCGAGATGGTGAAGCGATTTGGTCGCTTTAATATCGCCGATAAAAGTTGGCTACCTGTGGGTATGGTCAGCTTATTCAAGGATGGGAGGTTAAAAGTGTGAGCGATTTATGATCAACACATTAACGAGGTGGTCTTGATTCTATTGCTTATTTAGCTGAAGTTTTAGTCGGCGAATGGTGAAATATCTCAGTACAAATTCAATATATTTTGATATGTGATATTCTTGACTTCGGCTCACTAAGCTACTTCTAACGCTTGACCTCATTGGCCTCATCTTACTTTGCTCTTCGGTAATAATTGAACTAAGAAAGCAAGTACTAATAAGTCAGTTTCTTAGCTAATAAATGCCCACGTACAAAATATGGGGCTACTATCGAAAATAAAAACTTGTGAAGGAAGTCTTAGTAAAAGTGTTCGCTTCACGGTTGGAGAAATATGGTATGGGACTGTTAGGAATTGAGCTTGTGATCTATGTTACTCGGTTACTTATCCTATTCACCTATAGCCATGGGATGTAAAATTATTATAGGAAGTTAACTAGATCCTACGAACAAGCTACCAGAAGTCTCACAGAGGCCTAGGCATAGAAGAGTGAGGAGTAACCAAGTAAAGTTTTATTCAGGGTTAGAGTCCCAGAGCCGAATTGCAGACTGGATCAAGTAATTCTCAGATACCAAGTTATCTAAAGCAAGTGTAACACAGTCTAAGGTGCTGACACATATTACCCCAAATATGGTAGCTATTTTCAGCCCTTACGTTTTGGGCTTCACCAGATCTTCACGAAATCTAGGGGAACCAAGGATGAAATAAGAATCCCTTGTCTTATTTTAAATGAATGTAAAGTCCTGCAGCACGCAATTACCAGCATTCAAGAAATCCAGAGCCTCGCCATCCATGAGGCCTTGAACATAAGCCTCTCCCACCACCAAAAAATATTGTCCATGAGGGCGGATAACTAAAGGGGAACTGCAACCATATAAAATTACGATCAAATCCTCTATCTTTGCTTGTTCTTCATTGTCACCAGACAAGTTGTCAGGTGCCCAACCAAGGTAGCCCTTTGAGGTTGTCATAAATCTCCGCCCTTTAGATGTGCGGTCAAAGCAGGAGAATACTTCAGTATAATCATATTCTGAGGCGCCATCTGGGATCTCGTCCCTAAAGTAATCTTGTAGGCGTCTGCCCATTAGACGGAAGTCTCGATTCGCACGTCGCCACTGCTCCCACCTGTAATAATAGCCGTGTAGGGTAGCCAGCCAGTGCCATTGCAATCTCTCAAACTGCTCACGGCCAGACTTGAAAGTTGATGGTAAGTTCAATATAGCTGCATGTCGCTCACTTGCTCTAAGCCCGCTTGCAACTCTATCTGCAACAAGCGCATGGTAGAGAGCCTTTGAGACTCCGTCAACACTTCCATACATGTTCCTGTCCTGCTTAGACTGAATTATAGAACTCTTAGACCATCTGAAGATACCGGACTCTCTGGCAGATAGCCCTGCGACCTTGTCCACTATGAAACCTCGACAGGTGAGGTACAGGTCATCCTGTGAGAATGAGAATTCAGGTAATGTCGCTCCACTTGCGCGGTATGTTATGGGTGTGTTTTCTATCTTAGGAGCGCCTTTCTGGGTCCAAAAAGGGCCCCATAAACAATTTTCTGGATTCCTCTGACGGAGTCTTCCGTCCCATGTCCAATCTACAGCCCATGAAGGAGTGCCAATGCGGCTCCACGGGTTTCCTTCTCGAATAGGATCAAGATTTTTGTAGTTGAGTATGAAGGCTTTGCTAACTGACGCAAAAACCACTGACGTAGGTGATTTGTAGTTGGGCACTAGGTGCTCCGAGACGAAAGGGTCCATTAATCCAACCAAGCCATAAACTTTGTCTCTAGGATCTTGACAGTTGGCAGAACTCGCAACGTTCAGTAGACGATCGAAGGGAAGGTATGCTCTGCCTGGTTCTTGGGAAAGACTCAAAGGCCATAAATTTTCATGCACAAGATGCAAACTGGTGGTTGTCCATCGAGCATCTCTATTTAACCCACTACTACGAATATCGTGAAAAAGTAGTACATCTTTAGCAGTCCACAAATAGTCGAACAGAAATCCTATACCTTCGCAAAAAGTGGCCCAATCAATAGAGTGATAGCTCCAGTGGAGAACGAGTGCGGAAGAGCCAAGTACAAGCTCCTGAATGATCCAGAGCCGGTACCAGTAGTCATTATCCATTAGATCATGCAGCGCTATCCAGCTTCCATCTCCCAGATACTTAGGGTCAATAAGCAATTTCGTTTCTAATTCTTTGCCTTGTCCTGGGCTGGTATCAGACAAGGTTCGAATTAGTTGAAATGCTTTGCTACAGTTATCGTGCTCTTCTCCTAACCAGGCTATAACTTTCCAAGCACCACCATAAATCTGCCTCATCTTACCAATCTGACGACCCCGCTCCTCGTAGTCTTGTTGGTTAATGCAGATTCCATCAATCCATAACCTGAATCCATCTTGGAAGCTGTATATGTTGCTGAGAGCACGCAATGCACTCTCTAGGTTTTGACCTACCAGCATCTCCTGGTCATTAACAATGATTCGACGAGTCATCCCAGGATCTCCCCACACGTATGACAAAGCTGCATAGTCACCCCAGACAAATCGATATGGCAGCTTGGTTGGAGTTTGCTTGTGTACAGAATCAGGTGTAACATCTACACTTTCTATTCGAGGCTGGACCTCCGCCCAGAGTTTCATCCTGTTCCGTTTGCCTCCTACTGTTGGACCTGATGAAGAAAGAAAGCTTTGGTATTCCGGAGTGAGTGCTCTAAGGGAAACAGTTTCCACGGTGCAGCGAACAAGATCGGACTCTGCGGCACAAGGGAAAAGACTTATAAGGCGGATTTCATCACGCTCATCATCAAGAGGCGAATATGAGGTGGCCGTAGTCGCATTTTTCATATCAGAGCCTATGACCTGGGAAATTGGAGGTGCAAGTCCCGTCATCATGCTTCGGGCCCCAAATGCATCGACTCGTGATGTATGGGCAACTGAGATCCTTGATTTACCAAACCACGAATGGTGCGATTTCGATGAAAGTACAGGAAATCGACACTCGTTTGCTGGCCATCTTATAGGTCAATCAGGGTTGAATCCATGATTTCAAAGAATGGCAAACACTGGATGCATCACGAAATAGAACGAGGGAGACAAGTGAGACGTAGACAGCAAGGGGTCATAATATCTGATCCCCATGTTTCCCTCGAACCGGGCGCAACCTCGCCAACGGGACAGGGGCGATGTCTGGTCGCGTGACATGTAGGTGATCTTTGCAGTCACTTTTGCTAGCATAAAATGCATCCACATTAAGCATTAACATAATATTCTGATTAGACTTTCGTCTTTCTATTGCCTCTTAGAAAGGCCAATTCAAATACAAAGCTTAGGATATTAGGTTATTAAACACGTGACTTCCCCGCACCCCGGACTTCATCAAATCCATCCCATCCCATCCCCGTCCGTTGACGAGATATTTCCGTTCTATGCTTAACAAGACCCATGGAAGCCTCACCCCCTCCTAAGAAGCGGAGGATACCCGTATGTATTATTACCATGCTTCTTTCAGTAGATCTCCTTGACTAATTCTAGTCTAGAAAGCATGCAAACTGTGCAGGACATCTAAGGTACGGAGTTCTCTGCCGAGAGCCGAGCAGTTTAAACTGTTGCCCTTACCTACCTAAACTTTCCCAAATGATCTATCAACCTTATATCCCAAAACTTCGAGTTGGCGCCAGTTATTAGTGACACTGATATGTGGGGAAAATAGTTGAAATGCGATGGTGGGAAACCATGTACACGATGTCGGACATTGAAGATTGATTGCGATTATGTGATGCAGGAGGAAGACCCGATGAAACAGTTTGCGTCCCCTCTCTTTCACTATACTGCAACGACTCAATCGACCCATTTTTGACTCTCCGATTCGAAACTAGAAGTGGAGGCGGATCTTTGGCTCAAGAAACCGTATTCTAGCTTTCCACTTCTGAGTTCACTATTCTATCCCTGAGGAGATTTGAAGTAATAGTGTACTTGCAATAGCTTCAATCTCATTTGGTTTGATTGATCTGGACTGAACAAACGTAGGAAACTGGAGAGAATTGAGGCTCAGATGGAGCAATTGAGTAATCGAATACCAGACACGGCCACGGCAGTTGCTCTGTTACAACTCCAGCAGCAGCAGCAGCAGCAGCAACAGCAAAATCTATTACAATCGCCATACAGTGCCCAATTCAGTCAACAAAGTAGCCGAAGTCTCCTGGAAGTAACAAGTCCATCATCGTCCGTGAGCCCACATACTTCGGAGGGAAGTTCGTGCTCCTCATACTAATATTCAGCCACTAGACATCGTTTCTCTCATGGTAGTCAACAGTCCGAACCCTTCCGCCCAGGGTCTCTCAGTACGAAGAGAAAACGTGGTGATTACGAAGTTACCGTTGAATCGGGAGTCGATATGATTAGGAAAAGACTGCTCAGTTATGATGACGCGAAGCTGTATTTTACTTGTTTCTTTCAAGGATGTGTATGTTTCCTACCCTGCGAATGTATTTTAAACTGATAAAACGCCAGGATAAATATGTACCTTTGTTTGATCCGACTTTTGATACTTTCGAATCGGTCAGAGAGAGAAGTGTCGTGCTATTTGACACGATCTGCACTATTGGTTGCCGTGCCGAACATGGTAAATTTCCTGCTTATTAACCTCTAGATGATTGTAGAACTCGTAAAATATGTATTATAGATTATGAGGTGCTGTTTGCTGTTCTCAAAACTACTTCTGACCTTGGATAGGACCACTATCAGCCCAATTCCAAATCCTCTCCAATGCTAATAAATCATCGGTCTGCGACGTAATCCTTGGCAATATCCCAGCATCTATAGAAGCCATACAAGCACTTCTAATTAATGCTTCTTACTCAGAAAAAGGCTGGATGATGACCTCCATGGCAACACGAATGGCATTGGATCTTGACCTGCCAAAGGCATATCATGACCTTACGATGTCCGCCCTTTCTTCCCGTGGAGGCCAGACCTCAGAAGATGCAGAGATTGGAGATGCGCTCTTCCGCAGAGCCCGGGTATGGTTTGGGACCTTTGTTTTAGAACATATGTGAGTATTTTCCAAAAGACTTTAATTTTTAAGACACCATAGACTCGCTCGTTTTTCTTTAAATCAAGAAATCAGAATGAAAATTAACGGGGATAAGAATGAGTTTAGATTGCGGCAAGAAGCCGGGCGTAGTTGCAGTTGATGGTATGAGAAGATGCAGAGTGCTTCTTAGTCATCCTTCTATGATAACCCTCGATCTACGTTTAATGTCTCAAGTTGAGGTACAGTACATCCCTAACCCTGGCTTTATGATGAATCGAAACTTACAAAGTCAAGCTCAACTCTATTCGTGCGCTAGCCCAAGAGAGATTATCACCAGCTGCAGGTACCACTCTCGCAGATCAAGAGTTGAGTGAAATAGTGCAAGGAACACGAATCGATCTCAATATCTGGCTCAAGTATTCCAAACCCCCTTCCGGTAGTGATCAGCATAAATCCTAACTCTCAAAGTGACTGGGTAACTTTAGTTGAAACACATGCAACAAATGCAGATGAGAGAGCAATTCTATTAGTTAATTTAAGAATACAAAAAGACTGGGCTGAAATGACCATGCTCTGCAAAGGGTTACAGGGGATCGGGGACAATGTTGCGTATGATCCCTCGTTCACTTCTACATCAGTTTGCTAACCTCCCAATTAGTTTGATGACAGAAGAACAGCAAAACCTCATCCATTTGGCTAGAATAGCAGCAGAGAACCATCTCTCAATCATGATCTCAAGCCCAGATAAGTATCTCGCAACATTCCGGTACGGAATGGATTTTGTTTGGGGTACGTCGAAAGCCAGAACTCTTCTTCATTTCCCTCCGACTAAATTTTCTTTCTTTTCTCTCTTTGTAGCAAAATGTGCATTCTCGGTACTGCTTGCTCTCAAACTTGCCCGTCTGTTCCCTTCCACCACCGACATGCCTGCTCTCGTCTCCAACGCCAAGATTCTCGTCGCCCAACTCTCCAAGGCGCGAGGCTCTAACAACATCTACTTCCGCATCCTCTGTCTCACGGTCGAGAAGTGCGAACAGGCCCTGAAGGAAGACCAGGGCTGGGGAACCAGCCCCGACGCCAACTCGGATTTTCAAAACTATGCCCCGAAGGAGTTCATCCAGGAGTGGAATTTTCCCGGGTTGAATCTCTGCTGGATCCCGTTTGATTTTCAGGATATGTTCTTAGATTTCGCCTCAGGGTTTTGATGCTTATAAAAGCTATCGCGGGCGTGTTTGTTTCTGCTGAGGAATATGTGTGTTATTGTTCGATATTTATGTTTTGATGATAACCCCGTTGAACTTTTATTTGCTTACATTATCTGTAATGTACCTAATACCATTATCAATTTTTTTTTTTTTTAGCAATGTAGAGCACATAATTAATATGAATCTAATAAAGCAGGGTCCTTTGTGAATTCACCATTTGAAATCTGGCCACTTCTTGCACATTTGGTTCATTACGAATTGATATATTTCTAGGCGACTATATCTAAGGCATTTCCAATTTAAATACAGCTCGGCCACGGCTCTCGCTAGCCTGCTCGAGTACCTTGCCATTCCATGACACAGCTCTCTTATCCTCTACCGGTAAAATTATATCCAGATTCTTCCAGACAGGTATATATTTGTTCTCCGCGCCACTCTCAAACCGCACCAAAACCTCACTAGAGGTTGAGCTATAGCTGATCGTAAATGTTGATATCTCAGGCTTGGCCGCAATTCCATCATCCTCGTACCAAGTGTTGGAATATGTTCTTGGAGACACTC
>Ga0247734_1002375_pt1 | contig 12453 bp, 7 predicted proteins | sample UWRJL103311B2_FD_180933 | JGI IMG/M metagenome (GOLD analysis project Ga0247734, IMG submission 180933) | Plant litter microbial communities from Arlington Agricultural Research Station in Wisconsin, United States - UWRJ-L103-311B-2 | ecosystem: Environmental > Terrestrial > Plant litter >... | reverse complement strand
TTCCTTCCGGCCTCCCTCTATCCTCTCCTGCACGAGCCTCTTCAAGCCCACCTTATCCACTACTACCGGCCTCAGTTTTCCAATCATCTCCTCATCGTCTTCCGACATTCCATTCCCCACCAAACTTCTCACCAAATATGACAACTCCTTCACTTCCGTCAATCTCACCATGACCCCACCATGTCGATGCACCATCGACATCTCCTCCGCACGATCGAGTTTATGAGGTCTGCCAGTGAAAGCAAAGGTTAAGCCAGCGAGACAAGTTGAGCGCTCGGCTTGGGGGTCACTGCGCATGTGTGGTTTTATATTCGCCTCTGAGGATACAGATGTGTTGGTGTCTTCCTGATCCTCATGGTCCTCGCTACTTGAGATTTCATCGTGCATAGTTGTATCCTGAAGCAGTGAACCGGTGAACGGTGGAACATCATTCCTTAACACCATTCTCCTAACCTCAAACACGATCTTCCAGGGCGCATAATGTTCCTCTCTCAACACTACCATGCCATAATAGAGCATTTCCTGCTTCTCCTTTCTCGACTCCATCTCTGTAAGGGAACTGGGTCTCTCTTGCTCCTCCTTTTTCAAAAGTTCACCCTGTCTATAGATCTTCGCCGCATTATACAAACATGTTTTGGCAAAATTGTTGGCGCCTTGCACAGAGTTAAAAACTGCATTGCTATTCTCAATTGTCCGAGTCTTGCCGTTAGCTTCGGCTTGCCATGACTTTTCGTGTACGATATACACGTATTTGGGATCCATTGAGTTAGTTGTACGTGGAATTTAGGATCCAGAAATTCACTGTGTACAAATTAATGGAAAATGAATATAACAAGAAGGGATGTTGCATGGAGATTATTTGCAAAAAAAGAAAAAAATTGAAGAAATGTGAAAGTTACCCTCTCACGAAACGTCATCGTGCAGGTAGCAAACAAAAGCGATAAGGAAATAGATAGTGGACGACTAAAGAAACTCCTATTTCATTCAGAGCCTTCAAGAGAAAATTCCAAATTCAGAACCATTGCGCAAATGGGAATAACCTTCAGCATTATATTTTGTTGATTCTTATAATTAATTCTGAAAGGGAAGAGTCTGATCTTAGATTTTAACCAGACAGTTCAAGCTGCGGACACGCCTGCCAGGATCAGTGCCAAGATATGATCAAGGAGGACCACCCCCAATGGTCTTTGTTAAAAAGCAAGCAGAAGTGAGAGTTGAGGAACCCTTTGAATTGCTATAGAATTTTTGATCTAGTTAACATCTCAATAATCCAAGTATCTTGCTGTAAACTCAACGAGTAAAAGTTATAGGCTGTAAAACTGCTGAAGAATCGAAATTTACTTATACCCTTAGAGTGCACGTATACAAACAAAGATATCATGTGCTTTGGTGTGTCTCCCCCGAGGCTGTCATATACATATAACGCGTCTGTGCGCAGCTAGCTACCAATGGAGTTCCCGACCTTATATTACTGTGATACTCAGGCAACTACACTTTCCCCCCAAAGCATCATTGTACTTAACAGCCTGCACTAGGAGGACTTCTTAAAGAACTTCCCTCGTGAAAAACTGTTGTCACAAAAACTGTTCTCTATCTACCATGCCTATGGAATATGAGTTCAACCTCTACGAGGCTCTTGAAGTTACCAAAGATGCTACAGAACAAGAAATTGTAACTTCATACCGCAGACTCGCACGACTTCACCACCCTGACAAGAACCCAAACGACTCTGAAGCCACTGCTAGGTTTCAGCGAGTGAGTATCTTCTCTTCTTCCTTTTCGATATATGCCCGTTTGCTATATTCTGAAACTGCCTTACTTATTGTACTCTCCCAGATCCAAACCGCTCACGAAACCCTCAAGGACCCGTCCCTCCGTCGTTGCTACGATGCTCATCTCGAACGACCAAATCATAGCAACCACTCTACTGCCTCCCACACTCATCGCTATCACGACTTTTTTGATGAAGATATGGACGGTAACAACCACTTTTTCGAGGAGCTCTTCAGTCAAGCAGCTAGAGCCCGTTCCTTCTCTACATCGGGAGGAGGATTCTCGTTCGATGGAGGCAGTCCTCGCGGATTTCCTGGCTTTCCCAACTTCTTCTTCGGTGAATTATATACAGCTTATGAGGAGATGGAGCGAGAGTTCAGAGAGCAGGAACAACAGTACAGACAACATCAAGAAGAAGTTATTAAAGAAGCCAGACGTGTAGCCGCTGAAAAAGCTGCCGAAAAAAAGCGAAGAGAGGATGAGAAGAAACGCGAAGAGCAGATTAAGAAATCGGAGAAAGAGTTGAAGGAAAGAGAAGCAAAGGAAAGACAGGAGCTAAGATGGGCGAATACCGGTGTGAAGAGTGAGAGTGATAAGCTGAAGACATGCTATCATGACGCATTCTGGGCAAAAGTGCCGCAAAAACGAAAATTCAAGTGTGAAGAGTGTGCCCAGAAACGCGGATTGATAAGTTTCAAGTGTCCACATTGTGGTTTGCTGGTCTGTCAGTTATGTAACGTCATGTTACGGAAACGACCAACTGTTGATTGAGGGTCTGGAATGGTTATGATAGCCTCGCGGATTAATTTTCATTCGTATGAGCGGCGTATATCCATCTTTCCATCAAAACTTTCCAATCCTTTGAAAGAAGATTACGTACGATTATATTGACACATTATCTTCACTTCTTAGGTACTGAGGCTAATCCAGGTCGGAATTTACACTACCAGGGATAAACCAATTAGCGGGATTCAGGATGTTTGAAGGCTTTTCGTCACAAGTCTTCCTCGGTAAAGTTGGAGCAGTAGTTAAACTTGATGATGAACAATGGAGCCAGGTGTTTTGGGATCTCTCTATACACATATTGAAAATGCGACTTTAGAAAATGTTTTCTAGCATTTCGTAATTGCATCATCATCTCTAATACTAAAACCGTGATGCGTTTTGTTTTTGATACATGGTTTTCTTGGATATATTTTCCCAAAGTAAATAAACAGGAGAGTTCCAGATACTTGATCATGTGATTAGCCCCTTTATTTTTCGCTAAAGCTTCTCCAATGGGCAAAGCTTGGAGCCTCTACAATCTTTATAATAACTTCTAGATCTCGAAATATATTTACAGCTCAATTACCTGGATATTGATTCATATGAATTCGGCTTCTTTTAAGTTTTACAAATACGCGGCTCATGAAACTGGTCGACGTTATAAAGCACATGCGATTAAAGCCCTCGCCTACAAATCCTACCTTAGTTTAAAAGCTGAGTGGTAAAGAATAGATGAAGAGAAACTCAATAGATCACTTTGCATTCCCTTAAAATATTTCCAAAGATTATCATTCAAAGTTCCAGGCATGGAATTTATGTTTGAAGAACTAAAGTAGATATCCTCTCCAGATTCATCCATCCCAGCATCAACCTCCCTAATACCACACAATTTCGCATCGTCCTTACAATCTGAGCTTAGCTTCTGCTACAATCAACCAGGAAGCGCGGACTTGGTAGTCTTAGGACATTTTCTACTTAGGGCAAGTCTTGTTGGACCAGTTAAGTGTCGCTATTTTCGTTAGCTGTTTTCTTTCTTTCCTTCTTTCTCTACACTGTTTCCTAGATTTCTCTTGACGTCTTGGAAAAGGGCCAAACATACTAATGGCATCAGTAAGACTGCAAGATCCAAGAACACAAGTCTGCACTTGGCTGAAGTATTTGGTGTCGGCGCAGCGGCAAGCAACATCTACGGTGGAGCATGCGGTAGGTGTGGTGGTAAGACAGACTTGCTTGGACTTGTTAGCTGGGATTGTTACTTTTGTAGATTATTGTTCGGCCAAGAAATGGAAAGTGAAGACATACAGCGCAGGCAGGGAGGGTGGAGATGTCTTGAGCCAAGACCGCAGTGGCCGAGAGGAGAACAGAGACAATGAGGGTTTTGATAGACATGTTGGAGTTTGTTTGAGCTGAACTTGTGCAAAGCAGAGTCGTGGGAATGGAATGGATATGAGGTTGATGATGGAATAGAAGGGGAGAGATTGTGTTCTACATCATGGTACTTATACTACTTTGTCTCCTCTCCATCTTCTATGCTTTCGAGCTATGCTTCTCCACTTCCCCATGATTTCAGGATTCCTGAAAGTCCCATCTCGGAGCGGTGTCCCCAGAAGGTCACCGCAAAGGTTAGAGCGTGGGACTTCATGTGATTTCCAGTACGACCAAATGGATTGTAGGAAGGCTCGCGCTTTTGTGACGATTAAATGAAGGGCTTGAAAGCTCGGTTCGGTACCGTGTTCCGGAAATGAGATAACATGACCATTAGTAAATTATCTCAACAATAAATACCTGGAAGGCGGTTGCCCCATAGTGCGGAGAACCTTGTCGTGCACGGTGGTGTGGATCTCGGGACGAAGCGGTTTTGTGATCAGGTGCAGCTTTAGCACATGTTAAGTCCATCGAGAATAATAGACAATTGCAATTCCCAAAAGCTACTTCATGAGTTATCCCTAAATTTTGAAACGGAATAACTCCTCCTAACCCGCCTGGCTGTTTCTTAATCATACATGTTCATTATTGGATATTTATTGAGATTTGGTGACACGGTGTAGAGTATAGGGCAAGGGTCTCTGAGTTTGTCCTTAGCTTCCTATATGACACGGGATTTGGGAACTATAACTGCCTATACTCGTTTTCTCTCTCGGTATCCAATCTCTTCGGTAAGGTGCCGAAGCTAGGAGTGCACGACAGGCTTGTGATCCCTGAACACCAAATTATCTCTATTTATGCATCACACGTATTGACCCCAGATTAATCCTAATACGGGTTCTAGTCCATTGCTTCACCAGTTCTAGCGGTACCTTGACTGGTGGTTTTAGCTTACATTTGTCTATGTCCATTGGATATTTACTACTGAAGGTGGTTGCAAGTATGTGACTGTTACAGTCTCTGACCGGGAAAATGGCCACATCCACATTGGGACCTGATAAACAGTATTTGATTTAATGCGTGGATAACTTAGCTTATTATAAGAAATATAAAGGGAAACCAATATAATTTGGGCTGATTTGACTATCCCTTGAACTACTCCTGGAACTGCTTTTGATGAATAGTTTATAAGGTATTAAATATTTGTAATATTCTAAAAATTACATATTCAGAAAGATTATATATAAAGGAATAAGTTGTGTTAATATAACTAATAGATTGAGTTAATATTTTATTTTATTTTATCAACAGTACGGGGTTTGTTGATTTATTGTTGATTTTCAATGCCAGTACTGAAGTGAATGGCTACTAAACTGTATTTGAGTGACCATCTTCCCGGCGCGAGGGTCTTCACCAGTGTTCGACTTTTCATTACACAGGCCACGATGAACTCGAAAATATTAGCTATTATACATTTTATATAATACTACTTTTCTTTATGCTCAAGTTTTTGGCCATACAACATAATTTTTGTTTCTCTTTTTGCCATAAAATATAGGCTAGTTTAAAAAGAAAAAATAGATATAAAGTCTCCTTGAACATAATAAAAATAGTTATCGAGAGCAAACCCTAAACAGTGAATGTGATGTATAATACTACTGCCAATTAACCACACAGCTGTTATTGTTTATGAGATGTGGCGGTGTTGATTAAGTCAAAAACTCAACCCGTATTTCTCTACAGCATCTGGGTCCTTAAATTTGGTAGCTAGAATAAGAGCAAGATCCATACCTATATCTTTTCGCTATATCTTATTAGTGGGTCTGATTTGCTGATTTGAGCAACTAGGCTCAAAATCAGTACCCTGAGTAGTGATATATGTGCTCCTTATTATCAATTGCATCCTTAAGTGCACATTTAAAAATCGATGAATTTCCTATCATTAACAGCGTCTACTATGCTGAAGGTTCTAATACTTTTGCTAATGTTGTAAAAGCAAGTGTACATATTCAAGCCAGAACATCTGCGTCGTACCTATCAATGGAAGGCTAACTTGGGTCGCTGCCCTTTGGAATTGTCTAGTTTTCAAGCAGAACACTGTCAGAGGGCATTCTCTTTTCGAAAATAGGAGCGTATTCATAGATGACATAGAGGGGAAACGTTGCAAAGGGATATGTTGCACAATGTGGCAATGCCGAGAACATTTGGAAAACACCAGTACTGCGTTTTGAAGCAATGTAATCTTCGGGTTTTTCTGCGTGCAAGGACTGTCTGTCTTTGCCATCTTCAGACAACCTATGGTTCTATTCACAAAGGGTCGAACAAACGACTGATACTAGAATCCTGTAATATGATACAATTCCTGGTATCTGACTAGGACACTGCATTGTAGCAATATGATAGTCTGTCATCAAAATCAATATGCATGTTTAATTAAACGGTGCGCCATCGAATGTATAGGAGCACGCACCTTGCACCGATATCCGTGCCAAGTATCATGAGACAAACAACAAGGTAAATTATATGTGTCTCATCCAATGCATATGAGATAATACTCTAGCATCTGTGGTTGGGTTTCCAGCAGTATTAAAACTACACATATTTTCTTTGACATCTCGCCTCTCAGCTTTGGAGAAGAAGCCTTCACTCCAAATAAACTGTCTGGCTCCGATAGAGGAAAACGCTCGACAAACTAGCTGCCGTTCCAGCTCCAAATGCTCCTGGAGAGCTAAACAACCAAGTCTTTGACCTGTTGCTCAGGTGTTTGAAGCCAGACGTCTACCCAAGGACCACTTATTGAGCAATGCTAGCGATCATTTGGCAGTTAGGAATGCTTTGAATTACCCGGCCTTTTATTTGATGGCATTCAAAACAGAACATAATGGCCCCAATTCATAAGTTTAAAGGAGATAAAGTCTTTCATGGGGCTTCCCACGAGGCTGGGTAAATTTTAGCAAACGCTCCTTCTCAAGAATGTAACTAATGGATCCTAAGCGTTGCCAAATATTGGCGTGTGATGTTGATATGCAATGGTATTATAGTTGAAGCTTTATATATTTATTTCCTACACAATTCTTTATTGTGTCTGTCGAACGTGCACATCGGGGATCATTTTTAGAGACTATACTGCAAATTTCGCCCCCCAGCTGTGAGTGCTACAGGTAAATGAGACTCAAGAATACCTCAAATCAATCATGAGACTCCATATTTTTGTATTGGGTCTTTTATGTAGACCAGCGGCCTCAAACATCGAGGCCGCAATCGTGGGTGGAAAATTTCAGTGTTCCGGATGGTTTGGAAGTGGATCACTCATATACATATTTAGGCACTTAATATTGTTCATGTTTTTTACTTTGTGGCTGAGACGGTTTCTAAGAGCTCTATTTCAACAGATCCTGACACGAACCGAGTAGAAATACTTCTAGATCATGATATATCTTTTTTTTTGCGAGTCACCCAATCACACAATATCAATACGGACACAAGACATAAATACATCAGAATGTGTGCAATTGGGTGTGATGAAGTGTCTCTTTCGGAGTACCATTATAATTTGGGATAGTGGTGCTACGCATCTGCTTGTTAGTGTCGCCATGTCAAGGTTTTTTGAAAGCTATCGTCCCTTCGACTCAGATATCCTCTAGTTTATTACATTGTTCGAGGACAGGGCTGATATTGTCATAGTGGCGAATAGTGTCATTTACGTCAAGTAAATAAAGACCTCTGAGCCAGTGTTAGATAGAAACAATTTCACTCGATTTCCAACGACAGGCCGTTTGGATAACTAAAATTCTTGAAAGGGTGGAACATATGGCCCAGTTGTTTGTAGTTCAACAGGATTACATAAATTCTGTGGGTCGAGCCTTCGGGCTCGACTGTTCACATGAAAAGGTAGCCTACCATAAAGGCTCTCGGATCTCCCAAAATAATTAGCTTGAGAATACACTACAATTGTGCGTTGAGCAATTGGTTGTGTAAATGTCTTGACGAATCTCAGCCCTGAATGATAATCAAATAATAAGCTGGTGGATAGATGTGCCGTGAGATACGTTTTGAGGCATCGGTATCCTTGGCGCCTCGGGAATCGGATAGAGTTGATCTCCTATCACAACCTTGGCTATGCGACCACCGAATCAGCGGAGCCGAGTAGTTCCCGGCCGGCTTACTTTGATTGTTCTTTCGTGCCATTATCGTCTCAAGTGCTTGTTGAGCGTGTCATTGTTCCCTTCCCATGCTCGCTCGTAAGAAACCAGAAGGCTAGAGACAAATAATGCAATGCTAGGCTTTCAAACTGCAGACGAGGCAATAAGGAGGCAAAGATCTGGCAAACTAAGTGGATTGACCGACTACCTATACCTGTAAACACATTGTTAATATTGTCTCAGGCCAAAGACATACCGACTTACTCATACTACTTGTTGAAATGCTACTTTTACTGTATGTATATCCGTGGAGGCGTAGACGCGCCGTCATCCAGCACAACCGATCACCACTAGGATCCTTACTCATGACCATGCGTGATTCGTGCATTGTTTCCAAACTCAAACAGTGCGCCGGGAGGTTCGCCCGAGACCCACTCCATTCCTGCCGACCGTCTATCTGGCGAGCTGGCGTCGAAGCTGATGGCTCTTGTCTATACGTGTTTGTAATCTAGACACTACAAATTAGTCATGATGCCCACAAGTACTCTGTAAAAGTGCAAGACTCAACGGCCTTCCCTTCGAGGTCAGGATCTTCTTCTCCAAGACCGCCCTTTCGAATAGACTCTTATTCCTAGACGATTTCGTTCGTTCGTGTTGAAAACGATTTGCCATTTCTTCCACTTTGTTACAATTCAACTTCTTCCTTGACTGAAGTAAAGCCGTACACTAGATATGGCTTCGTACCTAGCTGCCCGTGAAACAACACTGGAGTTGCTTAAGCTCTGTAACATCGATATCTGTCCCATAGATACATCCTATTATTACTATCGAGTCAATCTAGCTGCAAATGCAACATTTCTCGCATTGTTTTCTGCGTCTTTACTGGGATTTATTGCCACATATGGCTTCACACGTCGGGGTCTGGCATTTACTGTTGCCATGGTATGTAACATGAATGCTCATTTCAATAATTGCATGTGACTATATTGATGAACGTAGGTGTCTGGAGTAGCGCTCGAAGTTATCGGATATATTGGACGGATACGAAGCCATCAAAACCAGTGGGAAGAATCTGGATTCTTAATGCAGATTGTGTGCTTAACTATTGCGCCGGCATTCCTAGCTGGAGGAATCTATTTGTGCTTGAGGCGGATTGTCTATGCATTTGGACCAGAAAACTCTAGAATTAAGCCAGAGTCCTATACTCGAATCGTAAGTTGAACTCCCTACAAGACGGTTAAGTGCCCTCCTAATCAACCATAGTTTATCCCATGCGATCTTATTTCCCTCCTCCTCCAAGCTGCAGGCGGAGGCTACGCATCCGCCAAATCTCACGCCCACGAAGATGCTTCGGCTGGAAATAACATTATGATAGCTGGACTCGCCTTTCAAGTGCTTACCCTCTTCGTTTTCATGATTCTCTGCGTCGATTTTGCCTTACGAACCCACAAGCGCTACAAGTCCCTTGGCCAGGCTGCATTCGACCAGAACCCAATCTTCATCAAGCTACGCGAGGGATGGAAGTTCAAGGGTTTCCTGGCGGCTTTAACACTTGCTACAATCTGCATTTTTTGGAGAAGTGTTTATAGAGTAGCGGAGTTGTCCGAAGGTTGGGAAGGACATTTGATTAAACAGCAATGGCTATTTGTGGGGTTTGAAGGGGTGATGGTTATTGTTGCTTGCTTTGCGTTGAACTTGTTCCATCCGGCTTTTACATTTGTGGAGGCTATGGAGGGTGCAGGTGGTATTGGAAGCAGCAGAAAGCTTAAGAAGGAACAGAAAGAAGCTACTGTAACCGGGGAGGGCAGTGGCAGCGGAACTGCTAGTGATACTGATGTGGTTACTAAGCGTGAGGCTGTATGATGGGGATTAGAACATAATTTAGGACGGATAATAGATAATAGATATTAGATCATGGTTTGAAGTTTTGATATCAGATTAACATAATGAATGTATGAAAAAACTGCGCTGGATTTTCAGTCGTATCACTAGCAGAATCCTTTGCATTTGAGACCTCGGGCCATTGAAGGACGCAATTGCAAATCTGGTCGTTCCTGATATGGCTGGACATCTCTGAAGTATAGAATAGGGGATATTATAACACGGAGCATATTTGAAAAGCACATTCAGAATCAAGCAATTTTTTTGATGGAAGAGGTCAAGGTACACTTGGATACCGAGGGTATGATTTCAAAATCCTTTACATCTAGGGGATATATTTTATATTGTCTAATCATCTCAGGATGGGCCGGCTAGTTTGTATATAGTAGTAATGTCATTTTTAGTACCAACTACACGAAGAACAAGCATTGAAGGTTGTGTTCTGGGATACTGGTTTACCGCTCCTCTATCTGAGGGGAAAAAATCCAACCATTAGCATAGATTTGTGACTTGAAAGTGTCAGGTACCTTCTGGCGCAGACTTGATGATTTACCTGATAGATACATGTGTAGATTGTGTTGCCAATATTCTTAAACTTACATATGTAGTTCATTGAACTTGGTTTAGTGCTTCTTCTTGTTGGCGTGAAGGCCTTAAAACTTATAATGAGATGATTTCTCATCGAGAAATGGCCTTTCAAACTTCTGTAGTTATATAGGTACCAAAATTCCATTTACATCATCGTGACCAAACCTAGCCCCTCGTCAGTGATGCCACACCGAGTGATATCATACACTTTATATCCTAGACACTCAAGAAGTTACAGAGATCTGAGAGGGAAACACTTAGATGAATGCTGAGTTCCTATTCTTAGTTTCATCATAACATATAAAAGTTCAAATTCAGGTAAGTAGAAGTGCTTACCCAACCACAGATGGTTGAGAAGAGCAGTACCAGTAAGTAGTTTTTCAATGAAAGGGTTTCTTTATTGATTTGAAGCTTCGATGAAGTCAATAAAGATTAATGGCGCTTCCTTTAAAATATTTGAGAGGTGGGCGAGTCTGAGGAATACCAAGGTCTGTCACACCAGGCTTGACGTATTTTGTCTAAACATGGAACCTACAGACCAGCTTGGCATATTTCATTGTCCCACAATGTAACAGTATTTATCACAACATTTCATTACCAGCAGCTGGATGAATAGAAGACTTCACTTGAAGACTTCTTGTTATCAAGATATTTGAATTGGTGATAAATTCAAGATGTCGGCCCTTCATGAACCACACTAGTCCGAAACCGGCTTAGTCAGACAGAGTGGAAATACTCCGTCAATCAACAATTTCTGGCCCAACAGCTTCACAAAATATCCGAATAGCTCATCACCCTCCTCCACCCTTCAATCCTTTTTACATTTCCCATCTTAGCTGCGGCAAAACACTAAGATGTCGCGCCTATTCCGCCCTGCTTCTCGCCTTGTATCCTCAGCAGCTAGACCTGCCCGGAGTGCCTTCACATCCTTCCCCCGGCTTCCGGCCATAGTTCAAAGCAGAGGATACGCAAAGGAGAGTGGTGTAAAGGAGTATACAGTTAGAGAAGCTTTAAATGAGGCTCTCGCAGAAGAATTGGAATCCAATCCTAAGGTTTTCGTCCTTGGTGAGGAGGTCGCTCAATACAATGGCGCATACAAAGTTACCAAGGGCTTGCTAGATCGATTCGGAGACAAGAGGGTCATTGACAGTCCCATCACCGAATCTGGATTCTGCGGTCTTACTGTCGGTGCAGCTTTAGCTGGGTTACACCCTGTCGTAGGTTGCAAATCAAGTACAAACGCATCACAAAGCTAATTTTTCCCGCAGTGCGAATTTATGACCTTCAACTTTGCTATGCAAGCCATTGATCAAATTGTCAACTCTGCAGCAAAGACCCATTACATGTCTGGCGGCATCCAGCCTTGCAACATCACGTTCCGTGGCCCTAACGGTTTTGCCTCCGGTGTCGCAGCACAACATTCACAAGATTATTCCGCCTGGTACGGAAGCATACCCGGTCTCAAGGTTGTCACCCCCTGGAGCGCAGAGGATGCCAAAGGATTGCTCAAGGCAGCTATTCGTGACCCCAATCCAGTTTGTGTCCTTGAGAACGAACTTTTATATGGACAATCATTTCCTATGAGCGAAGCAGCCCAACAGAGCGACTTCGTTATCCCATTCGGCAAGGCCAAGGTTGAGCGGGCTGGCAAGGATCTTACAATCATTACCCTCTCCCGATGTGTCGGCCAATCTCTAGTCGCTGCTGAAGCAATTAAGAAGAAGTACGGAGTTGAAGTCGAAGTTATCAACCTTCGATCAATCAAGCCCCTTGATGTCGAGGCGATCGTCAAATCAGTCAAGAAGACCCACCGCTTGCTCTGCGTTGAGTCTGGCTTCCCATCCTTCGGTGTTGGTTCTGAGATTCTCGCTCTTACTATGGAATACGCCTTTGATTATCTAGATGCTCCTGCTCAGAGAATCACAGGTGCTGAAGTCCC
>Ga0247734_1002374_pt1 | contig 12454 bp, 6 predicted proteins | sample UWRJL103311B2_FD_180933 | JGI IMG/M metagenome (GOLD analysis project Ga0247734, IMG submission 180933) | Plant litter microbial communities from Arlington Agricultural Research Station in Wisconsin, United States - UWRJ-L103-311B-2 | ecosystem: Environmental > Terrestrial > Plant litter >... | reverse complement strand
ATGAACCGCAGACAAGAGTTGTTCCAGACCTTGGCATAATCGAGACTAGATTGGATGCAATCAAAAAGCTTGCTACCTTCACAAGAGTAATTGGGTCGCACTCTTGAACAACTCGGGAACTAAAGTTGAAGTCTTTGTGAATAGTGATGACCGAAGAATCTGTGTTTGAGAGGGCCAATGCTGCTGTTTGAACCCCACACCCATCTTTCACGCTGCCATATGACAGATAGCAAGGAGATTCATCATTGACATGCAGCGGTACTGATAACTTGACTTCCATTTCTAGTTGGTTTTCTGGAATGTCGAGCGAACGGCTGCACGTAAGTATTGGCTCGGATGACGCTCCAGCTGTCTCGTGGACAACCTCGATTGGTTCTGTAGGTCCAACAGATTTGAATACTCGACGGCGGCTAGCATTGAAGATTTCATTTGATGCAGAATCTATAAGCACCCGTGGCGTCACCATCCTTGAATGCTGGATCACAATTTCTGGCTCTTGCACCCAAAGCATACCCTCTGTAATGCTTGGAGAACTGGTTGAGAATATCAGACGAAGGAACTGAGTCATTATAGTTTGAATATCCCATGTCTCCCCTTGATCAAAATCAAGAAATTGAAGATTGAGATGGATATGTTCATGTCGTAGCGCCCGCCCAATCCCAACCATGATATTGGCATATGGATCTTCTACCAAGCGACCGGACGTGATCCACAGGACATTTTGAGCACTGGCTAGTATTTCCTTAAGATTCTTCAGCTCATTTACTGACGGAGGAGATGAGAATAGTGGTTTGTCAAGATCCTGCAAGCAGATGACTGAGCATTGGGGGGTGATTCGAGAGCAATCAATCTGGTCAAAACGATTCCATACTTGGATTTCGGAGGGCCAATCACGTAGTAGATTCTTTCCCTGTCGAATAAGTTTGGATACTCGACTTGTTTCACCTCCGATAAAGACAACAGAGGTTTGGGTGATCATATGTAGCGATGTTAGTGGACTACGCAGGACATCCATTCGATCATCAATCGCTTGAGCAGAGAACACAGAATAACCGTGCATGCTGAGCTTTGGTTGGTCGTGGAATATAAAGTCAATACCTGAGAACCCGTTGTTGGACAGTATATTATCCCATTCCCCAGTCTTGATGGCAGGTCCTTCGACTCCGAGTCCGCCATTTCCCCACCATCCCTCCGAGGTGCCTAGAATAGCCATTGGCCGAAGGGATATACCTGTAAGTTCCATTGAGATCAAAAACCCGCCAGGCCGTAGGAGGCCACGCAGTCTCCGTACGCTCTCTGAAAGATCTTGCCTCGCACGACACATGTCAGTTACAATGACAACATCATATGGCTCTTTATTGGACCTGGCTTCAGTATCAAACACCTCGAATGAGAGCCTCGTTCCTCTTGCAGGCTCCCGGTTGACTTTGTTTCTTAAATCATCAACAGTGTCTTGCGAGGCATCGGCACAGGTATAAGAGGCGTATGCATCACCAATGGCGTCTAAGATACTGGAGACCGTCTCGGCGGCACCACCACACATATGAAGAATATTGGTTCTGGGAAATGTGTGACTGATTTGTGCCATCAATTGCGCGATGGAACGGGTGCAAGTATCACCCAAGGTGGTCTGTTGGTAGAGAGAACTCAATAAATGTTCCCGGTCATTATCGCCTTGATTAGAGCTCCCTTTTAGCAGAGACTGGGTCATCTCTGCGCTCGACGTCAGTAACGTCATGTCAACGTCACTAGGGTCACGTTTTAGTAGATCTGTAATTATTCCAGAATTGTCATTCAGCCACTCAGCCTGTAAGAACGCTCGATCACCGTCCTCGTGAATCCTCGCCGCCATTGTGTTAATATACCGGATAAGCTTTTGATGATGGGGCCGTAAAGTGTCCATCTCCTGTGCGCTGACTGAATGACTTAGACGCTGTAAGTAAAATAGTGCAACACGTTCATAGTCCTCGGGGGTATAGCTTGAAGACACTGCTTGGATGGTATCTGCCAGAGTAGGTGCAGAGAGCAGACTATATGCTGCGTCGTAGCCCCAAACTGTCTTGGCTATAATATTTCGGTCTTCCGATGGCTGAGGCTCTGAGATCGCCTTGAATGTTACGCCCTCCAGTTGAATTCCACATATATTGGTTTGGTTACTAGAGCTTTTTATATTGATGTCGGTTTCTATCCACTGCCCCAAGCCGACGACAGGACTAGTCATGTAAGCCTCAATCGTAATATTGTTACTGAAATTTTGATTTGGATCAATTACGGCCCGCTTGACTCCAACTGGGAGGTAGGGACTATGCATCGACTTTTCGGCTGTAGAGAGAATAGTTGAAAGTCCTGTTTGGAATGCGACATCCAAGATAGCTGGGTGCAAGGTGCATGTAACATTCATGTTAGGATCCTCCTGGGACCATGAAGCAGCTGCTTTTGCGTGGCCCCAACATTTATTGAGCGTATTCAATGCACGAAACGCGCCGTCGTATTCAAATCCGATCTCAGACGCAGCGTGATAGAATCGATCTACATTAGATGGAGTTAGCTCTACGTTTGAAATACACGTTGGTGCTAGGTCTGTTGGCTCAGGTACACCCAAATGAATAATTAACAATCCCTCGCAGTTTTTGTCCGCCTCGAGATGATTATTAGGATAGCTGAAGCAGGTGAACTCCGCTTCCATGATATAGCCCGAATCAGATTGGTCTCCAGCGCTCTTAGGTGAGATTCGACTTCGGATTGCGAATAGAATTTCGACCTCGTCTCCCTCACCAATGGGTAGTGCTGTAGGGATAGTCATGTCTCGTACCTCAACGAGCTTGATCGATCTGTCCTTGGCAAAGACTTTTGCTGCATCTACAGCCAGACTAATGTACCCAGTTGCGGGGAAAAGAATTTGATTCTGAAAGACATGCCCCCTAAGCCAGGGCATCTCGCTCAGCCGCAATGTATTTCGCCACGTTTGTTCAGATCCAGAATCGTTCCAGAGTCGACCCAGAAGATCATGCGGAGGATGTGTATTAAGGCGATAGTTACGAGCCACTCGGGACTCTCGCCAATGTGTCTGGGTGTGATCCCATGCATAGGGAGGTAGATCCTTAAGTGGTGGCACTGGCCTAACCAGGCCAAAGGCTGTGCGCCATCCAGCAAATTCCACAAATGATGGGGCAAGGCTCCAAATTGTTGTGAGAACCTCTGAGAAGGTTTCAATGGCGTTCTTGCCCCGACTCAAGCAAGCTGTATAGGGCATCGAGTGATTAGTCGAGGTTGACTGTTTTAAAGTCTGATTTACTGGACCTCTCAGTGCACCATGTGGCCCAACTTCGATGGCGGCAGTAAAGTCCGCGTTATTAGACTGCACAGCAAACCTCACTGCTTCAGAGAACAGCACTGGATGTGTTAAGTTCTCCACCCAATATTGGGCAGTCAACTCAGACCCTACAGGCTTATCGAGCATATCGGTATTAGGTCTAACACTAGAATACCAGTGACACTCTTGATCGGCGGGTGGCGTTTGAACAGTCACACCAAGCTCCTTGAGATGGAGCAAGTAAGGCTCTGCGCAGGCACCCATATGGTGAGAATGATAGGCGGTATCAACTTGAAGAACTCGAGCTTGAAGTTGCCTATCATCAAGGTGCTTCTTCATCTCTGAAATTGCATCCTTGTCGCCGGATAGCGTCACACTTGAAGGTGAATTGCTCGCTGCAACGGTGATGCGGCCTTTGAATTGCGGCTCGGAGCAGAACTCAGTGGCAGTGTCGAAAGACATAGAGGTTGCCATCATAGCACCGGGTTGACCGGCGTTGCCTCGGGCAAGATTTGCCACACACCCTCGATAGTAAGAAATACCCATAGCATCCCGTTTAGTTAACAGGCCAGCTGCGTATGCTGCGCCAATCTCACCTGAGGAATGGCCAACAGCACGGAATCGAATCCTACAGGCGCGTAGAAAATCGACAAGTCCAATTTGAATAGCCGTACAGAGTGGCTGCGAGAACCGTGCTTCTCCTACGTGCGACTCTGTAGCATCGGAAGATAATTCCTCGCTTAAGGACCATTTAGGCGGGTCTGGAATCGATGCTAAGGCTGTTTCACAATCTACAATAGACTCCGTAAAGTATTTGCAATGTTTTAACAAGGCAAACCCCATTCGTGCTGCTTGTGCACCCTATTCAAGTAAGCAATAGCCAGCGTTAAAACCAACTCATCTTTATAAGAAAATTTTAGACCAGCATACCTGGCCTGTAAATACACCCAAAATCGACACTTCTTCCAAATTGACGGATCCAGGCGGGGAACGAAGGAGTCCATCGTTTGCGGTGCTAATGATGTTAATTTGATCCTCCAGCTTCTCAACAAGGTCTTCACGATCGGCCACTGTTGCGACTGTAACTCGATACCGAAATACGGATCGTTTTGAATATAACGTGTTGCTCAAAGATGCAATGTCTACAGACTCGTTCGCCCGCAGGTAAACTATGAGTCGCTTGAGCCAATCCACCAATGACCCGTGGCTTCTAGCTGAGAACACGAATGGCCCAACAAGCCTTCTATCTGCTAAATCAGACTGACAAGCACTGCTATTCGCTATCTCAGTCGTGAGTAAGCTAAGGGATACTCCGGTGTCTGAAGGCTCATAGCTCTCGATGATAGCATGAGCATTGGTGCCACCGAACCCGAAGCTGTTAACACTTGCCCTGCGAGGGCCATCACCTGTCTCTGGCCAGGGTATAAGAGATGTAGGCACCTTTAAGCCACTATAAAACGGTTCAACTTTGGGATTTAGATGGTTGAAGTGCATATTCGGAGGGATTGCTTTGTTTTGAATTGCCAACGAAGCTTTAATCAGTCCAGCCAATCCAGCACATCCTTCTAGATGGCCAATAACTGTTTTTATGGAGCCACAAAATAGAACATTGTTGTTAGGTGGTTCGTTATCACCGAAGAATGCATCTTGGATGGCTTGTGCTTCCGCAGGGTCTCCAGCTTGAGTACCAGTACCATGACACTCGAAGTACTGGCATCGATCTCTTACAATATCCAAGCCTGCATCACGGTATGTCTGTTGGATCAGAGCAGTCTGTGCTGCAGGAGATGGCATTGTGATTCCGCTGCTGTTGGCTTGCCCATCTGAATTCACACCGGTCCCTCGGATAATGCATTCAATGTGATCATTATCACGAATTGCCTGGCTTAATGTCTTAAGTACCACAGCAGCGCAACCTTCACCTCTTGCATATCCATTGGCATCCTTATCCCACATACGACAACGAGACTCTGGCGAGATCATATGCATCGAAGATCCCATAATATACCAAGCCGAATCTATAAGCAAATTGGTACCCGCTACAACTGCTTGTGTAGCCTCCCCTCGATGGAGGCCTTGCACTGCCATGTGTAGAGCGACAAGCGAACTTGAACAGGCTGTATCCAGCGCCAAGGAGGCTCCTCGAAGGTCGAATGCGTAAGATAAGCGATTGGCTAAAATTGAACGGGATACGCCAGTCGCAGCATGACCTCCTAACGTATCAGGATCTCGTGCCTGAACCAACAAATAATCATCTGTCATTACACCGACATGAACCGACGTCTGGGAGCCACCAACATCGCTCAGGGACCACCCGGCTGCTTCAAAGGCTTCATAAACGGTTTCTAAAAGGATTCTTTGCTGAGGGTCCATATCCGCCGCCTCCTTTGGATTGATATTAAAGAAGGAGTTGTCGAAATGACGGACATCTTCCTCCAGCAAGTAGGACTTGTGTTGGACAATGGAACGACCGCGCATGTCGCCATTCTCATTGTAAAAGCCCGTTGTGCCTAGTCTCTCTGGCGGAAACTCCTTCAGCACATCCCTCGGAGCCTTCAATAGATCCCATAGCTTGGAAGGGTTACTTGCACCACCAGGCAACCGACATGCTGTTCCTACAATTGCTAACGGCTCGTACATACTACGTGGAATGGAATAGGGCTATTTTCCGTAATAATCGCGCCTGAACAATAACTAATGATGTTGGCGTTTAATGCTTCAAAGTCTTCGCCGGTAATACTTGCAGAATCGTGAGGTATCACTTAGTATCGCAAGGAATGCAATTGACTGATTTAGATCTTTTATACTCCATAGCCTACCTACCTTTGGATAGACCTTGGCTCGAACACAACTCATATTTCAGTATTTACGATTACTATAAAAGTATAGATGCTTAAGCGAATATTCATGAAACTACTCGGTCAGCTCACGGAGAAATAGCTTCCCCCATCTTGCGATATGTTACTTGCAATAAGTGCTTAGGTGAGCGAAGGCTAGAAAGACGTCAACGGCTGCCACATGTGAGGATGGGACCCGCTAACACACCCCTGTTACACCATTTTAATGGCGCCCAGCCTCCCGCCGGCTGGACGGGCCCACCCGCCAAGTAACAGGGTGTGTGCGGATCAGCTTCCAAGCTACCACTCACCCTGTAAGGCTCGGAACTGGGTTGATTATTTCGTCGCCAAGTATTGCGAGTGAGATTAATCATCTGATTTCTAAAATAAGCTTAATCTATCGATTGGTTGCTTATCACCACTGTCCGAGATGTCATTGTTCCCTCCCATCAACTTAGGAGCAGATACTTCCAAGATCACAATACAAGCATGACAACCTATACCAGCTGATATGTCAGCCAACCGGTATGGGATTTCTGCATGTTTGAGCAAGATATAACGCCTCAAAATGTAACCTAAGCTTGGAGTCTGTCCAATCGTGTCTGCCTCCCCGTGTTCTATACTGTCAAGTCATCCTACAACAGGAAGGAAAGGGATGATTTTGTTTTCCGCTCGTTGCTCTTCCCGTCACCGCCCCTCTCTGATTCCCGAGAAGATCCCTTATTTTGTGCCTCTGCTGTTGCCAAATAGTATGATACTGTGTGGACTTCACATTGGAAGGCTCTATTCCTGTTTTACCTATTTAATTTGCGTCCACATCTCACCTGAGCTACAGCAATCGGAGACCTATCATGGAGAAGAATCCCGAACTTATCCAGGATGTCGACTTTTCACATAGCGGCACGAGTTCCCGGCCCCAAGTTCCTCTCTTCCTTATCCATGACGGCGGTGGTACGACCTTCGCCTACCACTGCCTAGATCCTCTTCACCGCCCAACATATGGGATTTTCAATCCGCGCTATCATAGCGGAGGGAGCTTCGAGGGTGGAGTGCGGGGAATGGGCCGTCTTTACGCTGTTATGATCAGACAAACTTGCGCTGAGCCAAATTTTCCAGTCAAGCGCAACTCCGAAGGAAGTGTGGATATCCTCATAGGTGGATGGAGCATGGGTGGTTTGCTAAGTCTTGAAATCGCAAAGGTGTTAACAGGAGATCGGGACGTGCGGGTGATTGGCGTCCTAATGATTGAGACTATGTGTCCTGTCCAGTTGCCAACCACTGGAGACTATCTGGAAACTCTGGATCACTTAGACCTCAGCAAGTCAAACAAGAACTTGACTCTATCAATTCAAGCCATGAAAGAAGCACTTCGGGTTATTCGCGAATGGGATCCTCCTGTTTGGGCAGGCATTCAAGCTAGGCAGCGACCACGTTTTTCGCTGTTACGAGCTATCGATTCTTTACCAACCGGCAGCAAGCGAGTACATATATTAGATATTTACCGCCGTGATCAAAATCTCGGGTGGGACATCTACGACCCCGATCTGTTTACAGAAACTTTAGATGTCAAGGGCAATCACTTTGAAATGTTTTCATTTCAAAATATCCCTGGGATCTCAAAAGCGATCAAGAGATGTTGTGATACTTTAGAGAAGCTTGCACAGTCTTAAACTTACATGATTATTTTTACCAAGAACTCTGAGTTATTGAAAAAAGAATACACAATTACAATTTACACTGGTTTAGTCTTCCTGTACTAAGATGACGAACATAAGAGTGATTTAACAACTTTGACAGTTTTAAGAGGCCTTTATTCTATTGGAGGAATATTTCAGGGGGTTCCCGCATCTGATAAGCATATGGTATCAAATTGAGCTTTTAACAAAGTGGGTCAATGTTGTCATGCAGAATCCCGTCTTTTGCCAATGCCGTTCTCTGCCAATGGGTGTCAAACAGTTTTGCCAAAGCATATATGCAATGCAATGTTCCTTTGTAGCGACAGGATGCATGATATTTGCATCTGAAGATGAGGTGAGATGGTGTTAAGGTGGAGTATTCCCCATACCAAATTTGGAAATAATATCCGCTTCCTTTTGTTGCGCTGTATTCGTAACCGGTGTCGAATAGGCAACAAGTCGTTCGTTTTTAATAGTAGCTGCATTGAGTAGCGGGTAGCAAGTCTCTTCTCCTGCAGGTAGTCTAACAGAGAGTGTGAGTCTGTAGGTTCCAAGTGGCAGTCCCATACGAATTCCTCAGGAAATAAAAACTTTTAACCCCAAGTCCTTGAATTATTCTTATACCCTTCTATAATAAAAACTCTCTACTTCTGGCAGCTTTACCTGTTTTACTGCTGTCATTTAAAACGCCGATATCCGAAAATGGTAGATAATACACAAGGGGTACATTTGTAACGTTCTGAATTCGACGGTGAATATGAATTAATACTTTTTTCCTACAGAAAGACACAAAAAGTCTCACGGAACCAAAATCACAGTATCTAAGCCTCCCATTTTCTTCTCTCATCCTTTAAAATTGGCATGAGCTGATGCTTCTTACCCAGATTCTATGAACACGGCACAAGTCTCATTGAGCACGTCTTCGGCAGCTTCATTCATGTGTTTCGCCTGACCCCCGGTGAAACTCTCTCTAATGCGGTCACCCGCCATGAGCACTACCTGGCGCTATGGATGAGGGTGCAAAAAGACCAAAAGATCCTGGATGTTGGTTGCGGGAACGGGGGTCCGACGCGGGAAATCGCACGATTTCTCGACGTCAATGTCGTCGGGATCGATCTGGAAGAGCATCTCATTCGACACGCGAAGTCCTTTACAGCGACAGCCAAGCTTGAAGATCGGGTTTCCTTTCTGACAGCAGACTTTCTGGATATGAAATTCGAGGACGCCTCGTTTGACGGTGCTTATGCCATCGAGGCAACGGCTTATGCGCCTGATTTGCAGGCAGTCTATGCGGAGATCTTCAGAGTGCTTCGACCGGGAGCCAGATTTGCTGTGTATGAGCCTGTCCTTGCGAGTAAATATCGTGACGATGACCCGGACCATCGGCAGATCCGAAGCACATATCAACAGGTGTTTGGAGCCCCACCTCTCCAGAAGGCAACAACAGCGGTTGAGGCAATGAAGGCGGCTGGATTCGAGGTGGAGATTGCAGAAGATCTGGCGGAGCGACCTGGTGGGATACCATGGTATTATCCCATTGATGGCTCGTATGGGACCATGGCGTCGCTGTCAGATACATTTGCCAAAAATTACTACTCATTCATCATGAACTCGTTCAAGTCTCGTGGTATCCTGTACTATATCACTGGGGCTCTGGAAATGCTGAAGGTCTTGTCTCCAGGAACGCGGATGGAGGCAGTGCAAGTAATGGAGGCTATGGATGCGCTTCGAATGGCGGGTGAGAAGGGAATTGTTACTCCAATGTTTTTGATGGTCGGAAGAAAACCTGCATCCTAGATTCGGATGGAATTCTTTTATAGCTTAGCTTTATGTAGTTTGGCATATTAAATTGACGAATAAAGTCCTTAATCAGCAATTGAAACCATTTGATCCTATATCGAATGGATCAAAGAAGGTTTATACAAGATATTAGAGCCTTTGGTTTAATATAAGAATCTAATTCCACAGTTGACTGTTAGAAAGTTGGAAACTACCTTATTTGGCCGGCAGGCACTAAACTACGCAGGAAACACACATGGGCAGATCGCCCCACCTACTTCAGGTTTGTGCTATAATAAATAATAAAAGTAATCCACTTAGTAAGGTTACACTGCATATTGCGCAGGCTAGCTTACGTTTTATGTTATCTCTGCTTACTTGGTCTCTTGAATCCCCAAGGGTTATAGTTACTCAACACCTATTTTCATTAATTTAGTCCTTGTGTTATAGTTTATCCAACCTTCTAGCAGCTTTTTCTACTCGCCATTATGGATGTGCGTGCCCTTTACCATATGCTTCGATTGGAAGTGCTGCATCCGAAACTATTCACTTTCGCAAGAGATGGACCACTCCCGCTCATGTGGAATAATCTCACCACTGGGTCCAAGCCCTTGCAAACAGTTGAACTTGAGGCTCTCAAGGGTCGTACAGCACTCATCGCGGGTGCTACATCTGGTTGTGGGCTGCAACTTGCCAAGATTCTCGCAGCACACTGCAGCCGTCTTATTATTACCGCGAGAGACCCTCAGCGTGGTCAACAGGCCCTAGAAGAGATTCACAAAAGCCTGCCAGATGATACAATTGTAAATTGTCAGATAGATCTGTGGCCGCTCGAGATGGAGTCCTTCCAGTCGATCCGAGATTTCACAGAGCGATTGTTCAGCCTTCCATCACTGGATATTGCAGTCCTCAATGCCGGTGTCTGGCACCTTCACTTCGCCCGGTCAGCAGACTCATTCGAGACCCATCTGCAGGTGAACTATCTTGCTTCATGTGCCCTCTCACTCTCTTTACTCACTGTCCTTGGACGCGATCGCTCCCCTCCATATTCCCGCCCGGGTAGACTATTGATTGTTACATCCGAGGGCCACGCACTTGAGGATGTTCCCACGGGAAAGACCGCTAACAAGGTCATGGAGAGCTTTAATGACCCCAACACATTAACGTGCTATACACGTTACAGGCTGTCTAAGCTCCTTAGTATGATTTGGACACACGAACTAGCTTCATCGATCGAGAGTGCTGCCCGTGGAGTCGAGGTTGCTTCTTTTACACCAGGAGCTAGCCAAACGCAAATCTGCCGGGAAATTGGGAACGGGCCGATCGTGCGCATAATAATGAACCTGTTTTGCCAATCAGCTGAAGAAGGCGCCTGGACGTATGTACGTGCCTTGATTGCCAAAGATTACCATGGCCGGTATTTCTTTAGGGAGCGCGCTTGCGAGTACGCACCTATCCTTTAGTAGATGTATAAATATATGTTTGTCGCCTTGCTAATATTGTTGATTAGACCCACAGACTGTGTCACTGCAGAGAAGTACAAGGCTTTTCGCGAGGACCTTGTTCAGCAAACTATCGCGGTATTAGGAAGTCAGGTCTCGATCCCGTCTGAAATTTATGACCAGCTAGGGATTTCTTCCGATAGTGGCTTTCCAAAATAACTCGCCTGCGAATTATAACCCGCTTAAGAGTCTGCTCTACTGAGCGAATTCTAAAGGAAATACACACAAGGTTCCATTTTAGTCGCACCAATTATTATCGCTCATTGCTTTACCATTTCACTTGCTTTTCACTTTGGCCGGCTATATTGAGGAGACAGGAGACAATGTCTGGTCCAGTTCTATGATATCTAAAATTGCAACCCTAGTTTTTAGTTTGAATTTAGCCATATTGCCTGCATGAGTAGCATTGCTAGTACTTCCTAGACTCGCAGCTATTACAATCGTCCTTATTACCAACAGCTAGATGTGCTAATTATGATTTGACAGTCCGGTGACTAGCATTATAGAAGGGCTAAGTTAGAGCAGTAACCATCGCACCCCGAGCCAGAAATACCAAAGTAATCGAGAAATCCAGCTAACACTGACACTCATTTTTTAGACAGAGCCTGTAGTTCTTATCCATAGCGCAGATGATTATATTTGGCTTGCTATATCACATGTTGCAAGATCTATAGTGCAGTCGGCTCAGAAGAAGAAGCCGGCGTTTTCCTTGAGAACTTCCTAATACCACGTTACCACATATTAAGCTCTTCACGTACTAGTTTTCTTGAAAATGATCTAGTATATCGTGTTAAAATAGGTAATAGGTTAGATATCTTGTCAAAAGATAACTTTGTAAAGCTACTCGTTAAAGCTGTTGGCAAGTAGAACTGTGTGGTTCACATGCGTACCTAGGTAGGTACGTATGTGGCATTTTACGAGGAACACCAAGAGCCTTCACAGCAACTTTTTCAGGACAACTTTCAGACAGAGATTGATAGTGCAGAATTATTAAAGCTGTAATTCTCTCATTCCTTTCGAATCTAGTGCCATTATTTCTGTCAACCTTTGGATCACTTTCTCTTTTTGTGAATGTGGGTAGAGAATCCTCTTTGAGAGTCTTGCTATTTTATTCATAAAAGTGCATGAAGGCTTCCTATATTATAAGAATCACAGAAAGTTAGGTGGCTCGTATTGTGGTATGATTTTGTGCCAACTAACTCTTGACAGTCACTAGTGTGAGTGTACCGATACCATTCCTAGACTCACAACTTCGAATGTGATTCTAGATCGATGCCCTCTATTTCCCTGTAGTATAAATAGAGATCTCGTATGCTCTCCATCCTCTTAACTTTTACCATCAACCAA
>Ga0247734_1002372_pt1 | contig 12459 bp, 7 predicted proteins | sample UWRJL103311B2_FD_180933 | JGI IMG/M metagenome (GOLD analysis project Ga0247734, IMG submission 180933) | Plant litter microbial communities from Arlington Agricultural Research Station in Wisconsin, United States - UWRJ-L103-311B-2 | ecosystem: Environmental > Terrestrial > Plant litter >... | reverse complement strand
TAACGCAGCAGCAGCACATTGGAAGCGGTGAGCACCGTCACCGGCCCCAGCGTGCCTAGCCCCCAGCCCATGCAGATAGACCGGGGTAGGCGCGGTTTGGACGTGGTACTGGCCGTTGCGTTCATGCGGTGGTCCGTTCCGAAGCGAGGGATAAGGTGGGCAGCAGCGCGTCGAGGCGCGTGCCGTAAGCCGCGCAAAGCACCGCGAGAGGAGCATCGAGACGCTCCACCGGCATCGTGCAGACGGCCAAGGCCGCGGCGGCATCGTGGCGCAGGGCGGCATTAGGGAAATGGTGGCAGGTTTCATGCTGCTTCATCACTTCGACCGCCCATTCGTGCAGTTCCCAGGCCTCGAAGCGCGTGGGCACCCGGCGCAGGGCATCGCGGCGGGTATCGTACCAGGGCCAGTAGACCAGCGAATCGCGCAGGCGCAGCCACAAGCGATACCAGTGCGCACCGTCGCGCTCGATGGCGATCGGCGGGGCATATTCCGCGAGAAGGCGGGCGCGTTCGTCGGCGTCGGGCAGCAGCAGGCCGTCGATCGCGAGGCGCGTACAGCGCTCGGGCCGGCTTGCGGCCATCTCCACGGCCAGCGACGCGCCGAACCCGTGCCCTTCGAGCGTCACGCGATCGAGGCCGAACGCGTCGCACAGGCGCCACAGCGCCGCAGCGTAATCGCTCACCGGCGCGTGTTCTTCGAGCCCTTCGGATTCGCCGCTGCCGGGAATGTCGGGCGCGACGACGAAATGGTCGGCAGCCAGCTGCGCCATGCGATCCTGCACCATCAAGCTGGAGCCGGGTGCATCGTGGAGCACGACCACTACCGGATCGGCGGGATCACCTAGGTAGCGGATCATCCGGGCCTGGGCGCCGTCCATGGCGAACTGCCGCCGGACCGTGTCGGTCGCAGTCAGCGCCGTGGCCGATGCGGGCGCGAGGCCGGCGCTGCCGTAGCGGGCGAAGCTGTCCCCGGTCAGCTTGCGCTTTCGGGCATAATCGGTCCCGATCTCCTCGATCGACTGCCCTTCGCGCAAGGGCGGCAGACGCTTGAGGTGCGGATAGAGCATGTCGGTCGTCGTTGCAGTGAAGACCGCCGGCACGGTCAGCCCCGCAGCCGCCTCGATCGCGTCCTCGCAGTACGACGTAACCGCATAGTACGCCGGCTTGTAGTGCGCGGCGGCGGCAAAGAACATCTGCGTCCAGCGGTGGATGCTGGCAGGCGTGCCCAGGTCGTATTCGTTTAGGTTTTCGGGCGTCTTGATGCACCAGGGAAACCAGATGCTCTGGTCGCGGAAGCGAGTCCACGTCGCGGAAAAATGGCCGCCCTGCAAGTCGGCGACCAAAGGCGCGAAGTAGCCGCCCTGCATCGGCGCGACTTCTTCTCGAGTGAATACCGGGACGCCGTCGAGTACGAGGCCCGTGACTTTGGCCGGATGGCGATAACCCAGTTCGAGACCGATCGCCGCGCCGCTGTGCGTGCCGAAGACCGGGACGGGCGGCAGGCCCAGCGCCTCCATCGCCTGCGCGATCGCGTCAGCAAGGTCGGCGACCTTCATTTCCGCCAGCGGCAGCGGATCGGACAGGCCGAAACCGGGCGTATCGAACGCGAAGCAGGTATGCGTGTCCGCCTGCGCCAGCATGTCGTCCAGCACGAAGCTGCTGTTGGTGGGCGAGGAGTGGATGAACAGCGCCGGCGGCCCCTTGCCGACCCGGCGATAATGGACCTGGCGATCGCCGACGCTCAGGAAGGCGCGGCGCACGATGGTGTGGGCGGGCGCGCTCATTTCGCGGGGGCCGCCACGGCCGGCGTCTTGTATTGCAGATCGACAGCGACATAGCCGCACGGCCCCGACTTGCCACCGCGTCCCGTCTTCGAAGCCTGGTCTTCCGAAAGCATCAGCGAGCCGGGCTTCATATCGAAATGGGTGCCGTCGGGCAGTTCAACCGTCGATGACCCGCTGAGGATGAGGAACACTTCGCGATAGGGCGAGCGATGGAGCGGGATGTCCATGTGCGGATGGCCATAGACGATCACGACATTGCTGGGATCGCCGAGCCCGAACTGGGTGAGCGATACCTTCCCGCCGTAATAGACGCCGCCTTGCCCCGGCAGGTCGATCGTCTCAATCCGCGATTCCCCGTCGCTACCCACGTAGGCGCGGTACATCTTCACGATCCTGCCGGTGCGCGCGAAGTCGGCATCGAGCGTTTCGCACCGGGCCTTTTGCGCGGCCGTCAGCACGCCGCGTTCGGGTTCCGCCTGCGCCTGGCCGGCGGCGCCAACCGTAATGGCCAATGCGATGGTAAGAAAGCTGCGCAGAGGCATTTCGGTTCCTTTGGAAAAGCGATCCGGGTGAAGCTGCATTGAGGGTCAGCGGCATCTTTGGATCAAGCCATCGGCCCGAGATCAACCGGAATGTGGTTGCCTTGACCCGCATTAGTCGCAACGCGGCCTTTTCGTTGCGCTTTAGTCAATTCGCTACGCGAGACGACTGCAAAGCTGCACCGGTGAGGATGCCTGCCCGGGCGCGGGCCAAGGCTCTTCGCGAACACGGATCGCGGATGACTGGAACTCAAGTCACAAAATGACGCCGTCCGGACTTTCGGCCGCCACGGCTTCGCGAGCCTTCCGCTCTTCCGTTCTATCGCTCGCCAAATTCCTTGCGCATGATCGTCAGCGCATTGCGCGAGATCGGCGAAGCCTGATCCGTCAGCGCCTTGTCGAGCGCGCTCTGGATCAGTGCGGACGGCAGTTCGCTGTTGTAGATCGTAAAGCGCAACTGCTTGCCCACGCGGTCCGAGACGTTCTTGTCCGGCAGACCGGCAGTCTTGTACGCCGCCTCCACCCGGTCGGCGATCAGGTTGATCTCGCTCGACAGCGAAGCGACATCCTTGCCCTTGAGTGTTTCCATGGCCACGCGGGCCTTGGCGCCATTGGGTTTCATGCCAGGCACGAAGCTGGCCGCACTGTTAGGATCGCCCTTGCCCGAATAATAGGCCTTGGTCGGATAGGGATAATAGGGCCGCGTGAAGGCGACCTGTTCGGGCGTCAGCTTGTCCGCGCCCAGGCCGAAGTAATCGATCGGAGCGCCCGGAACCGGCCGCTTGCCGATGATGACATCGGGCGCCTGCCCCTTTTCGACCCATTTTTCCAGGATCGGCAGGTAGTTCACCGCCCAAGCGCCATCGCCGCCAGAGCAGTGGTCCATGCCCACGATCTGGAAATAGCGGAAGAACTTGCGGGTCTCTTCCGGGCCGCCCATCGTGCGGGTAGCGGTTTCGTAATAAGTCGTCGTGTCGGCTGCGGTAACGACCAGATCGGTGGTGCCGTGGGCGAGGATGAACTTGGCGCCGTGATCGCGCAGCGCGGTCAGGTCGGGATTACCGGCGTTGTAGAAGCTATCCGACGTCGCCGGATCGCCTCGGTCCTCGGAAAACTCCATCTCGGCCTCGGGCTTGGCGTCGGCGGTCCAGTTGTCGATCCAGTTGAGTTCGGACCCCGGCTGGGCACCGCGCCGATAGAACGCGCGGGCAATGTCGACCTTTTCCTGAGACAGGCACTGGCCGTTCTTCTGGCCCGGCTTGCATAGCAGGACCACCGGATCGAACCGGCAGTCGCCCGGATTGGCGAGCCCATCGCGCACGCCGTCGTTCATGTCGCACAATTTCATGACCGCCCTGTACAGTAGCGGCATGTCGAGGTTGGTCAGGATCGCCTTGCCGTCGCGCAAGTTCATGCTGAGCGGAATCTTGGTGCGGCGGCCGTAATTGTAGCTGCTGGCCGGCGCCACGGCGATAAGGCCGTCGAAATCATCGGGGAAGCGCTGGGCTGAAATCAGTCCCTGCCGGCCGCCGGTGGAGCAGCCCAGGTAATAGGTATGGTCCGGCTTTCTGCCCAGAAACTTCGCCGCGATCGCTTGTCCTGCGACATGGGCAACGTGAGTGGCGCGATAGCCGAAATCGATCTGGTTCTGCAGGCTGCCTTGCGCCCAGTGGTTGTCGATCTGGTCGCTGTAGTGGCCCATATTGGTGAAGACGCAGACGTAACCGTCTTTAACGTGCTGCCCGCAGGCGCCCTCGGTCCACAGCGAGCCGCAACTGCCGCCGCAGCCCCGGAACACGTAGCGGCCGTTCCACCCTTGCGCCGGGATCAGAACGCCGAGGAACACTTGCGGATTGACGTAGGCGGTGATCTCGCAATTGGCGCGGCGTTCCGGGGTTGCCTCATGGAACTTGGCCTCGGTCACATACGTCGATGCGCCCTCGAGCTTGAGGAAGGAACCGCCCTTGAGGCTGGCGCAACGCGCCGCCGCATCCGCGACATCGGCGGCGGAGGCCGTGGTCGCGGTTGCCGCAAAGAACAGCCCCAGCGTGACGAGGAGACAACGCCAGATCGTCATGTCACTTGGCCTCCTTCGGATAGGCGGCGACGAAGCTGTCCGCCTTGGCGGGATCGCCCTTGCCGGAGTACCGGGTCGTCGCCGGCCATGGGAAATAGGGGCGCGAGAACACGACGTTCTCGGGCGCCAGCGGCATCAGGTAGATCGGGGTCGGCGAAGGGGTCTTGGGATGGTAGCCGATCAGTTTGTCGGGTGCCTTGTCCTTCTCCACCCAGGTCTCGATCGCGTCGATGACGTCGATGGCATCGGCACCGGGGCCCCGCCAGCAGTGGAACGATCCCGGCACCATGAACAGCCGGGCAAAGTTACTGGCCTTGTCGACACCGCCCGCCAGCTTCGCGACCTTTTCGTAGTAGCGGATCATCGGACCGGGCATCACCACGTCGTCGGCCCAGCCCTGGATCAGCAGCAGCTTGCCGCCGCGATCGGCAAAGCGCGAGATGTCCGGATTCCATACGCCCAGCAGGGCTTCGGCGTTGCGCGCGCGGGGCGGATCGCGGTCCCAGTCGAAATCGCTGATCTTCCAGTCCTTGCCGGGATCGGACGCGAAGCCGATGCGGCGAAACCAGTCGCGCATGAAGGCTTCGTAGTGCGGCGGGCCGGTGTCGTTGCCAACGTATTCGCCCTTCCAGCGCAGTTCGGTGCCAGGCTCCGCGCCTTCGGTCCATTGCCGGCCCTTGCTGTCGCGCGGGCCTTGGTAGATCTTGCGGATCGCCTCGATCTTATCGGCGGACAGGCACTGCCCAGCCCCGGCGCCCGGCTTGCAGGACAGCCTGGCCGGATCGTAGCGACACCGGCGCGGATCGTTGATGACGCCATCGACGAGGCCGTCCTTGCCGTCGCACGACTTCATCACCGCATCGGCCAGCAGGTCGATGTCCGCGAACGTCAGGATTTGGCTGCCGTCCTTGCGGTAGTTGGCATTGACGCTCCACAGCAGTTGCAGCGCGGCGTCCATGCCGCTGGCCGGCGCATCGGCGACGACGCCGTCGTAATCCTCGGGGAACTTCTGCACTTCGGTGAAGGCCTGCCGGCCGCCGGTCGAACAGCCGTTGAAATAGGCCTTGGAGGGCCGCGCGCCATAGGCGAATTCGGTGATCGCCTTGCCTGCGACGGTCGCCAGATGAGTGGCGCGCCAGGCGAAGTCGATCAAGGCCTGAGGATTGCCGATGGCCCATTTGGTATCGACCTGGGTGCCCTTGTGGCCAAGGTCGGTGACGATGCAGGCATAGCCGCGTCCCACCGCAGCATTGCAGCCCTCGCCGGCAAAGACGGTGCCGCACATGCCGCCGCAGCCCTGCTGGAAGAACTTGCCGTTCCAGCCCTGCATCGGCAACCGCAGATGGAAGCCGATCTGCGGGGCGATGTATCCTTCGACCGCGCAATAGGCCGGAATGCCGGGCCGCGCCGTCGCCACCTGAGCGCTGGTGATCTGCGTCGGAGCGTCGGCAAGGTCTCCGAAATCGGGGAACTTGCCGTTGTCGTAATAGCTCGCCGCCGACAGCCCCTTGCAGGACGCCTCGGTAAGCGCGGTCCGGTGGTCCTGGGCATGGGCCGCAGGCGCGCAGAGCGCCATGATGGCGGCCAGAACACTAGCAACGAGGGGCAACAGGGAACGCAAGGCACGGGAATACGGCATGACCACGGTTTCAACTCCACCGTTGCAGATATGCAGGAACGGGACCACGATCCTGAAATACGTGCAAGGGCGGCCCGGAAATGGCCCGCCCTCGCCTCTAGAACGTACGGGGCCGCGCATCACGCGGCCCCGGCAGGTCAGAAGGTGTAGTCGAGCGACAGGCCATAACGGCGTGGGAACGGCAGCTGGCCGAAGTAACCCGAGCTGAAATCGTTCAGATAGCTGCTCTGCGCGACCGACTCTGGCGTCTTGTCATTGGTTACATTGTCGACGAAGGCGGTGACGCGCAGTCCCTCCTTGAGATCGACGCCCGTGCGCAGGTCGATACGGTTCAGAGCGCGGTTCCAGCTGATGTTCTGGTTGTTCGCGTACTGCCGTGACTGATAGCGATACTTGACGCTGGCGAAGAAAGCGATGTCGTCGTTGATGGGCAGATTGACGTCTGCGCCGCCGGAGAAGGTCCACTTCGACGAGCCCGAGGGATGCAGCCCGTCAAGAACGTAGACTGTACGATTGATACCTTGTGCCGTCGGAACGCTGATTACCCGGCTCTGGTCGCAATAAGTGGCACCGATGGCCACGCACGTCGCGGCGAAGCTATAGTCGTAGCTGTTGTTGCGGTAGGTGATGTCGGAATAGCCGACGCCGCCGTCCAGGCTCAACCAGGGGGTAGGGTGCACCGCCATGTCGACTTCGAAGCCCTTCGAGCGGGCCTCGCCGATATTGGACGTGACGAGGCCAAGCGTCGCAGGATCCTGGGCGGGGCCCGTTCCCTGAATACCCTTCAGGTTGATGAGGAACAGCGAGCCGTTGAGCGTCACCTTGTGGTCGAAGAACTGCGTCTTCGCGCCGACTTCGTAAGTCACCGCCTTTTCCTCGCCGTAGACGAGGTCGATCGCGGAGGTCGCACGGGCGTTGAAGCCGCCCGGCTTCACGCCGTTCGACACCGTGGCGTAGACCATCGCGTCCGGCGTGATCTTGTAACGCAGGCTGGCACGGCCGGTCCAGTTGTTGAACGTCGTCGAACGCGAAACGGGCACGAATGCGACACCACTACCCGCAGGCGCTGTATTGCTGCTTATCAACGATATGCCGCGCTTGAGGCTGGCGTATCGGCCATCGATGGCGACGGTAAGAGCGGGTATCACGTCGTATTCGGCGCCGGCGAAGCCCGACCAGATTTGGGTGGTGCTCTTCGATGCGGTGACGGCATCGGAGAAGCCGGTTCCCGATACCAGGAAGTAGCGGTCGTAATTGAAGGTCGACAGCAGCCCGCGAATGGTCGTGCCGTCCGCCAGCGACGAGCCGTCGAGGCCGGTGAGCGTCTCGCTGGTCGAACTGGCCTTCGCGTAATAAGCGCCGAAGGTATAGCGCAAAGGCTTGTCCTGCTTGCTCGTGAAGCGCAGTTCCTGGGCGAAATCGTTGGTCCGATCGGACGCCCCAAAGGACGATACCAGGTTCTGCACGCCGACCTGCGTACCCGCAGCCGTGCCGTTGACGCCCGTCGATGCGGTGGAAACCACGATGAAGGGAATGCCGTCGCGCCTTCCGTAGAAATCGACGAAGCGCGCCAGGGTGGAGTGCGTGTACGTCGAAATCGCACTCAGATCGCCGAAGTCGAGGTCGTAATTGACCTTGCCTACCGCGTTCCACACGCGCCGCGAATTCGCGGTCTGGCTCGCGGCGTTGTCGGAAACCTCGATCGCGTGCTGGGTTGGGTGGAACTGACCGCAGAAGAACGTAGCGTGCGGAAATGCCGAGTAAGACGTGCTTTGCGGACCGCAGTTGTTATCGTTCCACGTCAGCGGCGATGCGTCGAAATCGTCATGCCCATAATACACGCGGCCATTCACCGACAGGCGCGAAGTCGGTGTGAACAGAAACGAGACTTGCGCGTCGTTCTTGCTGTAACCGCCGGCCTTGTTGCCATTCACCTTGTCAGTATATCCGCCTTCGTAACCGTCATGTCCCGCGGCGAAGCGCAGCATCAGGACGTCCGGGATCACGTTCATGCCAAAAGCGAAGCTGGCTTTGCGCTGACCGTCGTTGCCGGCCGAAATCGAAATCCGGCCGTCCGTTTCGGCGCTCGGCACTTTCGATACGTAGTTGATGGCGCCGGCATAGGCCGGACGGCCGTAAAGGGAGTTGACCGGGCCCTTGACGACTTCCACACGCTCCAGGTCGAGCACCGCAATATTGTTGGCATACGTACCGCTGATGTAAGCGCCATCGTAGAACACGGCGACCGTGGGATCGCCCTCGGAAGTCGGAAGACCGCGCAGCGAGGGGCGGTTCAGCGTCTCGGCACCGCCGCCGTTCACGATCAGCCCGGGCGTCTTGTAAGCGATGTCGCGCAGGTTGGTGATACCCTGCTTGACCATCTGATCGCCCGAGATCGCGTTGATCGTCAGCGGAACGTCCTGGACCTTTTCCTTTTTGTTGCGCGCCGTCACGACGATCTCACCGGGGTAGTCGGCGCCCGCCCCGGCCACAGATTCTGCCGGTGCCGCTTCCTCGGCCGATGCCATGGCGGCACTACCCAGTGCGCTGCCGATCAGGAGCGCCGCGATGGTCCGGCGCGCGAATGCCGATGATTTCCCTGTCATGATTTGCTTCCCCATATGCATGTATCGATCCCTGCGTCATCTGGCCGTAACGACCCGCGTTTAGGTGCCTGCTGCGAACGCGCGGAGCTAGTTTGTGATCTGGATGGGCTCTGTCTCTTATCGCCCGGTGATCACCGCTCTCTTGTGCCAGCAAAGTCTTTCCTGCCTGCGCCTGACGGGAAAGCTTCAAAATGTCTTGGTGGTATGCGCCTGACGCAATCCTAGGATCATGTTGTGCTCCTTATTCTGCAGTTGGACCGAAAATGTCCTTCGAAACTCAGCATTTTCAACGGTTTTCAAACCTCCACACAGTAAATTCGCCTCGGCGGCGAGGCATTCACATATCGGTTGGCGCCTCATAAACGGCCTCTGGTACGGCGCGACGAGCACTTATCAGGGCCGGCGACAAGACTGGGGACATGATCGATGCCAGAATTCATTGCGCCTTCGCAGGCCGCCGCCAAATTCCTTGATGGCCCGCACCAGCTACTGATCGGCGACCGTTGGGTGACAGGGCGCAGCGCGCCGATTGCGGTGGATAATCCATGCCGGGAAATGAAGCTGACCGACGTCTCCGCTGCATCGACGCAGGACGTCGACGACGCGGTGCGCGCGGCCCGCGCCGCGCTGGAAGGCCCATGGGGGCGCATGTCCGGGCGCGACCGTGCCTGCATCATGATGCGCTTTGCCGATCTGCTGGACCAGCAGGCACCGCTCGTCGCGGAAGTCATGGCACTCGATGGCGGTCAACCGCTGGCGTCTTGTCTTGCCGTGACGCGCCTGCTGGCAGTCGAGCTGATGCGCTATTATTCGGGCTGGGCGACCAAGATTGCGGGAGACAGCTTCGCCCCCAGCCTGGGCGGCACGCGCGCCGACATGGATTGCATGGTCACGACCCTGCGCGAACCGATCGGCGTCGTCGGCGCGATCGTGCCTTGGAACGCGCCAGCGGGGATGATGGCGCTCAAGCTAGGCCCCGCGCTGGCGGCGGGATGCACGGTGGTGCTCAAGACCGCCGAACTTGCCCCGCTGACGGGAGAGTTCTTCGCGCGGCTGATGCTGGAAGCGGGGGCTCCTCCCGGCACCTTCAACCTGCTGCACGGACTGGGGCACGAGGCCGGCGCGGCGATGGCGGCGCATCCCGGAATCGACAAGATCACCTTCACCGGATCGGCCGCAGTGGGCCGCCAGATCGTCCACGCCGCGCTCGGCAATCTCAAGAAAGTCACGTTGGAACTGGGAGGCAAGTCGCCGGTCATCGCCTTTCCCGATGCCGACCTCAACCAGCTCGTGCCGTCCGCCGCGATGGCCTGCTTCGTCGGCAGCGGCCAGGCCTGCATGGCGGGTACGCGATTGTTCGTGCACGATGCCATCTACGAAGAGGTGGTGGCGGGCGTCTCCGACTTCGCGGACAGCCTCGTGCTGGGTGATGCACTGTCGCCCGATACCGCGCTGGGCTCGCTCATTTCCGCCCGCCAGCGCGAGCGGGTCGAATCCTACATCGATATCGGACTTGGCGAGGGGGCCAGGATCGCCAACAATCCGCAGCCCTGGGAAGGGCGCGGGCATTTCGTCGCGCCGGTGGTATTCGCCGATGCAACCGCGGACATGCGGATCGCGCAGGAGGAGATCTTCGGCCCGGTGCTGACCGCGATCCGCTTTTCCGACGAGGACGGCCTGCTGCGCGACGTCAATTCCACCGAGTACGGCCTGTCCGGTTCGGTATGGACCAAGAACATCCAGCGGGCCCTGCGAATCGCGCGAAAAGTCGACAGCGGACAAGTCGGCATCAACGTCCACGCCGCCGTCAGCCCCGAGACACCGTTCGGGGGCAACCGCCAATCGGGTTGGGGCCGCGAATTCGGCGAAGAGGGGCTCGCTCCTTACCTCAAGACCAAGGCGATCAGCATCAATCTGGGACAACGCGCATGAACCCGAGCAAGCCTCATATCCTGATCGCCGGCGCGGGACTTGGCGGCCTGACCGCCGCGATCGCGCTGGCCCTGCGCGGATTTCGCGTCGACGTCTTCGAACAGGCACCGGTCCTCGGCGAAGTCGGCGCAGGGCTGACTGTCAGCCGCAGCGCGCAGGCGGTGTTCGCCGAACTCGGCCTGCTCGGCAAAGTGCGCGAGACCGCGAGCATCACCAGTCGTATGGCGTTCCTGCACTATACGTCCGGCCGCCTGCTCGCAGGCGCGGTCGACGATGGCGATGGCGTGTGGAACCCAGACAAGCCTGAAGGCGGCATCCATATCCACCGCGCGGACATGCACGCCCTGCTCGCCGCGCGCTTCGCCGAACTGGCGCCCGGCCACCTCCATCTGGGCAGGAAGCTCGTCGACTTCACCGATGCGAGCGGGCCAGTACAGGTACGCTTCGCCGATGGATCGACCTTGGAGGGCGATTATCTGGTCGGCGCGGACGGAGTTCGTTCCGCCGTGCGCGAGAAGCTGTGGGGCGAAGGCGCGCCGCGCTTCACCGGGCAGGTCGCCTATCGTTTCATGGTGCCAGGCGAGACCGCCGCACCGTTCCTGCGCGAAGCCGGCCGCGCTGCCGTGTTCCTTGGGCCCGGCCGGGTCTTCAACCGCTATACCCTGCGCGGCGGTGCCGTCGTCAACTGCGTGGGCATCACCCGGAGCGAAAGCTGGACCGGCGAAGGCTGGTCGACGCCCGCGCGGGTCGACGAGATGCTGGCGCTTTACGAAGGGTGGCATCCCGACGTCGTTGGGTTGATGGCCAAGGCGCCGTCCGCACACCTTATCAAGTGGGTACTGTTCGACCGCCCCCAGTTGTCCGACTGGCGCCGCGCGCGCACGACACTGCTGGGCGATGCGGCCCATCCCATGCTGCCGTTCCTGGGGCTGGGCGCGGCGATGGCGATCGAGGACGGCATGGTGCTGGCCCGCGCTCTGGAGCTGTCGCCCGACGGCGACGGCCTCAACCTCTACGAAAGCCTGCGCCAGCCGCGCACCCGCAGGATCGCCGAGCTTTCACGCATCCAGGGCGAGATTTCGCAAGCGCGCGATCCCGACGACTACGACCCCGCCGCCGCACCGGCGCAGGACAAGAGCATCCAGGACTACGATCCCGTGACCACCCCGCTGACCCCGGAGACGATTGTATGAACACCGCCGAGGACTTCTTCATCGCCGGCCCCAATGGCAAGCTGTCGATCCGCACCAAGGGGCTGGAGACCAGGCCCGAGCGCGTCGTCGTGCTGGTCCACGCCTCCAACATCACCGGGCAGCTGGCGTTCGACTTCTCCTATCCAGGTGGACGGGATTATTCGACGATGGACGCGCTGGTCGCGGCGGGGTTCGGGACGATCACCTTCTCGCTCAGCGGTTACGGGCTGTCCGATGCCCCGGCCGATCTGCTGGCTTACGATACCGAAGCCGCGATCCGCGATCTCGACGCGGTCGTCGCATGGGTGGGCGAACGGGGTTGGCCCTGCTTCCACCTGCTGGGCTGGTCCTGGGGCGGCCGCATCGCGGGGCACTATGCCGCGCGCCATCCCGCGCAGGTCGACCGGCTGATCCTGATGGACCCGGCGCTGGGCGGCAACGCGCCGGTCCTGCCCGCTCCGGGACCCGACGAAGGATGGTGGTACAACCGCAGCGTCGATTACCTCAAGCGCCTGGAGCCCGAATATACCGAGCCCGAAGGACACCGCCGTTTCGCCGATGCGGTAGAGGAACTCTCGCCCCGCGCGCCCAACGGCATCCGCATGGAGAACGCGTCGGGCCTGACGGTCGCGGTGGAGCCGGCCGCACTGACCATGCCCACGCTTCTGCTGTACGGGCACGCAGCGGCGA
>Ga0247734_1002371_pt1 | contig 12461 bp, 12 predicted proteins | sample UWRJL103311B2_FD_180933 | JGI IMG/M metagenome (GOLD analysis project Ga0247734, IMG submission 180933) | Plant litter microbial communities from Arlington Agricultural Research Station in Wisconsin, United States - UWRJ-L103-311B-2 | ecosystem: Environmental > Terrestrial > Plant litter >... | reverse complement strand
CTTCTTCGCGGCGGGCGCAGCCTCGTCGGCGACCACGACTGCGGCTTCCGGAGCGGGGGCGGCGGGCGCGGAGGAGCGGGTCAGGAAGCCCGGCAGGGAGGCCGGACCCTCGTCGCCGTCGTTCTCGCGCGGCATGCGGGTGCGGCGCGGCCGCTCGGCGCCGGCGCAGGCGCCACGTCGTCTGCGGCCGGCTCATAGGGGGTGCCGGTCAGGGCCGCCGGTTCGACGGTCTCGGCCGTGGAGGCCTCGCGGAAATCCCTGCCAGAGTCACGACCCGAGTCGCGGTTGGCGTCGAAGGGTGCATTGTCGGGCGCCTCGCCCACGCCGCCTTCGGCCTCGAAGCGGCGGTTGCGTTCCTCGCGGCGACGCTCCCAGCGTTCGCGGCGTGTCTCGCGACGACCGCCCTGGCCGCCCTCCTCGCCGTCGGCGCGGGCTTCCCCATCACGAGGTTGGCCGTCACGCGGCTGGCTGTCATTGCGCGGCTGATCGTTGCGATCGCGGTTGTTGTCGCGGTCCCGATTGTTATCGCGATTGCTGTCCCGGTCGCGCCATTCGCGCTGCTGACCCTCGGCCCGGGGCTGGCGCTCGCCGTTCTGGCCGTCGTTGTCCGAGCGGCCTTCGTTGTTGTTTCCGTTGTTGGCCGCGCGATCGGCGGCCTGCTGGGCGGCGAGGAAGGCGGCGGCCTGGGCGCCGGTCTCATCCTCGAAATCGATGTCATAGCCCTGGTTCGACAGTTCGCGCGCGGCGATTTCCGACACCGGACGCTGCGGCTGCAGGGCGCGCAGGACGCGGAAATAGTGTTCGGCGTGCTGCAGATAGTTTTCGGCCAGAACCCGGTCGCCGGAGGCCGTCGCATCGCGGCCGAGCTGCTGATAGCGCTCATAGACCGTCTGGGCGTTGCCCCGGACCTTGATGTTCTCGGGACCCTGCGAATCCCACGACCGGTTCGGATTGGCGCTGTTGGCGTTCGTGCTTCCGCCGCCGCCGGGCTTTCTGTTGCGTCCACGTTGACGCTTCATGCCCTTGAAATCTCTCATGAGACGCTACCGTGCTTTCGAGGGAACGGCCGGATCGCGTGTGCGTCCTGGCCCGTTCGTTTCGTCGTTCCGTCTCGCGCGGGGCCAATCCCCGTTGACGATATGATCGGAAATCCGTCGTCGCCCCGTGGTTCGCCGGGCTTTCCGGCCCGACCATCACATGCCCCGAGCGCGCGTGACCGGACCGGCTGCGGTCCATGGCGTGCGTTTTGGGTGGGAGACAGTCCCTGACTTAGCGCGCCCCGGACTGATTTCCAAGGGTTTGTTTTCCGTAATCCCGCCCGGGGGATCAGCTCTTCGGAATCGGATTGGTGCGCGGGTCGGGCCCGTTGGTCACCACCCGGTGGCGATCGCCCAGGTCCTTGACCACGATGACGCCGGTGAAGCCCGCCGCCTCGAACAGGGCCTTGACCACCTCGCCCTGGTCCCAGCCGATCTCGACGGCGAAGACGCCGCCGGGCTTCAGGATGCGGAAGATTTCAGGGGCCAGGTCGCGATAAGCCTGAAGGCCGTCGGGTCCGCCGTCCAGCGCCAGAATCGGATCGTGCTCGCGCACTTCCGGGTCCAGACCCGGAATGTCGCCCGACGGGATGTAGGGCGGGTTGGACACCACCAGATCGAAACTGTGGTCGCCGAAGCCCGCCGCCCATTCGGTGCGCAGGAAGGTCGCCCGGCCGTCCAGATCCAGATTGGCGGCGTTCTCGCGCGCCACGGCCAGGGCCTCGGATGAGATGTCCGTCCCGACGCCATGGGCCGCCGGACGCTCGGACAGAACCGCCAGCAGGATGGCGCCCGAGCCCGTGCCCAGATCGATGACGCTGAAGGCCTCATGCTGGGCATGGGCCAGCATGGCGATATCGAGGATGGTCTCGGTATCCGGCCGCGGGCTGAGCACGTCGGGCGTGACGTTCAGCATGATCTTCCAGAAGCCCTTGCGGCCCAGGATCCGCGACACCGGCTCGCGCTTCAGTCGCCGCGAGACATAGGAGTCCAGCGTCGTCTGCTGTTCAACTGTCACGGCGCGATAGGGATCGGTCAGGATGTCCATCCGGCTGGCGCCGGCGGCCGCCTCGAGCAGCAGGCGGGCGTCGATCGACGGGCTGTCGATGCGGCCGGCCTTCAGCTTCGCCTGCGCGCCCTTCCAGGCGGTCACCAGGGTCGGGGCGCCGGCTGCGGGCGTCGGGTCGGAAAGGGGGGTGTCGGTCATCGGTCTCTCGTCACGAACCCGTCCACTGCCCCAGTCGGTCCGTTTGGGCAAGTCGCAGGGATGGCGCGGGAACGGGCGCGCAGCGTGGCCGTTGACCAGCCGATGGCCTCCCCTTCCCTGTCCCGCCTCCTCGCCCGCCTCACGCCATCCCGTCGCGGGTCCGGCGGCGGTTCCGCCTCTCTGTGGCGGTTCGCCGGCGCGGCGGCGGCCGGTCTGGCGGCGGGGGCGACGGCGGCGCACCTGCTCTATACCCAGGGACACAAGGTCGGAGTCGAGCTGCGCCCCGCCCGGCCCGAACCCCTGAAGCCGAAGGATCCGACGCCCGAGGATTACGACGTCAGGGATCCAGGCCGCGGCCGACTGGCCCAGCGGCCCGAGCATATTCCGCACAAGGGCTGGGTCGACATCCTGTGGCGCAGCGGCGGGGCCTATTTCGGCGACCGGGTCGGCTTCGTCGCCGGCGGGGTGACCTTCTTCCTTGTCTTGTCCCTGTTCCCGACGCTTGCGGCCTTCGTCACCCTGTACGGGCTGTTCGCCGATCCGGCCGACGCCTGGAGCCGGCTGGCCTTCCTGTATTCCATCCTGCCGTCGAACGTGGCGGAGTTCCTCGGCGGAGAGATGACCCGGCTGGCGTCCAACACCCAGACCCAGCTGACCTTCACCCTGATCTGGACCCTGGCCCTGTCGCTGTGGACCGCGAATGGCGGGATCAAGACTCTCTTCTACGGGCTGAACGTCGCCTATCACGAGGTCGAGAAGCGCAACATCGTCCGCTACAACCTCGTCTGCATGGCCTTCACCCTGTCGGGGCTGACCGCGGTCCTGATCACCGCCGGCCTCGTCGTGGGCGTGCCGATCGTCCTGTCGCTGTTCGGCCTGCAGGAGGATTTCAGCGGCGTGGCCTGGCTGCGGTGGCCGATTCTGTTCATCGGCTATGTCGCGGCCCTGACCGTCATCTACCGCTTCGGGCCCTGTCGGCAGAAGGCGCGGTGGCGTTGGCTGACGCCGGGCGCGATCTTCGCGGCGACCCTCAGCCTGACGGTCTCCTTCCTGTTCAGCTGGTATCTGACGACCTTCGTGAAGACCGACAGCTATGGTCCGCTGGCGGCCTTCATGGGTTTTCTGCTGTGGATCTGGATCTCCGTTCAGGTGATCCTGATGGGCGCCGAGCTGAACGCCGAGATCGAGCACCAGACGGCCATCGACACCACGACGGGCGATCCCCGCCCTATCGGCGAACGCGGCGCCCTGGTGGCGGATACGGTCGGGCCGCGACGCGGGTCTCCAGCGGCGCTGACCTTCACCCTGAAACACGCCGAGGCGGTCGCCGATCGTCTGGTCAAGCGCAGGGCGCGCAAGGGCGACGCCGAACCGGGCTGACGACGAAGCCGATCAGCCGCGCTTGGACGCCTTGCGGAAGGCCGGCTTGGCCATGGCGGTGTTCCTGGCGTTGACCGCCTGCTCCGGATGTTTGGCCGGCTTGAAGGCGGAATCGCCGCCGGGCGCCGAGGCGGCCCGCTTGGCGGCGAGGACGCGTTTCAGGGCTTCGGCGGCGGTTTCGGTCTTGTCTGTCATGATCCGACCCTAGCACGGTTCCCGGTTCAGGACCGCATCAGCCGCCGACAGAGATCGTCCAGCTGATCCAGAGAGGCGTAGGACAGGGTCAGTTCGCCCTTCCCGCCCCGGTCGGCCAGCGCCACCTTCAAACCCAGGGCGTCGGCCAGATCCTGTTCCAGCGCCGCCGTGTCAGGCGAGGCCTCGGGCCTGGCCGCCCTGGCCTTGGCCGGCTTGGGATCTTCCTGTGAGCGACGGGCCAGGGCCTCGGTCTGCCGAACGTTCAGGCCCTGGTCCAGAACCGTCTCGGCCAACGCGCGTGGGTCGCGAGCCGTGATCAGGGCGCGGGCGTGGCCGGCCGACATCCGGCCCTCCGTCACATGCTCCAGCACCTCCGGCGGCAGTTGCAGCAGGCGCAGGGTGTTGGCGACATGGCTGCGGCTCTTGCCGACCACGCCGGCCAGGGCGTCCTGCGTCCGGCCGAACCGGTCCATCAGCACGGCGTAGGCGTTGGCCTCCTCCACCGGGTTGAGGTCGGCCCGCTGCACGTTCTCGATGATGGCGACCTCGAGCACCTCGACGTCGTCCATCTCGCGCACGATGATCGGCACCTGCGTCAGACGGGCGCCCTGGGCGGCGCGCCAGCGGCGTTCGCCGGCGATGATCTGCCAGACCCCGTCCTCGCCTGGTTGGGCGCGAACGAGAATGGGCTGGAGGATACCCTTGTCGCGGATAGAGGCGGTAAGTTCTTCCAGATCGGCCTTGGTGAAGATCTTGCGCGGCTGATCCGGATTCGGTTTCAGGCTTTCGATCGAGGCGAGCGCCACACCGGCCGGCACGGGCGCGACGCCGCTGACTGGCGCGGCCTCGGCGACCTGTTCGCCCAGCAGGGCCGACAGGCCGCGGCCCAATCCTCTTTGACGTTCAGACACGCTTTGTTTTCCGTTGTTTGTCAGGCGGCGAGTTGGGTGCGACGACGACGTTCGCGGCTCACGACTTCCTTGGCCAGACGCAGATACGCCTGACTGCCGGTGCATTTCAGATCATAGATCAGGACGGGCTTGCCGAAAGACGGCGCCTCCGAAACCCGCACGTTGCGGGGGATGACGGCGTCATAGACCTTGTCGCCGAAATGGCTGCGGACATCGGCCGCGACCTGACCCGACAGGGCGTTGCGGCGATCGTACATGGTCAGGACCAGACCCTGGATTTCCAGTGACGGGTTCAGGCTCTGCCGCACCATCTCGATCGTCTTCATCAGCTGGGTCAGTCCCTCCAGCGCGAAGAACTCACATTGGAGCGGCACCAGCACGCCATCGGCTGCGGCCATGGCGTTCAGCGTGAGAAGATTGAGCGACGGCGGGCAGTCGATCAGGACATAGTCATACCGGGTATGGCCGTCCCCGCCTTGTGCATCCAAGGCGTCGCGCAAACGATAGGAGCGGCGATCGGCCTGGCTCAGTTCGATTTCGACGCCGGACATGTCGGCGTCGGCGGGGATGATATCCAGACCCGGAACGGCTGTTTTAACAGCCGCGTCGTGAACGGAGCGCCCATCCACCACAACGTCATAGATGGTGATCCGCCGTGTTTCACGTGGAACACCCAGACCCGTGGAGGCATTGCCCTGCGGGTCCATATCCACGATCAGAACCTTCTCCCCAATCGCCGCCAAGGCGGTGCCGAGGTTGATCGCCGTCGTCGTCTTGCCGACCCCGCCCTTCTGGTTGGATACGGCGAGGACGCGGGTCTTGTACTTGTCAGCCACGGCGAAGGCTCCGGACGGTTACGATGCGGCCGCGCGGATCGCTGCGGGAGACGGAGAGGTCAGCCTTGAAATGCCAGACCCGGGCCGCCTCCTGCAACTCGGCTGCGGCCTTCTCTCCCTTGAGAAACACCCCTTGTGCACCGCGCTGCATATAGGGCTGTGCATAACCCAGAAGCTTCTCCATCGGCGCAACGGCGCGAGCGGTTACGGCATCGACTTTCAATGTCTGGGCTTCAGCACGTCCCCACACGACCGTCGCCGGAAGCGCCAACTGATCGACGATGGTTTGTAGAAACCGGCAGCGCTTCTGCAGGGAATCGATCAGCCAGACATGGGCGTCGGCGCGGCCTTTCAGCAGGATCGCCAGCACAACGCCGGGGAAGCCTGCCCCGGCGCCGAGGTCAGCCCATGTCCGCGCCTCAGGTTCCAGCTCAAGCAACTGGGCCGAGTCGAACGCATGGCGATTCCAGAAATCCGGCAGGCTGTCGGGCCCAACCAGATTCATCACTGTATTGGCCTCGGTCAGCCGCTCCAGAAAGATCTCGAGGTCGTCGACTCGCTCCGGCCAGGCGCCGGTCACATCCTGAAATTCGTCGCGTGTCATCAGGCGGCGACGGGCTCGGCGCGCGGCGCCTTTTTCACATGAGACAAAAGCGCCGTCAGGGCGCCAGGCGTCATGCCCTCGATCCGCCCTGCCTGCCCCAGCGTCCGGGGCCTGATCAGGAACAGTTTTTCGCGCAGCTCATTCGACAAGCCGCCAATGGCGGCATAGTCCAGCGTCCCAGGCAACCCAAGGGACTCCTCCCGCTTCAGAGCTTCGACGTCCGCCAACTGGCGATCAAGATAACCGGCGTAGCCCGCATCGATCTCGACCTGTTCCCGCACGGCGGCCGGCCATCCCTTGATGGCCGGATTTACGGTCTCGAACGTCGATAGGCTGACGCCGGCATAGGCCAGGAGGTCTCGCACCGAGCGACGCTGGCCGTCCGGGTTGACCGCGATTCCCAGCGCCGCCGCCTCTTTTGGCGTGAACCGTGTTTCACGTGAAAAGAGCGACGCCTCCGCGAGCAACGCCGCCTTGGCCCCGAAAGCCGCTTGACGTGCCGATCCGACGATCCCCGCGCTCAGGCCCAAGGGCGTCAACCTTTGATCGGCGTTATCGGCCCGCAGCGTCAACCGGTACTCGGCCCGGCTTGTGAACATACGGTAGGGCTCGGTCACACCGCGTGTGACCAAATCGTCGATCATGACCCCGATATAGGCCTGGTCACGCCCCAGCTCGATCTGGGCCGACCCGGCGGCCACGCGCGCGGCGTTCAGGCCTGCGATCAACCCTTGAGCGCCCGCCTCCTCATAGCCGGTCGTGCCGTTGATCTGACCGGCCAGATAAAGGCCCGGCCGTCGCTTGACCTCAAGCCCCGGCGTCAGCTCGCGCGGATCCACATAGTCGTATTCGATGGCATAGCCGAAGCGGAACACTTCGACAGTCTCCAGCCCGGGCATGGTGCGCAGGAAAGCGCTCTGGGTCGCGGGCGACACCGAGGTCGAGATCCCGTTCGGATAGACCGTCGGATCGTCCAAGCCCTCGGGCTCGAGGAAGACCTGATGGCTGGTCTTGTCGGCGAACCGGACCACCTTGTCCTCGATCGAAGGGCAATAGCGCGGACCCCGACCCGTCAGATGACCACCATAGACGGCGCTCTCGCCGAGGTTATCGGCGATGATCCGGTGGGTCTCTTCCGTCGTCATGGTGATGCCGCAGGCGATCTGCGGGACCTCGATCCGGTCAGTCAGGAAGCTGAAGGGCACGGGGGTCTCGTCCGCCGCCTGCATCTCCAGCCGGTCCCAGGCGATCGTTCGCCCGTCCAGCCGCGCCGGAGTCCCGGTCTTCAGCCGCCCCATCAGAAGACCGGCGCCATAGAGGTCGGCGGCCAGACCCGTCGACGGCGCCTCGCCATGACGACCGGCGGGAATGCGCTCGTCGCCGCGGTGGATGACGCCGTTCAGGAAGGTGCCGGTCGTCAGGACCACGGCGGCGGCCCGGATCTCCGTGCCCTCCCCCGTTATCACGCCCACGACCCGGTCGCCGTCCAGCATCAGGCCTTCCGCTGTTCCCGCCATCAGGGTCAGGTTTGGCGTCTGCGCCAGCTCGGCCTGCATGGCGTCCCGATACAGGCGCCGGTCGATCTGGCTGCGCGGCCCCTGAACGGCCGCGCCCTTGGACCGGTTCAGCAGACGGAACTGGATGCCGGAGACATCGCCCAACCGCCCCATCAGCCCGTCCAGAGCGTCGATCTCGCGCACCAGATGGCCCTTGCCCAGCCCTCCGATGGCCGGGTTGCAGGACATCTCGCCGATTGTCTCGAGCTTCTGCGTCAGCAGCAGGGTGCGCGCGCCGAACCGGGCCGAGGCCGCGGCGGCCTCACAGCCGGCGTGGCCGCCGCCGATGACGATGACGTCGAATGTGGTCAGGGAAGGCATGGGCGGGACATAGTGGAAGCGGGCCAGAAACGCCACCGCTGCCGTGTTTCACGTGGAGCGGGCGCGAACCGCGTTCGGCGTTATTTGCCGATGCAGAAGGTCGAGAAGACTTCACCCAGAATGTCCTCGACGCCGATGGCCCCGGTCACCCGCGACAAGGCCTCGGCTGCGCGCCGCAGATCCTCGGCCGCCATCTCGGGCGACCGATCCAGCGCCGCGCGTCCCGCCTCCACGGCCGCCAGAGCCTCGACGACCCGAGCCCGGTGTCGCTCGCGCGTTACGGCAGGGAAGTCTGCGCCCGACAGATCCCGGGCCAGACGCGCCGCCAGCCAGTCGTGCAAAGCGGGCAATCCCCCGCCGCTGACCGGACTGACGGCAATGGACTCCCGGCCTTCGACAGCCGCAACGGATCCCAGGTCCGCCTTGGTCAGAACCACCAGATCGTTCGGCCGCGCGAACGCCGCCGCCGCGCCCTCAGGGTCGCCGGGCGCCCTGACCCAGAGGCGCAGGTCCGCGCCCTCCGCCCTCGCCCGCGCCCGGCGGACGCCTTCGGCTTCGACCAAATCGTCGCTGTCGCGCAGGCCCGCCGTGTCGGACAGGGTCACCGCGTATCCGCCGATGATCAGCTCTGCGTCCAGCACGTCCCGCGTGGTCCCGGCGATCGGCGTGACGATCGCGGCTTCACGGGAAACCAGGGCGTTGAACAGCGAGCTCTTGCCGGCATTGGTCTCGCCGATCAGGACGATGCGATAACCCTCCCGCACCCGGCGCCCACGATCCGCATCCGCCAGAACCCCGCGCAGATCGTCGACCAGGGCGTCCAGAACTGGCCCGGCCGTCCGCGCCAGGTTGTCGGGCAGCTCCTCATCCGGAAAGTCGATCTCCGCCTCGACGAGGGCCAGGGCTTTCAAAAGCGACTGCCGGAACCCGATATAGGCTTGCGACAACGCCCCGCCGAGCTGACCCAGAGCCTGCGCCGCCTGAGCCCCGCTCTCGGCGTCGATCAGATCGGCGACAGCCTCGGCCTGGGCCAGATCCAGCCGGCCGTTTTCAAAGGCGCGACGGGTGAACTCGCCGGGCTCCGCCGGCTGGACGCCCAGAGCGATCAGCGCCTCGGCCACGCTCTCGATCACCGCCCGCCCGCCATGCAGATGGAGTTCGGCGCAGTCTTCGCCCGTATAGCTGTTCGGGGCCGGGAAGCTGAGGACGAGAGCCTCGTCGAGCATCACGCCATTGCGTGTCAGCTTGCGTAGACTGGCCATGCGCGGCGACAGAACGCCGACGCCGAGGGCGATCAACACCGCTGACGTCTTGGGCCCCGACAGCCGAATGATCGCGATCGCTCCCCGGCCGGGAGGGGTCGCGAGGGCGAAGATTGTGGCGGGCCTCACACGTTCCTCCAGGGGACCGGAGTCCTGAACGTCACGACTTCGGCGTCGTGGCCGCTTCCATGAGGCGACGCAACTGGTCCTGGGCCTGCAGCCCGAAACTGGTCCACGATTTCATCAGCTCGTCCGGCTGCATGGCCGACAGATTGGCGTCCATCCGCTTCTGCATCTCGGCGACCAGATGATCGTTCAGCGGCTCGACATTCGGCAGACCCAGAAAAGCACGGGCCTCGGCCGGGTCGCATTCGATCTCGATATTGACCTTCATCGCTCGCTCCCGTTCCAGCCATACCGACGTTTCACGTGAAACATACTTAGGTAGGACTACGTATTCATCGACTGGAAGAAGTCCGAGTTGTTCTTGGACTGACGCAGCTTGTCGAGCAGGAACTCGATCGCGTCCTGCGGGCCCATCGGGTTCAGGATGCGGCGCAGGACATAGGTCTTGGTCAGCTGATCCTTGGGCGTGATCAGCTCTTCCTTGCGGGTGCCGGACTTCAACACGTCGATGGCCGGGAAGATGCGCTTGTCGGCGACCTTGCGGTCCAGCACGATTTCCGAGTTGCCGGTGCCCTTGAACTCTTCGAAGATCACCTCGTCCATCCGCGAGCCCGTATCGATCAGGGCGGTGGCGATGATGGTCAGGGAGCCGCCCTGCTCGACGTTCCGCGCGGCCCCAAAGAAGCGCTTGGGCCGCTGCAGGGCGTTGGCGTCGACGCCGCCCGTCAGGACCTTGCCCGACGACGGGACGGTGGCGTTGTAGGCGCGGCCCAAACGCGTGACGGAGTCGAGCAGAATGACGACGTCGCGCTTGTGCTCGACCAGGCGCTTGGCCTTCTCGATCACCATTTCGGCGACGGCGACGTGGCGGGTGGCGGGCTCGTCGAAGGTGGAGGCCACGACCTCGCCCTTCACAGTGCGCTGCATGTCCGTCACTTCTTCGGGACGTTCGTCGATCAGCAGGACGATCAGGAAGACCTCGGGATGGTTCTTCTCGATGGATTTGGCGATGTTCTGGAGCATCACTGTCTTGCCGACGCGCGGCGGGGCGACGATCAGGCAGCGCTGGCCCTTGCCCAGCGGGGCGACGATGTCGATGACCCGGCCCGAACGGTCTTTCAGGGTCGGGTCCTGGATTTCCATGTGAAGCCGCTCTTCGGGATAGAGGGGCGTCAGGTTGTCGAACAGGACCTTGGTCGAGACCGTTTCCGGGTCCTCGAAATTGATCGTGTCGACCTTCAGCAGGGCGAAGTAGCGTTCGCCTTCACGGGGGCCACGAACCGCGCCGTGGACCGTGTCGCCGTTCCGCAGGCCAAAGCGGCGGATCTGCGAGGGCGAGACATAGATATCATCCGGACCCGGAAGATAATTAGCGTCCGGGCTGCGCAGGAAGCCGAAACCGTCGGACAGGATCTCGAGCACGCCCGAGGCGATGATCTCGACCTCCTCGTCAGCCAGGGCCTTGAGGATGGCGAACAGCAGGTCCTGTTTGCGCAGGTTGCCGGCGTTCTCGATCTCGAGCTGCTCGGCGAAGGCGACCAGATCGGCCGGCGTCTTGTCGTTCAGTTCCTGAAGGGTGATCCGGCCGGACGGGACGACGGCCTCGCCCTCCTCCTCGTCCTCGATCTCTGCGGCCTCGATCCGGGCGTCGTCGGCGGCGGCCTCCTCGGCCGTGGCCTCGACGTCGGGCGTCAGTTGCTCGAGGGCTTCAGCCTCGGGAGCGGTGGGATCGGTGTCGCGAACGTCGGTCATGTCAGGATAGCACTCGGCCATGAGCCCGGACGTCGAGAGACGCGGGCTGAAGGCTTTGAAAAATCTGGCCTTGCGGGCCGGAGGGAGGGCGTCGGGTCCGGCGGCGGCTGAAACAGCCAGGCGCACCGGTCGGCGCATGGAGAAGGGCAGCGCAGCCGAAGCCGCGCCTCACCGCCAGCGAAACCACGGAATGAGGGCTCCGGTCAAGCGTGGCGGCGAAGCCGGGCCGGACGACGACGACGATCAGTTCGGCGCCGCCGCCTCGATCTCCAGACCGTAACCCTGCCACAGGGACTGATCCTTCAGGATGCCGGCCAGGAAGACCAGGTGTCGTTCCTGTTCGGCGGGGGTCGACCGGGGCTCCAGCGGACGCGGACGCGGGCGGTGGCCCCCGGCGGCGGCGAAGGCTGCAGCGGCCTCGGCGCCCTTTCGGCTGGTCAGGTCCAGCACCCTTTCCTTGCCGCCACGCAGCTCCAGATAGACCTCCGCCAGAAGGCGGGCGTCGATCAGGGCGCCGTGGAAGGTTCGGTCGACCAGGCTGACCTTGAACCGCTTGCACAGGGCGTCCAGCGAGTTGGGCATGCCCGGAAACCGCGTCTGGGCCAGCGCCAGGGTGTCGATCCAGCGAATCTCCTCGATCAGGGCGTGGCCGCAGCCCCGCACTCGTGATCGATGAAGTTGCGGTCGAACTGGGCGTTATGGGCGATCACCGGGGCGTCGCCGATGAACTCCATCAGGTCGTGGACGATCTCATGGAATTTCGGGGCGTCCTTCACCTTGTCGTCGGTGATGCCATGGACCCGGATGGCGTCAGGCGGAATCAGCCGCTCCGGGTTGACTAGACGGTGAAAGGTCCGGCCCGTCGGCAGCAGGTCATGGATCTCGATACAGCCGACCTCGATCAGCCGGTCGCCGGTCTTCGGGTCGAAACCCGTGGTTTCCGTATCGAGAACGATTTCGCGCGCCATTCGCCTTTAATGGTGTGGTTCGCGGGCGGGCGAAAGGCCCCCGAAAGTCAGCGCCGGGGAGAAGTCCAGTCCGGATCCAGCACCGTGTGGACGATGTCACGCACCTGATCCCGGGCGGCGTCCAGCCCTTGGTCCGTACGGACGATAAAGTCGGCCAGCCGGCGTTTGTCCGCGTCGGGCGTCTGGCGCGCAAGGATGGCCTCGAACCGTTCGCGGGTCATGCCGGGCCGGGCCATGACCCGCTCGGCCTGGGTCTTGGCGTCCGCGGTGACGACCACCACGGCGTCGAATCCGGCCGCACCCCCA
>Ga0247734_1002369_pt1 | contig 12464 bp, 14 predicted proteins | sample UWRJL103311B2_FD_180933 | JGI IMG/M metagenome (GOLD analysis project Ga0247734, IMG submission 180933) | Plant litter microbial communities from Arlington Agricultural Research Station in Wisconsin, United States - UWRJ-L103-311B-2 | ecosystem: Environmental > Terrestrial > Plant litter >... | reverse complement strand
AACACCACCAAGAGAAACTATTACCGATGCCGATCGTGTATATGCGGGCGACGGTGTAGCGCCTCTGAATGATTTATTGAAATCGCTCAAAAATCCTGAAAAGCCTGTTATCCTTTCTTTCGAGGTTTTCAACAAAGATTATTATGCGCAGGACGCCTTGCTGGTAGCAAAGACGGGTTTGGAAAAAATGAAAAAAGTGACGACGGAGGTTTGAAACTAACTTGAAACTTGGTAGATAATCGGTGGCACGGCTGATTAACCAGGCTTTTTAAGAATCTTTATGAATCAGCCGTGCCACCGATAGTTACTTAAAACTTTTACTCTCTTCCTACTCACTTAATTTCTTAATCCCTGCCACCTCAATATTTTTAAATTCAACTTCTGAGCCTTCTGCCTGCAATGCGATCTGCCCTTTTTTTGCCGTAGCGTTGTAGCCATAATTTACCATCACGCCATTCAGCCATACTTTTATGGAATTCCCTAAACACTCAATGTGCATTGTGTTCCATTGTCCAAGCGGTTTTTCTGTACCGTCGGTCAGGTTAGGAATCCGGCGTAATTTTTCTCCGTTCACGCCCCATTTTTCTTTTGGACCACGTCTTTTTTCCATATCAGGAACAGTAATATCTTCCTGAATACACCAAAAATCACCCGCATTTTCATTCATCATTTGCACTTCAATTGATTTTGGAAACATATCATAAAGTGCACGTGGTGTAGATACGAAAACCAATGCGCCGCAATTTCCCGGTTTTCCTGCAAAACGATATTGAAATGTCAGTTTAAAATTTTCATAATTCGCGTCTGTAATCAAATGTCCACCGGGTGTTCCAAGGCTTACCAGCAAACCGTTCCTGATAATAAACGGCGTTTTTAATTCAGGTTTTTTATCCATTTCAGGGACATCAATGTGCCAGCCTGTCAGATCTTTTCCGTTAAATAATTGCTTTGGCTTGCTTTGCGAATAGGAATGTGTAGTTAGTGAGGTAAGGCAAACAATAAAGAAAAGGATCGTTTTTTTCATGATAAACATTTAAATACTAATTGATAGTTTGTGAATGAAAGCAAAAAGAAGCTTTTGAATACTATTTGAAAAGAAAAATAAAGAACTTAAATCAAAAAATTCCAGTCTCCATTCCATCAAAACTGACCGTGTTTTTTTGTTCCCAATACTTATGAATTCCATCTTCTCCTTTCTTCTCAGCCCATTTGTTAAGTTCTTCCCGCTCATGGTTATAATCCATAAACGGGACGGCCATTCCGCACGAAGTCTGAACGATATTTATATTGATATCAATGATTTGTCTGGCACCAACAAATTTTGGAAATAAGTCAATATATTGATTCCATTCTTCATTGTACTGATGATAAGCTTTTGCGTGGCCATACAAACGCAGAATCATGGGCTTGCCCTCAAAAGCGCAAAACATCACAGTTATCCGATCATTTTCCAGCAGATGTGCAGCAGTTTCATTGCCGCTTCCCGTCACATTTAGCCACATTACTCGGTTTGGGTTTATTATTCTAAAAGAATCCATTCCTTTGGGAGACAAATTTATATTTCCCAAGCTCATGGCGGTGGCAACGAAAAATAGCTTTTGATCTTCTATAAACTGTTGTAATTCAGGTGTGATTTGTTCTAATCTCTTGCCCATTATTTCAGATCATTTTATTTTATAAAAATATAATTTTAGTTGCAATATCATTAAAATCGTATGTTTTGCATAAATAAATATTATTTGCTGTCCGGATTTCCACAGGCGAAATTGTCTTGATTATATGTTTTTTATCCTGCTCCAATTGACTTAAACTATTATGGAAATTGAAAGATATGAAATACCGGAAGATATGGTCACTTTTTACGTGGCGGCCGATCCATTTCCAGCGGGGATCCAGCAATCATACAACCGCCTGGAAGAGATTGTTTTAAGTTTTAATAAAGAGGAAAATAGTAATTATCAACCTGAAAAATCTGCCGATACTGCGGTGTACCGAACGGGTTTAGAAAATTGGGAAGTATATGGTGTGACAGAAACTTTGGATGGAAAAGTAGTTTACAGAGCTTGTGCCGCAGAGCGATATCCTGGTGAAGGAAGTAAATACGAATTGCCGGTTTATACCATTCCAAAAGGTACTTATTTATCAATGAATATTGAAAACTGGCAGGCTAAAACAATGGAGATCGGGAGTTATTTTCATCAGTTATTCCAGCATCCTGATGTGAAGGAGCACAGCGTTTGTTTAGAATATTATGAATCAGCTGATGAAATGCAAATCATGGTTCAGCATAAATGATTTAGAAAATTAAATGTTTTAAAGTATAATTCGGAACGGATTGCAATCAGGGTTTATTCAATACCTTTTTGTATAAAAAATATGCAAGAAAACATGTTCCGAAAGCTTAATTCTTTAAACATCATGGAAAAATTTATGCTGCTGATCAGGCAGGATCTTGAAGAAGTAAACCAAATGACAAAAGAAGAATATCAGGTCCGGCTTGATCTGATGCTTGGCTGGGTAGCGCAGTTAACTGAAACCGGCAACTTTATCACTGCCGAACCATTACTGACCACCGGAAGATATGTAACCAAAACAGAGGTACTTTCAGACGGGCCATTTATTGAAGCAAAAGAAGCTGTCAGCGGATATTTCATCATTAAGGCAGAAAATCTTGATCATGCCGTTTCTTTGGCTAAACAATGTCCGCAAATTTTAACAAATGATGTAGTAATAGAAGTCAGACCTATCCGGCTTTAGAATAAATCAATGAAGATTAGTTAAATATCAATTTATTGTAACTCCGGAAAGTGTGGAAAAATTTTTGTTATTGATCAGAGAAGATGTGGAAAAGCTTAAAGAACTTCCCGAAATAGATTTTCAGGCATGTATGAATCGAATGGGATTATGGGTGGAGAATCTGGCAGAGAATGGAAATCATGTTCTTGCGGCGGAACCGCTCAAAACTATTGGAAGGTATGTCAGCAAAGAAAATGTACTTTCCGACGGACCGTTTATTGAAGCCAAAGAAGCAATCAGCGGATATTTTATTATCCAGGCTGAAAATTTGGAAAAGGCAGCAGCACTTGCACAAACCTGCCCGCAAGTGCTTAATAACACAAGTGTTATAGAAGTACGCCGGATTAGGGAACTTGATTAAAGTAATGGTCGGTGCCGGAAATTGTAAACCTATTTATTATGGAAAATTTTTTATTGTTGATTCGCGAAGATGTTAAAAAGGAAAGTTTAGTGAGTGAGGAAGAATTTGACGCTAACATCCAGAAAATGACAAAATGGGTGGAAGAACTCGCTGAGTCAGGAAATTATATCAGTGGGGAGCCTTTAAAAACGACCGGCCGGTATGTAGGCAAAGATTATATACTTTCTGATGGCCCTTTCATTGAAGCGAAAGAAGCCATTAGCGGTTATATATTTATTCAGGCGGAAAATATTAATCAGGCGGCGGCCATTGCACAAAATTGCCCGGAAGTGCTGGATGGCAGGGTTGTAATTGAAGTTCGCCCCATTATTGAAATTGACAATGATTGACACTTCGGAACAAGTACAGCAAAAGGTAAATCATCTTTACAAAAGCCATTATGGAAAAATGGTGTCATCACTGCTGTATTTTTCTCAAAGTATTGACCTCGAATCAGCCGAAGATTTGGTTCAGGATGCTTTCACAGCGGCATTGCTGCACTGGCGCGAGGATGGAATACCTTCGAATCCGGCGGGTTGGATTTTTAAAGTTTGCAGGAATAAAGCTTTGAATAAAATTAAACAGGGAGAAAAAGTCAGGGGATTTTTTGAAAACGAAGATTTTGATGGTATTGAAACCAAATTTTCAGAATCGCCGATTGATGACCAGCAATTAAAATTACTGTTTGCCTGTGCGCAGCCGGATTTTTCTCCAAAAGTACAGGTTGTAATTACATTGAAGTACGTCGTAAACCTTAAAGTTGAGGCAATTGCAAAAATTTTAGCGATGTCGATCGATGGCGTAGATAAATTGCTTTTAAGGGCCAGACAGAAAATCAGGGATGAAAAAATCCTTTTTACAGAACCTGATATATTTTTCCTGAAATACCGGATCCCGATTGTTCACAAAATTATTTACCTCATTTTTAATGAAGGGTACAAATCTTCCTGGGGAAAAGAAATTATCAGAGAAGAGCTTTGTGAGGATGCGCTGCTGATGAATAAAGCATTGCTGGAAAGCGGAATCGGAAATAAAGAAACGGCTGCTTTGCATGCCATGATGCTTTTCAATGCCGCCAGATTTAAAGCAAGATTTGGAAGCGAAGGAGAACTTCTGGATCTGGAACAGCAGGATAGATCCTTGTGGAACAGGGAGTTAATTCTATATGCTTCAAAATTCATGTCTGATTCTCAGGGCGGTCCTATTTCATCCTATCATTATGAAGCCGCCATCGCTTACCTGCATTGTATGGCCAAAGATTTCAGATCTACCGACTGGATTTCCATCAGCAAACTTTATCATCAATTATTGGAAAACAGCCCCAATCCGTTTGTAGAAATGAATTATGCTATTGCATTATACTATTCGGGTCAGAAACAAAAATCACTGGATATTCTTCATCAATTACAGCAAAAACCATTTTTGAATCAATACTATTTGCTAAATGCTGCATTGGGGAAAATTAATCTTTTGGAAGGGAATTATTCCAAAGCCAGGACATATTTTACTAAAACATTGCAGCAAACCGACTCGCAATTAGAAAAAGATTACGTGCAGAAACTGGTGGACGGGATGGAGGATTAAGATTTTTTGCCACGGATGCACGAATTTTCACGAATAATATATTTAATCTACCGTCAAATGAAAGATTCATTAGATAAACATTAAATTTTTACTTTTTAATTTGTGAAAATTCGTGCATCCGTAGCAAGAAAACCCTTAAATCTTCTTCCCCTGTATACGGAAAGCATTTAAAATGGCTAGTAAAGCGACACCAACATCTGCGAAAACTGCTTCCCATAGTGTTGCAATTCCACCAGCGCCAAGCACCATAACCACTACCTTTATTCCCATCGCAAGCGATATATTCTGATACACAATGCTTTTCGTAATTCGTCCCGCTTTGATGGCTGATACGATTTTAGAAGGCTGATCATTTTGAATTACAATATCCGCGGTCTCAATCGTAGCATCCGAACCTAAGCCGCCCATAGCAATGCCCAAATCGGCCAAAGCTATAACCGGCGCATCATTAACTCCGTCACCGACGAATATGATTTTTCTGCCTTTATCTTTTAAATCCTGCACTATTTTCACTTTTCCTTCCGGCAGTAAATCACCATAAGACTTGTCAATTTGCAGCTGTTTTGCAATGGCTGAAGTGACAGCCGCTTTATCACCTGAAAGCATAATGGTTTCAATTCCCATTTTCTTCAATTCAGCAATAGCAGCTTCTGAATCTTCTTTTACCTCATCAGCAATGGTAATGTAGCCAGCATAATTTCCGTTGATGGCAACTACGACAATCGTTTCGACAATATTTTCAAGTTCAGCCGGATAATTGACACTGTATTTTTGAAGCAGTTTAAGATTTCCGGCCAGCATTGTTTCTCCGTTTACCTCACCTTTCAACCCATGCCCTGAAATTTCTTCTACGTTTTCTGGTTTGATTAAATTGTTGTTTTCAGCATAAAGGACAACTGCTTTTGCAACCGGATGAGTTGAATAACTTTCGAGAGATGCTGTTTTAATAAGAAATTCGTTCTTGTCTAAATTTGTTTCAATTTTCTGCACATTGAAAACTCCTTTGGTAAGCGTACCGGTCTTATCGGTGACAACTGTATCTATCTTCGTAATAATATCCAGAAAATTTGATCCTTTCACCAAAATTCCATTCCTGGAAGCAAGACCAATTCCTCCGAAGTAACCCAATGGAATCGAGATCGTTAGTGCACAAGGACAGGCAATTACAAGAAAAACCATCCCGCGATAAAGCCATTGCTGAAAGTTATAATCCTGCACAAAAAGCCACGGAATAAGAATAATTGTCACTGCAAGGAAAAAGACAATTGGCGTATATATTTTTGCTAATCTGCTGATCAGTAATTGTGTAGGTGCTTTTCGTGCCGTGGCTTCCTGCACCATTTCCAAGATACGCGACAACTTTGAATCTTTGAATAAAGCAGTGACTTCTATTTCTACCGATTTGTCGGTATTGATCATTCCTGCCAATACCGGCTCATTTTGGTTTTTTACATCTGGCCTGGATTCTCCTGTTAATGCAGCTGTGTTAAATGTTCCGGAGAGAGAAAATAACTTACCGTCCAGAGCGACTTTTTCGCCAGCCTTTACTAAAATCTTTTCACCAATTTTTACGTTGTCTGGCAAAACTGTTACATTTTTAGCATCACGTATTACAGTAACATTATCCGGGCGAATATCCAAAAGTGCTTTAATGGAACGCTTTGAACGACTAACTGCCAGATCCTGAAATAATTCTCCAATTTCATAAAAGATCATTACTGCCACACCTTCGCTAAATTCACCGATGTAAAAAGCGCCAAGTGTCGCAATCGTCATCAGCGTAAATTCATTAAAAAAGTCCCCGCGTGTTATTCTTCTAAAAGCTAAGCCAATCGTTTTATATCCTGCCAAAACATACGCAGTCAGCATAAATGCGATTTCTACATATCGATTTATTTTTAGGTCAAATCCGAAATGAGCAATTAAAAAAACACTAAGAATCAATAAACTAATCCATAACGGCCAGCGGCTTAGGAATAAATTGTCATCGCCTTCATTGCCATGGTCGTGGTCATGACCGTCATCATCTCCATGATCATCTCCATCATGATCATGTCCTTCATGCGAATGATTATGAACCGGTTTTGTTTTTACCACTGGTGAATCATGGTCACAGCAATGGTCGGTACCTTCTATTTTATCTTCGGATTTGTTAAGCTTCATATTAATAACCGATATGGGTCGGGTGGCCTCAAATGTTATTGGTAAGTATTATCTGGTATATTCCGATATTTGAAATATAAACAAATGTAATTGATAAAAGTGTGCAACAGGGTTACAAGTCCTGTAAATCAATTAGTTGCAATGAGGTTGCGGTTTGCAATGGGATTGCAGATAAGGTAAAAAGAATTTATCAACAGCATACTTTTAATGGATTATTCTATTGAATCAGAATTGGTTACAGTAGTTTTGCTTTAGGGAAATCCTCAATTTCAACTAACAGTTTTTTTTACATCCTGTGAAAAATATCTGATTAGTTTTGGCAAAAAATTGAAAAGAATATAATCATATAATCCATATCTGAGCAAGTGTTATGAATAATACAGTCTACAAAAATTTCTTCATCAGGGAATTAAATAAATTTCACAATGAAATTGCCGGTTATTCTCACGACGAAAAAATGTGGGTTGTTTTACCTGGAACAATTAACTCCGGCGGTAATCTGGCCCAGCACCGTATTGGTAATTTGAGAACCTATATTGGTTTAACGTTAGGAAATCAGCCGTACACAAGAAACCGGAATGCGGAATTTGGCGAGCGTTTATTTACCCAGGAAAGTCTTTTGACCGAAATTTCAATTTTACAGGAAATCATAATCAGTACAATAGAGAAATTATCGGATGAAGAAGTTCAAAAGGAGTATCCTCATGAGGTCCTGACTATTTTTCCTGAACAAAGTGTGAGTGCTGTACTAACACATTTACTTATGCATTTGTCTTACCACACGGGACAAATTAATTACCACAGAAGATTTACAAATACAATAAATAATTGATTGAATTAACCAACTCCATGTATTCCATATTAGAAAGTGATTTAAAGGAACTGTCTCAAATTCTGGACGATGTTAAAAGTATTGGAATTGACTATTTGAACAATTTAAATGATTTGCCAACTTCTGTTTCGGATCAAATAACCCCCGGCAGTCAATTACCGGAAACCGGTTATGGTACGATGAACAGTTTAGAATTATTCAAAACCAACTATCAGAAATTGATGGTGGCAAGTTCTGGTCCAAGATATTGGGGATATGTAATTGGCGGAACAACTCCTGCATCCATTGCTGGCGACTGGCTCACTTCTGTTTTTGACCAAAACACGCAAAGTATACAAGGAGCCGGAGATATTTCAGCAAGTATAGAAATTGAAACAATACGACTTTTGTTAGAATTATTAAGTTTACCTGATGACTTTAATGGTGGATTTGTCAGCGGGGCAACCATGTCCAATTTTACCGGTTTGGCTGTTGCGAGACAATGGGCAGGGGAGAAGTTAGGCAAAGATATTGCGAGAGAAGGCATGTCTTCCGACATTGTGGTGATGGGAGCAATGCCGCATTCGTCCGTTTTGAAATCTTTGTCAATGCTTGGTTTTGGGAGTAATAATGTTGTTAAAATCAAAACATTAGCTGGCCGGGAAGCAATTGATTTGAGAGATCTGGAAGCAAAATTAATTCAATATTCAGGCAAACCTGTTATTATAAATTGTAGTGCTGGCACTGTAAATACTGTTGATTTTGATGATATTTCAGCTATTGTCGAATTAAAGAAAAAATATGACTTTTGGCTTCATGTTGATGCTGCATTTGGTGGTTTTGCTGCATGCTCGCCTGAGCACAATCATTTATTAAAAGGCTGGGAGCAAGCCGACAGTATTACAATCGACTGCCACAAATGGATGAATGTGCCTTATGACAGTGCAATTATTCTTACCCGGAAAGATGACCAAAAATTACAGATACAAACATTCCAAAATTCAAATGCCCCTTACCTGGGAGATCCAATGGAGAATTTCTCGTATATGAACTTTCTTCCTGAAAACTCAAGAAGATTTCGTGCATTACCCGCGTGGCTCAGTTTAATGGCTTATGGAAAAGACGGATTTCAATCGATCATTACGAACAGCATTGAATGCGCCCGGGAATTTGGTCAAAATATTGAAGAAAACGAGATGTTAGAATTACTGGTTCCTGTTCGGCTAAACGTTGTTTGTTTTGGATTAAAGCAATTTCCTGAAAGAACAACTGAATTTCTTTCTGTTTTAAATTCCCGTGGTAAAGTATTTATGACACCAACTGTTTTGGCTGGTAAATCCTGTGTCCGTGCTGCATTTGTAAATTACCGGACATCCCGTGAGGATATTAATATTGCAATTGAAGAATTAAATTTCGTAAGCAAACAGCTGTTTGGTTCGAAATAATAAAAAATTGATTAACAAAAATGCTTCTGAAACAGAAGCATTTTTGTTAATATCAGGTTTGTTGACACCAATGTTTGTGTAGATTTAATCCGCTATTGCATTTTTTGGTTTGCGTCCTACTTTTGTCCGGTTACGGATTTTATCAGGCCTTGGACGTATTTCTTTGTCCTTAAAATATAGTTTCAAAGATTCTAAAATAATATCTTTTTGCGTCAGCCCTTCCCAATAACCGTAGTCCTTCATGTTTTCCATCAAAATGTAATCACAGTCAAACGTTACTTTTGTGGGAGCTGCGTCAACTACTTCTTGAAGTTGATTTGTTTCCGGTTCTTCCTGAACGTCGGTTACCAGTGGAAGAGGTGCAAAATCAAATTTCCTTTCTTTTGCCATAGTTAGTTGTCATTTATTAATTCGTTCCAGAATTTCTTTCGTCAGCTTGTAATAATCTTCTGCACCATTGCTGTTAGGAGCATAATCAAAAATCGTCGTTCCGTTTGCTTGCGCTTCTGAAAGTGCAATGTTATCGCGAATGTACGAATCCATGAATACTTCACCAAGTTGTTCCCTTGTAGCATTGATTAATTCATGGCTTATCTTCTTTTTAAATTTAGGATTATACCGTGTTGCAAATACGCCGCCTAAATTTGTACTCGGACTAATTTTTTTTATTTCTGCTGAATAAACCAGGAAATTGCGTAACCCTTCATAACTCAAAAATTCAGCCTGAAGCGGAACATAATACTGATGACATGAAACCAGTGCAAGCCGGGTATTTCCATACAATGCAGGAGGACAATCGATGATCACGAAATCGTAACGATCTTTTACCTTTTCAAGTGCTATTCTTAAATTGAAAGGAAAAATAGGTGCAGATTTGATTGTGTCCTCACGGTGTATCATTTCTGCTGAGCCAGGCAGTATATCAATGTTACCGACTTTTTTCACAATTTCGTCAAATTCAAATTCTCCCGTTATAAATGAGCCGCTATCTTTTTTGAGCCCGGCATGATTGATACCAAAACTTTTTGTAAGACTTGCCTGTGCATCAAGGTCAATAACGAGTACACGCGCATTTGCAAATTTGTGAAGACCGGCAGCAATGTTCTGAGCTGAAGTGGTTTTTCCTACACCTCCCTTGTTGTTGACAATACTTATTATTTTCATTTAAAAGTATTATATGTATAAAAAGTTAAACATTTATTTAATGATCGATATGTAAATAAACGTAAAATAAATTTACTACTAATCTATTTATATGAAAAGATATAAAAGTTTATTATTTTATTAAATGTATATAACTTTTAATACTTTTTAATAGTATTATTTTAAATATATTTTTCTGTTATGTTAATCAAATGATTTTTAAATAGTTATTGCTTATTTTGCTAAAATCAAAATGGTTATTTTCAGATTTGAAATAAATTATAAGGTGGCTCTTAAGCAAACAAACCTCCATAAGGAGGTTTGTCAGATTTCTGTTTGAAATTAATTTCTAAGAATATTATCTAAATTACTTCTGGTGCTACAATCGCGGAATTGCTTCTAGCAAGTTTAGCGGCAACGTATTTATGTATCCAGTACATTAAAAATATTGTTACAATAATTGCTCCCACAACTACATATCCTAATAATGGATAGTTTTCGAGATATCCTGTACTGGTTTCTTTTACAATAAGTCCTGCAATTAATGCTGCAATACCACCGGCAATTTGCTGCACCGAAGAATTGACTCCCATAAATGCACCACGATCCTGAAGTTCAGGAACGGCCGTCATTAATGCCGATGCGGAAATCATTCTCGCGGTAATTCCGACAAATAAAAGTACGTTCAGGACAAGTATGATCCATAGCGGTGTCACTCCCATGTTACAATAAATCAGCGTCATAATTGCCGCAATGACCGAGCCGATTATAAACATTTTGTACTTACCAATTTTATCACTCAAAATTCCGATAAGAGGACTAAATGCCAGCATACAAACACCGGTAACCATGTATAGGAGAGGGAGTTGCGTAAGCGAAATCCCCAAATTATGAACACCATAAGCGCTACCAAATGGCATCAGCATAAATCCGCCGGTTGCAAGTAAAGTGGTAGCAGCAAAAGCACGAAGATATTCTGGCTTTGAAAAGATGCCTGCCAGGTGACGAAATGCATTTTGTTTCGATTGTATTTTTAAGTGCTCATTAATGGGTCGTAAATAAAAAAATATAATTATTCCAATAATGACGCTCATCCCTACTATTAATAAAAATGGGGCATGCCAGTTGTATAAAGTAGCAAGATATAGTCCGAGTGGAATACCAATTACCTGGCTTAGCGCAAATGCCAGCTGGACAAATCCCATTACTCTTCCCCGGAAACGGAGCTCAAACATATCCGTAATAATCGCATAACTGATAGATCCGATCACACCTCCAAATATACCGGTGACAATTCGGGCCATCAATAAATAATGATAGTCAGGAGCTATTCCACATAAAAATGTACCGATTACAAAGCCTGTATAAAAGAAGAGCAATAGCTTTTTCCGGTCAAATTTATCAGCAAATCCTGCTGCTAATAGTCCCGATGCTCCGGCACTAAACGCATAAGATGATACCACCAAACCAAACTGACTAGTTGTGATAGAAAGTTCTTTCAATAATATGGCACCCAGAGGGGATAAAACCATAAAATCCAAAATGATTGTAAATTGTAGTGTGGCTAAGAGAGCTATTATAAATATCTGGTAGCGCGTAAATCCATTTGATGTTTGTTCCGACATAGGTTTAAGTTTAATCTGTTAATTCTTCACAACTGTATCCGGCTGTGGCTATTAGTTGCATTATATTAAATGGTTTTATTTCGAATGCTTCGATCCGGAGCACGCGGTCAATATCGGACAAATCAATTGTCCATTTTATGATGCCATTAGCCAAATTTAACAAAGCTGATATTTGTCTAACATCTTTCTCATCGGTAAGGTTTGTTTTGAAAACCATTACTAAATCAGGTTCTGTAAAATTATTTTCCATCATAAATTTTCGGGCAAATTGGTATTAATGGTTAAATTAACATGCACTCAAGCTGGTTTCAATGCTTTCAGAACCAGTTGTAGACTCAAATTTATTTTTTCGTCATCAAGAATAAAAGGTTGCCTGCCAAACATACTGGTCTTAGAAATATGGAATTTTATTAACTGATAAAGCGGAGCAAAAGCAATAGACCAATAAATTTCAAAAGGCAATGGAATTAGTTCTTTACGATCAATCGCAGTATGAA
>Ga0247734_1002368_pt1 | contig 12465 bp, 10 predicted proteins | sample UWRJL103311B2_FD_180933 | JGI IMG/M metagenome (GOLD analysis project Ga0247734, IMG submission 180933) | Plant litter microbial communities from Arlington Agricultural Research Station in Wisconsin, United States - UWRJ-L103-311B-2 | ecosystem: Environmental > Terrestrial > Plant litter >... | reverse complement strand
CCCAACATAAAGCTGACTATTACCTACGAACCAAGCACTATTGCGTGTAGGGGTCAGCCCTAGGTTTATCAGCCTTGAAACAGGCTCAGGGGGCCCCGTCCGCCACCGCTCCATGTCGGCCAATTTGGAAAAACGTAGGGCATGTCGGCCTCGGCCACGCCATGCCAGCGTGCAATGGCGCCGATGTATTCTTCTTGGCTCACAGTCGGAATGAACCGACCATCATCAGACACATCATCAACTCCGCCCATAACTTGCGAAGGATAGGTCCCAACAACTTGCTTTGGCTTCAGTGCGCCGCCCATGACCAGATGGTTGTTGCCCCATGCATGATCGCTGCCGCCCTGCGAATTGCCCTTATAGACACGGCCGAAATCGCTCATCGTGAAGCAGGTCACATTTTCGTTGAGGCCAAGCGCCTCCATCGCCTTGTTGAAACCCAGCATAGCATATGCCAGGTCGGTGAACAGCGAAGCCTGCGTGGAGAGCTGATTGGCATGTGTATCGTAGCCGCCTTGCTGGACAAAGAATGTCTGGCGACCCTGACTTAGAGTTCCACGCGCTTCGATCAACCGAGCCACGCGAATAAGCTGGCGAGCGAGGTCGCTGGTCAGCGCCACACCCGTACCCGGATGAACAAAGTATTGATCGACACTGCTACTTACTGACAAGATCGCGCTTGTTTGTTTGACCTGCGCATAAGCGGAACTCATGCTCTGTGCTGTTGATTCGGTTACCGCGCCTGCGCCTGCGCCATCAGCAAAAGCCGATATCGCCGTGGCTCGTGCGAACAGCGACGGATCCGCCGAATTGCCGTCGTCTCCGTTCAGCACCAAGTTGCCTGTCGACGGCATGATAAGCGGCGAGCTGGATCTTCCGATCAGTGCCAACTGCTTGCCCCCAAACGAAATTAGCGATGGGACAGACGATCCAGCAACCCGATCTGAGAGACGCCCCATAAATCCGTCTCTGTTAACCTCTCGCGCCCGTAATCCTTGCCAATGTGACTGCTCGTCGGCATGGCTCATCAAGTTAATTGGGCGAAGGCTTGGGCTCGACCGATATTGTGCCTTGGTCAGCGGCTGGAATAACGTACCAGCATTGAGGACTACGTTGAGCGCCCCCTTGTCCCATACGGCTTTAAGCGGCGAAAGCGACGGGTGAAGACCATAATCGGTTCCAGTGAGCGCGGAGAGCTTTGCTTGCGGTAATACTAGCGCCGAGTTGCGTAAAGACGCATAAAGCCCATAGCGGGCCGCATCCGTTGGAACGACCATATTCCAGCCGTCATTGCCGCCAAACAGGAAAATACCGACCATCGCCTTGTATCCGGACACGGGCGCCGCGATTGCGGCGGTGCGGCCTAACTGCACAAAAGCAGCTGCTGCGCCTGCACCCGCCAGAAGCTTGCCGAAATCACGGCGCGACAGATCCATTTTCACTTGCCCCCGATCAAGAGGAGCGGGCTAGACAGCCACGCATGTGCCATCACTTGTGCCCGCTGACGGGTGTGAAGGGATGTGATCGGTCTATTGATCAAGTCAGCTGCTACCTTGACGTTGGGCTTCTGACCGGCCCACCATCGACTGATAAGCGAGTAGCCGATCTGATCGACGCCATCCGCATGTGGATTTGATACGCATCCCGTATTGCAGGATCGCCTGAGTCCATCATTCACGATCACTATTCCACTCATTAAGCCAGCCACATTGATGTTGCTCTAAAACAATGCCTATTTTTCATGGCCGCCGCAAAGGACGTTGCCGAGCGACATCCGCAAACATGCCTGATTAAGGTAAAGACACCGTTAACTGCCGGCCTTGGGACTCTTGTCGATCCCTCGTAATGCAAAATTGCTGCCAAACTGTCCCCCGCTGGTCTAGATCGTAGATGCGGCTATACGCTTTGATCAGGTTACGCATACGGTTCGCATCGTAGCACGATCGGCGTGAACGATGCAGGATACTGACAGGTCAGCCAGCACTCCGCCCGGCTGGCGCCTGCACTGCCAGGCATCGAGCGCCGCGGCTCGGCTTACGTCCAATTGGACAGCGTCTTTGAAAAACATAGATGGCCGGCGGGTCCCCCCGCGCGGCAACCGCCTTGCAGCAATGCACGATGCCGCCAATCGTTAACAAGCACTACTCCCAGGCTTTTCGGCAGGAGCGGACGGAACACGACTACGGCATCGGGGGTAGCGTTGAACTATTACTGAAGTCCCAGCCCACGTCGCATACCGCGTTACGGGTGGTGGAGTCGTTTGCCCGCGCGGGCCGGCCTCTGTCCGTGGCAGGAGCATCGTCACACTTTGAACCGTCTTGTACAACCGGCGCGAGGAGCCCGCGGCGCGTCGTGAGCTAGTGCCTTATCGGCTTTGGTATCACGGCACTGGAACTCCGGTCGCGCCTTCATGGCGACGGGGGCGATCAGTTGTCTCCCGCCTGTCTCGCCAGTTCGCACATGTGGGAACGCGACTTGGTCCACAGGGGCGCAGAGCAATGAGGCAACCGTTGCCGCCGCCAACAATACCGCGACCAGGATTAGCTTGGCGCTTGTTAGAAACTGGGTAAATCGATGCCGGCGGCCATCACCGCCGCGGCTCACATCGCAAGACATGAATTAGCCTACCTACGCCGCGCTTCCGAGGTAACCGCCTCTCGATCAAGGGGCAATTCGTTGCTGGTAAATGCTGCTCCGGTAGATAAGGTGCGTCGCTCGCCGAGGCCGTAGGTGTAGCTAAACGCCCCTCTCGAAGCTGCACCGGGACTTGGATTGCTTCCGCAACCAGAAAATCACCTGGAGGGATCGATGCCGCATCTAGGATGGAAAAGTTTTCGACGACTAGGCATTTCTTAAAAAAGGTTTACCGCCTCTTTCTAGGCTAACTAAGATTGGACGGCGAACATGATTCGTTTTGCTCTAGCATCTGCTGTTGCTATCGTTGGTTTTTGCAGCGCCGACGCTGCGACCTTCTACGGTTATACCGCGTCACCAGGCGGATTAGTAACTGGGGAGGCAAAGGACGCCCACGATGCGTTCATATCTTCTTTAGCGAGTACAAGCGTCGAAAACCTCGAAAGCTACTCGGCGGGATCATCGTTCCCGAAGTCACTTACGTTCAGCGGTACGGCGGGTGATATTGGCGCGACGATCTCAGGGCCGGGGACTGTAAGCGGCTCATTTAACAATCTCTTTCCTACCTCGGGCACAAAACAGATTACTACCTTCGGCGATTTATCGCTCGCCTTTGCTATCCCAGTGTATGCGTTCGGCTTTTACGCGACGGATGCTACCGATTATGGGGCCGCGCTCTCTGTCACATTTAACAATGGGTCGATCGGAAGTTACCAGCTGACGAGCGGCACTCTGCCCACGGGTAATCTTCTATTCTTCGGCGTGACGTCGGATAGCGGGATCAGTAGCGTGCGACTGCTGGGCGCAAAAAACACCGATGGTTTCGGCTATGACGATCTGACAGTGGGCAGCCCCGCAGCCGTTCCGGAGCCAGCCACATGGGCCATGTTTATAGGAGGCTTTGGCTTGATTGGCGCCGCGATGCGCCGTCGTCGGGTTTTCTTGAAGTTTGTCTGATCAGAAAGAGGAGCAGCGGCTCGGAACCGGCGAGCTGGACCCGACAGCTGGAATTAGTGCAAGCTCGGAGCAGCTAGCACAACATCCTTTGTGGAGCGTCCGGTCGTGCTCCGGTCCATGTCCAAAGCCGGTAGACTGAGATTGTAATCGCTGCAGTTTTAATTGTGAGCCGGTCCTCGCGAGTTCACTTCGCGAGGAGCTCGCCGGGGTACGCCCCTTTGTGCAGCGTGCCGGATATTACAACGAAGCATCACATCCCCAATTTGCGTGTCTTCATTGATCAGGTCTTAGTTAGACGACGAACGACTTATCGCGAAGGGACTAATGACCGGTAGAGCTCGAGCGTTTGGGCGCCGATCTCCTGCCAGCTCGGGACGAGGTCCCCAGCTACAGCTGTCGGGCGCCGACCAATGCTGTCAACCATGGCTCGGGCAAGGGCATCGCTATCTTCCGGGTCGACAAGGACGCCGAGGCTCGGACGCCCCTCTAGTACATCGTTAAAAGCACCTAGGGGACTCGCAATAAGCCACTTGTGCATGCCCGCTACCAAGAAAAGCACGCCGCTCGCGTCGATTGTTCGATAGGGAAAGATGAAAGCGTCAGCCGATGTCAGGAGGTCACTCATTTCAATGTCAGTAAGTCGCTTGAAGACGAACTCAAGGGTTGACCGGTCGATACCAAGCGACGTTGCGCGAGCCAGGAGTGGCTCGGTTGCCATCGTTGGTTCGCCTGCAACAATCACCTCGATCCGGGAGCGCGCTTCCGGGCTGAGGCGGCCAAGCGCCTCAACCAGGAGATCCACCCCCTTGTAAGGCTTCAGTCTCCCAAATAAAACAATACGCCAACGACCGGTTGAACGAGCGCTTGCTTGCTTTGGGGCACATCGGAGCGCGAGCGGTCCATGCGCGATTACCGATATCTTGTTCGGTGTGACACCTTTCTCCATTAACGCGTTTCGCGCGCGTGATGTATGCACCACCAAGCGATCCGCCACTTCGAAGAGGCGGTCAAACCCTTTAACCTGCACACCGCTAGCACCGTTGAGCGGAAGGACATCATGTACCGTCAGAACAACCGGCGTTGTTTTGCGAATGCGCTCGATCGCCCACACATCAAGTATGGGCAATGGGGTCCACTGGAAGTGGACCACGTCATAACGATGCGCTAAGCCTGCTAACTCACGCAAACCATACCAGTGTTCGATTCCTTTTAGAACTTTCGTAAAAGGTGTGCGGTTACCCCTGCCGCTCTCTGAAAATCGGTAAAAGCGCACAGCCTCTGGATAGCCGGCGAGATCGTCCTCGTCCTCGCCCGCGCGAGTGCCGCGCAGAGCCCAGGCCACTTGCACGCCGTTAGCTGCGAGGCCATCCGACAGCGCCTTGTCGTACGTTGGCGTGAACAAAGACGGGTCCGCGAGGAGCACTCGAAGTTGTCTCGGCAACCTCGTAGAGGTAGCTGCGTTTGAAGTCTCAGAATTTGCCATTATGCAGTGCAATATCCCCGCTGATGGCACCCGACTAACGTGGTTGCTTTCTAGAAGCTAGACGGAACGAAGGGGCTTCCAAGCAGTCTCGCCATCCTAGTGAGAGCTCAAGTTTTTTTGATGTGGGTCGGCCAGGGGGTGGCAATCAGCTCGTCCCGGGATAGAGCGTGTGCAGAAATGGCTGTGAGGAACGCTATGAGCGGATTAGGCTTGATGGCCAGGACGAACAATCTGGAAGTCGCATGAGCTCCTTTCGCTGGGGCATATTCGGCACGGGAGCGATCTCTGCCAAGTTTGTGGCGGGACTCACGGCGGCGCGCGATGCGCAAGCCAGCTTTGTCGCGTCTCGCACGCAGAACGGGGCCCAACGGTTCGCGGCTGGCATGGGCATCGGGACTGCTTTGACCGGCTATGCCGAGGCTGCCGCAACGGGTGGCGTTGACGCTATTTACATTGCTACTCCGCCCTCGATGCATGCTGATCATGCGCTTGCCTGTATTGAAGCGGGAATTCCGGTACTCGTCGAGAAACCGTTCGCCTCAAGTGCGCTCGAAGCTAGCAGGATCGCCGATGCTGCACGTGCGAACGGCGTGTTTGCAATGGAGGCGATGTGGACACGCTTCCTGCCCGCTGCCCAGGCGCTACGCGAGCAGCTGGCAAACGGCATAATTGGCGAGGTTCGACTTGTCTCGGGAAGCTTTGGTAGTTCGCAACGTCTTGAAGCAGGTAACGGCATGTTCGACGCGACTCTTGCAGGTGGAGCGCTTTCTCATCTTGGCGCATATCCGCTGTCGCTTGGGCAATGGCTATTTGGAACTCCGGAGGTGGTTCAGGCTATTGGAACCATTGGGGTCAGCGGCGTCGATGAGGATGCCGCGTTCCAGTTGCGTTACCCCTGCGGAACGATTGGGTCGTTCGTTGTGAGTTTGCGGGCCTGGGCTCCAGATGATTTTCGCCTGTTTGGCAGTGAGGGCATGTTGAGCGTGCGAGGGTCAATCGTACGTCCGCATGGGCTGGAGCTCGTCCGACAGACGCCTCTTGGCCCTGACATTGCCCGCTTCGAGGCAAAAGCGAAGCTACGTCAGCACTCCTTGGTTCATCAAATTGCACAACGGCTTAACAAATCGAACCGTCCGTCCGCTACGCGGCGGGCGCACCGCTACGCCGGCAACGGCTACCACTATGAGGCAGACGAGGTCCGAGCTTGCGTGGAACGCGGTGCAATCGAGAGCAACATTATGCCGCTCGCGGAGAGCGTCGCAGTGGCCGCGACCGCGGACGTAATCCGCGAAGCCATTCACGCGCAGGCCCCATCCCGGAGTGACTCCCAGTGAATATCGCGTTTGTGGGCTGCGGCTACGTCTTTGACATCTACATGCGGGTGAAGTGGGCTTACTCCGAACTGGAGGTCTGCGGCGTCTACGACATCGATATTGCGCGCTCTGCGGTGGTTTCGAGCCACTATGGCTACCGGGTTTATCCCAGCTACGAGGCAATGCTCGAAGATCCAAAAATTGACATAGTCGTCAATCTGACCAGCATTCACTCTCATGCCAGCGTAATTAGACAGGCTCTCGAGGCGGGTAAGCACGTCTATTCCGAAAAGCCCATGACACTCGACTGCGCGGAAACGCAGGCGCTCTTCCGACTAGCGTCTGACAAGGGGCTTGTTCTAACTGGCGCACCGGACAACATTTATTCCGATGCCGTTAGCACGATTTGGAAAGCCGTGAAGGACGGCGCCATTGGAAAGCCAGTGTTGGTCTATGCCGAACTCGACGACAACCCGGCGCACCTCATGCAGCTGGAAACAGTGCGCAGCCCAACAGGCGCGCCTTTCCCATATGCCGAGGAGCTTCAGGAAGGCTGCACGATTGAGCACGTTGCTTATCACCTCGTCTGGCTCTGCGCTATGTTTGGTCCGGTGCTAGCAGTCACCGCCTTTTCGGATCATCTAATCGAGCATAAGACGGCTGCGCCATTGAACCCCAATGACACGCCAGACTTCTCGGTTGCCTGCCTAAGCTTCGCTGACGGCGTCGCGGCTCGCATCACCTGCACATGGGTATCGCCGCGCGATCACAGCTTCAAGATCATCGGCGAGGAAGGCCAACTGAGCGCTGATAATGTGTTTCATGATCAATCGCCCGTTTACCTGGAGCGATTCTCGCGCGTGAGCCTCGCGGCGCGAAAGGCCTATAGCGCGCGAGCGCAGCCCCTGATTGGCCGAATTTTCAACCTCGGCGGGCGCCGCTTGGTCCTCCTGCGTCGCTGGAAATCCCATGCCGTAGAAGCAGAGCGTGGCGTGGGCCACTCACTGAAGCATCGATTGGTTAGCTGGCTGCGTCGGCGAGAAATCTACGCACAGGACAAGTTTCTGGGCATTGGCGAAATGGCACGCGCCATCGAAGAAGGGCGATCCCAGCCCCTCCCACCGGATTTCCACATTCATCTCAATGAGCTCACGTTGCTTATTCAACGCGCCGGCCGGCGGGGTACAACGATGACACCGTCAACTACCTTTGCACCCTTCGATCCGCTACCTGACATCAAAGACGCTCGGAACTACCGTTCCGAATATCGGCCTCGCCTCGTTGAACGGCTCATGGCGGGGGTAGTCGACACATTGCATAAGAGCTGAGCGCATAATGCAGACCCTCTTCTCGTCGCAGAGGCTCAGCGACGAGAAGATCCCTCTTTTATTATTTATAAACAGCAAATCAGCGCGTTACGCAGACCGCGCTACCACACCTCCCGCTAACGCTGACTAACCTTCCCGGAAGCACTGTGCTGCCACAGCATTGACCCGGAACCGACATAGCGAAGCGCTAGCCGAGAGCTTCATTGCGCAGTTAGCGCAGTGCCTTTTTAGCCGATGAGCAGTTTTCTCGGAGCTGAAAACGGTAAGGCGCTCGCGGAATAAAAATTCCAATAAACCGCCGCTCGGTGAGCTTTACGCCACTTAAACGCCAATATCTCACCATGAGTGATCATCAGCCAAACGAAGCGCGTCTAGAAGATGCGTTGGCCAACACGGATGACATCACCTGGCATGATTGGCTCGGTCACGAGCACTTTGCGTTCTTTGCCAGATGAGTTCCCCGCACGCGAGATCGATACTTTGCGGCGGTTGGCGCGATACGTAAAGCCGCCAGCCAGTGCGACAGCGTTCAATGCCGACATGTTGCTCACGTAGGGATAGCGGCCGGGCTGTTTCACTTCACCGAGCACGTAAAATGGTCGATAAAGGAGCACCTCCATCGAGACCGATGGATTAAGCATAAAACCGCCGCTCCGAAGCGCCGACGTTATGGCGGTTATTACCTCCTGGACCGACTTGCCGGCGACCGGGACCGCTCCAATCAGTGGGACCGAAAGACTGCCGGTGCCGTCAACTTCATATTCGCCGCTTAGTGTTTCTTCGTTGTAGACCCGTAATCGCACCTTATCGCCCGAGCCGAGCTGATAGGCGCTAATCGTCTGATCCTGGTCGACGACCGCAGGAATGTTGGACGGAGGAGGCGTAACCTCCTGTCCGTGGACGGGGTGCGTGAACGCGCACAACCCGAGGATTGCGAGCCGGATGATGCGACGTATATCCACAGCCATACTCAACCAACACATCCTCGCATAGCGTGAGGCGCACAGCTCTCCGCGGTCATCTAACCGACACGTTAATCTACCGTGCCGATCTTGTGCTGTCTTTAGGGCCTGCCGAATGCTTTTCGCAAGGCGTCAGCGGTTTTCGGAAAGCGACCATTCGACACCCTCGAATTATAGTCACCGGCATTGAAGTCCCAATACCCGTGGAACAGCACGCCGTTGGCTTTCATCCATGCCGCCATCCGCTGAACGAAGACCGGATCGTCTCCCGGAGCATTATGTTCCTTGTTCTCGCCAGTGCCCCATTCCGGAATGGCGATCGGTTTGTGATGCGACTTACCGAAGCGCGCCAGCCACTCGAGTCCGTAAGGTCGTTGCAAATAGCTCTGCCATCGAACCTCAGGGTCGTCCTGGTCGGGGGTTCTCCGTATGTTGTAGATGTCGCCGGCAATCACGTCGACCACATCGTCACCGGGATACACCTGATCGGGCGCGATCTGTTCCTTGTTAAGAGCGGGGTTCCAGACGATCTGAAAATGCGCGCCAGGAGTGTTCTTGAAGATCATCGAGATACGTCGGAAGTAATTCACCCAAGCATGTGGGTTAGCCGATGCGCGCCACGGATACCAGCCGCCGTTGAACTCCCAACCGATACGCAGGTATGCGTCGCCGCGATGAAACCGCATGAGCGTTGCCGCTACGCGTCTGAATTGATCGTCATACGCACCGGTCAACCCTTCCTGCAAGGTCGCGCCGCGGACCAGCATTGGCACAAAGATGGCCTGTCGGGCAGGGCGGGTCGCCCAGCACTTCTGGGCGGCCAACAGCGAGTTCTGCAGATCGACCCAGTTGCTCATCCCCATACCCGCCAATACCCCGTCAACCGGCCGACCCATCAGCGACTCAAAGCGGGACACGTGATTGGAGACACAACCACCTCCGTAAACGAAAAGCATTGGTCTACGTTGCGCGGTCGCAGGGTTCTGGACGAAAGCGAAAAGGCACGCCGCTGTCAGACAAGCCGAGTTTCGGAGTATCACGTGAGGATCCTCGCCGTTGATCGCCTCCTTCGTAGCGGTATCGGTGCTGAAGGCTAGCCCGTCTATTGATGCAACCCGCTAGCTTGCCGTAATGGGGCGGTGAAGCGTGCCTTGTATTGGCAGCGCGCTGCCGGAGCTCGCATGACCAACATTTCCGTCGTGATCCCAACCTACAACCGGCGAGAAACCCTGACCCGCGCTCTCGACAGCGTACTGGCGCAGGATCATGCGATTTACGAGATAATCGTGGTGGATGACGGCTCGACAGACGGAACAGCTAGTCTGCCGATACTCCGCGATTCTCGCGTACAGTATCTGGTCAACCCGCGGAACCTAGGCTCGCAAGGCTCACGGAACCGAGGAGTCGAAGCTGCCCGCGGCGACGCGATCGCGTTTTTGGATTCTGATGATTATTGGGAACCCACCAAGATTGGGAAACAGTTGTCTGCCGTCGCTAGCAACGGGTGGCCCGTGCTGTACGCAGTCACTTGTGGTTATACCCAGTTCGGCCAGACCGGTGGATTTACCCTTAGTCCCGCCGAGCAGATCCACTTGGTTGACGTTATGGTGCACAATTTAATTGGCCCAACGTCGGTCTTGCTTGCGTCGCGAGCGGTTTTCGATGCGGTTGGAAATTTCGATGTAACCATGCCGGCCTGCCAAGATTGGGAGCTCTTCATTCGCATTTTGGAGCGTGTTCCAGTCTTCGGGGTCCCCGAGGTGCTGGTTCACCAAGATACAGGCAGCGGCGGGCGGATCACCGGCCAGACAGATAAGGTAGTTCGCGGTCATCAGGAGCTATTCGACCGCATCCAGCATACGGCGGCGTTCCGAGAGCTGCCCAAATGGAGACGAGCGCTCGTGAAGCATCGGCAGCAGAGGGTGCTAAGGCGCCTTTAGCGCCCAGAGAATAGGAACGCCTCATCGAGGGCTGGATCGAGCTTGGAGTCCTCGGTGGCAGGCAGTCGAATTCCGGCATGCGCGGCGACCCTCGCGCGTACGTCGGGCTGAGTAAGTCGTTCAAGCGCGTCCGCCATGGAACCGCTATCGTAGTCGATTAGACTTTCGGCTGGCAGATAGTCCCGAAACACGTCAAGAGTCGAAGTGAGCAGCGGCACACCGTACGTCATTGCCTCTAGCATCACGAGCGGAACGCCTTCCCAACGCGACGGCATAAGGAGAACGTCGGCAGCTGCGATGTAAGCATGGGGTTGGTCGGTCCAACCCGTAATCCGAACGTCGAGCCCGATCTGGGATAACGCCTCGACCAAAGCACTTCCTTCGCCCTCGCCGACAAAGAGGAAAGTCCAGTGCCTCAACTCCGCGGCTTCCCGGCGCATTGCTGAAGCTAGCGTATCTAGCCCCTTCTGGCGGACGTCCAGGCGACCAACGAAAACCGCGATCCGCCGGTTAGCCGGGAGTTGAAGCGCGGCACGCGCCGTATCTCTGTTGGCTCGCGGCGGTGGCTTGACCACATTCTCGATAACGACCGATTGGCATTGCCCGCCCGCGCGGCCGACCTGCTCCGCCACCGCACGAGACGGGACGATAAACCTATCGGGCCTGCGGTAAAGGCGGCGGCGCACGCGATCCCCGATTAGCCCGCTGCGGCTCATCTCGCGCATCCGATGCGCCATGGGCAAGTAGCTGACTAGCTTCAGCTGGCTCGGCAGAGTAAGCATGGGAACGGCGCAGTTTTCGATCCGACCCTGGATAAGTAGCGCCACGTTCGGCTGAAACGATCGGACGCTGGCCTGTACGGCGCGACGATAGGCGAAGCGAAAACCGGCGCAATACGGTTCGCCGCTGCCCTTCTGAAAGCTCCACGGCGCAATATCAAGTGCAGGCGCCTCTAGCGCCTCCAGCGCGTCACGCAGGCGGTGGTTTTCCCACGGCAAGTGAAAACGGACACGCTCGAACATGTTCCGCGCTAGCATGCGGTGAAAGATCCGCAGGAACATTATCTCGTGTCCGCCAAACTGGGGACTATCTTGGAATACGAGCAACCGGCCCCTTGCGGCTCTACCTGCAAGGCCGTCACGTTCGAAGGCTTGGGTCATCCCTGATGGTAAGCGGTGTAGAGCGCATTATTATAACCGCCATCGCCCTGACCGTACTTGGACTGGCGGGCGAAATTAACGCGGGTTAATACAGTGCCGGTGAACGGCGCTTGCAGTCGGCGGATCTGCCTCATCACGTTATCCACCACCCGTTTCGGCGTTCGTCCCCACCGTACAACAAATACGAGTTGATCGACGAGCTGGGAAAGAATTTGACTATCTACCATCGGGATGAAGGGTGCAGTATCAAGCACTATAAAATCATAATTCCCTCGTAGACCCTCTATGAGTTCGCGTGTAGCTGGTGAGCGCAACAAGTTGGGTGGATTGATCAACCCGGAGCCCGCGGTTAGTACATCGAGCTGGGTGCGAGGGTCACGCTGCACCGCCTGATCTAGACTTGCTTCCCCTAGTAGCAGCTGAATCAAGCCGACACCGTTGTTTATGCCGAGTGTCTCGTGAACGCTCGGCCGGCGCACGTCGGCATCTATCAGCAGGGTCCGCGTGCCATTCTGCGCCGAGACACGCGCGAGCCCGATACAAACGGACGTCTTCCCCTCGTTTGGCGTAGACGAAGTGACCATAATGACCTGCGAGCGACCGCTCGGCTGCGCGTGGGTCAGCGCGCTGTGCAACATGCGTCGCGCTTCAGCCGCTAAGCTATGTGGCTGGTCGAGCACCGTGTCGT
>Ga0247734_1002367_pt1 | contig 12469 bp, 7 predicted proteins | sample UWRJL103311B2_FD_180933 | JGI IMG/M metagenome (GOLD analysis project Ga0247734, IMG submission 180933) | Plant litter microbial communities from Arlington Agricultural Research Station in Wisconsin, United States - UWRJ-L103-311B-2 | ecosystem: Environmental > Terrestrial > Plant litter >... | reverse complement strand
CCACTTCATTGGAATCGTCACTGAAAAGACTCACTTGCTGACCGTGCGTGGCTTCTATTAAATATTCAAGCGTTTCTTCCAGATCATCAAACGGAACAACCGGAATTATCGGACCAAATTGTTCTTCATGATACAGTTTCATTTTATTATTGACCGGATAAACCACTGCCGGATAGAAAAACGTTGCAGCCGATGCTCCGCCATTTCCATTCATTACTTCGGCGCCGTTTACTCTGGCGTCTGCAATGCATTCGTTCAGGTATTCGATCTTGTTTGTTTCAGGAAGCGGGGTAAGCGACACACCTTTTTCCCATGGCATACCGTATTTCAGTTCTGCAACGGCCGCGCTGAATTGTTTGATAAATTCGTCGGCAATACTTCGCTGAACCAGTACGATTTTTAATGCAGTACAACGCTGTCCGTTGAAAGAAAGTGATCCTGTCAGCGTTTCTTTTACAGCCAGACTGATATCTGCATTGGCAGTAACGATTGCTGCATTTTTAGCATCCAGTCCCAAAACTGCACGAAGACGGTTTACTTTCGGATGTTGTTTTTTTAGCTCATTAGCCACTTTACTGGAACCGATCAGCGTAAGTACATTAATTTTTCCGGATTGCATCAACCCGGGTACAATTGTATTGCCACGACCGTAAATAACATTGACCACACCTTTTGGAAAACAATCCCTGAATGCTTCCTGCAATGGATAATGTAGTAAAGTACCGAATTTCGGAGGTTTAAAAAGTATGGTATTGCCCATGATCAGCGCCGGGATCAGGGTGGTAAAAGTTTCGTTCAACGGATAATTGAACGGCCCCATGCACAACACAACGCCCAGAGAAGAACGGCGTACCTGCGCAGCAATGCCATCAACAATTTCAAATTTGGAGGAATCCCGGTCCAGGTTTTTTAGCGAATCTATGGTGGCATAAATGTATTCGACAGTACGGTCAAACTCCTTGCCGGAATCTGCAAATGATTTACCGATTTCCCACATGATGAGTTTAACAATAACGTCTCTCCTTGCAATCATCTCACCGGTAAATTTTTCGACACAATGAATGCGGTCGGCAACACTCATAATTGGCCATTCACCTCTCCCATTATCGTATGCAGTTACGGCAGCATCCAGCGATTCCTGCGCTTCGGCCTCAGTACAAACAGGATAACTTCCTATTAAAACGCGTTCAAGACCTTGCGGCGTTTTCACACAAATAGGAGAAAAAACTTCATGAACCTGACCATTCCATGGCTTCATTTCACCATTGCTTAAATATTCACGCTGATGAACTTCTTTAAGCCTGAATTCCTCAGGTATGTCTTTTGCTTCAAAAAAAATGTTTTCTAATGTCGAACTGAAATCCATTGTTTCTTATTTGATTTGATTAAAAACATTGTAATTTTTGTGTGCTACAAATACATTACACGATTGACTATGAATCGGCACCAATATATTAACCTGTAAGTTAGTGCTAATTCACGATTCGCCGCCCAGTGTATTCGTAGCATTTTTTTATTGACTCCCAATCAAATATAATTTGTTGCTTTTTGCTTTTCCGCATTCAAATCCGGCAGGTTCCTTTTTGTCATTTTAAAGAAACGTGTAATTAAAAAAACCGAAGCCAACGTAAGTCCAAGGATCAATCCCAGCCACATGCCGGCTGCACCCATGTCAAAGTGAAAAGCCAATACATAACCAAATGGAATCCCGACCACCCAATAAGCAATCCCGATTAAAATAGTCGGCGTTTTCACATCTTTTATTCCTCTCAATAATCCTGCACTAATTGCTTGCGTACTATCCGAAATCTGAAATACAGCAGCAAAAAGTAAAAGCAATGCAGCCATTTCTATTACCTGCTGATTTTTGTTAAAAGCTTCCGGTAACTGATTTCTGAATATCCCAAATGCTGCCGCACAAAAAATACCATATAACAAGGCCGTCAGGATTATACTTTTTCCAATGACATATATTTTACCCCAATCATTTCGCCCCAATGCATTGCTGACACGTATAGAACCTGCCTGCGCCAGACCCATTGAAACCATAAAAGTAAATGACGCACAACTCAATGCGATCTGATGTGAAGCCTGCGCCACCGCTCCGAGTGTACCAATAATAATCCCGGAAACAGCAAATGCTCCTGCTTCCATTCCAATTTGCAAACTACTCGGGATACCAATATGAAGCAGTTCACCCAGGGTTTTGCTGCGTAATTTCCATTGATTTTTCCTTACAGCCACATATTTTTCGAAAGTTTTATGTTTCAAAATAATTGCCCCAAGTGCCAGGAACATACAGCTCCGGGTAATAAGCGTTGCCCAGCCCGCTCCGGCAAGTTCCAGTCTTGGGAAGCCCCAGTTGCCATAAATCAGCAGCCAGTTCAATAAAATATTTAGTGGCATTCCGGCCAGCGACAGTATCATGGCCGTTTTGGTATATTCCAGTCCGTCAGCAAATTGCTTGAGGGTCATGAAAAGCAACATCGGGATAATCGACAAGCCCATTAACTGCATAAAAGGAATAGCCAGCGTAACTACTTCCGGGTCTTGGCCCAGATTGTGCAGCAGGTTTTTACCAAAAACCAATGTAAGAGAAATAGCCAGCGCGGTAAGTGTGCAGAGGACAAAACCATTAAATAAATAATGTGAAACCAGTTGCGCATCCCGGCGGCCATGGGCCAGAGAAACCATTTGGGATACGGAAATAGTCATTCCGATACCAATTACAAAAGGAATATTCATGGCGTTGATGACCAATGCAGCGGCGGCAAGTTGCTTATAGCTGATCGCACCTACCATAGCGGTATCAATCAAATGCAATGCCATTTGTGCCAATTCACCAATAATAATGGGTAAAGCTAATTTTATGGTTTGTGATGCTTCGTTTTTCATAATCTTCTTTAAGGGCTGCAAAGTTAAGGAATAAAGAAGACAAGGTTTCACGCAAGGAAGAAGAGAAAGGAGCAGAGAGCGCAAAGAATATAAAACTTTGCGTTCTCTGCGTTTTTTTCTTTCTCTCCTGCTTTGCGTGAAACCTTTACTATTTTTTAAAGTAAAATACCCCACCAAACTGGTTTTATATATGTAAAATTATATTCTATATATTATCGATTAAATATTACGTAATGAAATTGAAGGCAAAAGAACGGACTGGCATTTGGAAAAACTGGAAGAGGAAGTGCATTTGCCTCATGACTCCATTAGTAATTTTTACTTTTTTGGAAGGAAATAAAGCCTTTGCCCAAACCGGCGGAAAATTAAAAATTATCGGCAAAATTGTTGACAATCAAACTAATACACCGTTAAGCTATGCCAGTATAAGATTGTTTAAATCAGTTGACAGCGTTTTTGTTTCCGGTGCTATCACCGGCGAAACAGGAAGTTTTTTAGTAGATATTCCGGCTGGAAATTATTATGCGCTGTCGGAATTCATTGGTTATAAGTCTAAATTTTCATCTGGCTTAAAACTGACTTCTTCTAATTCTCCTATGGATCTGGGAATTATTAAACTGGCTGCTTCTGCGCGAAATTTAGAAGAAGTAACGATTCAGGCGGAGAAAAGTACGATGGAATTATCGTTGGATAAAAAGATTTTTAATGTTGGAAAAGACCTGGCCAATGCAGGAGGAACTGCCATAGATATTTTGACTAATGTGCCTTCTGTTGCCGTAGATGTGGAAGGAAATATAAGTTTACGAGGAACAGGAAATGTGCGTATACTCATTGACGGTAAACCTTCCGGTTTGGTAAGTATCAAAGGTGGAAGCGGGTTGCAGCAGTTACAGGGAAGCATGATTGAACGCGTTGAAATTATTACAAATCCATCAGCGCGGTATGAGGCGGAAGGTATGGGTGGAATTATTAATATCGTTTTGAAAAAAGAAAGAAAAGAAGGGTTTAATGGCTCATTTGATATTATTACCGGTTATCCTGCCAACTTTGGAGCGGCGGCCAATGTAAATTACCGCCGTAAAAACCTGAATTTTTTTATTAATTACACGGCATCTTACCGGAATACACCTGGCAGGAATTATCTGTATCAGGAGCTTTACAGAAACGATTCGACTTTTATCATGGAACGTGACATGCATAGTAATCTGAAAGGTCAGAATAACAGTGCGCGTGGTGGAATTGATTATTATTTTAATCCTAAAAATGTACTGACTGGCTCCTATACATGGAGAACCAGCAAAGGCAAGCGTTTTTCCACATTGGATTATAGGGATTATGTATCAAATATTAATAACCTGACCGGTATTACAAGGCGGACCCAAAACGAAACTGAAACAGAGCCAAATTCAGAATATGCATTAACTTACAAGAAAACATTTGATAAAAAAGGCAGGGAATTTACTGCAGATGTACGTTACCTGGACAATTGGGAAAATTCTGATCAGTATTACAGGGAAAATATTTTCAAGCCCGATGGAAGTCCCTCTGCAATACCTTCAATTTTACAACGGGCAGTGAATTTTGAAACAGAAAAACAATTACTTTTCCAGGGCGATTATGTTCATCCTTTTAGTAAAGACGGAAAACTGGAAGCAGGTTTGAGAAGCAGCACACGCAATATGACTAACGATTACACCGTCACTCAGGAAAATAATGACGGTGGATGGACACAATTACCAAACCTGACAAATGATTTTCTTTACAAAGAAAAAATCAACGCAGCTTATGGAATCGTAGGCAGTAAATTCCGTAAACTTTCTTATCAGGTTGGTCTGCGTGCCGAATGGACCGGCGTCACTACTGAACTAAGAACGACCAAAGAAGTCAATGATAGAAATTATGCAAATTTGTTTCCGAGCGTCCATGTAACTTATGATTTGGCCAAGCAAAATGCCATGCAGCTTAGTTTTAGCAGACGGGTCCGTCGACCGCAGTATAACGACTTAAGTCCGTTTGCAACATACAGCGATAATAGAAATTATTGGAGTGGCAATCCTGATCTGAACCCTGAATTCACTAACGTTTTTGAAGTGGGCCATATTAAATATCTTGAAAAAGGATCTATTACTTCATCCGTTTATTACCGGCACACTGATGGAAAAATCACAAGTATCCGCCGGGTTCAGGACAACGGCAACTCTTATACCCGACCGGAAAACCTGGGAACAGAAGATGCTTACGGCGCCGAATTTACGGGCTCATTTGCACCTTACCAATGGTGGAAAATAGATGGAAGTGTTAATTTTTTCAGGGCAATAACGGATGGAACCGGCATTGATGCAAATTTTAGCAGTGATACATATAGTTGGTTTGTGAGAACTACACAGCGTTTTACACTTTGGAAAACAACTGATCTGCAACTACGCGGCAATTATGAAGCACCTCAGCAAACTCCGCAAGGAAGAAGGAAAGCTTTGGCAACACTGGATCTTGCTGCCAGCAGGGATATCCTGAAAAACAACGGAACACTTACTCTGAGCGTCATAGATGTATTCAATTCCCGTAAATACCGGTCTATTACTGAGGGAGATAATTTTTACACACTCAATAGATCACAGGGCAGGCTTAGACAAATTAATTTAACGTTAAATTATCGTTTGCACCAGGCTAAAAAGAAACCAAAAGAAGGAGCAGAAGGGGAATTTTAAGAGATTAATAGAATTTTTTCTATTTCATTACACAAATAAAACTATTCTTCATTTCATAATTATTTATAAATTTATACCTTGTATCTTGTTTTGGAAATAGGTCATAAATACTGTTTATGACACCGTAGAGGACAGTTTTCTTTTCTAACCCTGTATTCGCTGAATTTGTAAATTTTGAATTATGAGTATTAAATCAAATAAATCTATCTTTCTGGCCGACGACGATGTGGATGATTGTATGTTATTTGAAGATGCTTTAAGAGAAATTTGCACTTCAACAGAACTCACTACTGCGAACGACGGCGTAGAACTTATTACTTTAATGGAAACCACAGTTCCGCCTCCACCGGATATTATTTTCCTGGATTTGAATATGCCCAGAAAAAACGGGTTCGAATGTCTGGAACTGATCAGGAAAACAAAGAAGTGGAAAGACATTCCAATTGTTATTTTTTCAACAACCGGGCAGGAGGAAATGATCAGAAAAGTGTATGAACAAGGTGCAAACTTTTTTATTCGTAAACCAGGTTCATTCCCCAAATTAAAACAAGCCATTCTTCAGATTCTGGAAACTGACTGGAGTAAGCACGATTGGAAACCAGCGTCAGACAACTTCCGCTATCAATATTGATTTAGCAGAATTACTTCATTTGATATCCGATTGTCAATACAATTCCCGTAAATCAGTAAAACCCTAAATTGCTGAGATGAATGTACTTGAACTGGATTTTGAGCGGGCAAAAGCCCGTCATCTTCTATTTAAAACCAGGCTAAGATCTATACTTTACGGAGCGGATATTGACGAAACGACTGTAATTTCTCATCGTGAGTGTGCACTTGGCCAGTGGATATATGATCATGCGATTCATGATTATGGTCATATCAAGGAAATGCATGATCTTGAAAAAGTCCATCTTCAAATACACAAATCAGCTGGTGAACTTATTAAACTTTATAAAGAAGGAAAAATAACCCAGGCACAGGAAGGATTACTCGAAATAGAGATAATAGCTACACAACTAGTCAATCTTTTGTCGGTAGTAGAGTTAAAAATCAAGGCAGAAGACAAACAGCAATCCGAGAGCAATTTTTCTGATGAACTTCGTGTCAATTACAATGAACTTTTACAGCTAAATAATATTCTTCAGGATCTTGATCAGCGAATTAAGGATCAGACTGAAAAATCGGTTCTTGCCAGAAAACAGGCGGATAGCTACGAGAGCAAATTTCGTAATACGATGATGCAGGCTCCGGTCGGGATTACGATATTACGTGGCGGGGAATTATTAGTCGAAATGGCTAACGACAGTTACCTCGAAATTGTAGATAAAAGAGAGGATGAGTTTGTAGGAAGGCCACTATTTGATTCAATGCCTGAGGTGAAAGGAAGCATTGAATCCATATTGCACAAGGTTCTGGAAACCGGAATTCCTTATTATGGTAACGAATTTGAAATTATTATTAAAAGATCCGGGCAAAATGAAAGATGCTATTTCAACTTCGTTTACCAGCCTTTAATTGAGGATAATTTTATTACAGGAATTATTGTAATAGCTACCGAAGTAACAAAGCAGGTTGAAACCAACCGCGCTTTGCAAAATAGTGAAAATCATTTTCGTAATCTGGTCACACAATCTCAATTTGCAAAAGCCATTTTCAGCGGGGAAGATTTTGTAATCAGCATCGCCAATGAAAGTTTGCTTAAAACACTATGGCGCAGAGAATTACATGAAGTACAAGGCCGTAAATTATTAGACGTTTTCCCTGAACTTGCGGATCAGAAATTTCCGGCAGTATTAAAAGAAGTATATACCACAGGCAAAACATACCGGGAAAACGAAGCAGTTGCTTATATAGACGGTTTTGACGGGATCAAAAAATATTATCTGGATTACCAGTATGCGCCCATGTTTGCAACGGACGGCTCGGTTTCAGGTATTATGGTTTCGGTCAATGATGTGACGGAAAAAGTAGAATCAAGGCAAAAAATTGCAGACGCTGCCGATCGCCTTTCGCTGGCAACAGAAGGAACACAGCTGGCCACCTGGGACCTTAATATTCAAACAAGAGAAATTATTTATTCCAGCAGGCTAGCTGAAATTTTTGGCTTCGACAGCTCAGTAAAATTATCACATCAGGATTTGCGGGACCATATTCATCCGGAAGATATTCACCGGATTGTGGAGCCGGCTTTTGCTTCTGCTTTGGAAACCGGAATGTACTATTATGAAGCCCGGATTATCCATCCCGACAATTCTATTCACTGGATACGGACACAAGGCAAAGTTTTGTTTGACGCCAGCCATCTTCCGTTGCGAATGCTGGGAACAATGATGGATATTACCGAAAAAAAACAGACTGAGCAAATTATTCAGGAGAGTGAAAACCGGTACCGTGATTTAATAGAAACATTACCTGTCGCAGTTTATACGATTGATCATAATGGCTATGTAGATCTGTACAACAAAGCAGCTGTGAAATTGTGGGGGCGTGAACCGATGATCGGAGTGGATACCTGGTGCGGTTCGCATGAACTGTATAATGTAAACGGGACTTTTACGACGCACGACGAATGTCCGATGGCTGTGGCTTTTAAAGAAAAAAAATCAAATAACACAGAGGCTTTTATCAAAAGGCCTGATGGTACTATTCGCCATATTATTGCTCATCCTCAGCCCATTATCGATAGCAATGGTGGTTTGAAGGGTGCTTTAAATGTATTGATTGATATTACCGACAGGAAAGAAGCCGAATTTGCGTTAAGAACCAGTGAAGGAAAATTCCGGACATTGGCCGATTCTATGCCGCAATTTATCTGGACGGGAGACACCAAAGGTTATCTTAATTATTTTAATAAATCTGTTTACGATTATTCAGGATTATCACCGGAAGAAATTGAAAAAAATGGCTGGATCGAAATGGTGCATCCCGATGACCGCTCTGAAAACCTCAGACTCTGGACCGAATCAATTAAAAATGGTACCAACTTTTTATTTGAACACCGGTTTAGAAAGCATGACGGAGAATACCGCTGGCAGCTGAGCCGCGCTATTCCTCAAAAAGATGTTAATGGAATTATACAAATGTGGGTGGGTACCAGCACAGATATTCACGACAGCAAACTTTTTATAGATGAACTCGAATCAAAAGTTCAGTTAAGAACCAAGGAGCTTACTGCGGCCAATGATGAACTGGTAAAAACAAACATGGAACTGGCACAATTTGCTTATGTTGCCAGTCACGATTTACAGGAACCGCTTCGTAAAATCCAGACTTTCGCAACACGTATCCTTGAAACGGAAATTGATAATCTTTCACCAAAAGGCAAAGATTATTTTGACCGGATGCGTGCGTCGTCCACCAGAATGCAACAGCTTATTGTAGATCTCCTGGCTTTTTCGAGGGCAAATGCAGTGGAAAAACATTTTGAAAGGACAAATCTTAATGGAATTTTAGTGAGTGTAAAGGAGCAGCTGAATGAATTGATCCAGCAGAAAAATGCAACTATCATATCTGGCGAATTACCGGTATTGTCCGTTATTACTTATCAGTTTGAACAGCTCTTTACCAATTTAATTGCTAATTCTCTAAAATTTATTGACCCGGAAACTGATCCTGTTATTGAAATATCGGCAGGAATTATTTCAGGCGAATATATAAATTTGCATGAAGCGCAGAAACAAACTACATACCATTTTATATCTTTCAAAGATAACGGCATCGGTTTTGAGCAACAGTTTAAAGACAGAATATTCCAGGTTTTTCAGCGGCTCCATAGCAAAAATGCTTATGACGGAACAGGGATCGGATTAGCTATCTGCAAAAAAATTATTGAAAATCATCACGGTTTGATTGATGCAAAGGGAGAGCCGGGGGTTGGTTCAACTTTTACTATTTATTTACCTTCATCATGACATTGATTTATTAACAGCATGATTCACAAACTGATACCTGATAATGAATTGCTGCCAATCATTTTGGCATCCGGAATTATGGGTACTGCCGTGATGACTCTGTTCATGTACATCCTGACTTTTATTACAGACCGGGTCATGAATGTCACTAAAATACTGGGGACCATGATTACCTGTGAAACGACAGAGGACGGAAAACTTTCAAATAGTAAGCTTACGATCGTTGTTGGCATAGCAGCACATTATGCAATCGGCGTTTTTTTCGCTTATGGTTACCATCTTCTCTGGACTTTGGACGTGGGTGCTCCGGGCTTTTGGAATGGATTATTGCTGGGCTTTGTAAGCGGGATTTTCGCAGTTATTTTCTGGTTTACATTTTTTGGAGTACATCCTTTTCCGCCTCATATTGATCTAAAACTATATTTGCCAACCTTATTTCTTACACATTTTGTGTTTGCGTCAGCTACTGTTGCTTCCTACATTTATTTTGCCGACCGGTTGTAATTTAAAATCTGAATAGAACAGAAATAACTGCTATTCAGATGTTTTTGCTTTTTTAAAAGTTATGCCAATTCCAGCCAGAATAATAAGTCCTCCAATGATCATTTGCAGAGAAATCTTTTCATTAATAAAAATCCAGGCGATCAGGCCGGTAACAATAGATTGGCTCAGTAGACTTAATGAAACCCGTTTGGCATCCATTTTTTTCACTGTATAATTAAGTGCAAGCCAACCTAATAATTGACAAACTAATCCCTGTATTGCCAGAACGCTCCAGACTACGGGCGTAAAATTCCATAATGGCTGATCCGTTACCAGACAAATAATTAACAAATAAGCACTGGAAACTCCCATACTGTAAGTCATAAAACTAACCACAGACAAATGATTAAGCGCCGTTTTACTGATTATCATATAAGTTGCATATAACATTCCGGAAAGGATGGCCAGCATAAATCCCTTATCAAATTTCATTTGGATAAAAGTGTCCGTACCAATCAGAATTACTAATCCTGAAATGGCTAAAACAGTACCCAGCCAAAATCTTAAAGTAGGTTTATCGGGCATAAAAAGGAAAGTTGCTATACCAACCCAAACCGGAGATAAATTAGTGAGTAATGTTGCCTGTGTGGCGTTGGAATAGTGAATGGACAGATTCCAGACGGCAATGTCGCTCCCAAAAACAATACCTGAAATGATTACAGGCAGCCATTGGGATTTCGCAGGAATTTCTAATTTTTGCTTGATCAGTACAAAAGGCAAAAGAGCTATAAAGCCAATAAACATCCGGTAAAAAGCGGAAGTAAGGCCGGAAACTGGTGCCCATTTTACCAATACAGGAAAAATGCTTATACTTAGAACGCCAATTACAAGACTGATACGCGGATTGATCATTACAGAAGGATTTGCTGCAAATGTAAAGATTGTTACTTAACTCACACGAACAATCTGCAAGATATACGATGAGAGAAATTGATAACTATTTCATGGAAAAAGAAGAGCCAATCAGAAGTTGTTTAGCGGCTTTGCGGCATACTATTCTCCATTTGAATCCTGATATTACAGAAATGTGGAAGTTTAAAATGCCATTTTATTTTTACAAAACAGAAAACGGATCTCAAAAAAGGTTTTGTTATTTATGGGTCAATAACAAAACGAAAGAACCCTATATCGGAGTAGTAGATGCCAAACATATTATTCATCCGGACCTCATTGCTGAAAAAAGATCACGGATGAAAATAATACTGATAGACCCAAATCAGGATCTCCCTGTTGAGAAGATCATTTTGATCCTGAATATGGCAATAAAAAAATAGTTATGAATGAAAAGAATCAAGAACAAAAAAATTGAAAACCGAGCATTGAAAATTGAATATTATTTTCAAAACTTTTAACTTCTAATGCTTAGCTCTCTCATACTGAACCGGCCAGTTTACATCATCCTTTAATTCTAATGCAGCATGCAATGGGAAATACGGATCTCTTAAAAACTCTCTTGCTATTATAATCAGGTCCGCTTCTCCATTCTGAAGTATCTCTTCTGCCTGATTTGCATCAGTGATCATTCCAACTGCACCTGTCAGCATTCTGGTTTTACTTTTAATTGCAGCTGAAAAAGGAACCTGGTACGAAGGTCCGGAAGAGATTTTGGCATAAGGAACCAATCCACCGGTTGATACGTCGATCAGATCCACGCCTTTTTCTAAAAGAACAGCAGACAATTTTATGGATTGAATTTTGTCCCATCCATTCTCCACCCAGTCTGTGGCCGAAATACGGACAAATAATGGCAAATTTTCAGGCCATACAATTTTTACTTCATCTATAATTTGTAATAACAAACGAATTCGGTTCTCAAAACTTCCGCCATATTCGTCTTGACGTGTATTGCTTAACGGAGATAAAAACTGGTGAACCAAATAACCATGAGCCGCATGAATTTCAATTACCTTAAATCCAGCCTGTAACGATCTGGTTGCAGCAGCTGCAAAATCGTTTATCACTTTTTGAATTCCGGCCGTATCCAGTTCAGTTGGCGTCAATTCATTTTCAGCAAATGGAATGGCCGAAGGAGCAACAGTCTGCCATCCACCTTCTTCCAACGGCACTTGTCCTTTCCCGATCCAGGAAGTGTAAGTGCTTGCTTTACGTCCTGCATGTGCCAGCTGAATTCCAGGAACAGCGCCCTGAGACTCAACAAATGCTGTAATTTGTTTTAATTTTTCAATGTGCTCATCCTGATATATTCCTAAGTCCTGCGGAGAAATCCTTCCTTCGGGAGATACTGCTGTTGCCTCGGTTATTACCATTGCTGCTCCCCCAACAGCACGACTGCCCAGATGTACCAAATGCCAGTCATTGGCAAATCCGTCTACTGACGAATATTGGCACATGGGTGAAACAACAATACGGTTTTTGAGGGTGATACTTTTAAATTGTATAGGAGAAAAT
>Ga0247734_1002366_pt1 | contig 12489 bp, 16 predicted proteins | sample UWRJL103311B2_FD_180933 | JGI IMG/M metagenome (GOLD analysis project Ga0247734, IMG submission 180933) | Plant litter microbial communities from Arlington Agricultural Research Station in Wisconsin, United States - UWRJ-L103-311B-2 | ecosystem: Environmental > Terrestrial > Plant litter >... | reverse complement strand
GGTAGAGGACGCGGCTTAAGCGTCGTTCCGGAGCATCAAATCCCCGTCATCCCCGCGAAGGCGGGGACCCATCTGACGGGCGTGCGATACAAACCGTCATCAGCTGGGTTCCCACCTTCGCGGGAATGACGAAGGGGGGCTCACTCGCACACGAGCACGCTCAAAGGTGTGCCAGCGACCCCGGAATTACCGTCCCCTGCTTCCCGATCACCCCACCGTCGCGATCGTCGCCTGGCGCGCGACGAGCCACCAGGCCTCGCCGCGCTTCATCCACAAGTCGATAAACGGGCGTGTGACCGCCTTGCCCGCGCTCGGCCCCTTCACCGGCACCATGGTGTCGAACCCCATCACGATCACGACGCCCGGCTGCTCGCCGACGTAAGTGATGTGCTTGCGGAAGTCCTTGTATTCGAGCAGGTCGACATCCATCGCGGCGATCACTTCGTGGCGGTGGAGCACGCGGTTGGCGGGGGAATTGACCACGAAGTCCTCGGCCCAGACCTGCTTCACGCCGCCGGGTCGTGGCTCACGATCGCCTTGCCGAGCTTGCCGTAGGCGACGCCGATCGCGGGCGGGACATGGACGCCGGGGGCCGGCTGGGCCAGCGCCGGACAGGCCGCCAGCGCGGTGGCGAACACAGGCAAGGTCTTCCACGAAAGCATCGCACGCCCTTCCGCAACTGGGTGCCCGAGGTGCGCGCTTTGCTCACCGCTTGGCAACGGGGCGCTCCAAACGAAAAGCGCGCGGGAGTTGCCCCCCGCGCGCTTTCGTGTCGATCCGGCCGCGCTCGGCTCAGAACGGGATGTCGTCGTCGAGGTCGTCGCCGAAGCCGCCCGAGCTGCCGGCCGACGAGCCGCCGGTCTTGCCCCACTCGCTGCCGCCGGACGAACCGCCAGAGCTGCCGCCGCCCCAATCGCCGCCGCCGCCCGAACGCGAACCGCCGCCGGAGGAACCGCCCTCGTTCCAGCCGCCACCGCCGCTGCGTTGGCCGCCACCGCCGCCGCCGCCGCCCTGGGCGCCGTCGAGCATGGTCAGCACGCCGCCGATGCCGCCGACCGAGACTTCGGTGGTGTAGCGATCGTTACCGCTTTGGTCCTGCCACTTGCGGGTACGCAGCTGGCCTTCGATGTAGACCTTCGAGCCCTTGCGCAGGAAGCGCTCGGCGACGCCGACGAGGCCGTCGCTCTGCAGCACGACCGAGTGCCACTCGGTCCGCTCCTTGCGCTCGCCGGTGGCCTTGTCCTTCCACGTCTCGGACGTGGCGATGCGCAAGTTGGCGATGCGGCCGCCGTTCTGGAACGACTTGACCTCGGGGTCGGCCCCCAGGTTGCCGACGATGATGACCTTGTTGACGCTGCCTGCCATGCGGGAATCGCTTTCGTTTTTCGATTTGGCGGACGGCGTAGCGCAAGCTGGGGTTCCGACGCGAGTCTGGCGCGGGATTTTTCCCAAGCGCAGACGCGATGCAGCGCGCTGCTCGTGCTTCGACAAACTCAGCATGAGCGGGAGAATGAGCGGGAAAGCGAGTGCCCCTCTCCGGCCCCGCTCAGCCTGAGCGTGTCGAAGGCCCGGCCGACAAGCGCTACAACCCTGCGCTCACCGCGATCCAGTACGTCGCGCCCGCCGCGATGTACGCGAGGCCGAACAGGTAGGCGAGCATGAACGCCGGCCACGTCCACCCGTTGGTCTCGCGCCGGGTGACGGCGATGGTCGACATGCACTGCGGCGCGAAGACGAACCACGCCAGGAACGCCAGCGCCATCGGCAGCGTCCAGCTCTTCTTGAGCCGCGCGCCCAGGTCCACCGCCTGCTGGTCCTCGTCGTCCGCCGCATCCACCGCATACGTCTGCGCGAGCGAGGACACGGCGACTTCACGCGCGGCCATCGCCGGGATCAGCGCCAGCGCCATGTCGCGGTTGAAGCCGATCGGCTTGACCACCACGGCGAGGCCATTGGCGATGCGACCGGCGATCGACTGGTCGACCTGGTTCTCGCCGGGAGCCGCCTTGGGGAAGTTGAGCAGGACCCACAGCACCACCGTCACCATGAAGATGATCGTGCCGGCGCGGCGCAGGAAGATCACTGCGCGCTGCCACAGGCCGATCGCCATGTCCTTGAGGCGGGGCATCTGATACTTGGGCAGCTCCATTATGAAGCCCGAAGCCTCGCCCTTCGTCACCGACAGGCGCAGCACCAGCGCGACGACGATGGCGCCGACGATGCCGGACAGGAACAGCGCGAACAGCACCAGCCCCTGCAGGCCCACGCCCAGCCCGACGTTGCGGTTGGGGATGAACGCGCCGATGATGACGGCATAGACCGGCAGCCGCGCCGAGCAGGTCATCATCGGGGCGATCAGGATCGTGGTCAGCCGGTCCTTGGGATCGCTGATCGAGCGCGTCGCCATGATGCCGGGGATCGCGCAGGCGAAGCTCGACAGCAGCGGGATGAAGCTGCGGCCGGAAAGGCCCACGAAAGCCATCAGCCGGTCCATCAGGAACGCCGCGCGCGCCATGTAACCCGAGGCTTCGAGCGCGAGGATGAAGGCGAACAGGATGAGGATCTGCGGCAGGAACACCACCACCGCGCCGACGCCGGCGATGACGCCGTCGGTCAAGAGGTCGCGCAGCAAGCTGGGCGGCATCGCGGCCTTGACCGCATCGTGCAGCGCGCTGGCGCCGCCGTCGAGCGCGTCGACGAACGGGGTCGACCAGGCGAACACCGCCTGGAACACCACGAACAGGATCGCCAGCATGATGATGAAGCCGAGCCAGGGATGCAGCAGCACCCGGTCGAGCTTGGCGTGGAGGCGGTGGCGCTTGGATTCGGACAGGATCGTGGCGTCCGCCATCGCATGCGCGGCGACGCGGCGCTCGGTAGCGGTGAGATCGGTGAGGCCGGGCCCGGCGTGGCGCGCCTCAGCCGAAGCGATCGCCTCGCCCAGTTCGGCAAGGCCACGGCGGCGCACGGCGACGGTGGGGATCACCGCTACGCCCAGTTCCTCGGCCAGCACGGTAGAGTCGAGCACCAGCCCGTCGCGCTCGGCCAGATCGACCATGTTGAGCGCGACGACGGTCGGCTTGCCCAGCGCCAGCAGTTCCTGCGCGAAGACGAGGTGCTGCTCGAGGTTCGAGGCGTCGAGCACGATCACCAGCACGTCGGGCACCGCCTCGCCGGGGAAGGCGCCGCGGATGACCTTGGAGGTCACTTCCTCGTCGGGGCTGGTGGGATCGAGGCCGTAGGCGCCCGGCAGATCGGTCATCTCGACCGGCTCGCCGGTGGGCAGGGTGAACCGGCCCGACTTGCGCTCGACGGTGACGCCCGCGTAGTTGGCGATCTTCTGGCGCGCGCCGGTCAGCGCGTTGAACAGCGCGCTCTTGCCCGCATTGGGGTTGCCGACCAGCGCGACCTTGCGTTGTCCGCTCACAGTTTTTCCACTTCCATCGCGGCGGCATGGACCCGGCGCACCGCCACGGTCATGCGACCGATGGTTATGGCGATAGGGTCGTTCCAGATCAGGATCCCGCGATGCGCCACGGAAAGCTTGGCGCCTTCCTCAAGCCCCAGCGCCCGCAGGCGGCGCGCCTCTTCGGGGACGAGCGCGGACCAGTCCACGGCGACGATACGCGCGCCCTGGCCGACGGGAAGCAGATCTAACGTCATGCCGACGCGCTGCCAGATAACCTGCGTCTTTGCAACTAGGTCGCAATAGCTTGCGATATATTGTTACATTTGGAGTGGAGGATGGCCTGGAGGCTTCTCCTGCAGCGCCGGGTCCGAGAGTTAACACCGCCGTCACCCTGAACTCGTTTCAGGGTCCATTCCTCCGCGCAACCCCGAGCTTCGTGCCACTCGCCGCCCTGTCGGTTGCCGGCCCAAACGCCCGCGGTGCGGCACGATGGACCCTGAAACAAGTTCAGGGTGACGGGGAGTTTTTTTGCGAGGGCAACCCCCGCCTGCCTCACCGCGCCGGGTAGCGCATCCGCCCCAGCAGCCGTGTCACGCTGAAGCGTTCTTCAGGCTTGCGCAAGAACTGGGCCTTGGTCTTCTCGAAACGCATGATGCCTTCGATCCGGCGGTCGAGGAAAGCGCGGGTGTCGGCCTTGTCGGGGCTGGTGTCGCGGGCGTAGACCTGCAACGTCGCGGCGTAGATGCCGCCCAGGATCACGCGCTTGGTGTAGTGGTTGTAGTCGGTCGCGGTATCGCCCGCCAGCCGCCACATGCGGTCGGCGCTGCGCCAGCCCAGCTTGGCCGAGGCGGCGAGGTTCTGCGGCATCGCCATGATCGCGAAGGCGCGCGCCAGCGCTTCCTCGCACCCCGCCACCGCGTCGAGCCGCGCCCACACCAGCCGCCGGATCCGCTCGCGCATCGGCAGGTTGGACAGCGCCCCGCCGCCGACCGAGGCAGTCATCGCCGCATCGACGTGGTCGATCCACGCCGTCACCATCGCCATCGGCCCGTCGCCAAAGGCATAGGCCGCAAGCGCCGGGTCGATCCCGGCGTCCGCCGCCGCCTGCGCCACCGCATCGGCCGACCAGCCGTCGAACACCGCCGCCCCGGCGATCGCGGGGGCGAGCTGCAGGCGCAGTTCGTCGAGCGTTTGGGCAGGCAACGAGGGCGTGATGGCGGTGGTAGTCATAGCGATATTCCTGAGAGCGTCGGGCCACGAAGTCCGCCAGCACCCTCCTTCGTCATTGCGAGGCGGCGCAGCCGCCGTGGCAACCCAGGGCCGCGCAAACCGCCCTGGGTTGCTTCACCCGCTACACGGGCTCGCAATGACGAAGAAGGGTGCTGGCATGGGCATGCGATCAGAACGTCGGGCCGTAGACCGGCTTGGCGGCGGGGCCGGCGTCCTTCTTGGCGTAGTTTTCGATGGTCGAGAGCAAGTTCGAACTGCCGCCTTCCAGCTTGGCATAGTCGCGCGCGCTGCGGCCCGAGTTGTCCGAACGGTCGGGATTGGCGCCCGCGTCGAGCAGCGCCTTGACCATCAGCGCGTCCTTGCGGTGCACCGCGAAGATCAGCGGCGTCTCGCCAGCGTCGTTCGACGGGTTGGGCGAGGCCTTCTGGTCGAGCAGCAGCTGTGCGCCTTCGCGCCAGCCCAGGTTCACCGCGAGTTCGAGCGGCGTGCGGCCGCGATCGTCGGCGGCGTTGACGTTGGCGCCCTTGGAGATGAGGTAGCTCAGCCAGGTGATGTCGCGGCGGGCGGTGACGATGTGCAGCGCGGTCTCACCGCTCGTCACGTCCTTGGCGTTGACGATCTGCGAGGAGTCCATCAGCGCCTTCTCGACTTTGTCCCCCTCCTTCTTCTTCACCGACTCGAGGAACTTGTAGCCTTCCGAGAAGTCGGCACGGGCGGGGGTGGCGACCATCAGGCCGAGCGCCAGCGCCGGAATCGCGGCCTTCGCCATCGTGCGGGTGACGGCCGACAGGCTACGACCAGAAATCTTGAACACGTCAACTTCCTCCAGGAACACGACTTTCACGCGGGTCCCGCCAGCCGCGCCTTGCAAGCAAGCGTCTAGCAGGTCATTTACGGGCGCGCCATGACCTACCTTTTCCGCCGCTTCGCTTTCCTCGCCCTTGCCGCCACGCTGGCGCTGCCGCTGGCTGCCTGCAACAGCGGCACCCAGGCCGAGCGCCCGCCGCTCGAAGGCGCAGCGGTGGGCGGACCGTTCACGCTGGTCGACAAGGACGGCAAGACCGTGACCTGGGCCAGCTTCAAGGGCAAGTGGCGGATCGTCTACTTCGGCTACACCTTCTGCCCCGACGCCTGCCCGCTCGACGTCCAGGCTTTGATGCGCGGCTTCGCCCAGTTCGAAAAGGCCCACCCGGCCGAGGCGGCCAGGGTCCAGCCAATCTTCATCACCATCGACCCCGCGCGCGACACGCCCGAGATCGTCGGCCAATGGACCGCTGCCTTCAGCCCACGACTGCTCGGCCTGACCGGCACCCCGGCGCAAGTGGACCAGGCCGCCAAGGCCTTCGCAGCCTACTACAAGAAGGGCGATACAACCCCTGATGGTGGTTATTTGATGGACCACACCCGTGTCGCCTACCTGATGGACCCGGACGGAAAGCCGATAGCGATGTTGCCGATCGACAAGGCCTCCGAGGCGGCGGCCCCCAAAGTTGCCGAAAACGGCGGAAAGCCGATCGAAAAGGCACCTGACACGACAGCCGGCACGGCACCCGACGCGGTCGCCGCCGAGCTTGCGAAGTGGGTGAAGTGAACCCCGACCTCCCCTTCTGGAAGCTCCCGCTCGAGCGCCTGACGCAGGACGAGTGGGAAGCGCTGTGTGACGGCTGCGGCCAGTGCTGCCTGCACAAGGTCGAGGACGAGGACACCGGCGAGATCTATCACACCAACGTCGCCTGCAAGCTGCTCAACCTCAAGACCGCACAATGCTCGGACTATGCCAACCGCCGCAGTTTCGTGCCCGATTGCATGAAGCTGACGCCGCAGACCGCCGGCAATCTCGCCTGGCTCCCGCCCAGCTGCGCCTATCGCCTGCGCGCCGACGGCGATCCACTGCCCGACTGGCACTACCTCGTCTGCGGCGATCGCGACGCGGTGCACAAGGCGGGCGTCTCGATCGCCGGCAAGGTGATCTCGGAAACGGTGGCGGGTCCGCTGGAGAACCACATCGTGTGGCCTTACGGCGAGGAGTTCGACGAGGACTGGGACGATGAGGAACCGGAAGGCAATCCCTGGGCAAATCCCTCGGACGTCGCCCCGGAAACGCCGAAGCGCTGATGCTCGACTGGCTGCGCCGCGATCCGAAGGAGGAACCGGCGGTCGAAGTCGGCGGCCGTAGCTTGCCGATCGTCGTGCGCCGCCTCGAACGCGCCCGCCGCATGACCATGCGCCTCGCGCCCGACGGCAGCGAAGTGCGCATCTCGATCCCGCGCTGGACCCGCACCGCCGAAGCCCACGCCTTCGCGCAAAGCCGCCGCGACTGGCTGGCTCGCCAGCTCGCCGCGCTGCCCGAAGCAGCCGCGATGGCCGACGGCGCGGTGGTCCACTTGCGCGGCGAGGCGCTGACGCTCGTCCACGACCCCGCTGCGCCGCGCAAACCCGTGGTGACGGACGGCACCTTGCGCGTGGGCGGCCCCGCCGATTCCCTGCAGGCCCGGCTCCAGCGCTGGCTCCAGTCCGAAGCCCGCCTGCTGCTCACCGACGACCTCGCGGAATATTGCGAGCGCGCCGCCCAGCCCTGCCCGACGCTGGCGCTCTCCGGCGCGCAACGACGCTGGGGTTCATGCGCGCACGACGGCTCGATCCGCATCAACTGGCGGCTGGTCATGGCCCCCGACGCGGTGCGCCGCTCGGTCGTCGCGCACGAGGTCGCCCACCTCGTCCACTTCGATCACTCGCCCGCGTTCCACCATTTCCTCAAGACGATCTTCGAAGGTTCGGTGCACGATGCGAACCGGTGGCTCAAGGCCCACGGACGTACGCTCTACGTGCCCTTCGGATAGGCTTAGGTGCCGTTAGGGTAGGTTGCGCGACGACATGACACCGACACACATTTCGTCATTGCGAGCGTAGCGAAGCAACCCGAGGCGGCGTGATGCTGCCCTGGGTTGCTTCCCCCGGCCTTCGTCGGGATCGCAATGACGATTCAACGGCGGTAATCCCGCCCCAGGTGTCGTTGCAAAGGCCGCAGGTGCCCTTGTACCCCCGTTAGGTGCCGTTGTGGCACCCTTCCCAAACGCGGCTTCAGGCCTTAGATAGCGCCCATGTCCCCATTCAAGCGCTCCGGTTACTGGAAAGACGTCAGCCCCACCGGCATGGTGGCGGACTTCGTCGCCGTGTGGAAGCAGGCCGGCCACAACCGCTGGCGTTTCGCTGCGATTTCAGCGGCTTGCACCTTCGCGGTGTTCTACCTGATGAGCACCCAGGAAGGCCACGCGCCGCATCCGCCGCCGAAGGTCACGTACATCTCGATCCTCAAGGCGCACCGCACCGACGCCGAGATCGAGGCCGAAAACGTCGCCAACCAGGCCGCCAAGGAATCGAACGCCCGCGAATGGGCCCGCCGCGACAAGGACGTGCGCGATCTCTACAAGGCGATCGGCTCGATGTCGGGCATGGACGTCGACAAGATCGCCCGCGACGCCGACGCCGAAGACGCCGCCAAGGCCAAGGCGGAGCGCGAGCGCGTGATCGAAACGCTCAAGCGCGGCGGCATCGCCAACCCGAAACTTGCGCCTGAAATCAAGGACTAAGGCGTGAGCGACGACGCGCGGTGGCTCGCGGCAGCGGCCGCCCTCGCCACCCGCGCCCGCCCCTCCAGCAGCCCCAATCCCGGCGTAGCCGCGCTGATCGTCAAGCACGGCCGGGTGATCGCGCGCGGCTGGACCCAGCCCGGCGGCCGCCCCCACGCCGAAGCCGTGGCCCTCGCCGCCGCGGGTGAACTAGCCCGCGGCGCCACCCTCTACGTCACCCTCGAACCCTGCGCCCACGCCTCCCCGCGCGGACCCGCCTGCGCCGATCTCGTCAGCGCCTCGGGCCTCGCCAGAGTCGTCATCGGCTGCATGGACCCCGACCCGCGCACCGCCGGCGCCGGGCTCGCCCGCATCCGCGCGGCGGGCATCGACGCCGCCTTCGTGCCCTCCCCCGCCTGCGCGCGCAGCTTGTCGGACTACCTCACCGTCAGGCGCCTCGGAAGGCCGCAAGTCACTCTGAAACTTGCCCTTTCCCTCGACGGCTGCATCGCGCTGGCGAGTGGCGAAAGCCAGTGGATCACCGGCGCCGAGGCCCGTGCCCACACCCACGCCATGCGCGCGCGGGCCGACGCGATCCTCGTCGGCGGCGGCACCTTGCGCGCCGACGCACCCCGCCTCGACGTGCGCCTCCCCGGCCTCGAAGCGCGCAGCCCACAGCGCTGGGTGCTGACCCGCGGCGCTGCCCCCGAAGGCTGGCACGCCCTGCCCTCGCCGCACGCGATCTCGGGCATGGCAGGCGTTCTCAGCCTGTTCGTCGAAGGCGGCGCGGGCGCGGCCACGGCGTTCCTGGCCGCAGGGGTCGTCGACCGCCTGCTGATCTACCGCGCGCCGATACTGCTCGGCGGCCGCCCGGCACTCGGCGACTTCGGGCTGACCGCGCTGGCGAACGCGCACGGGCGCTGGGACCTGGCCGAGCGGCGGCAGCTTGGCAGCGACACGCTCGAAGTCTACGAGGCCGCAAACCGCACCTGAGGGTCCTTGCCATGTTCACCGGAATCGTCACCGCCATCGGCACCATCCGCGAAGCGCGCCAGACCGGCGACTTGCGCGCGGTGATCGCCTGTCCGTTCGACCCGGCCGGCATCGCCATGGGCGCATCGATCGCGTGCTCGGGCGTTTGCCTGACCGTGATCGACAAAGGCGGCGTCGCGGGCGACGCCTGGTTTGCCGTTGATATTTCAGCCGAATCCGTGGCCTGCACGGTCGCGGGCCGCTGGCTCGAAGGCCAGCCGCTCAACCTCGAACCCGCGCTGCGCCTGGGCGACGAGCTGGGCGGCCACATCGTCACTGGCCACGTCGACGGCGTCGGCACCGTCGCCGCCATCGAACCCGTGGGCGACTCGCTTCGCTTCACGATCGCCGCTCCGCAGGACCTCGCCCCTTACCTCGCCCCCAAGGGCTCCATCACCGTCGACGGCGTCTCGCTGACCGTGAACGAAGTGAGCGACGAGGCCGACGGCACTTGCCGCTTCACGCTCAACATCATTCCCCACACCTCGCAAGTCACCACCATCGGGGCCTTGCGCGAAGGCGACGGCGTGAACCTCGAGATCGACGTGCTGGCGCGCTACCTGCAGCGGATGCAGTCACTGCGGGGTTGAGACTTTCAAACGGCACCAGCCCACGCCCCCCACCCGACTTCCCAACTATAGTACCCTGGGCAGGTCGGGTGGGGGCGTGGGCTGGTGCCGCTCCCGCGGGAAGCGGGGCAGATACTAACGCTTGCGCTTGATCTTGTGGCCCTTGAGCGCCGAGCGCGGGGTGCGGCTGGCGAAGAAGTCGGCACCGTCGCGGTTGTAGGCGTAGATCTTGACGAACGGCACCCGGTACTCGAACTTGCCGTCGCTCAAGATCACGTCGTTGCCGTCGAGCCGCTCGACGCTGCCGACCGGCTGGCCGTTGTCGTCGATGATCGCGAGGCCCTGCGTCAGCTCGATCCGGTTGACGTTGCGCACCGTGACCACGTCAGGATTGCCCATCGCCTTTTGCCCCGCCGCGGAATTGGCCGAAACCGGCGCGTCCTGCGCCGCAAGGGGCGCTGCGGCCGCGATGGAGGCGGTTGTGACGAGGATCAAGGCAATGCGCTTCATGGTCTGCTCTTCCGGGACGTTCGACTGAACGGGTAATGCGCAGGTGTGCGTCAGGTTGCCGGGCGCGTCCAGCGTGTCGGTTGGTCGATCGGAAGGTTTCGCCCCAGTATAAGACGTTCGATGACCTTCCCCCAAATCCCGTAAGCGGCCGTCAGGCGGGCCTTGGCGGCATGGGATCAGCCTCTGTCATCGAGCCGATCGCTTCCACAATATGGGGCCGCGCATCCTCCGAGATCGCATGGAGAAACATGCCGGTCAGCATCCAGCGGAAGCGAGCGCTTTTTCGCGCCTCGGCGACAACCCGGTCGATGATATCGCGGCTCGGCTTGCGGAGTATATCTTCCAGTGGTCCAGCGGCGACCAAAAACAGGAAGCTTGCATCGTCATACATAGATGCGGACAATGCCACCAATGCGATGCCGCGTTCTGGGTCATCATAAGTGAAATAAAAGCCGTCGATGATGTCCGCGTGTTCGTCGAGGAAGGCCTCTTTAGCCTTCCCATACGTGTGGTGATATGCGTGGTAGACCTCGATCGCCTTCCGCAGATCGGCCGCATCTGGTCGTGCAGATGCGCGCATTAGCTCATCGTTGTAGCTGGTACGCTTCATAATTGCCCGTCCCGCGGTGGAACTATTCGCGATTTATCACACAAGCCCTAATGGCCGCCTTCTAAGCCTCTCGCTCCAAACCGGACTATCCGCTTTCCATCTGTGGACGCCCGCACGAACGCAAGCAGTATTTAGGAGATCAGGCACGTAGTCGGATGCTGCCATCTGTCCGGCCTCTGATGCAGCGCCAGAGGCTGCGGGCCCGTATGGGAGTTCGCGGACTGGAACCACTTCACCCTAAGCGTGCTGGTGGCACGGTGGAAAGCTCTGGTTCTTCCAGCCCCGTCTCGCCGACTGTTGTGCCATACCCTCCTTCGACCGACTACGTCCTCCGACGACCTCTGGTCTGCTTTGGCTTACGCCGCAGCTGCGACCGGAGCTCTGTAATCTTCTTCGCTCATGAGCAACGCCCAAATGATCCGCGCAGTCTTGTTGGCAAGCGCGACGGTCACCAACATCCGCGGTTTCCTGGCCAGCATCTGTTCGAGCCATGATCCTGCCGGTGCGCCTCGTTTGCTCGCTTGCAGTACGACAGCGCTGCTACCGATGATGAGTAGCCGCCTGAGTGTTCGCTCGCCCATTTTCGTGATCGAGCCCAGCTTCTGTTTCCCTCCCGTCGACAGCTGCCGAGGTGCGAGGCCGAGCCACGCCGCAAAGTCGCGGCCCTTTGCAAAGGTCTCGGCCGGCGGGGCCAGCGCCCTGATGGCCGTGGCCGTGATCGGGCCCACGCCAGGGATCGTCATGAGCCGTCGCGCGATCGCATCCTCGCATGCTCGCCATGCGATTTCTTTGTCGAGATCACCGATCCTGTCGTTCAGTTCCTCCAGAAGATCCAGCATCGTGCGAAACATTGCCTTGGCTGCCTCGGGAAGCGACGAGCCAATCTCTTCCTCGAGCAGGTCACCAAGCATCGCCACATGCGACGGCCCCTTTGGCGCCACCCAGCCATACTCAGTGAGATGCCCTCGGATCGCATTGATCAGTTGCGTACGCTGACGCACGAGCAGATCGCGGGTCCGGAACACCAGTCCGGATGCCTGTTGCTCTTCGCTCTTGATCGCCACGAACCGCATGTTCGGCCGCTGCGCCGCCTCGCAGATCGCCTCGGCATCCACCGCATCGTTCTTATGCCGCTTCACGAACGGCTTCACGTAAGCTGGAGGAATGAGCTTCACGTCATGCCCCAGCCTCGTGAATTCGCGGCCCCAATGATGCGCGCCTCCGCAGGCCTCGAGCGCCACCGTGCACCGCGGCTGCTTGCCAAAGAACTCCAGCAGCTTGGTCCGGCTGATTTTGCGACTGAACAACGCTCGCCCACTCGCATCCGCACCATGCGCGTGGAAAACATTCTTGGCGATATCCAAACCGATTGTGGTAACTTCCGACACGGACGCCTCCTCAAGTGGTGTTCAACACCTCCACTAGGGCACATCCATGCCGCCGGGGGGCGTCCACATGGGGTAATCGCGGGAAACGAGTCGGCCCTGGTCAGCTAAACATGGAAAGGGGTGGCTGCTCCCCGATAAGATGGAAGTACGGGCTCACGACGCGATGCCGGGC
>Ga0247734_1002364_pt1 | contig 12496 bp, 7 predicted proteins | sample UWRJL103311B2_FD_180933 | JGI IMG/M metagenome (GOLD analysis project Ga0247734, IMG submission 180933) | Plant litter microbial communities from Arlington Agricultural Research Station in Wisconsin, United States - UWRJ-L103-311B-2 | ecosystem: Environmental > Terrestrial > Plant litter >... | reverse complement strand
ACACTAAGGGATTGCGAAGGAGCGTAGGAGCAGAACTCTGATTATTGGCGGTATGCAAAGTGTTGGGCGTGGGAAAATGGGCCCGGCAAGTAGGGAAGTGGAAGTGGAAGTTAAAGTTGTGAAGTTGTGAAGTTGTGAAGTTGTTGGTAGGCAGAAGCATCCAGAGGACAGCTGGGCGGTTTAGAGATTGGTTTGGATGTGTTTCCAGCTGCGGATACGGAGGACTGGGGGCTGTCCTGTACTGTAGGTAGCCTGTCTGTTCTGTGTGTTCTGTGTGGCCGGTCTTGTCTGGTGTGGTGTGGTGTGGTGTGGTGTGGGGTGCAGCCTCAATTTCCAGGCGCAAAGGATATTGCTGTAAGTACTTTCCGCTTTTCCGTATGGAGTCGGGGGTGAGGGTGACAGGGCAGGGCAAGGCAGGACCAGGATTGTGGCCGCATCACGTGCATTGCATTGCTATATTTGACCGCCGAGGGGAGGCAAAAGTGATTCGTGGATTGGGGATGTGGGTGGCTGTGGCTGAGGGGCGGATGGATGAAACATGACTTGGCTTTTGCATTTGACTTTGGCCCTTTCGTTTTTACGTAGTCGGCTCCCCCCCAGTGAACGACAAACATCGAGGTGGGGAAGCGTGGAAATCATCAAAAAGCTTGGGAATGTTCTTCGGGAGTGGCAGCAGGGAGGGAGGGCAACAGGGCATCAGTATTTGTTTGCATCATCATCATTACCATCATTACCATCACCAGCCTCCAACCAAAGCTCAGCTCAGCTTTACTGCACTGTACTGTACTATACTATGCTATACCCATAATAATACCCATATCATTTTTTATCATTCATTGCTCTTCACCTCACATCACAGCACAGCACATCAACACCAACATTTGATTCATTACTTAACCACCAACCCCCCTATCAAATAATCATCCTCATCCGCCCTCTCACGCTGCACTGCAAATCATTTCTCCAACAAATGAAATGATTTATGGGCTTCTCCTCCTCCCATTCCATTGATTACATTACCTCTTACTGCAACTTGCAGATCCCAGCCCGTTATTACGAGCGGGCCTAGTGGATTTACAAACAAAAACCACCACCAGCTAGCTAATACGAAAGTAAACCACCTCCACCTCACCTCACCACCTCCACCTCCACCACCACCTCCTCCATACTTCACTCCCATTCCATCCCATCGACAATTCTCGCGTTTGCGCCCCCGCATCCGGTCCAACTTCATTTTGTATCTGTGGCCGCTCCATCCTCATCCTCAATCCTCATCCTCATCATCACCCGCATTCATGGGCTCATGGTCGCATACATAACAGTATAGATGTCGGTAGAGCAAATTGTCTCAGACCCATAGCCAACCATGGCGCGCCCTTACAAAAACGACTTTCAGCAGGAGATCCAGTCCCCAATGTGAGCTATCAACCCACGCTTGGGTTTGCTTTTTGGCTGTTGTATTGCAGTTGCTAACATATCCTAGGACGCCGGTCTCTGCGGGAGCATCCAACACGCCCATATCCTACAAAACCAACGTCAATCGCCAAAAGACAACGAAATGGGCGAATGCGAAGCCAGCAACATATGACGATTGGGATGACGATGATGAATATGACGACGAACCTCCTCCGCCCATATCCAAACCAACCGGATTGAGGCAGCAAGGACAGACAGCTCCGCCCGACTCGAGTAAAAAGGGCTATGGCGACTTGCCGGCAGGGTCAGGAGCTGCTGATGCTCCTCGTCCAAGGGCAAATTCATTTGATGCAGATGACGAGACGAGAAACTTCTCTAGCGGGACTGCACCTGCACAACGACAAGCCCCCTCTCCAGCTGCTGCTCCAGGCCCAGGACCGGCAACTCGCTTCTCCCAGATGGAGCACGTTGATAGCCCTCGTACCGCCAGCGGTCCTCCAGCTCTCTCAATCACTACCCAGAGCCCTCTACCCCAATCTGTTACCGGTCTGCGGAAGGCCAGTGTGCCAGTGCCCTCTACATCCAGAGCTGGGTCTGGGTCTGAATCTAATTATCAAGATTCGGCTCCATCCGTAAGGGCGAATAGTGGCAACGCGGGTCCCTCTAGTTATTCTCCCCCAGCATCGGTATCTGACATAAAAGCTTCGCCCTCGGATTATGAGGCTCGTAGAGACTATTCCCCGTCTGCAGTACCACCTCCTTTGCGGCCAGCTGGTGGGGCGGTCCCAGCTCCCCAGTCTACAGAAACCCCGGCGGGCACACGATTTCCAGCTCGGAAAAGTAGTCTAAGTCAACCTGCAGGACCTGACATCTCAGAGATCACTCGAACTTCTCAAGATTCCACGCCGAAGCCTTGGACGGCCGCTCCCTCGGCCTCTTCTGCTCCCGCCCCTACATCTCCTTCAACTCAAACAAAGGCGCTACCCTTCATTCGCCCTGCGGATATATATAAACGGCGAATGGAGGAGGAAAAGGAACGGCAGTCATTAGATTCTAGTAGACCAAGCATGGACTCGGTGCGAAGTTCACAGACAAATGAGCTATCAGAATCGGGTATTACGAAACCAGGTTCGGATGGTTTGGGCTCGAATAGACGAAGAGAGGAGTCGGTTGATGGCGCACATCTACGAACAGTGTTGGAACCTGTCAAAGAGAGGAAGAGTGAGTATTATTCCGAAGGATACAACCAAGATTCACTCAAGTCTGTATCAGGATTATCCGAAAAGGATAAGTTAGAGGCTGGGGAAATGAGGAGTCAATCAACAAGCCCACAGCTTCCGGGTTTGAATCGGATGTCAGGCTTCGGATTGGATCTTTTCTCGAAACCAAAGGAGACTGCTCCAGAGCCTGTGGCCCAGGAAAAGAAGCGTCTCTCTAGGTCATCCTTGAATAGAGATGTAGAGCCTCAGGAAGCTAAGCTCGGGAAAATTCCAACCCACAATTCCAATACTGCTGTTAGCCAGGAACTTGAGCCAAAGAACAATACATCGTTCCCGGCTACTTCTACCTCCCAACCATATAGCGCTATCAAAAGCAGTAGTGAGAGCGCAGAACCCGCTGATATTAGTCATATAACAAGTCAACAGCATAACACTTCTGTTTCTGATACGTCTGAAGAGCCCGACTCTCCTATCGAAGCAACTGGAGCTGTCCAGAGGGAGAACAATGCTAAACAAGTTTCTCAACAATACCAACCTTACCAGGCCCCAAAGTCGACCACTCCCCCGTTGAGCAAAGAGTCCGATGTTGAGCCATTGCAGCCTCCTCGGCCAATAGTTGGGCGGGATGATAGCTTTCGACCCCACCTCCCTGGGGGCTGGAATTCATATGCTACGACTCCTGGAAATGGGGTGCCCGAAGTTATTATGCCTGAAGCGTCGATCAGCTCTGTGAAGCAAGCGAGCCCAAGGAGTAGCTCGCCTGCTTCAGCAGATATCAGCAAGGACCATGAATTGACGCCGACCGCTACTAAAGACCCCGTTGTGGAGTCACTAGTGACCCCAATTGCTGCGGGTGCGGCAGCGTCACACCTGAATCGAGATGCAAGCCCTTCTAGTACGCACCGCGAGGCTAAAACCAGTCCAGCAGAGTCCAATTCCAACGCCGGTTATCTCACGCCTGATCTGTCTATGGCTCCGAGTGGTAGTCTTTACTCAAATACTGCTTTAGACCAAAGACTACAGCCTAAGCGTGATGGTGTCTCCCCAGAGAATCAACTGCATGCGGGCGTTGCTAAAAGAACTTCCTCCGCTGATTCGGATCGTGGCCCAACTCCCCTTCCCAAAGATACTCCGGTCATCGTGAATGAGCAGCCAGAGTACTTTCCTAAACAGAATGTACCCGCAAAGCAGAGCACTTTAGATCAGTCAGGAGCCGGTGATCAGAGATCACAATCTCCTGACGCAGAGAATGATAGGCTCCATGACGAAATTGTTAGGAATCTCAGTCCTAGCCCCAAGCCAAATAATGCAGTTCAGCGTAGTGATTCTTTGGGTGTAGAATCTCTGGATGAAAGAAATACAAATGCTGCTCGAATTAGTTCATATTTGCCCAGTGAGTACGACAACTATTGGGCTTCTACCGCCGAGGAGGAGACCCCAGCAGCTGTTATAACAGCACCAGCAGAGGACCTCATCCAGAAACCATCACAAGCGCCTGACTCAATACCGCCTATCACCACCGAGGTTCCACGGTCCACCCACCGCGAGCTTACTCCGGAGCCTCTTAGCCCCCGTAAGAATGACCGATCGTCACAAATACTGTCACCGCCACACCGTTATTCATGGGAGAAAAGCTTAGAAAGCGTATCTGCACCTTCAGCTCAGATACAAGTTAGCCGGCCAACCGAAGAACCATCGCAAGATTTATATGAGAGTCAAGGTCGGGTTAATAGCCCATCTGAAATCAACCACTCTCCGTCTCCGTCTCCGTCTCTAAAACCAGTTGGAAATGAGGCATTAAGAAGTCATCCCACCACACCAGCACCTGATGGCTCATTTCATCATGCTGGAAGAGATATTGCCGGTGGCCTTGCGATGGGAAGCACAACTACACCTGAACACCCTGCACAACCCAACCCAACATCCGAACGAAGACTTTCGTTAGCAGAAGAAAAGGATCCTCGTGTTTCCTCGTACCCTGTTTCACCGACTCCTCCTGAGGATCAACATCCCTCTAAAATCCAACAGCCCTTCTCCTCGCACACTAATGAAGAGATTCCCAATCCTTCTGCAATCTCCATCATCTCAGCTCCTTCTAACTCATCTGCACCTTCCGGTTCGCCTAGCTTCATGAACTCTCAAGCACACCCTCAAACGGCACAGGCTGTGTCTATTCTTCCATTCAAAGAGATTGCGTCCATGCCATCGCCCCACCAGAGAATCCAAAAGTACAACGAAACAAGGCACACGTTTGCGGCAATGGATTCAGGTCTTACCACTTGGATATCTAATCTTCAGACTCAGTATCCAGAGCATGCAGGTTCTACTGCGACTTTTGGACGACCGACTCTAGACCATTCAAAGCTTGGTAAATCAACCGGCGGTCTATCTCCACCTCTTCAGCAACCATACTATCAACAATACCTTAATGCCAGTTCCCCTACATCACCTGGAACACCTCTTCCGAGACCAGGCCCATCTACTCCCGTTGGAACACAACACGGCTTCTCTCCAGCTGCCGGTATAACGACGCAGCAAGTGCAGGCCAAGGGCAAGGAATTTCTTCATACTGCAGGTGTCTTTGGTGGTAAAGCAGGCAAAGTTGGGAAAGGTTTATTGGCGAAGGGCAAGAACAAGCTTCGCGGAGCCGGTGGTGGAGACAAGGTAGATTGAACATCTCCTTTAAGCCGGACCGCAATTGGGCGACGTGGCGTTTTTACCTCTGATTTTGAAAATTCACTCTCTCAAGGCTAATGATGAACATGCCTTGATGTTTTAATTTCTTTTAATACTTTCTCAACACCGTCATTGTCATCCTGCTTAGCAGGTTGTGTAAGACTAGGGAGAATTACACTTGTTATTCACGGTATCTCATTGATTATGATTTCCATGTGCTATTGCTAAGCCATTTCCTCTTACAGAATTCCTCCAGTCCACCAACCAAACCAAAGGTTGATCGCCGCACCTCATGGGGCATCCCTCTTACTTTGTCACGGTCTTCTGGCAAAACTGATTCACACTCCCGCAACTCTAGCAAGTCTAGAGCAACAACACCGGTGCCAGTAAATAGTCGACAAAGGGCTGCAACCTTGACTTTAGATACTACTCCTACTCGTGGCTATGGTAAGTCACCAATGACCGCAGCAACTGATGATTCGTACGCAGTTATGAGTGCTCCTGGTATTCTAGACGATTTGAGCAATATGAGCGGAGCTCTTCCTGCTGGTGATACCCATGACCGTTCATTGAATCAATCTACTGCCCTACAAGACAAGCCGACGCGTACTGAGCGTTTCGAGCCGCATGACGAAGATGAGTATGGAGAGCAGGGTAGCTTGAATGTTCCCGCCCCTATTGGCAAACATCAACCATCCTGGGACTCGTTTAATGCAACCCCTATTATGGAGGAGGAAGGCTTTCATTTCGAGGATCATCCTCAAGCTGCGAAAATTCCAGATCCTGTGGACACAGATTCTTTACATCATCGTTCGACAGACAGTGATGCACAGCCGGGTAGGGCGTCCGAGGAGTTATCAGATACAGATGCATGGGTGTTGGTACCCGACGACGCCGATCAAATGACCAAAACTTCTGATCAACCACCCATAATCCCAGAGATTTTGATGCCTCAATCAGACTTTGGCATTGAAGATGAGACAGATCACATACTAGAAAATGTGGAAGCCGCTCCAGATTCGACAGCCCAGTCTATTGGTAGCGCAGAAGTCAATCAAGAGCCAGATGCTAGTGGCTTAACGGTATCAGGTAGGCCTCGTGCAGCTAGTATACTTGATCGACCTCGCTATAGTTATGACGTTCCCAGAGCAGATGGTACATCAGCTTCTCCACCCCGGGCCAAAGACCCACAGTTCGAGCGAGGTTCTTCTCCTACTCCGCTTGTAGGAGTTCCGGTCCATGCTCAAAGTCCATCGACCGGCAATGGGAAGGAGTCGAGGCCAGCACCTGCTCCTAGAAAATCATCTTGGACACAGGCCCAGCATGAGCCACTAGACCGGCCACGCTACAGCTATGATGTACCAAGAGCTGACCAGTCCCCTGGAAGACCTCCGTCTCAAACCAAAAATGTCCAAACAAGTTATGGTCCACATCCAATTAACACTGCTGTCCCACCAACCACTCAGCAGTATGAGCAAGAACCACAAACTGCCAAGTCTTTCCAAGGTTTACCACCTATTCGACGCACCTCAACATTTGGCCTGGGGTTCAATTCTCGTCAAGCAAGAAAGAAAGCTGCGGCAGAAAACGAAGAGCCAGTACCTTCTATACCTCAACAGTCTAGCGACCCAACGCGGCGTTCATTTGATGTTGCTGTTGCGGCTGGTGTAGCTACCCCTGAAGGAGTTGCCCATCGTGAAGCTCATAGACAATCTCAACAGTATCAACGACAACAAGATCAAAATCTACCTCCAGAAGCTCATGTAGGCGCTATGATGGTCTCAGCTCCCAGCACACAACAACTGTACAAAGCCCCACGAGCAGGAGATGCTGATGCGGTGAGGAGATCCCAGGACTCCTGGAGACCAAATGCTGCCTCTCGTGAATCTCATGGAAATTGGGGAGAGCCGAATGGCCCTGATCCTCGAGCATCACTCGAGCAGCAAAGCCGGAAAAGCTATACCCAACGGCCTCCTTCACAGCAACCAAAAGGTTGGGAACAACCACCATCCTCTGCTCAAAGATATCCTGCACTCTTCCGCGCAGAACCAAGTGACAAAGATGACAACGATGACGAATTGCCTGCACACTATTACCAAGCTCCTGTTACCCGTGAAGAGTCTTTCCTACCAAGACACCAGACCAACGAATACCAAATTCCGGGAGTTGGTCCTCCCACGGACGAGCCACGACCAGCATCCAGACGCAATTCACTTCTTAGAGATCTAGGCAACAAAATTCGATCCGCTTCTAGAGAAAGAGGTAACTCTATATCCCAAGAAGGAGGCCCCTTCAAAAGGCAAGACACAGGAGGAACTGAGTATGCCGAGTCAAGTGTTGCCTCTGAAGATGGCCGAGAACCGAGAAGGAAGCGAAATAGCTTTTTTAGTAGTATGCATCGTTCATCTATTGGTGAACCACCGCAGAGCCGCGAGAGCACTAAGGCTCATTTTGCTGGGTCACGGACTAATCTCAATTTCACACCTGGACAGACTCCCGCAGATTCACCTATAATTGCAAATGATAAAGCACGTGCGTTCTTTGGAGGGGATAGATTCCCTGGTTTGAAGCCCGATGGAAATCAGGTTTCAAGAGCTTCTCTGGATGGGATAGTTGAAGCACCTAACAAGAAGAAACCCGTGAAGCGATTCTCAAATCTCAGTAATATGTTTAGCAGGACAAAGGATGGTTCGAAATCGACTGTAGCCGACCAACGTCCACAGGGTTCTAGAGAATCATCACAGCAAGAACGTAAGTTCGATTCGCCCAGGTCGATGCAACAGCAATTTGCACCACAGCAGCCGTCGCCTCGTCCAGAAGCTGCCAAGAAAAACAGCTTCCTTGCAAAGTTGTCTACTGGTGGAGATGTCTTTCAATCTCGGCCAGAACCTAAGATCAAAAAGAGTGCAACTAATCCTGGTTTGCTAAGTGGCATGATGGGGGAATCCAATAAACCTCGGGAAGAAGCCAAGATGAAGAAAGCAACGTCCACCTCTGGTCTGCTCAGTGGGATTATGGGAGATTCATCTCAACATCGACAAGATAATAAGGCAAAGAAGGCACCTACTCCTGGCTTATTGAGCGGCATTATGGGTCGAAGGTCACAACAGGCAGAAAAGCAAGACGATTCCTCTTCTCAAGGAACACGATCACAAGGAAGTCAACCTAAGGACTTCCGTCCACATCAAATTCCAGCTCCTCGGACCTACACCGACCTGGCTGAACAAGCCAATGCGGATATGGTACATCCACCCGCAGCTCAGTGGCAACAAAATGTAAATGTTGCTCCTGAGAAGCGAGAGCGTGGACGTCGGCCAAGTAGAGAGAATCGGATTGAACCCGAGCCTCAGTATGCTGCTGTTCCTATACCTGGAGGGTATAACCTTGTTCATGGAGATGGATCGATGGCAGCGCCGACTGGATATGATCCGAGGGGGTTGGGCCAGTATCGTCAACAGCAGCAGGACCCTCGTTATGCTCAAAATTCAGATTATCGTTCTGATCAGCAGCCAGATACTCGCTTGTCACAACAAGCACCAACTCATCAAAATGTCTCACAATCAGCTACACGTCTCTCCCATATGGATCAACAGCCAGCTCCCAGCCCTCCTTTGCAACTATCTGACCGGCGCGCATCCCAGGCTAGCCGCCCCAGTCTTACCTTGACAGATCCATCAGCTGGCACACAGCGTGCATCTCGACGCATTAGCCGTGAAGATATAGTTGCTCGTTCGCCTGCCCGTATATTAAGTGGTCAACAACGACCATACCAATTATCACTTCCAGAAGATGAAGAAGAAAACACACATATCGAAAATGATATACCCACCATATCACCCCCAAGCAGCGTGCAGTCCCCAGCCTCCGTCCCAATGGGCAGCAACAAACCCCAACACGATGCTATAAAGCGTCTCGGCCAACCTACTCTTCGTCACCCTGAAAGTCCAGCCGGCTATCCGTTACCAGACGACACTGTCTACTCACCCATCAACCCAACGGCAAATAATCTCCCACCTCCACCACCCCCTAAATGGCCTGCTCATCTCGACAACCAGGATCATCACCATTTGCATCTCGGTATCGATCGTTCAAATACGCACCGTACGGCTGTGAGTGGGATATCACAAATGTCTACCGCAAACGATCAGCAGGGTATGCTAGCTCCTTCAAAAGACGACCGCGGTGTGCACCCACCCACACCCCCAAGTCCAAGCATCACACCTCCACCGTCCCATCAACGTATTCCAAGCCCCAGACTTACACCCGAAATCCAAACAACCACTTTAAAGCGTGGCCCGTCCCCCGACTTGTATGACGCTTCACCGCGGCTGCCCAAACCGGTCACGGACGCAGAGAGAGAGAAAGCCGTGCAGTCCAGGGAGCAAGAGAAGAAAAAGGCGATGGCGATGGCCCAGGAAGAAAAGATTTTCTATGACAAGGATGGCGAGGCCGAGGATGACGGCGAGGTTCCGGAACCGGTCATGAGCGCAACGAGCTTCCCGGGCCAGGAATGGAACCCATACCAAGGGGTTTACGACGAATTCGATTGAAAATGAAAAAAATCGCCAAAGCAATGAGGCAATGCGTGTGTACAGAGAATACGAGAGTTGAGGGGTTTTTTTCTCTTCGTGTATCAACCTTTTTTAGAGCGGTGGTGAGGGGGGACCCCAAATGTTTAAAGAAGCGAGGCGGGATTTGAGACGAGTATATATATATATATCATGAACTGAAGATTCTAGGGAAAGTAGGTAATTGTGGAAAATTTTTGCTTGTTATGGGCAGGCACACACGCCACATGCATCTTTTTTTAAAGCACCATGAGCGCATATTTTGTTTTTGGTTGTCGTTTAATAAATACCCACTCTGTTTTTTTAGTTTTTTTTAGTTTTGCTTGCTTGCTTGCTTGACGAGAGAGAGCTTTGCCATTGTATTTTAAAAACACACATACATACCAGCAGCACGTCTGTCATTTTAAAGAATACCCACCATGTTTTTTGCTCGATGAAAGCTTTATATAAAAACATATACCAGCAGCACCTCTGTCGTTTTAAAGAATGAGTATAAAGAACGAATACCCATTCTCTTTTTCATTTATTTTTCTTACATTTGATGGGACTTTTTTTCATGCAATTATTTTGAGATTACTACTTTGTGGCTAGACAGAGCCTTTTTTGATAGATACCTTCTCTCTCCGCCAACTCCATCAGCTCAGCTCCTCTGGACAACATTTCCAAACAAAAAGAAGCGTGAATCGGATTTGCGATAGCAATTCCAAACTTTCCTGTCAACAGGCACCAAAGATAGGTACAAGACGCATGGTTTTTAAGTGAAAGGAAACTATATTTTCGCCGTGTAGGGAGGTGGTTGGATGGAGATTGGAGTGAGTCAGATCCATTAGTTTTTGCCATAGCACCTATGATATATCGGATCAGCTAGCCACCAGAGAAATTAGTTTTGGTAATGTATAAAGATACATACTTGACGAAGTCCTATGCCCCTGTGTGATATCCTAGTTTTAGATGGATGTGGATGGTGCTAGCTGGGAACCAATTACTCAACTCCTGCGCTCTTCTCCAATGACCCGGATAGATATTCCAGAGTTATTTCATTAAACCCTGATACGTAGTGCCGGGACCGAGATGGCCAAGGACCTTTTTGGCAAGCTCGGTCGTGGTAAAACTCAAGGCGTGATGTTTCTGATCGAAACTGAACCATCAGCCCAGAGCTTGACCACAGTGTGTAGCTATCATAGCCCTGCCATTGCATTGGTACCACAGAGCCATTCACCGCATGCTGGGCGTTCGCAGCGTAGTCGTCTTGGATTACCTCTTCGCAATGGGTATCTGGAAATGCTCCTCGAATGATCCCGTTTGGCAGCGATTTGGTAGGGCCATCAGCAACTTGCGGGCGAATGGATTGCTTTCGAGCGATAGTGCGCATTCATGGCGCTTTTGAATTGTCTCTAGAATATAGATTGTGATGCTAGGAGGCCCGTGCTACTTCTCTCCCTTGGGCCCGAAGGAGGGATCCAGAGAACATTGATAACTCGAACTACCTTTCAGACCAGCCTACAAATAAATCTTACGCAGAAACTCGTCTAAACCACCAAGAAACATCAGACAATAGATCCTCATACCTCCATTCCAGTCTGCGAATTGTTCTTCTTAGTCTGTTATCTTGCAAACGGAGGTCTTCAATAGCTAACAAAGTCCCAAAATCGATCGCTGGCCACGAATACCAACCATGGACTTCGCAATACTCAGGACAAAACACAGGATGCTCCCACTGCCACAGAAATTGGATGTACTCTTCATTGGAACTCATGCTCCCACAATATAGATACCCAGTCTGATTCGGCGCATGCTGGGCATGTGCTAGCATCAAGGCTTTCAAATTTTTGAACCCCTTTATTGCTGCTCCAATATCTAAAATACTGCCAATCTGATAGAGCGGGTTCGGAATCTCCACGGAGTCTGGGTCCCAGATACCGCTGATAATGAGAATCTTTACTTGGCGAATATCCGATCGGAAGGTTTCGTAGAAAATGCTCTCCCTTTCATAAATATCGTGGGCAACATATAAGATGTCAACTCTGAAATCAAACCATACTCCGGGGAAGTTTGAGTTTGCAAACGCTTTGGTGTAGAATTGTTTAAAAACGGCTTGAGATTCCCGACACACTGAGTAAATTTCCGGAGTTTGGGTATCTGACCAATACACCATGTCGCTCTCTTGATTATTTGTTTGGCTGGTTGAAGTGCTGTCCTGGGATTCAGTGGGCGAGGAGGCTCCTATGCTACTATCTTGTAGGGGCCCGGGAATCGGCCGACGGGATTTCTGGAGGTATATAATACGATGATCTGGAAAACTCCAGGACCAGATCTCGTATCTAATCTCAGGTGGAAGAGCTTGGAAATTCGTAAACGACCGGTTTCGCGTAAACGCTGTCTTGGCTTTGCGCCGTGCCAGCGTTCGTATCTTCACGAATTTGGTTTTAGGACTCCACATGATGTCTGACAGGGGGGTTCTTCTATTTTATTGCAAAAAGAATCTGAGAGCTGCTAGGCAAGAAGAAGAAGAAAAAGAAGAGAAATCAGAAAATCTCGCAAAAGATGAGGTATTTATTATTGCAGCCTATTTTGACCGATTCCAACAATCCCCCCTGCTCGGTGGATGGAATGCCT
>Ga0247734_1002362_pt1 | contig 12501 bp, 13 predicted proteins | sample UWRJL103311B2_FD_180933 | JGI IMG/M metagenome (GOLD analysis project Ga0247734, IMG submission 180933) | Plant litter microbial communities from Arlington Agricultural Research Station in Wisconsin, United States - UWRJ-L103-311B-2 | ecosystem: Environmental > Terrestrial > Plant litter >... | reverse complement strand
GCCCCCAGTTCTCTGCTCAACAAACTCCCTAGCATCCCGCAGTTCATCTCGCCACCACCGAACCGCAGCATCACGGACCTGGTCCGCAGTCCCCTCCCCATCCGCGTTTCTTAAGCATAGCCGCCGCCCCTTCCTCACCAGCGGAAACCTGGTCCGCGGCTTCGAGCAGACGCAGCACGCGCTTATCAGCTCCCTGATAGCCGCGGGCGTATTTCTCCACTGCGGAAACTCCATGGCGTCTTCTCGGCAATGCTCAACCAGAACGCCTTTGTCGGGCGAGCCCACGCCCTCGAAGATGCCCCAGAGCACTTTGCCTAGCATGTATACCTGCGCTGCCTCTCGCTCGGCCTCGCTAAGACAAAGCCAGGAAATGCAGTAGCCGTGCTGTGGGTTGCGGTACATCTCTGTCTGCGCCGGCACGGAACGACCATTTATGGCAATTTCACGAAGCTGCTGAAAGCACTCGTGCTCGTTTTCTGCGATGCTCTCGCTGGTATCGTGAGCGAGCGAGAGGATGTATTCGAGATAGTTGATCTCGGGCGCGCTTGTAAACGTGCCCACCCCGCGGGCTTCGAAATCAATCATCACAAGCCGCTCGCCTGGGTCGGCTAGTACAATGTTGTCCAATCGCAGATCGCAGTACATGATTTCGTCCGCTCGGATATGAACCAGCGCTTCTGTGAGCTGGATGGACCACTTTATCTGATCCTGCAGTCGGAGAGAGTGGCTGGCGCGGCGGAACGACAGAACGTCCCGTAGAGTACCGGCCGAGTAATAGTCTAGGAGAAAGCCAACAACAGCAATTTTGCCGCCGAAGTTGCATCGCTTGACTATCAAGTATGATGGCTTCGAGACGATATTGGGGTGGGGCTTCATCGTAAGTAACACCTTGAGCTCGTGATAAAGGTATTTCGGAGAACTTGTGAGAGACTTCATAATGCGAGTCTGCCCAGCATGTTTTACTAGGCTAACACTATCATGAAGCTGTTTAACTAACGTAACATCCGCTAGATCGGTGTTTTCCGGCCACGAGGCTGAGGGTATATTCCACATCGCCTGAAGGGATTCAATTGACAGCAGCTGTTTCTCTAAAAAGTGAGTCTGAAGAATCTGGATTCTGACAGCCCGTATATCGGCCTCTACATTCTGGAACATAATCCGTGAGCCAAACGGAAGACTATGGTAGAACGCCTCGAAATCCGGAATCTGCCCGCTCCAATGATCCAGCACTCGCACAATATAGCGTGCGATTCCAAGCTGCGCAACCCTACCGTCTCGGGTATAGAAAGCAGAGCCAATGCCTAGATCCGATTGCAAAGCTACCAGAATCTCCTTTCTCTCCGGGATGAAAGTATCAATTCGCATTGGGATCCGGCGACGCAGGAAGGTGGGCACTGTGTAAAACTGCGTCCCATTGCCTGCCGAGCCGTCCACTCTCCATTTCGCATTCAAAGGCTCCGCCAGACTGTCGATTCGATTTTTCGGGTTCAACATAGACGTTTCCCAGGGTATGTGGTTTAGCTGTGTACGCCCAGGAGCCTTATACGGTACGTCATTTGAACTCGTTGACAGATTCCCAAATGCGGCAATTGGATAGAGAACCCCCGCAATATTCTCGGAATCCAGTTCCATTATTTAATATCCTCTTGTGGTACCTGAGGTTGTCAAGTTCGAGGCTTGTCTAGGATAGCATTTGTAAGGCTGAGGTTGGGTTACACACATGGTCTTGGCGGCATTATATGCAGCGTGTCACCACTAATCAGCGAGAATATAATCCCTCAAAGGCCGCCTATACACTACAAATTCCAAGAATATTGCTACAAGCCCATTGAGAGAGATGAAAATGTCGTCTTTTACTCAATAATTGGTCCAACTCTTTTGATACTGTTGCGGGAATCCTTGTACCAGAGCCAAAATACCTATGGTGAAAGCGCTCGGCATGTACAGTACACTAGCCTAGTGCAGAGTTGCATTGAAAATACATATGTCTCCATTCCGACTAGCTGGTTTCCTTGAACAAGCACCGTATTGATTTTGATTTAATTCTAGCACCCGGGTCTATTTCGAGCTTTAATTCAAATTAAACTCGGTACGGGTTGTCATATACATGTGAAATATGGTATCTTTTCGGGTTACAGATTGCGAAAGCTATCATAAATGAGTGGTGACGCTGAGCATTAATTCATGGTAAACATTGGATTCTTATTGATTGTGTCATTTCTTGGCAAACACTAGTTACCTCGAGAGATGAAAAAAAGACATCAAACAAGCATGCATTTGATATGAAGAAAGAAGGGTATATCATGAATTCGGATGTAACGGACGAGTGTAGTCTAACACTTGATCATTTCTGGCATCAAAGGAGAAGAAATAGTACCGAAACAAATGAGAAGGTGAAGCCAAAGATTCGATTGACCTCTTCCGACATATATAACATTATCCCCGCCCGTTGGCACGATTCATTGGACCCCAATTTTCTCTTGGGTTGAGCTGGTATCGCACCAACTTTTTGCTATCATTTTCTTTCCCTAACTTTTCATCAAAAACGATCTCAGGCTTCTTAGTCTCGTTAGACACATTCGCAGAATCGCCATCTTTCTTCACTGGCTGATCTTCAGATGAAACCTCCAACCCCATTATGTTCCAGCCTGCAGTACCTGGTTTTATGGCACCATCTTTGGCAGGTGCTTTCTGCTTTGACCATTGTCTCATCATTTCCCAGATTACATCCCATGGAGCATCTGTCTTGATAGATCCCGGCTTAGTGTGGCTTCTCGTGACTCTGTACCCTAAATGCCGCAAAGCGCCGCGGAGAGCATTCTCGTGAGGTGTGATAACATGTATCACCTTGGCGAGAACCGATGGTATGAAGAAGAAGGGGTACATATCTATCGCCGCAGGATCGTATCTTTTGGTCTTGGTTGATGCTGTTGGGGAGTTGAGATTTTCCTCTTTTGGCAGAAGTGTTTCTTCAAGGGCAAGACTGAGCATGCCTTCAATTCGTCCAGTTGTATGGTAGGTATCTTTAGAAACCGAAGGTAACCCTGCGAGGATCTTCTTGATAAATTCAGGTGAGTGTAAAGGTCCAGCATACATCGGGCCCGCCATGTGTGTCTTCATGCCACAATGGCTACATTTACTGGCTCCTGCAGGTGCCTGTTCAAAAACATGTTTCCAAAAATGCCCGGTTCCATTCTTGTTGGGCGACAGCTTATTCTTTCCAACCATCTGCGTAGTCCAGGCACCACATCCGACATCGCAATTGTAAACAACCATTGTTTTTCCAGCGAGGAATTTGACGTCAGCAGCTGATTTATGGATTCGGACAAACACTCTAGCGTAGAAGTCGATTGAAAGTGAGAGCAGGGGCTCCATAGCGAGGCCGTATCTTGCCGCAGATGTAGCGATTGCGTGAAGTATGAGTCGGAGGCCACCTTCGTGTGAATGCAAACCCTTGATTGGAATGCCTCCATAAAGCGAATATGCCTTCTCTGGATATCCATTCGACGCCCATACCCCAGCATCAGTACACGTTACACAAAGTAACCCTCCATCATCTCGAACCGCTTGTACTGCACCATCCAAGAATGGAGCAGCTGTACCATAAGGATCAAGATCAATAACATCGTACTTTTCTCCCGGGGTTGTTCTGCCTCTATCATTTATGACAGTGCCCCCTGCAATATTGTACATGTGTGTCATGGCATTCCCGGTAACCGACTTGATCTTCTCCTCTAATTTATTGTGTTTGACATTGAGATTAATCGTTTGTGTCGCAGCAGGTAAGAGATCGTTCGCAGTGACTGAAGTGGTAAATGGAATCTCGTGGACATAGCGCAGAGCGCGAAGACCAGTTGCTGAGAGAGCATCGAGGATTGTGAAGGATGGGGCCTTAGATGCGGTTTCTGGCTTTGGATCTGAGATGTCATCTGCTTGTCCTGATGCTGGTGCTGGTACAACTTCAGACTCTGGGGCCTGGGGTTTCTTGCTCAAGTCTGACTCAGATTCTTGAGTTGTAGAATTGGCATCGACTTTGACATCGCCTACTTGAATGTCCTGACTGGTGTGCGGCGGTAAGTCATTTATTGCTGGAGCAACAGAAGCTTCCCCTTCTAACTTCCCAGCTTTCCTCGACACATCTTCAATTGAGTCATCATCTACCCGCTTCCGCTTTTTCTCACGTTTCTTATTATTCTTAGCATCTTTATTCTTCTTCTCCGCCGATTTCTTCTTTTCCATAGCCTGTTCTCCATACGCTTTTATTGCCAACACGCTTAGGTCTCGATTAAATTGCTGGATTGGGTTGTAAAAGACGGATTGAGCTTGGTTATCGCCCTGCGGGGTCGTTTGAGGAGTCGCGGATGCATCTGCCGGTATGAGAATATATGCTAGTCCTTCCTTCACAGTTGTGTATTCTTTGCCCTTGTGCAGTATATGTTGCCCAGCAGCTGGCGCGACTGTAATATCTGGAAGATCCCCCATGATTGAGGATGTTGTGAATGGGCGGGAATGTGCAAGTAACAGCTGCGGGGTTGTCAATGTGACATGCCTTCGCAATATCAAACAGGTTATAGACTGGACGAATTTCATGCGCGGCAGCAGACGAAAGCGTTATGATGTTGAGTCAGTTAGAAATTGTTATTTTTTTTCTGCCACAGCCTCGTGGTCATGTGACATATCAGAGCCTTGACCGCCTCGGTAAATAAAAGGGGTGAGTAAACAAAACCCAGAGAGCAATACGTGGAACCACATTGTAGAAGATAATATGTATACTTAGGAGCGCTTACTTAAGCCTGTCAAAAAACATTTTGGCTATAGTAAAAAATTCTAGCCTAGATGAAACTTTATCGGGATTCGGGAGCGGTCTCTTTCTTGAAGGGCAGTTCATCTTTTCGCTCCAGGAAACTGTCAACTTGTGTATGACATGTTTCATAAGTAAAATATGCTCACCTATGCAATAGCTTGCAAAAAGGATGGTGTGGAGAGAAGTCAGAATACTGCCCGATGCTCACGGTAACTCAGTTGAGTTTATTTCTGAAGCGTTTTCAGAACAGCAGTCCACCCAGTGCTCAAATAAGGAGTCAGGTTACATGAAGCAATGGAACTATACACGGTTAGACAATCTATAGTATCTAGCAAAATTGGACCTTAGCAAAAATCTGGAATATATACTAAACCACCTGAATTTCCGCATATTTCCATTAAAAGTGGATTGATTTTAGTTGACTTATGGTTACCCCTAAATTCACAGACATTTTATAATAGATAAAAAAGTTCAAGTTCTGTTATGATAGTTCACATTTCGTCATTTATCTTACCTAACACAATAAAAACTTCTGGATGAGGAACAGCATATGTGGTTTGCTCGCCTATCAAGATTTTGTGCATTCACTGCAGTGTGTAGTGAATGGTTCATTATAGTTATTAATGAGTCAAATACAAGTTGTATGTGATTATTTACAACTACTAAAAGCCATAACGTTTGCTATTTACTCGCACACTGAGAGTAGCACTGTCACAAGTTTCCAGCTGTTGCCACGAAGGACTCCGAATATACCCAAATTTTCCCAATCCGTATCCAAAATTGCACCTAAAACATTTCCAAAATACAATCCCCCCTAATCCCTCATTATGCATTTCATCATCCGATTTACTCTCATGTTTACCTCAACCTCGGATCAATACACTCCTCCTCTACAACTCCCAACCCACCAACCTGAGTTTCTTGGACATTACCCCCCAATATCCCCCCCATTCCTCCAAACCCCTTGCCCGGCCCGGGCCACGGTCTTTGCTAAAACTGAAAGAAGTCCAATTCTTGTTTATCTCTCGTCCCCGTAGCTCCATCCGATGCATCCAAACTAACCAAGCCATCCGCCTCTCCGTCAAATCTGTGTGCTCCCTCTTCGAACCCTGTTCCTAGTCCCTCGCTCAACCACCCCATTCCAGGGGTGGGAACAGAAAATTGCATTGGATAATCTAGGGCATTCAGGTCGGAGTTGAGATTTGGCCAGGATCGCTCGGAACGAGGTGTTACCATTGCGTATCCATCCCTTCTCTCATCGTCTCCTTGAAATAACTGGGTTGTTGCACTACCCCCAATTGGCAGCGCAGGCACAATAGGAGTCTTAGGGAAGTCAGATGAAGGCATGGACGGACGGGTTGAAGATGCTTTTGATAGTTGTCGCTTCTTAAAGGTGCGCATATCGCTGTCATCGATATTCATAGTGTTCGAATCGCGACGGGCGGGTATGGAGATTGATTCGTTATGAAAATATCGACTTGTGAAGTCTGAGGGGGGAGTTTTATCGGATGCATTTTGCAGTTCTATCATTACGGCTTGGAGAATACTTGACATGCTTGCCGCAGGCTGGTAGGTTGAACTCATATCTTGTAGTGCTGCCGCGAGATTTTCTAGGTATTGCATATTAGATTTGCGCTCTGATGGATTTGTGAGCGATGCGAGTGCAGCGACCAGAGCTGTAGCTGCGGTGCCAGCATGTTGCATCCCGGTGCAAAAGATTCGCCGAGTATCGAAGCGCTGACGATGATGCCAGAAGATCCTAGAGACGCGGATTGCTTGTCTAGTGCAAATAGAGCGGGACATTAAACTGTGGTTGTTATCTAAATTGTTGAAGGAATCATCTTCTCCGTCATCTGAGCTTGGTGGTGTGGGTTCTTCATATCTCGCCCATGGTCGATGTAATAAGATCAGCGAACAATGGTATTGCTGGTGTAGCAAAAAGAAGGAGAATGGTGCGGTTTGAATGTTTGCTGGTTTCCAGACTAGGTTATCCGGAAGTCGTCGATACCATGTTTGCAGTTGGCGATCAAGATTCATAACATATAGATAAGCACTATTTGATTTATCTATGTCTTGATTCGACCGTTCTCCGGGAACCCTGATCTCCGTGATCTTGCCGGCGAGTTCCATCAGATCTAATAGTTCTTCGTAAATTTGTGTCTCGAGACTCTTCTGGATACCGGCTGGTTTACAGGCCGAGAGACTTGAAAATTGTTCAGAAAGACGATACATTTCTAGATCTGTGCTTTTAATTCCTGTAGGACGGCCAAGAAAAAGTGCCCAATATCTAAACTATTAATAAGAAATCCGGTATAGACTAGAAGAACTTACTTGTCATAGATCACACAGGCAAACAGTGTCATATGTCTAATCTGCACCTCCCTTTGAGGAAGTCCATCATTCTGGCAATCCAGATGTAGGCCCAGCTCAAAACACAATCTGTTCGCCATACCAGCATACATCCATCCCACGTTATCTCTCCCGACACCACACTCTAAATCACTTAATAGCAAAAATGCCTGCACGGAAGGGATCCCACCCGGTCTTTCTAGTTCGGAATCAACCATGTACTTCGCCTCTCTATGCAACGTACACTCTCGGTTCCCTAGGGTGATCATTTTCATATCATCTCTCTCCAAATCTGCACAACGATATCCCATAGCTAATATCGAAATGTGTAAGAACCCGGAGTAGTACTTGCTATTGGAATTCTGCATATCCTCTTCGAAACTCTCTTTGTGGACGATATGAAGCACGGTATTATAATGTTCCCAGAATAGGTTCATGAGGTAATCATGGGTTTCGATGGAAAGAGAGCGAATGATCCGTTCAGTCCGCCGAACTTGCTCTGGGAGTTCGCGTTGTACCATCAGGCCGTTGTTTTCGGCGTAAACGTGACAATTTGATGTTGGACCAAAGAATCGGAGACGACCGCTTAATTGATCGAAACTTAGATGGCCACGGGTGGAGAGCAGCATATGAACGAGACCTTCCTTCTTGGAAGGAGTGATTCGCGATACTGGATGGGAGAACTCTAGGAGGTTGTTGGAAATATTAGTATTGTCTTGGTAGCCATTGTCACCGTCGGTAGATCCTTCCTGCATGCTTCTCGGAGTTGAACTTTGTTGTGTAGACTGTGGAAGACTGGTCGATTGGTTTGATTCGGTGGATTGTTGAGGGGCTTCAGCTCTAGTCTTTGGTGGATAATTTGCAGGTGGTACTTCTTTTCCAGTTTCTGAAAGCATGCCTTCTAACAATGCTACTCGATCGGCTAGACAGGACATATATGCTTTTGAAATTGGTCTGACAATTAGCAAGGGTCGCTTTCATGGGTTGTTGAACTCACCTTCTTCTCTCGTCATCATTTTTAATGATACACTCTGTCTTAGATCGTTGACACTGTGTACACTCCTGTTCTCCGGGTGGCACAACACACTTCAATCGTCAGTTATCCCACTTTCAACTTTCAAATTGAGAAGATAAATACCCTGATTCTCCTATCTCGACAAGAAGCACAAGCAATACTTGCTCGGTGTCTTCCTTTCTCACCCTTCTCCTTCGCCGCCGGTTTAGTTGGAGCGGGCACATCGTTCACATCATTCAAAAACATCTCAGTACTTGTTGTCATTGTGCTCGGCATTGCGTTGTTTGTAAGATGTCCCATAGAATTATTTTCCAACCTCTTCATCGACGCCTCGTGCTCGAAAAGACTATTGATACGCATCGACATTAAAGTCTCTCACAAATTGGACCAGAATATTTTGCAACAGAGGGGAGGGAATTATGGACGGGCCCTAGAGGTAGCTTGACTTGGTACTCAGTCCTCCTGATGGAACTCTAAAAGTAGACTAGATAACGTAATTTGCCGGACAAAGAATAGAAAGAAAATATGTATGGAGTGGTTAATAGAAAGTAACGGATGTAAAGAAAAAGTCCAAAGGAATTAAACGGAGAACCGGGAGATCCTTCGAACGCCCCCTTACGCCCCCAATATTGCATAACTCCTTCCCCAGACCAAGCTTACCTTGCGCTTGCATGTTACCACTAAGCACGGCCACCTAACGACGTGATAATAGGGTTCCCCCCATACTTTCTCCCCCGAAAAACCCTAACTTACAAACTTTGGCTTGTACCATTCTGTAATCATATCCACAACTTATTCCCAACCGACCAAACAGCCCAGTATTCAGCGTCCAGACCCCTGAATCCCCACACAATCGTGAACGCCTGACGCGCTCTCATATATCTCCAGACTCCTCAACCTTCCAATCACCATCCACCATGTTGACCTGCGGACACGTCCCTCCTTCTAGTCTTTACATTAATGTTGCCCTCCGGACACTTTTGTCCCACTAGTTTATACACTAGTCTCAACTGCGGACCACCTTTAGACCCTTCCTCGACTCCATTAGCCCGGTAGCCCGCTCTTGAAAGACTTGCCACATACTCGGGCAGCCACAAGTCTGTAAATTTCAATTCACTGGTCCACTTGACTCAGTATACTGGGATGTTGCATGCGTGGTTGACTCAAGTCCAGCCTGGTAATATGCAGGTCTCGCGACCGTTTGCTTATATTTCATCGCAACCCATGTAGGGGGTCTGGGGTGTCATCGCTTACGGGGCAATTGAAAAGTATGAGATTAATTGGTTGGTAACTCTCGGGTCCTCGGTTAACCTTCTCTGGATTACCGAGATCTAGGGTATAGACAACTTTGGTCTCTGGTCAATCTGCTGAGTAGCTGTGTGTGAGTTATGAACAAGCATTCCCCATCGTGGGGTTTGCGGGGTTACCGACGTGGAGTCTGGAATTCGACGCACTGGCGATGCAACACGGACACACCACTTTTGCTTTGCTAAATGATTTAACTTCCGGGGTCTGACCCATCCCAATTTTTTGATAAAGGGAGACGTCTAAAGCCACCAAATCAATGTCCGGTCGGTCGACTCCGTGAGAGCTTGTCAAGTTCAAATCTAATAGAAGATGGAAAGATCACATTTCGCCCATCATCCGCAACTTGTGCATAAAGCATAGCTTGAATCGAAAGCTAATCATTAACGGCATCCTGCACATCTAGCATTTGGCGGATTTGCTGGGATGCCGCTATCCGGAAGGCTTTCCTAGTTGATTGTCGGCTAGATATGCGCCAATAAAGGTGGCTTTGCGAATGGGAAACAAGCGATACGGCCTTGGATGAGCTGAAACTATCAGGATCCGGGGATGCGGACTCATTAATCTAGGACAAGGCTGCGGAATCCACAGATGTCGAAAACAATCGAAACATGGTCCAAGAACGGAGAGATGTAAGGTCTTGATGTTCTGATACTTTGTAATTGTAATGAGTTTGATATATATGGAAACACTGATCATAGATCGTATTGCGTAATTGTAAATGCTGAACCCAAATGTGTGGTGGTTGATAAACAGCTAGACTCCCTTCCGTCCAGGCCCATGACCACCATGTGCAAAGTCAAATATCGAAGCTGAACCATAAAATAATGCTGAAGCACGAGCAGAAAAAAGGAAACCCCCTATTCGATCGACCACTCATGATCACTATTCCGCACATAAGGACTTAATCCCGCGTAGTCATTTGTCATATGCGCCTTCACCTCGCCGTTGCCTAGGAATGCAAATCGGTTGTTGTATTTGTAGCGGATGTTGTAGTCCTCGAGACGAGGCTCCTTGATCGTTTTGAGAAAGTGGATGGTCTGTTATAGTACACATCAGTCTTGCCGCCCACCAGTAGAATATATAGTAATACAAGTAACCCCGCAATAATTAATGCGCAATACTACGGAAGGGAAAATGAGGGGTAGCTAAAGGACGACTTACGGATCCGGGCCAGAGATAGATGCGATTCTTGACTTTGCCATCTTTGAACCAGGACCTACATTCTTCTTGCCAGACGGTAGTTTTGTGGAATTCATCGAAATGTGCGTAGATATCGTCGAGCGCTTCTTGCTTCACATCAAGGGATTTTATGGCTTGCGTTTGGATCTTGCGCATCATTTGTACAGCATATTCGACACTGGTTTCGATGGAAGGGAGGAGAGTTCCGCTGGACCAGGTTGCGCCGGGTCCCTACAGCAATCAGTCACAACACGGCTGGGGCAATGCAAGCTGATTCAGACTTACCACTATAGTGTAAAAGTTGGGGAACCGAGGAGCTGAGAGTCCCAGGTAAAGGTTTGGTCCAGTTCCCCAATCCTCGTCCAAAGTGACGCCCTCATCATTAACCACCTTGAATGCAGGCCGGAATGCGACTTGAAATCCAGTTGCGCATACCAACACATCCATTGGATGAGTCTTACCATCTTCAGTAACTATACCCTCCGCGACAATCTTCTTGATCCCGCTAAATACCGGCTTCACATTTGGTTTAACCAAAGCCTCCAAATATCCATCTCCAGGTGAGATACGCCGACACCCTGGTGACCAAGTTGGAATGATGAACTTCTTCAACTCTTCATTACCTGGTCCTATGCGTCTGTTCATTTCATTTGTGATGACCTCCCTGAAAGCATTTGACATTTCTGAGCCCTGTTGGTACATCCCAAAGAGAGAGTTGATTTCAGCTTCAATCTTCTTGCGGAATTGAAGCAAGTATTCGGGATCCTCTTTGAACTTCTTCTTATCTGCTGCCGTAAACTCATATTGTCTGTCTCCTGGGTCGTTTTCTTGTCGCAGCTCGTTGAGTGCGCCTATACTTGATCAGTTATTATCCTCGGTTAGCGAATATGGGTACTTACCACCACCGAATGGCGGACTTATCCAAGTCGAGCTTCGCATGAAACATTCTAGACTCTTCACAACCTTCTGTAGTTGCGGTACGATTTGTACTGAACTACTTCCGGTCCCAATCACTCCGCACGCCTTGTCCTTGAAGTCTACCGAGTGATCCCAGTTTGCTGAGTGCAACAGCGATCCCTTGAAATCATGTATCCCTTCAATATCAGGCCACTTCCAATTGTTGAGAATGCCGCTACCATTGACAAGGACATTACACCAATCAGTCCTCCTTTCCTTTGTGATTGGATTTTCTATTGTGATTGTCCACTTGCCCTCCTCCTCATTCCATCTCGCCTCAACAATCTTCGAGTTCAATTGCATATATTGCTCGCTCTTATGTCTCTTCGCGAAGCCTTCGAAGTACTTTTGGATTTCTGGGCCATATGCAAAGTAATGACTCCAGTCTGGGTTTGGATCCCAGGAGAAGGTGTATAGATGAGATGGGATATCACATGCTACACCAGGATAGGTGTTCTCATACCATGTTCCACCAAAGTGAGGATTCTTCTCATAGAGTGTAAGATCCCAAGTTCCTGCTTCTAGCATTCTCTCCATCTTGTAGGCGAGACATAATCCAGATGCGCCGGCCCCCACGCTGGCAACACGTAATTTGGTGGCTTTAGAGTGGTACTGGGGGAGAATTCCATAAGCTTCATTGGGATTGGATGTTTTGGATTGGACACCCATTGGAGATGGTACACCCTCCGGAAGTGTTGCTGAGGGTGCCATATTAAATAAAGGTACACGGGGTTGGATAGTGCACAGAGGGATGCTAGATGAGAGATAGGAGAGAAACTTTCAACTTTTCAAGAAGATGGATGAAATCGTATGAGATCTTAAAACATGTCAATGAAAGGTACAAGAGACAAACATCAGATGTTGACAGTTCATTAGTCGTACCAAATAG
>Ga0247734_1002361_pt1 | contig 12501 bp, 11 predicted proteins | sample UWRJL103311B2_FD_180933 | JGI IMG/M metagenome (GOLD analysis project Ga0247734, IMG submission 180933) | Plant litter microbial communities from Arlington Agricultural Research Station in Wisconsin, United States - UWRJ-L103-311B-2 | ecosystem: Environmental > Terrestrial > Plant litter >... | reverse complement strand
GCCATGGTGCACCAGCTCTCTGAAGGAGTTGGTGCATGCTAGCGCGCTGCCAGGGCTGGTCTCTAGACCTTTTCAACCACGATCTGCCCGTTCGCGCAACGGAAATCGACGCCAACTGGTCGCGACTCGATGGGATTCGTCGCGGGGGTGGTGGGTCGACCCAGAACGCCGGGACCTCAGTCCATGACGTTGTGCTCTGCCTGTCGAACACCTGTTCGACTACTGTGAGGACATGAGCCCGGACCTGACGATCGATGCGATGAGCAACGCTGCCCGCGTGCTCGGCTCGGGCGACACACGTGAAAAGCTCCACGCCCTGCAGACAGTCAGTGACGCCGTCGACGCGATGAAGGCTGCTCTGCTGGCGGAGCTGGGCTCCTCGAACGGCCACGAGGCCGACGGTGCATCGACGCTGAACCAGTGGGTGCGCAACCAGCTGCGGATGAACACCACCCAAGCATCGGTGCTGGTCCGCAACTCCCTGGCTATCCGTGACCTCGACCTCGTCGCCGAAGCAGCCCTGTCCGGGCAGATCAACGCGGCCCACGTCCAAGCGTTCGTCTACGGCATCCGACACGTCGGGCTCGACGTCGTGCGGGCGCACGAACAAGCCCTGGTCGCCGTGGCTCTGGAACGCGACCCCGGCGACCTGTTCACCGTCGTCAAGCACCTCAAGGACACACTGCACCCCGAGGACCTGGACGACAAGTGGGAAAAAGGGATGGAGAAGGAGGACCTCGCCGTCGACGCCCTCCCCGACGGCTGGCACGTCACCGGCTTCCTGAACACGCTCACCGGCGCGAAGCTGAAGCAGGTCCTGGACTCCGTCTCCGCACCACACGGCAAGGAAGACCTGAGGTCTGGTGCCGAACGACGGGTCCAAGGACTCGACGACCTGCTGTCCTCGATCCTGGCCAACGGCATGCCCGACGACAAAGGCGTCAAACCCCACATGTCGGTCTACGTCGGCGCCGACACCATCGCCGCAGCCGCCCAACGAGTCCAGGAAGAATCCGAGCACCCCCACCGCACCCCCGACCCGATGCCCAGCGACCTCGAACCCGCCACCCTGACCGGACACGGCCACATCGGCCCCCATCTGCTCATGTATCTCCTGTGCATCAGCGACGTCACCGCCTTCCTCATGAAGACCGGCGGCCAATGGCGCCAAGACCAGATCCTCAACGTCGGCCGCACCCACCGCCTTGCGACCCACAAACAACGCCAAGCCGTCCTCGCCCGCCAACGCGGCATCTGCGCAACCCCCGGCTGCCACCACACACACCTCGAGATCCACCACGTCATCTGGTACTCACGCGGCGGACGCACCGACCTCGACCTCCTCATCGGCCTCTGCACCCGCTGCCACCACCTCCTACACCGCGGCAAGCTCCACATCACCGGCAACGCCGTCACCGGATTCACCTTCACCACCACCACCGGCCAACCCCTCCGCCGCCGACGACGAACCCACTACCACCAAGCCGCCTGACCACCCCAGCAGGCGGCCCACCGGCTTGCCCCCACGCAGAAGCACCACACAGCCGGCTTGGCCGGCCAGACCGTGCTAGATGCCGCGGGATGGCAGATATATATCCGAGCCTCAGCCCGCTTGCGCCAGCCGGGGACCGCGAGCAAGAACGGAACATCCCAAGTCGCCCAGTAGGCGCATGGGAGTTCGCGGGCTTGGCAAAGGCGAGCGGGTCTGGGAATGTCGGATCTGTGCTGAGAAGCCGAAAGACTCCGAGCGTCTGGTCTCCAGATGTCGTGGATGCCATGAAGGGCAGGGATCGGTTCGCGGTGACCGCGACGCGCGAGGTTGTGGCCGGAAGCCTCTGGGATTTCGGCGAAGATGATCTTGCCGAGAGGGCGCTTCTGATGACTGATGAAGAGCTCGACGCGGTCATGCGGATCAGCGCCGTGTACGAAGATCCCGACTACCCGCTACCTGTCGCAGGTGTCCGGATCTCGCACGGACATGTCGACGCGCTGGCTACCATCGCCTACTTCGAGGGATCGCTGAGACCGCTGACACGAGTGCGTCGACGAGCGCAGAAGGACCGCCCCCAACGCTTCGATTCCTAGCCGTCGCGCATCGAAGCGCCCCTCAGGTCGGCCCGACCGAAGTCGCAGCGATCGAACCAGGCGTTGCTCGGATGCACACCCGCAAGATCCTCGCCGGAGAAGGTCTCCCGCTCAACCTTGAACAATGGGCGAAGGCCGCTCAGTCGCCCCGGGTCAGCGCTCCTCGTCGCGGTCGCGGCGCAGCTCGTCGCGCTCGCCGCGCAGTCGCTTGACCTCGTCCTTGCGGCGCTTGAGGCGGATGCTGGCCGCGGTGATGACGACGACCAGCACCGCGCCGACGACGACGCCGATCAGCGTCGCGGCACGAAAGCCCGGGGCGTCGACGTCGAAGATGCGCTCACCGGCATGGGCAGCGTTGCTGTTGCCGGCCACGACGGACAGCGTCAACCAGTGGGGCGCCGCCAGTGCGATCGCGACGAGAGCGACGATCCCGCGCCACATCCAGCTGAAGAAGCCCCGCCGCACCTGCACCAGGATCAGCAGCGGCACCGCGGTGAACACGAAGCCGTAGAACAGTCCCCACGTGGTGCCCCGGGTGACGCTGCCGTCGACCTGGTCGGCGATCCGCTGAGCCCACCAGCGCGGGAAGAACGCGGCCGACATCAGGTAGACGATGTACGCGACACCGACGACGACGATCGCCAGCACGAGCCGCTTGACCCAGCGGTGCGGCGTCACGTCGGGCTGCTCGCGGATGCGACGCTCGATGTGGTCGTCCTCGTGCTCCGGGTTGTACGCGGCCGAGCTCTCGTCGTTCATCGGGCCATCATGGCAGCACCGGACGCCCGGCGACGATCACCGGATCGCGGCGCGGATCGCCTGCCAGTCGTCGCGTCGCACGACGCCGTCGGGGACCAGCCCGGCCTGCGCCTCGACCCGCGCGACCGCGGCCGCGGTGAGCGGACCGAAGTAGCCGTTGCGGTCGGCCAGCCGGAAGCCCAGCGCGATCTGCAGGATCGTGACGGCCTTGGCCGCACGACCCGGCGCCAGCGTGCTGCCCGAGTAGTGCGCGACGCCGTACGCCGCGGCCTTGCGCCCGGTGAATCCCGTGACGGTCCGCCGGGTGATGCTGGCTCGGTCGAGCGACGCCCAGGTCGGCTGGTCCATCGCGCCGGTCGGCGGCAGGTCGTGGGCCCGCTGGTACGCACGCACCGCGGACTGCGTGGCCAGGTCGAAGCGGTTCGTGACGGGGACGCCGAGCAGCGACTGCGCCCGGCGGACCGTCGCTCCGGTGCTGGCGTACGACCGGTTGGGACGCGACGTCCTGACCAGCGCCGTCGTGGGCGCTCCGCACGCGGCCGCGCGCGGCGCCTCCGTCATGACGGCGTACGAGCCCTTGAAGCGGACGCACGGCCCGGCGTCGGTCGTGGCGACGGCGCCGGTCCAGAACGACACGTCGCCCCGCGCCCCGTTCCAGCTGAACGAGACGTGGACGTGATCGGTGTGCGCGTAGCTCGGCCGCCAGCCCGCCGTGGTGTTGTACGCCGACCAGATCTTCTGGTTGTAGATGACGTACATGATGCCGAGGCGCCGGGCGTTGCGGCCGTCGTCGCGGGTGACCCAGGCGATGAAGTCAGCGGCGGCGGCCCGTTCGGCCGGCTTGTCGACGTTGACGATCCAGTCCCAGGCGCGGCCCTCGCTGTGCTCGGAGAGACCGTCGGTGCAGCCGCGCGAGATGTTGCCGCGCCCGCCGATGCCGTAGGTCGCGATCACGAGGTCGCGCAGCTTCATCGGGCCGATCATGTCGACGGGGCTGCACGCGACCTGCGGCTGGTACGGCGGCACGGGGTCGAGCTGTGCGGGCGCGGGGACGGGCGACGTCAGCCCCGTCGGGTCGGCCGGCAGCGCGATCGGCGGGGCGCCAGGACCGGCGGTCGCCGGCGACGTCCCCGCGCCCAGCACGATCACGAGCACGACGACGATCCAGGTACGACGCATGGACGGGTCTCCCTCCCGAAGCTGCGGCCTTCTCCCGAGGCCCCGTCCATGGTGCGCCCCACCCGCCTCATCTGTCCCAGCATCGGGGGAACTGACGGCGCGTCATCTCCCTCCGGTAGAATCGGCCGCACGCCATGATCCCCCTCTTGACGCTCCACTTCCTTGCAGGAGCGGGGGCGCCTGTCCTCGTCAGGGCGATCGGCCGCCGAGCGTTCCTCGTGCTGGCCCTCGTGCCGGCCCTCTCGTTCGCATGGCTCGTGCCGCACGTCCTGCGGATCACCGACGGTGGCGCGCCGCTCGAGCAGCACGTGTCGTGGATCCCGACGATCGGGCTCGACCTCGACCTCGTCGTGACCCCTCTCAGCGGTGTGCTGGCGCTGGTCGTCACCGGCGTCGGCGCGCTCGTGCTGGTGTACTGCACCTGGTACTTCCGACCGTCCGATCCGGAGATCTGGCGGTTCTCGGGCGTCCTGACCGCCTTCGCCGGCGCGATGCTCGGCCTCGTGCTGTCCGACAACGTCTTCGTGCTGTACATCTTCTGGGAGCTCACGACGGTCCTGTCGTTCCTGCTCATCGGGCACAACCCGGAGCGTCGCGCCAACCGCCGCGCCGCCATGAACGCCCTGCTCGTGACGACGTTCGGCGGCCTGGCGATGCTCGTCGGGCTCGTGGTGCTCGCCGACGAGGCCGGCTCCTCGCGACTGCAGGACATCATCGCCGCCGAGCCGTCGGGCACCGCCGTGACGATCGCGGTGCTGCTGGTCCTGGTCGGCGCGATCTCCAAGTCCGCCCTCGTGCCGTTCCACTTCTGGCTGCCGGGTGCCATGGCCGCCCCCACGCCGGTCAGCGCCTACCTGCACGCCGCCGCGATGGTCAAGGCCGGCGTCTTCCTGGTCGCCCTGCTGGCCCCCACGTTCGCCGACGTGCCCGGCTGGCGACCGACGCTGATCGTCCTCGGCATCACCACGATGATCCTGGGCGGCCTGCGGGCGCTGCGCCAGTACGACGTCAAGCTGCTGCTGGCGTACGGCACCGTCAGCCAGCTCGGCTTCCTCGTCGCGATGGTCGGCGCCGGCACCCGGTCGGCTGCCTTCGCCGGACTCGCGCTCGTGTGCGCGCACGGCCTGTTCAAGTCCACGCTGTTCCTGGTCGTCGGCATCGTGGACCGCTCGGTCGGCACCCGCGACCTGCGCGAGCTGTCCGGCATGCGCCAGGCCCGCCCGGTGCTGTTCGTCGTGACGCTCGTCGCGGCCGGCTCGATGGCCGGCCTCCCCCCGTTCTTCGGCTTCGCGGCCAAGGAGAGCGGGCTGGCGGCGTTCGCCGACCTCGGACACGACCTGGGGTGGAGCGGCTGGTCGGTGCTGGCGCTGGTGGGCATCGTGGTGGGCAGCATCCTGACCGTCGCCTACTCGGCCCGGTTCGTGTGGGGCATCTTCGCGATCAAGCCGGGCATGGCCATCTGCATGCCCAAGGACTTCTCCCCCGGCTTCCAGGTCGCACCGGTCGTCCTGGCCGCCGCCACCCTGGTCGCCGGCTTCTCCGGTCCCTGGCTGACACCGCGGCTCCGGTCGTACGCCGAGGAGTTCGGTCCCGGCTCGCACGAGCCCGTGCTGACGCTGTGGCACGGGTTCACCCTGGCGCTGGGCCTCTCGGCGATCTGCATCGTGGCCGGGCTCGCCCTGTTCTGGTGGCGCCGACCCGTCGCGGCGGCGCAGCACGCGATCGTCGACCGCATCCGCATGCCCGACGCCGAGCGCGCCTACTACGGCATCCTGCGCGGCATCGACCGGCTGTCGGTCGAGGTCACCGGACTGACGCAACGAGGATCCCTGCCGATCTACCTCGGCGTGATCCTCGTGGTGCTGATCGTCGTGCCCGGCACGGCCCTCGTCCGGGCCTGGGACGACGTCTCGGTGCGAGGAGCCGACAGCCGCATCCAGCTCGCGGCGGCGGCCCTGATGGCGATCGCCGCGGTGCTCACGGTCCGGTCGCGCCGACGTCTGCGCGCCGTGCTGCTCGTCGGGGTCACGGGCTACGGCACGGCCCTGCTGTTCGTGGCCCACGGGGCGCCCGACCTGGCGCTGACGCAGATCCTCGTCGAGACCTTCCTGCTCGTGACGTTCGTGCTGGTCCTGCGCCGGCTGCCGCCGTTCTTCTCCGACCGGCCGTTCAACGTCGGACGCTGGGTACGCGTCGGCATCGGTGTGGCCACCGGCACCGTCGTCGCCGGATTCGCCCTGGTGGCGGCCAACGCCCGCACGGTCCGGCCCGTCTCCGACGGCTTCGCCGAGCCGGCCGTCGAGTACGGCGGCGGCGACAACATCGTCAACGTCACGCTGGTCGACATCCGTGCCTGGGACACGCTCGGCGAGCTGTCGGTGCTGGTCGTGGCCGCCACGGGCGTCGCGAGCCTGATCTTCCTCATCACCGACCGGTCGGCCCGGCCGCGTCGGGCGCAGCTGCCGACGGGCGCCGCCGCGGTCGAGGCCGGTGGACGCTGGCTGCGCTCCGGCCAGGTCATCGCCGACGCGCGCCGCTCGGTCGTGTTCGAGATCGTCACCCGCCTGATCTTCCACACCGTCATCGTGTTCTCGATCTACCTGATGCTGGTCGGTCACAACGCCCCCGGCGGCGGCTTCGCCGGAGGCCTCGTCGCCGGCCTCGCGCTGATGATCCGCTACCTCGCCGGCGGCCGGGCGGAGCTCGACGAGGCCGCCCCGATCGACGCCGGCGTGGTGCTGGGCATCGGGCTGGCCACCGCAGCGCTCTCCGGGCTGCTCCCGACGCTGCTGGGCGGCGGGGTGCTGCAGAGCGCGATCGTCGACCTGCACGTCCCCGTCCTCGGCACCCTGCACCTCGTGACCTCGGTCTTCTTCGACATCGGGGTCTACCTCGTCGTGATCGGACTGTCCCTCGACGTCCTGCGCAGCCTCGGCGGCGGCATCGACAGCCAGGTCGAGGCCGACGAGACGTCAGCGGACGGAGCGCGCGCATGACGCCCAACCTGCCCCTCGTGATCCTCGTCGGGATCATGGTCGCCGCCGGCGTGACGCTCGTGCTCGAGCGCAGCCTGACGCGCATCCTGATCGGCTTCGTGCTGATCGGCAACGGCGTCAGCGTGCTGTACCTGGTCATCTCCGGACCCGCCGGCACCGCTCCGATCGTGGGGCTGTCCGACGACCCCATGAGCGACCCGCTGCCCCAGGCCATGGTGCTGACGGCCATCGTCATCACGCTGGGGGTCACCTCGTTCGGGCTGGCGCTCGCCTACCGCGCGTGGCAGCTCACGGGGCACGACGACGTGCAGGACGACGTCGAGGACGATGCCATCCGCCGCCGCGCCGAGAAGGACGAGACCTCCGTGACGTTCGACGAGGCCGATGCCGCGCTCCCCGACGAGGAGGGGTCCGACCGTCCCCGCCGGATCGCCCCGAGGGACGGGACACCATGAACCAGATCGTCCTGCTGCCCGTCATCCTGCCGCTGCTCGGCGCCGGGCTGTGCCTCGTCTTCGGACGGTCGGCGTTCGCGCAGCGCATCATCAGCATCGCGATCCTCGCGCTGGTCGTCACGGTCGCGGCGGTCCTGCTGGTCCGGGCCGACCGGTTCGGCCCGCAGACCGTCAACGTCGGCGGCTGGCCGGCCGACATCGGCATCAGCCTCGTCGCCGACCGGCTGTCGGCGCTGATGCTGCTGGTGTCGACCGTCGTGACGCTGTGCGTGCTGCTGTACTCGTTCGGCCAGGGCATCGTCGAGTTCGGCCGCGACGCACCGCTGTCGGTCTTCCACCCCACGTTCCTCGTGCTGAGCGCCGGCGTCTCCAACGCCTTCTTGTCCGCCGACCTGTTCAACCTGTTCGTCGGCTTCGAGATCCTGCTGGTGTCGTCCTACGTGCTCATCACGCTGGGCGGCACGGGGGCACGGGTGCGCTCGGGCACGATCTACATCGTCGTCAGCATGATCTCCTCGGTCGTGTTCCTGGTGGCCATCGCGTGCGTCTACGCGGCCACCGGAACCGTCAACCTGGCGGCGCTCGCGGGACGCATCGAGGAGCTGCCGTCGGGCGTCTCCAACCTGCTGCAGCTGCTGCTGCTCACGACGTTCTGCATCAAGGCCGCGGTGTTCCCGCTGTCGGCCTGGCTGCCCGACTCGTACCCGACCGCGCCGGCGCCCGTCACGGCCGTGTTCGCCGGGCTGCTGACCAAGGTCGGCATCTACGCGATCATCCGCACCCAGACGCTGCTGTTCCCCGACAACGACCTGCGGACGCTGCTGCTGTGGGCCGCGGTCCTGACGATGGTCGTCGGGATCCTCGGCGCCGTCGCGCAGTCCGACATCAAGCGCATCCTCTCGTTCACGCTCGTGAGCCACATCGGCTACATGCTGTTCGGCGTCGCGATCGGCAGCACCATGGGGCTGTCCGGCGCGATCTTCTACATCGCGCACCACATCACGGTGCAGACCACGCTGTTCCTCGTCGCCGGTCTGGTCGAGTACCGCAGCAGCACCACCAACCTCGACAAGCTGGGCGGCCTGGCGCGCGCCGCCCCCGTCCTGGCGGTGATGTTCTTCGTGCCGGCGATGAACCTGGCCGGCATCCCGCCGTTCTCCGGGTTCCTGGGCAAGCTGACGCTGGTCGAGGCCGGCGTCGACGACCACCGGTGGCTCTCGTACGTCGCGGTGGCCGCCGCGATCGTGACGAGCCTGCTGACGCTGTACGCGATCGCCAAGGTCTGGAACCGCGCCTTCTGGCAGCCCGCCGAGACGGGGCACGAGGCGGGCGACGACCTGGGGCACGACTCGCACGGCGGCTCGATGCACGGTCGCTCCGGCGTCTCGACCAAGACCGAGCGCACCAGCACGTGGAAGGCCGTCGACGACGACCAGCAGCGGCTGCCCCTCGGCATGGTCGTGCCGACGCTGATGCTGGTGGCCTGCTCGGTCGCGCTGACGGTCGTCGCCGGCCCGCTGCTGGCCTTCACGACGCGCGCCGCCGAGGAGCTCCAGGGCCGCAGCGCCTACGTCACCGCGGTCCTCGGAGGTGGCGGATGATCGCCGCGACCGCCACCCGACTGCCCGCGATCGCCGTCCTCACCGTCGTGTGGGCGCTGCTCTGGGGTGCCGTCACGCCGCTGATCGTCGTCGGCGGCGTGCTCGTGGGCCTGCTCGTCACGACGGTGTTCCCGTTCCCGCAGGTCGAGTGGACCGGGCGGCTGCGGCCGTGGCCCGCGCTGGTCCTGGTGGCCACGTTCCTGGTGGAGCTGCTGGTCGCCAGCGTGCAGGTCGCCTGGATCGCGGTCCGCCCGGCCGGGCCGCCGCGCAGCGCGGTCGTCCGCGTCGATCTCGCCACCCGGTCGGAGCTGCTGCTGACCATCACCGCCGAGCTCATCTCGCTGGTGCCCGGCTCGTTGCTGATCGAGCTCGACACCGACGGTGGACGCATCTGGCTGCACCTGCTCGACGGCAGCACGCCCGAGAAGATCGAACGGGCCCGTGCCAAGGCCCTGGCCCAGGAGCGACGGGTCATCGCCGCCCTCGGGTCCCCCGCCGAGCTGGTCGCCTGCCACGTGGGAGAGCCCTCATGATCGTCGTCGGCACCATCTGCGCCGTGCTGCTCTCCATCACCGGGGTGCTGTGCATCGTCCGCATCGTCCGCGGGCCCACGATGCTCGACCGCACCGTGGCGGCCGACGTCTTCGTCGCCGCCGCAGCGGGGGCGATCGGCGTCGAGGCCGCGATCGGCCGGCACGACACGACGCTGTCGATCCTGGTGGTCCTCGCGCTCGTGGGCTTCCTGGGGTCGGTCAGCATCGCCCGGTTCGCGGCTCCCGACACCGATCGCCCGCCGGTCGACGACGACCGGGCACGCCCCGCCGAGTGGACCGGCCGCGACGACGAGGAGGACGGGTCGTGATCGACGTCATCGCCGGCATCCTGCTGGTCTCCGGGGCGCTCATGGCCACGACCGCCGCGATCGGCATCGTCCGGTTCCCCGACGTGCTGAGCCGCATGCACGCCGCCACCAAGCCGCAGACCGTCGGCCTCCTGCTGATCCTGGCCGGCCTCGGGCTGCGGCTGCAGGACCTGTCCGACATCACGGTGCTGGTGCTGATCGCGCTGTTCCAGCTGCTGACCGCGCCCGTCTCGGCGCACATGGTCGGCCGGGCGGCGTTCCGCACGGGCTTCGCCCGGCCCGACCTGCTCACGGTGTGCGAGTTCGACACCGCCGACACCCCCACCGCCGCCGGCCCGGACGACACCGTCGCCCAGGACGACGATGATCCGGCGGGCCCGACGCGATAGGTTCGTGTCGTGCGTATCGCGACCTGGAACGTCAACTCCATCCGCAGCCGCATCGACCGCGTGACCGCGTTCCTCGAGCGCCACGACATCGATGTCCTCGCGATCCAGGAGACCAAGTGCCGCGAGGACCAGTTCCCCGGCCTCGAGCTCTCCGCGATGGGCTACGAGTTCGTGCACCGCGGGCTGAGCCAGTGGAACGGTGTCGCCCTGATCTCGCGCGTCGGCCTGGAGGACGTCGCGACGCAGTTCGCCGACGACCAGCCGATGTTCGGTGACCCCGAGATCGTCGAGGCCCGCTCGATCGGCGCGACGTGCGGGGGCGTCCGCGTGTGGAGCTTCTACGTCCCCAACGGCCGCGAGCTCGGCCACCCCCACTACGCCTACAAGCTGGCCTGGCTCGAGCGGCTGCGCCAGGCGTCGGCCGACTGGCTCGCCGACGACCCCGCGGCCCAGATCGCGCTGACCGGCGACTGGAACGTGGCACCGCAGGACGACGACGTCTGGGACATGGCCGTCTTCGAGGGCCACACCCACGTCTCGCAGCCCGAGCGCGACGCCTTCCAGGCGATCGTCGGCGAGGGCTTCGCCGACGTCGTCCGGCCGCACACCCCCGGCCCCGGCGTCTACACGTACTGGGACTACCAGCAGCTGGCGTTCCCCAAGAAGCGCGGCCTGCGCATCGACTTCATCCTGGCCTCCCCCGGCCTCGCGGCCCGCGTCGACACCGCGTGGATCGACCGCGAGGAGCGCAAGGGCAAGGGCGCGAGCGACCATGCGCCCGTCGTCATCGAGATCGCCTGATCCCATGACCGACCAGCATCCCGGCGTCCCCCAGCACCTCGCCGACCTCGCCGGCTCCGGTGTCGTCTCGGCGGCACGGCTCGCCGCGACGCTGCTGCGCTACGAGTACACCGGCGCCGAGGAGACGCTGGCGCGCATGGCGTCCCGCGGCCGCTACGGCGTCGACGAGCTCGCCGGCATGGCCGCCGAGGCGACCGCGGGCCGCGCTCCCGACGCCGAGACGCTCGCTCCGCTGCACGGGCCGTCGCTGTACGGCTTCGCCTACCTGATGCTGGGACGCGCGTTCGGCACCGACGGCAACTTCCGCACCGCCGCCGACCTGTTCGCCCTGGCCCGCACCGTCGCCGACCGCGACGGCACCCCGTACGAGTACGACCGCCAGGACGTCCAGTCGCACCTGGCGGTGGGCCGCGTCGACTACGTGCGCCGCCACACGTCGCACGCCGGCCCCGACGTCGTCACCAACAGCGCCGAGTCCTGGTACCACTGGGCCGTCAACACCGACATCATCAGCCCGTTCCGCGGTGCCGAGCCGGCCTCGCTCGAGACGTGGCAGGAGGCGTTCAACGCGCCCTTCGTCGACCGCGGCCTGGAGCCGATGACGTTCGAGGCGACCGACGCGCCGTTCGACACCGTCCGCACCGACGCACCGGCCGGATCCGTCGACGGCCCGCTGATCAGCATCGTCATGCCGGTGTGGTCGCCCAGCGAGAGCCTGCTGACCGCGACCCGGTCGATCCTCGAGCAGACCTGGGCCAACCTCGAGGTCATCCTGGTCGACGACCACAGCCCCGCCGGCTTCGAGGACGTCTTCGCCCGGGCCACCGCGCTGGACGACCGGGTCAGCTACCACCGGATGCCCGTCAACGGCGGTGCCTACCGGGCCCGCAACCACGGCCTGTCGCTGGCCGCGGGCGAGTACCTCGGCATCCAGGACGGCGACGACTGGTCGCACCCGCGCCGGCTCGAGCGTCAGATGGCGGAGCTCGCCGACCCGAAGGTCGTCGCGACGCTGTCGAAGGCCATCCGGCTGCACACCGATCTGCACATCACGCGGGTCGGCTCGCTGGCCTTCGCGCACAGCGCACCGTCGTTGCTCATGAGGCGCGAGGTCTACGAGAGGCTCGGGCCCTTCGACCTGATGCGCAAGGGCGCCGACACCGAGTACATCGAGCGCATCGCGACGGTCTACGGCCTGAAGAGCATCGTCAACCTCAAGCTGCCGCTGTCGCTGTACCAGCTGACCGGCGGATCGCTGTCCCGCGAGGACTTCCGGCCCAGCTGGCACCGCCCGGCCCGCGCGACGTACCACTCGGCGTTCCGGCACTGGCACGCCAAGATCGCCGCCGGCGAGGCGTCGCCCCGCACGCCGGA
>Ga0247734_1002359_pt1 | contig 12504 bp, 12 predicted proteins | sample UWRJL103311B2_FD_180933 | JGI IMG/M metagenome (GOLD analysis project Ga0247734, IMG submission 180933) | Plant litter microbial communities from Arlington Agricultural Research Station in Wisconsin, United States - UWRJ-L103-311B-2 | ecosystem: Environmental > Terrestrial > Plant litter >... | reverse complement strand
ACGATAAGGGCCTTTGGGCGTAATTACTCCGGGAGCTCTTCTGTATAGTGTGTCAGCAGCAGCTATATAACCGGTGGCCTGGGCTGAGTAAGCTGTAAAAAAAGTTATAATTCCGAAAAATAGATAAATGCTGTTTTTTAGAAAACGGTTACTCATTTTATCAATCATGACCGTTGATCTTGTGGATGTAAAGTTGAAGTTATTCAAAGTTAATTAGTAAGTATGTGTTTTTAAACAATATACAGAATTTTATACACGCACCATCAACCCGGTTTCTGCCGCTCTTCTGGCAGGAATGTATGATACAGCTAAGGTGATTATAACGATAATTGCACCGGTAAAGAATATATCACCCCAAATTAATTTAACGGGATAAGCATCAACCAATGATGTTGTCATTCCCATTGAAATAAATCCATATTGCATTTGCATCCAGCAAAGTCCTATTCCCATAATAAGTCCGACTGTTGCCCCGCTGAATGCTACAATGGCACCTTCCGCAAGAAATATTTTCCTGATCAGTGCAGGTGTTGCACCTAATGCATATAACATAGTTACATCTTTTTTCTTTTCAATGGCAAGCATGCTTAACGAAAAGAAAATATTGATAGCAGCTACTAAAATGATCAGGGATAATGTAACAGCTACGAAAAGTTTTTCAACCCGTATGGCGCGCAGTAGGTCAGCATTAAGTGAATCCCGGTCTTTTACAACATAGTTTTTTCCCAGCTTTTCGGCCAATACTTCACTAACGTCTTTTTCTGAACATCCGGGAATCGTTTGTATTTCCAAAGCAGACCGCTGCCCCTGATATTGCATCAGTGATTCTACAATGGCAAGTGGTGCAATAATGTAATCATCGTAACGGCTTTCAATAAAAAAAATCCCGCCAGGCCGGATTGGTATTTGGTTAAAAGCTTCTGAGGAAGTCAGGTTTAGCGTTTTTGTGCCTGATTTAGGATACAGCAATTCCACTGGCGTAAGAATTTCAGCTAGTGAAATAGACAAAGCATTTCGCACTCCTTCGGCTATAATGGCATACGGAGTTCCGTTGTTGCCATATAATCTCAGCGATCCTTCAATTAGTGCTGTATCAAGTTGTCTTCTTGACATAAAACTACTGTCAACTCCTTTCAGGCGGATAATAGTTTGCTGATTACCATAACGGGCTAATGCGTTATCTTCAATAACCTGAGTTACAATTCTAACGCCTTCCACCGTTTTTATGGCTTTTATCAGCGAATCGGATACGGCAAACCGCTTTCCTTCCAAAGGTGTTATTTTGATGTCAGAATCGAAAGTTTTAAATATTTTCCTGTTCAAATCTTCCATCCCGTTAAATACTGAAAGTACCACCACCATGGCCATTGTACCAACAGCCACACCAGTCATAGCAATGCGTGCTATCAAACTGATGAAACTTCTTTTATAACGGGAAAAAAAATATCTTTTTGCTATTCGGTACGGAAGATCCATTATCAGGAAAACATGAACTCAGTTTGACTCTTCTCTTTCTTCTTCTTCCGGTTCTTCCGGAGGAATGACCAGATCCGAAAACAGAAGCTCCATTTTTGCTGCATATTCAGCTGTGTCATCCAGATAAAACTGTAAATGCGGAACGATCCGTAACTGATGTCTTACTCTTTCAGCCAATTTCTGACGGATAAATTTTGTATTTTCCTGAATGGTCTCCAGGAGAAACTTTTTATTTTTATCAGGTAAAAAACTTAAATATGCCCTTGCAATTCCTAAGTCTGGCGTAACGTGGACTGACGTAATTGTAATAAATGATCCTACTGTTAAGTGCTGAGCATCTTTTTGGAAAATTTCACCCAAGTCCTTTTGAATTTGTCTCCCTACTTTTTGTTGTCTTTTTGTTTCCATTTTTATTGATGTACCAACTATATATGTTGTACTGATCTGCTACTACAAACGAGTATTCTTTAACCGCTATTCGTTATTTCTTATTTAAATAACCACAAATATCCATACTTATTTTGTTTTTGTAGAACCATGCGTTGTAATTTCGTGAAAGTTATTCTGCTGATACCTAATCAAATCATTAATTGTTAAGTTTTTTTAGAGTCAATGCACGATACCAGATGATCAGTCTGGTTGTATTTTTTCTGCTTTTAAGACTTCCGTTTTTCTTAGGCGGAACACCATTGCTTATTCCGGAACTTAGCTGGATGCTCGTAGGAGAACAAATGCACCGTGGTTTTATGCTATATCGTGATGTCTGGGACAATGTCAGTCCGTTTTCCGGCTTGGTTTATTGGTTACTGGATTCACTTTTTGGAAGGGAACAATGGATTTATCAATTGGTTGCGGTAGCAGTTTGCATTATTCAGATCCTTTATTTTAATTATGTTATTTATGCCCGCGAAGTTTTTCCGGAACGTACTTTTATTCCCGGAGCGCTTTATGCTTTATTTTTAAATATCTCCTTTGATCTGGGAACATTGTCACCGATGCTTATGGCAAATACTTTTTTGTTATTTGCATTTGGCTCCATTGTCAAAATTCTGGTAAGACGGGAAGTTACCAACCAGGTTTTTGAAATGGGTTTGTATATTGGTATTGCAACTTTATTTTATTTACCTGCTTCTCTTTTTATGGTATGGGCTTTTTTGGCCTTGCTTTTTTATACCGGCTCTACAATCCGCCATCATTTATTAGGGGTTTTTGGATCTGTTTTTCCTCTGCTAATGGTCGTTTTGTTTTTTTACATGAACGATGGAGTTGAGAGTCTGAACAGAAATTTGCTGACTTCCGTATTTCAGGTAAAACAATATAACCTCAACGACTTTACGTCATTGCTGGCGTCGTTATTGCTTCCTTTGGGATTTGGGGTTATGGGTTTTATGCGGATTTTTACTACGCTCCGTTTTGTGAATTATCAAACCAGGATTCAGCAGGTAATGGCTCTTTGGTTCATTATAGCGGTATTTACTATTCCCTTAATGCAATATCTGGCACCTATGCAGTTTGTGATTTTTATTCCGCCTGCGGCTTTTTTTGCAACACATTATTTCCAAAGTTTTAAAAAGAAAAACTATGCTGATGAAGTTCAGTTTATGTTAATGGGTGCAATAATTCTGTTTATTCAGTATCAGGGGCTCAGAGGTATTATACCGGGAGTTGCTATGGGAAAGCTGGAAAGTTTAAGGGTTAAATCTGCTATACTTCCTCCCGATATTCAGAAAAAACGGATTTTGGTTTTAGGGCAGCATACCGGAGAATATGTCAATAACTTTACAGCAACGCCCTATCTTAACTGGGATCTGGCCAGTTATGATTTAAAAAATCTGGATAATTTCGACAGCGTAATACATGTTTTCAATAATTTCAGAAAAGATCCTCCTGATTATGTTATTGATAAAACGAATATTATGCCGAAACTTTTAACCCGGGTTCCGGCACTTCAAAAACAATATGAGCAAAGCCCGTGGAAGGGAATTTATCAGCGTAAAATCTGAAAAAAATGACTAACAGGCAATTTTATTAACGCGTGCCTGATGCCGTCCTCCTTCAAATTCGGTGTTCAAAAATGCCTGAATACTGGCTAATGCAATTTCAAGTTCAATAAATCTTACCGGAATGCAAATAACATTCGCATCATTATGCTGACGGGCCAATGGAGCTAATGGCAAATCCCAAACTAATGCAGCCCTGATTCCCTGATGTTTATTGGCTGTAATACATACACCTTGTCCGCTGCCGCACAAAAGAACCCCTTTTTCATACTCTCCACTTTCCACTGCACTGGCAACCGGATGGGCGAAATCGGCATAATCTACCGAATCTGCACTGTATGTACCAAAATCTTTTACTTCAAAACCGTTGGTGGTAAGCCAGTTAATAACAGGTTCTTTATAAGGAAACCCGGCATGATCAGAACCAATAGCAATTTTTCTCATTACTTTTTTGTTAATTGTATCCCCTTAATACAAAATGTTAAGTGGCGTATCAAATGTTTTTTAATTAAAATACAGTGGTACAAAGTTAGTACTATCTATTCAACAACTAAATTGAGTTCAATTAAAATGAGTGAAGAAATAAAAACAAATAATTCAGAGTTAATAGACGTATCCCTGCTTAATCCTGCGGTTCCTGAAGATGAAAAAAGAATAAAAGAAGCTTTTGAGGATAGAAACTGGAGTGAAATAAAAAGTGCCGATTCCTGGGTAATTTTTAAGGTCATGGCTGAGTTCGTTGAAGGATTTGACAAGATGGCGAAAATTGGACCCTGCGTTTCATTATTTGGCTCTGCAAGGACACAAGCTGACAATCCATATTACAAAATCGCTGAGGAAATAGCAGCTAAACTGGTTCGGCACGGATATGGAGTAATTACCGGCGGCGGACCGGGAATTATGGAGGCAGGTAACAAAGGTGCGCATGAACAAGGCGGAAAGTCAGTTGGATTAAATATTAAACTGCCTTTTGAACAGCATAGTAACATTTATATTGATCCTGATAAGAATATCAATTTTGACTTTTTCTTTGTAAGGAAAGTAATGTTTGTAAAATACTCACAAGGATTTGTGGTTATGCCGGGAGGTTTTGGAACTTTGGATGAGCTTTTTGAAGCCCTGACATTGATTCAAACTAAGAAAATCGGTCGTTTCCCGATCGTTTTAGTGGGAAGTATGTATTGGTCGGGATTGCTTGACTGGATAAAAGGTACAATGCTTACGGAAGGCAATATCAATGCGGAAGATCTGAAACTGATCAGCATTGTAGATACGCCGGACGAGGCTGTTAAAGTAATCGATAATTTTTATTCCAAATATTTATTGAAACCGAATTTTTAGAAATGGCAGGAAAGGAATAATGGAAGAAGGAGGGAAAGGACGACACCGCTTATTTCTATGTGAATGAATCATTTTATCGAATACCTAAATCAGATAGTGCCATTGACGCCAGCCGTACAGGAAGCGATCAATGGCATTACTGTTTTTAAGACGATCCCTAAAAATACTTTTCTTCTTCGGAATGGGGAAGTCTGTAAAGAATTTCATTTTTTGGAAAAGGGATTAGCAAGAGTATTTTATTATAAAGATGGTAAAGAAATAACAGCCTGGTTTGCTTCTGAAAATCAAATAGCCAGTGCTATTGACAGTTTATTTACCGGGCAACCATCGATTTATAATATAGAAGTATTGGAAGATGTAAAAGTTTGGAGCTTACAATACCGCAGGTTGGAACCAGTATTTGAGAAACATCATGAAGTTGAAAGATTAGGAAGATTACTCGTAACGCAGAATTATTTGCTCTTAGATGAGCGAATGAAGCTTTTCGTTTTCTGCACTGCCGAAGAACGTTATGAACGTTTGCTCTTACAGATTCCTGATATTTTGCAAAGGGTGAAGTTAGGTCATGTTGCTTCTTATTTGGGCATTTCTCAGGAACATTTGAGTAGGATTAGAAGAAATTACAAGAAATGAAATGAAAACGCGATTTTGATAATTATCAAAAGAATTAATCTGTATTCATCCGACTTTTACAACTTGAAAAAGGATAATTACAGAAATTATGGAAAGAAAGATAATTGCCTTAGCGGCCTTCATTATAATTTTGTCAACAATAAAGAACGGTGTAGCACAGAACGTAAAAAGTTTTGAAAAGGACTTTCAAATCCTTTCCCAATCGCATTTTGACTCTTCAAAAGTTGATGGATTCATGAAAACTTACTCTACTTTGTTAACTCCTTTCAATCAGGTAACTCAGTTTGCAATGGGAATAAAGGGTGAAAAGTGGACTAAATTTCCATTAGAAGGTATTAAAAGCAAACAAATTTATTCTGGTAAAATCGATGAATTGCTTGCATCTGCTACGTCAAATAATCGTTTGCTGGCTTATTTGATGATTGCATCTTCGGGGGATACAGCAAGAAAAGAGGCATTAGGACAAAAAATGCAAACCGAGACTTCTCCAATCTGTTCATTATGGCTGGGAATGGGTTTGATGTATTTAGGCTATGATCAAACCTCGAAGCTGTTTCCATGGATGGTAAAAAATAATACGCAGGCCGGAGGATTTTTATTTCCCATGTTTACAAGCCTTCCTGCTGATTCACTTCGAAATACTGCATATCAGTTTGCTTCAGGTACCGACTGGAATGAGCGTATTTATGCCATTCAGCTGTTGATGAAAACCGGATATTCTATACAGGCAGATACAATTTTAAGAGAAGCAATAAAAAACTGGCCGGTTAATTTAAAAGGTTATGCAATAATCCCTGCACAAAATCTTCAGATTGGCAAATTGCTCCCTTTACTCCAGCCATTACTGGACAGTACGCTTACAAAAGTGGCTGTGTTAAAGGCACTGGCTGACAGTCCCACCGAAAGTGACAGATTATTTGTCGTAAAACGAATGGACAAAACTAATCCGGACCCAATTGTTTTGACCGCCCTCAAAAGTTCGAGATATCCGGAAATGATTAAACAATGGCTTTCACAGCTTCAATCAGACAAATTACCAGTTGCATATTATTTTTCAGTTTATCAGGATACGTTGTTAAAAAGCGATATAATGTTGCCTTTTGTTCAGGAAACTATAAAGAAAATAAAAAATCCTAAAATATTAAGTCAGCTTATACCTGCTTTAAATGGTAGAAATGATCAGGTTTCGCAGGATTTGCTATTAAATTTTCTTCGTGATAAAAACAGTTCAGTAAGATATTATGCAAGCGGAGCTTTGATGGGAACTTGTTCGGAAAAATTAAAATTAATCCTTAAAGAAGTTGCGGGCGATACCAATTATTGCGTATCCAATACTTTTGATTTGGCAATAGGCTGTAAAATGGATTCATTGCAAAGTGCGGCTGAATTTATTTATGCAAGTGGATTAGAGCACATGACTATTGTGAATGCTTTAAAATATCTGGCTAATTATCCTGCAAAAAGGAATTTGAAACTATTTAGAAATGTCCTTATTCAGAACGATCCTAATGATATATCATCAAAAAGACTTGCAGCCAAAGGGCTTGCTGAATTGCATGACGTAACTTCTGTGGAAACTATTATCAAAGCAAGTGAGAAGGAGAGAAAAGGCTCTGACGGGAATACAGTTTTTTATATTGAAGCATTAGCAAAACTGAAAGGTGTAAAAGCAAAGGTCTATGTTTCTACTTTTTTAAATAGTAAAGAGGAGCAAATGAGAATGTTGGCTGAAAGGTTGATTAAGAATTGGTAACGAGGATTTTAAGAAAACAATGCAACATCATATAAATGTATATTTGGATCAACGGTCATAGTAGATAGATCTTCTATTTGTGCTTAAGCCACTAAATTCCTGTCAAACAGATCTCTATGATGAAGAGGCAAACTCTGATAAGCCATCAGTTTTATATCAATAACTTTTTTGTTTGAAAATTCAAAGCAGTTCATATTAGTCTGGATTTGATATTTAGAAACGGTGGAATGTTTCAATCTCAAATCAAAAAGCCAGATAAGGCCTCAACTTCTCAATAGTTGCATCATCCAAAACCTTCACTTTTTTTAAGTCTTCCACGGAATTATATGGACCATGTTGAGTCCGGTAATTAATAATAACGGCTGCGAGCTTTTTATTGCGCAAATAAGAATGGCCGCTTAATTCTTCCATAGTTGCCGTATTCACATTGATCTTTTTAACCGGACTCATCACTTTTGCGTATTTATTCAGTTCTGACATGGCCAGCGAATCCAATCCGTATATTTCCGAAAATTGGTTTACAGAGTAAAAACCGCCAATTGCATCCCGGAATTTTAAAATCCGGAGAGAAAGCTTGGTGCCAATGCCTTTTAATTTAATCAATTGCGTTGTATCGGTAGTATTAATATCAAATGATGCAATGACTGGTTTTACATAAGCTTTTGATTCTTTGCTGTAAGCATTTGTATAGGTTTTTGGAAAAGATGCGGATGCATTTGCATAAGTCTTTTGTTGTGCTGTTGATGCAAATGTTTTTGATCCTGATTGGGGTAATTTTATGTAAGGTTCAAGATTTTTGTACAGATCAGCTGGGAAATCGTAAATGTGAAGCAGATCTTCTTTTTTACGGAATTGTCCACCTTTGCTGCGATACTTATCAATTCTTCTGGCTAAAAATGCAGGAATACCTAATTCTGTCAATTGATCTATGGTGGCCTGATTAGGATCAAAAGTGAAAAGTCGGACCGGTCTTTCAGGAGTTTTTTTGTAATCAGATTTGGGATAAAATTTTTCTCCCTTTTCCTTTTCTATCGACTTTGTTAATTCGGTAGCAATGCTGTCCAGTTTTTGAGTATTTACGGGCTCTGAGGAAATTGGAAATAGTGGAAGAATCCAGCGTCTAAAAACAAAAGGAGTCCAAATTAGAAAGAAAATTAATGCCATAAGCATTAAGGCGCCACGCGCTTCTTTTCTTGAAATACCAAAAAAGTCCTGTAATTGAGTTATAAATCGCTGGATCATATATGTCAGAAGGTTTAAAGAAGATGAACCTTTTGACGCAGAAATATTAAATTAGTTTCCAGATTTTTAAAGAAGAATTTTTAATCTTAATCAATGGATCGTATGTCCTTAGTCCTCATATCATTCAAATCACCCTCCCTTCCAACTTTTCCTCTCAATACCATTAATTTCTGACGATGCATTAAACTTATAAATTCCCTTAATGCTAAATCAATAATTTTTTTATTAGTATGAAGATTTTTATTAAGTTCTCTGATTTTATTAATTTTTTCTTCGTCAATTTCCACTTGAACTTTCATACAAAAGCTGATTAAATGTCTTGAAGTATACAAATTTTATACACATTCACATTCATTGCCATCAAATTCCCTAATTTTGCCGATTCTTGAATAAAACGTCTTATCGTTTCTATTTCCTTTGGGTAAAAATTAATTTAAATAAGTATAAAGTATAATGAGCCAGGCACCTGCGACTTCTTTACAAGACATTATCGGGCATGCAAAAGAATACGGTTTTGTATTCCCTTCTTCCGAAATATATGATGGTTTACAAGCTGTTTATGACTATGGTCAGAATGGTGTTGAATTGAAAAATAACCTGAAAGCAGCATGGTGGAAAGCCATGACGCAGCTGAATGACAATATTGTAGGTATTGACGCAGCAATATTTATGCATCCGCTTACCTGGAAAGCTTCCGGCCATATCGATGGATTTAACGATCCGATGATTGATAACAAAGAATCAAAAAAACGTTATCGCGCAGATCAACTGCTGGAAGGAAAAGCAGAACAATACGAAAAAGATGGAGAGCCTGAAAAAGCAAAAGCCTTGCTTGCAGAAATGGGCCGTTTATTGAGTGCAGAAGATTTGACGGGTGTAAGAGATCTGATTATTGCAGAAAATATAAAATGTGTAGTTTCAGGAACTACAAACTGGACAGAAGTTCGCCAGTTCAACCTGATGTTCAGTACACAGATTGGTTCGGTGGCAGAGGATTCCAGTATGATATATCTTCGTCCGGAAACAGCACAGGGTATTTTTGTAAATTTCCTGAATGTGCAGAAAAGCGGACGGATGAAAATCCCTTTTGGTATTGCTCAAATTGGTAAAGCTTTCCGTAATGAAATTGTAGCCCGTCAGTTTATATTCCGGATGAGGGAATTTGAACAAATGGAAATGCAGTTTTTTATTCGTCCCGGTACTGAAATGGCCTGGTACGAGTCCTGGAAAGCAACGCGTATGAAATTCCATCAGGCGATTGGTTTACCGGCTGATAAACTGAAATTCCACGATCACGATAAATTGGCGCATTATGCCAATGCAGCCGTAGATATTGAATACGAATTTCCTTTCGGATTCCGTGAGATGGAAGGAATTCATTCACGTACTGACTTTGATCTTCGGAATCATCAGGAATTGTCGAAGAAAAAACAACAGTATTTTGATTCGGAACTGGATGAAAACGGCAAACCTTTTGGAAATTATATTCCTTATGTTGTTGAAACTTCAGTAGGAGCGGACCGCCTTTTTCTGGCTGCTTTTTGCAATGCTTATACGGTTGAAACAGTTGGAGAAGGCGATACAGAAAAGCAAAGAACTTATCTGAAATTGCATCCGGCACTGGCACCATTTAAAGTGGCAGTTCTTCCATTAGTTAAAAAAGACGGATTAGCAGAAAAGGCACAAGCTTTGGCAAATTCTTTAAAATCGTCTTTCCGCACTGCGTATGATGATGGTGCCGCGATCGGAAAGCGTTATACCCGTCAGGATCTGATCGGAACTCCTTTCTGTATTGCAGTGGATTATCAGACAATGGAAGACGATACCGTTACAATCCGTCACCGCGATTCAATGGAGCAGGAAAGAGTGCATATCAGTGAGTTAAAAGAAAAAATTGGTTACCAGGTTTCTATGGAAAGAATTCTGGAAGCCATTTGATTAGAAGGAATAATATTCAATAAGCAATTTTCAACATTTAGATCTTAAGGATTTAGAACAGAAAAGGCCTCACACACGCGAGGGCTTTTCTGTTCTAAATTTAGTTTTTCTTAGGCAAGCTTAACATTTACTGCATTCTGACCTTTGCGTCCTTCCTGAAGATCAAAAGTGACGTCATCGTTTTCACGGACTTCGTCAACAAGGCCTGAAATATGTACGAAAAATTCTTCTCCTGTTTGCGTATCTTTAATAAACCCAAATCCTTTTGAGTCGTTGAAGAATTTTACTGTTCCCTGATTCATATTAATTATTATATTGAAATTTGGTAAAGATACGAATACGAAAATATATACACAGACTTTACTTTTAAAATGCAACTCGTTCTTATTCACATAGATTTACAATAGTATCAGGCTTTGTTTAAACATATTTTTTTCGTTTCATCCAATCTGCCTACCTTTGCGTTTTATATAGCATTTACATGACTGAACAGATTCTGATTTTAGATTTTGGCTCCCAGTATACGCAACTTATAGCGCGTCGCATTCGTGAGCTTAATGTTTATTGTGAAATACATCCTTACAATAACTTCCCCGAACTTACTCCCAATATCAAAGGTGTTATACTTTCAGGTAGCCCTTGCTCGGTTCGTGATGAAAATGCACCGACCATAGATTTTGATAAATTCAGGAAAATAGTGCCGGTTCTTGGCGTTTGCTACGGTGCCCAGCTTATGGCCAGCGAATTAGGAGGTGATGTAAAACCTTCGCAACACCGGGAATATGGCAGGGCTCATCTCAAAATTGATGATGTAGATTCCTCTTTATTGGCCGGACTGTCAACATCTTCGCAGGTTTGGATGTCTCATGGTGATACAATTGTAAGTATTCCTCAAAACTTTCATGTAATTGCGTCTACTGAATCCGTTCGCGTAGCAGCATTTAAAATTGAAGACGAACTCACCTACGGAATCCAGTTTCACCCTGAGGTAACGCATTCTGCGGAAGGTAAAAAACTGATGTATAATTTCGTAGCCAAAATTTGTGGTTGCAAGCAAGACTGGACTTCCGAATCATTTGTTGACCAGTCGGTTAGTCAGTTGAAACGTCGTTTAGGTAATGACCGTGTTGTTATGGCACTTTCAGGCGGAGTAGATTCCACTGTTGCAGCAACGCTGGTACATCAGGCAATTGGCGAAAATCTGTATTGCATTTTTGTTGATAACGGATTGCTTCGTAAAGATGAATATGAAGAAGTGCTTCATTCTTATCAGGATATGGGACTTAATATAAAGGGAGTTGATGCCAAATCACTCTTTTACAGTTCTCTGGACGGACTTTCTGATCCGGAAGAAAAAAGGAAGGCAATCGGGAAATCTTTTATAGAAGTATTTGATCAGGAAGCACATCTGATTGAAGATGTAAAATGGCTTGGTCAGGGAACAATTTATCCGGATGTTATTGAGTCTGTATCTGTTAAAGGACCATCAGCTACTATCAAATCACATCATAATGTAGGCGGATTACCTGATTTTATGAAATTGAAAGTGGTAGAACCGCTTAATACTTTGTTTAAAGATGAAGTAAGATCGGTAGGAAGAATCCTTGGTATATCTGAAAAAATATTAGGACGCCATCCATTCCCTGGACCTGGTTTGGCGATTCGTATTTTGGGAGAAATTACACCTGAAAAAGTAGCTATTTTGCAAGACGTAGATGCTATTTTTATTGGCTCTCTAAAAAAATGGAACTTATATAAAGAGGTTTGGCAGGCGGGCGTTATGCTTTTACCTGTTAAGAGTGTGGGTGTAATGGGTGATGAAAGAACTTACGAAAGTGTGGTCGCATTACGTGCAGTAACATCAGTTGACGGAATGACTGCTGACTGGGCTCATTTACCTTACGATTTTCTTGCAGAAGTATCCAACGATATTATCAATAAAGTAAAAGGTGTAAACCGGGTAGTTTATGATATTTCTTCCAAACCGCCTGCTACTATTGAGTGGGAATAAACAGTAAAGAGTTTTTAGTTAACAGTAACTGACTTCGTTCTGAATATTAGTTGTTGCAAATAAGTTGATATCAGTTAAAAAGGAAAAGCGAACATTAATGTTCGCTTTTC
>Ga0247734_1002357_pt1 | contig 12506 bp, 17 predicted proteins | sample UWRJL103311B2_FD_180933 | JGI IMG/M metagenome (GOLD analysis project Ga0247734, IMG submission 180933) | Plant litter microbial communities from Arlington Agricultural Research Station in Wisconsin, United States - UWRJ-L103-311B-2 | ecosystem: Environmental > Terrestrial > Plant litter >... | reverse complement strand
CCTAAAAGGGGTTTTGAAAATGTTATCTATCTTCTTGTTATGCTTCACTGATATTGAGCGATCCATAGTGGTTAACATTTGGTTGGAGAGCCTTCGGACGCGTTTTCAATCTGAAAAGGTCCAGTCGTGGTCGATAATCGAAGTGACCTATCCGGATTGTTTACACAAATTTGCGCTATTCGAGTCTTGTGGCTATGCAAAGGGAAACCACTAGCCTGTACCTACTATTCTACGGGAGCGCAAGCATGTGCACGAAGCCATACTGAATTCGGGGCTAAAAATGAGCGATCTATTCACACTACTACTCGTAGTCTGGCTCCCGAGTCTGGCATACATCACATTATGATTCGCCTAGACCAAGGGCAACGTTGCTCGGGGGACTACGTACATCCATCATCTTTTGATTCAATGATACCTATGCTCCGTTTCAGATGGCGAAGCGAACGAATCCGAGCCAAAGCATACCTTTGGAAATCTCGCATTCCCCTAAAAGTGTCATTAGTGCATGTTGTTAGTGGTCCAGATCTGACACAGTCATCATTATAACTTCAATCGTTTGGCTTCGCACCCAATAATCAATAGTGGCACATCCTACAAACCAAGCTAATCTGGATATCAAGTTCTGGTTGCGATTCGCGACTACTCTCGATCCTCACATGCTCTAACTATGCCAGCGATCTGAATTGGCCTGTTTTCACAAGCTACGTACCAAGCGCGCGTCGTGGTTTCATGCACATCAATTGTAACGACGGCGAGGGCATACTGTACCTGGGTACTGATACGATATAAAGGTCGCATGAAGCACCTTGGAGCCTCCTTTAACAAGTTCGTTACCCCTCACAACCATGGTGCACGTTTCCTCCACTTTCCTCGCCTCTCTGGCATTGGCTGCGACCTCTGTCAGCGCATCTTCGCTGTTCTTTCCTTTCTACGTCTACCCTAGCAAAGAGTATCTAGACGGATGCTCCAACTGGCTCTCCATGTTTTCGTCGATAACTGAGCATCCCGACTTGCACTTCCTTTTCGTCATCAATCCCAACAGCGGTCCGGGAGATGGCGCTCAACCTGATGAAAACTACCAGCAATGCATTCCCAAGCTGCTTGAGGCCGGCTCCAATGTTGAGGTACTTGCGTTTAATGAACTCTCGCTCTCTGCCAGTGCGCTCACAAACTTAATGTAGATCATCGGATACGTAAAAACAAATTATGGACAAGACCCTGCTGCAGACGTCGAAGCACAGATTGCCACATATGCAGGATGGTCAGAGTCCTACCGTCCCTCTGGAATCTTCTTCGATGAGGCTTCGAGGGAAGCCGAGTTCGTTGAGCTCTATGCTGAATATTCGCAAGTTACCAAGAACAGCCTGGGGGGCAAAGTACGTATTTCTAAGGTTTTATTGCAATCACATTGCTAATGTCCTGTTATAGGTTGTGTTCAACCCTGGAACTGTTTTAGCAGACAATGGATACTTTGACTCTGCAGACCTGATCGTGACAGCAGAATATGCATATGCCGAGTTCGAGTACGAATTGCTTTGCATGTGTCTGCATTCACATTTAACTGACATTCTTGACAGTATTTCTACCAGTATTCCATCTTCGCCTGATGCGCCAATTGAGAAGCAAGTAGTTATTTTGCATACCGGCCCTTCAACTACGGATACATCGCTGGCCCAGAATCTGAGCAACCTCGGTGTAGGCGGCATCTTCTTGACCGACTATAACATCAACGATGCGTACTCCTTCGTACCTTCGGACTTTGATGGGCTGGTAGCCGCTTTGGAGAGTGCTTAGACAAGCTGAAGAAACTGTTAGGAGGCCATTGCATTGTATTATTGAAACTACTGAACAAATTGCAATATATTTTGAATGCAACAATACGAGTTTCGATACGACTGAGCAATATTGAATATCGTGACCACGACCACTATCATGACGCTGCACAAATCGTCTAATCATCCATCATTTCAACATCCCTTGTTCCCGAACCTTGATCCAGCAATCGGGTGCGAAGTAGGCTGTCAAGTAGGTACAACTGTTAGTAATACTCTGGCTGGCAAACAGAGTGTGAGCATACCTCTCAAACAAATCCAACCCTTGGAAAACCTCTCTAGCTGTGTCTGCAGCATCTGTAAGAGGGACCCAGACGCTCAATGGACTCGTCCCACTTTCATAAGATGCTTCTTTTACATAGAGCAGGAGACCGTCAGGCTCTATGGGCGGCGGAGGCAAATCTGCAATCTCCATTTGATCCTCTGTCGAAGCTGGCGGAATAGCCTGCCGATGTGAACGAGCAGCAGGTATCACTCGATCAACCAATTCTGCTAATCTTAGATCGGTATAATGAGGGATAGGTAGGAGACGTGTTGGATGAACAGCAGTGCTGCTAGACTGAGGAAAAGGAGGGAGTTCAGCCAGACGAGTATCACGCCACCACATTCTAGAAATGATATCCATGAGTGCATTGCCAAAGGTCAGAAGATTGGTGAACGAACCGGAAACCGACTTCGCATGATGCTAGATCCCGTCCGTTCCATCGTATAACATCCAAGACATGTAGAATGCCATTCCCCAGACCTACTGTCGCCGCTTTCTTCCGTTTCTGGTTGTTCTTCGCGCCATCTTCCGCTTGATCAGACCAGTTTGAATCAAGGACACAGTCGAGTATTGTATTTGGTGGGAGACTTGATGGGAACGGAGACAATAGCTGCTTCCCCAGAAGGCGTGAGTGTATATTGATCAAGGACGAGGCAGCTGAGCAGAGCATCAGCCACCTTGCCAGTCATGAAGTACGATTTAAACGCACCAGAAACTGCCTCCCCGGCTCCTCCTAGTCCTTGATATGTTACAGCCAGACATCGTTTCCCTTTCGGAACAGGCAGAGCAATCCAACCTGTCTCGAGATCACTGGGTATACCATCCGAGCCAGATGACGAAGATGACAGCTCCAGAATTTCAGCATACATGCATTTGTCGGCATATTTGCTGTTCCCCTTCTTCTTCTTCCTCTTGCGGCTTTTAGGCTGCAAATTCGTGCGTTGAGCAACTGCTGGAGCTTCAACTACTATTGGATCATGCTGAGCCTGTGTCGAGGCGGATTGGGCTACAGAGACTGAGTCGTCTTCTTCAGAATCAGATATCTGCAAAGACGAGAAGCTGTCGAGGTTGACTCTTGAAGATGAAATCTGTGTCAATCGTCGCTAGATGCAATAGCATGATCAGTAAAAGAAATCAGGTCGTGAGTGCGGACGCGATTAACACACACGTTTCTGGTCCTCGAGAGCCTTCAAACGTCTAGCCTCTTGTGACACAAGTCTGTCGGTAATTGTGGTTGGTGGAAGCTTGTAGGTTGACTTGCGATCACCATTGTTGACATGATGCGACATGGAGGTCAAGGTCAAGTCCAAATGTGGAAGAACATTTCATTCCATTCCCATGGGGCATTGTCAAGTAAAAGACTTGGACATAATGCTTACACCGTAATTTTGGCCTACAGATTCTACTGCGCTCTAGTAAAAATTCACAAGAAACGTGTAGTGCTAGTCATACAAGTTCAGGGATCTCAGAGTCGGAGTCTGTCAGTGAATCCAGGATGATAGCCTGATCACGGTCGCTGGTTTGACCATTACAATCGCACTGAAATAACATACCGTCAGCTTGTAGTCATTGAAGGAAATATGAAAATACAGACCATTACTTCCTTGCCTTCAAATGTTTTAAAATGGATTTGCAACTCGTTCAGATCCTGAAACATTTCGATGACTTTGGCCAATCCGGCTATTTTCTTCTCTGTAATGATCTGGCATACGCAGTCTCCCCACCCCACAAGGTCAAGACGAGAATAGACTTCGACGATGATATTGAGTTTCTTTAGGTTTGTCGCTGATGTGACGAGTGCTTCCAACATCTCTGCTGTGGGTTCTTTCTCAAACCATCCTGGATTAGCGAACAGTTTGACTTGGTGTAGGAAAGGTAGCTGTTCAGGAGCATATCGCTTCAAGAACTTTGGCACCTCGTTGCCCTCCTCAAAGCCCCATTCGCCAAATGGAGAGCGCGTGAGTAGGAATCGAATTTTGGCGTTACGAGCACAAAGGTAGTGATTGTGTATCCGCAGGGGGTGCCAATTGATTGTGAGCGGGATATGTCGTGCCTCTTGGTAGATTAGCCGGCAAGTAGAGAGGAGCTGGCAATCGCTGGCTGCCGATGTTTTGCAGTCTTGAAGGAAAGTAAGCTCGTAGATGAAGTTGCGGAGCTCGGGGGCTAATTTGCAGAGGAACAAAGATGATAGCTGAGGGGCAGGTTCACCTATTGAGGTCAGCATATGGTAGTCAGGCGCAGATAGACACATCAGGGACGTCTTATATTGCCGAGTGGACACAAGCAAGACATACAGCATGAGACAGAACGCATATGACGCGCGCGAAGACATTTGAGACGTTGCAGTCCAAACAAGAAGAGCTGAGACATTGTCAAGAAATTCCAAATGCGAAGTATAATGATACAATATGATAGTGTGGGGTTCCTTTCTTGTTTAATCTGTGTCCATAGCATCCCCTGGTTGTGCATCGCCGAATTCACTGAGGCCATCATCATCGAATGCGTCTGGAGGAAGGTCGCCGAAATCTTCAAGTACAGCCAGGATTTCGGCCTCTTGAGCGTACGCTGCAAGCTCAGCTGCGTCGAGATCTTCAGGACTGAGTTCTACTGCATTGGCCTCTTCTTCTGAAAAAAGTAAGAGAAATATTCACGAGGGAATAGGGAGAATTTCACACCTTCTTGTAGCTCAGCCTCCCACTGGCCAACGTCTTCCAAGTCGGGGTCGAATGAAGAACCGACCTCTTGCTGATACGAGACACGGTATTTGTGCTTCGCATTATGATTAGCATTGAGAATAATGCGACGGAACAGCTGATGTATCCTGTGAGCAATCCCCTCCAATGTGGTGGATCAAGTGTGACACACCTCGTCTTTTAATATATCGTCATCCGTTTCCTCACAGTCATCACCCATAGCGTCGTCTTCGTTGTCGAATATATTTCCAGTACTTCCAGAGTATCGTCTCCTCTTTACTTCACTGTCCCGGGCTTCTTGACACCTCTTATCGAAGCGGAGGCGCATTATTGCTTTTCGCCCTTCATTATCTGGTGATGCAAATATGTCGGCACCCTGTTTCGAGGAAGACGCAGTTGATACACGTCGAGAATTAGACTTGTATTGCGATTTCCGACGTGCTTGGGCTGCACTAATAGGTGAAGAGCCTGGAGACAAGGGAGGAGCGAGCGGGGACGAGTTCACGGGCTTAAATGAGAGGACAGAGAAGTCTTTGCTTCTGTGACGCGTCCCAGTTGGGGTTTGTGGGATGTGAAATGTAGGACTAGAATGGCTGAACATGGCTTTTTCTGTTCGTAGTGGTGGTCGACTCATTACCGCAGACAGACGCGCCCATCATCAACAGTCATCGCGACGCGCAAACAGGGACAAATTAGATCACATGTGCCGCTCCGTTGTGACTGTGACTGTGACTTTTGTCCCTTTCCCACCAAGTTGAACGACTTGAAGGAACTGTGTTCCACCTCGCTAGGGATCCCTAATAATGGGCCTTCGTCTACTGTTATCCTGGTCGACCTAATTAGCCTGACAGCCATCTACATTTATGCAAGCTGTCTGACAATCATAGCGTCTGTTCGCTCTAGCGGCTAGCCACCAACGACCCTGCCTTTCTTTAATATTTGGCGCTCCTCACCTCGTGTTCTATGAATGTACCTACTCACTATCAACCAGAAAACTCTCAGCCACAGCTGTGCAATGTGTCATAGGGGTTTATGTCCGCCAATAATATCCGACCCCTGTCTTAAAAGTCGTCGATCCTCAACGGTCTCATCTTATCTCCGTCCTTTCCCCCATGCCTGTCTCAGCCGCGCCCCAGCCAGCGAGCCAATTTCTTTGCAAGATTGCTCCAGAGCTTCGCAACCTCATTTACGCCTATGTCTTTCTGGAAGACAGTGACTCAAAAGTCCACTACCAACTCCTATCGACTTGCAGACTCATCTTTGAAGAGGCCAGATATTTCCCTCTCGCAGTCAACTGGCACACTCTCAAAATCCACACTCACTATCGCTCTGTTGACGCCTACCAGCTCAGGTTTTTCTTCAGCAACGAGCCTTACGACGAGTGGTGGCTCGGAACAGGCCAAGTGATCCTTCAGTTCATGCAGCGCTATGACGCAAAGCAAAAACCCTTCCTGAAGCACCTTAATATTGTCGGGGAGCTGACCTGGTTCGAGAAAGAGGCGGCAGAGCAGTTGACCCCACTGAAGGAAGTAGTGAGGAACGTCAAGCGAATCAAGCTCAGTATTAGCATCTGGACTCCGTTGGATCTGAGAGGGTGCGCTTGCCAGGTTCTGGAAGACCAGAAGTTTCCAGGCCTGTCAAAGCTTCTGGGGATGTTTTCGGATGCGGAAGAGATATTGTGTGAATACGAGCTGGCAACAGGGAAGAAAGTAGAGGTACGTGAGCTACGCACATGTCCTCTTGGGATACAGCACTAAATTGCTTCTTCAGTGTACATGCCCCAGGCCTGATTATGCGCTCACTGAGAATACTCGCGAATGAGGCTACGTGACGCCCGTACTCCAAATAATTCGGCTAGCGAGATTTAGGAAGTTCAGATACAGCCATCAATGCACTGTAGTGTACAATCTACTTCTAATCCAAATACCTAATGCTACTGCTTATGCACCTTACACGATCAAACTGAGATGGTTCAAGGCGAACAGTGATAAGTGCTCGAACGGACTTCTTATCCAAGAGTAGGGACTTGGGGATGCGGTTTATTCTTGACAAGCCGCAAACGCGTACCGTTGTGAGCCAGTAATACGATTATTCCACTGTGTAGCTTTCTTAGAAACTAGCTAGGAGCAAGCTCTGAGAAGCGATCGAAAGGGTGTGCGATAGGATATGGTGGGGTCGGAAGAGAGAGAAAAACCCTTGACTCTCTGGTAATAAGACCCAGGGCGGGATGCAAAAGTATTTCAAGAGGTCCGGGTAGCTTGAATGCTAGCGCCCACCCTAAAGTGGAATCTACGCCTTGCCTCCTACATCCATCCCGTGGCTCGCTTTTGCGCTTGAGCTCTTTCTTCCACTGCGTCGTCTGTACGCTTCACGCCTTCTTACGAATATTTCAAAATGGCCACCGCTGCAGTGATCCAGAGACCACTCAGAGGCTCACGAATCTCTTCTTTCTATCCTGTCAAGAACTTGCCCCCGCTATCCTCCCTGGACAGCGCTTTTCAGCTGCAAGAATACATTTCCTTGCTCATAAGACTTGACGTTCACGATGTGGATACCATTGTTGCAGTCCCCGGACAGACGAAACACGATTCTCCCAAGGAAGAAGGAGAGGACAAAGAACGCAAGGTGGACGTTGACGAAGCGTGTTGGATTTATGAACAATTGAGGTGCGGAAGCCGCTGGCCACTACTACGTCGCGTCTTTAAATGACTGAAGTTGGATGACATTCTCAGACGGCTGGCTCAAGACCTTACCCACCCTCTCATTACCGCGTTGCAGGAGGATTGCTCACGTGCAACCTGCCCCGAGATGAAGGCGGGCGAATGGCTCTATCTCTGTGTAGCTCACGGTAATGACGGAGCAATGGAGGTATAAATACACCTTGTGAGATACATTCGAAACGGTCTGACTGAAATCGGTTTGTGTAGCAATGTTGTGCCATAGACTACATTCTGCACACGCTTGACAGCGCAACAGCACTGTTAAACTCTCCTCGAGCCTTCCCTTCCCGGTATGTCTATAAATATATCAACCTACATATGATTCTCACCCAAATCATGTTTCACAGCCTGCAAATCCCACAAACCTCTCACCGTCATTTCTCTGCTCTTGCCCGCCGGTTGGGTCGTATTTTCTCCCATGCGTACTTCCACCATCGCTCGCTTTTTGACCAGGCGGAGGCAGAGTCTTCATTATATGCCCGCTTCATCGCTCTGACATCCAGATACGAACTGGTGCCCGCAGACTTCCTCGTTATTCCGCCACGTTTGGATGAACCCCCAAGATTGATGGGTGCAGGTCTGGAGCCATATCACAACGAAGGAGAGGACTTTGAGAGTCCTGTAGAGGAAGAAGGCAATGCAGACCATTGGCCTGTGGCCCCTTCGCACAGCACCGAGAGTGGGGTCAAGAATAGCAGCCCTCCCGGACTTGGGTCAGGAGGCGAGAGCCCCAGGAAGGTTGGACGAAACAGAACAGATACCATGGTCTTCAGTGAGGCCTTCAATGCCGGCGTGCTGGAGGAATTGGCGAAAGCAAACTCAGATGAACCTGCGACGGATGCCAGGAATAAAGCGTCTGACCCACCAGCTGCTTCTGATTCTGCAGAGTTGGAACCAGAGAATCCTCCAGAGCCAGTGCCTACACCCTCAGACAACGATGTGCCTGCGGCTGCTTTGGCGGAAGAGGATATTACAACCGCCATTGAGCAGGTCGCGGCAGAAGACAAGCCCAAACCTACAGTTGTTGCTGAACCTGTTCTGCCTACACCAAATACGGAAGAGGCTTCGGACGATATCAAGCCAGAAGTAGAGGGCGTATCATCGTCTCTAGACACGAAGCCGGATGTAGAGAAACCACTAAATGCGCCTTCCAATGAATCCGACGTTTCAGAGACCAGTATGCCCCAATATTTCCTCATCTTTGCTCGTCTAACTTGATTCTTTCATCAGAGGAGGCTGAAGGGCCTGCGGAGGAGAAGGTTTCGGAGCCAACAAAGTCGGAAACTGCTGCACTGGTTGATGAAACGCCCGTCGATGAAGACACGCCACAGCAGACTACGGAACCCGACATAGAGGCATCTCCTGAGCCTCATTTGACCATCCCTGCTTCGGCTGCCGAGGCCGAAGCGCCCAAGCCAAAGCCAGAGTCTGTTGCTGAAGAAACGCCGATACCAACTGAGGACGAGGAGACTCAGAAACCGGTGGAGGCTGCAGAGGTCCAAGAGACCACCACGGTGACTGCAGACACAACAAAGACTGCTTAGAGTGTTTTATGAAGACGTGAACATGTTTGGCTAAGCGTTCTTTACAAGCGTCGTATTAATTGGGTGAGCTATTCATGCCAGCTCGCTCGCTTTCTTCAATACGGGATTCTATCAACGTTACGCACGTCAATGCACAGAACTATGGAGCGAAAGAATCACAGCAACTCACGCCGTTATCTTGCTTGATATGAACTGCAGGATTCTCTGCGTCTCCCTTACGATGTATCTGACGTAGTAAGACAATGTTCAGCGTTCACCAAGACCCAGAAATTTAGTTGCAACCATACCTCATTTCCATTCTTGCTCTTGATGGATGTATCACTGTCGTTGACTTCCACTACTGTGCCTTCGGGACGACCGCCGCCCCACTTCCAGGATACTCGGTCTCCTTCTGCTGGGCCCGAGGAATTCCCAACACTAGATTTACTTGCATTCTCGGGGGTAGAGCGTTCACTCTGTTCTTCGTAGTCTTCGTCAACGCGTTGAGCAGTGGCCGAATCGTTGTAATCTTCTTGATGGGCGCGAGTAGATGGCATGGTGGTACTGGTCTGAAATGCAACTTGGCTCAGAGTATTCGTTATAAAGGTTTCGTGGATTGACGTCAATAAATGTCTCATGCGCGATTCCGCGCCTCATCAGGATGCACTACTACATGTCTCATTAAGGCTAAGACTGTCCGTTTAACAACAGATACACCAATGGGCTTCATCGTCGGCATCAGATTCCGAAGGAGGAGGGGAAGGTCTGAACTGCGTGGGCTGTTTCTTGCCTTTCGTCTTTCTGCGCCAAATACGTCTTCGTTTAGGAGGGGCTTCTTCCAACTCCAAGCTATTCCTCCCTGTGATGTCGCTGTCGCCATCATGCCCTGGAGCCCCTAATACCGCACCGCGGTCCCTTGCCATCCCAGACTCCATCTCTCTGCGCAACTCTTCGGCTTCGAGACTGTCAGTCCTGTCCTGGGCTCGGATGACATTGAAATGATCCATGTCACTATCATGGAAAGGTGGTGCTGGAGGACCTAGAGTGGAGGTTGTTCCTGTTCTATGAGTTCGTACGCGAGTAGACGCAGTACCTCGTCTTGGAAGACCGCGTGTAGACCTCGTCCCATGTCTCTCAACCTCATCTGGGTCCAAATCTAGTTCTCGTTCCTCCATCTCAAAGTCAAACCTGGAAACGGCGCGATCCATATCAGTCAATCCCTGTGCATCTCGCGCTTCGCGCTCTCTCACACTCGTTCTGTGAGAGCTAGCGGCCTTCGATGGCTGTCTAATGCTTGTCATAGCAGTCCGGCGTGTTGATTTCCTCGTCAATCGTCTCTTAATAGTCCCAAACAAGCTCCGCTTTGGAGTCGGCGATGGCGATGGCGGGATACTTTCTGTGCGGACCGACATAGGTTGGGGTGACTGGACGATCTCGTGAAGAGTCGCTGCGCTACGCACAGTCGGGCTCCTAGCTTCTGGGTGTACGCCAACAGGAGGTGCTTCAAACCCGACAGTGTTATGTGTATGCGCCGAAATATCTGCAGGATGATGACTCGCTGTGCGAATAGAGTGCTGCGGTTCCAGCTCTCCTGCTTGGAAGTTTGGATCTTCGTAATGAGTAGGCAAGTCCGACATTCTCGACTTGACTGTCTTTGATCGAGTAAGCTTGCGGCGAATAGTGCCGAAGAAGCCAAGTTTAGGGCTCTTCGGCTTCATTGGAACTGGAGGTGGTGATTCTGGAAGAAGGGGGATGTCGTGCAAGGGAGCTTCATGCGCTGCAAGAGATCTGGAGTCCGCTGCTCTAAGATGTGGGGGCGTGGAATGTGCCTGAGCCTGCATGTGAGGAGCTCTAGTGGGAAGTGCATCTTCGTAGTCATCTTCAGGGAAAGTCTGGATACCTCCTCGACCTCCGTTAGACCCATCGCCTGGGAGTAGATTGATACGACCTTTCTTTCCCTTCACGTTCCTTGGACGTGAAATATCAACAAATGTTCCTGCAGGAGCATGAACTTCAACTGTAGTAGGTCCATATAATCTCATAGGAGGCCGTGCATCCATTTGACCCCCCTCCGCCACACCACCTGCGCGACTATCGTCTGGCGAGAAGTTTGAGTGTTCTTGACGAGGAGGTTTCGGTTTAACCAACGGAATAAAGTAGCTCCTTTGCGCTGTCTCGCCAGCTCCTACGGCAGGTTCAGTGATGCTCACTACAATCCTAGCAGGGACTGCAATCTCAAGCACGTTTGGTCCTCGTACTCGTACAGGGGACAACGTAGACAGATCATTTGACAGCTCCTGCGTAGTTCGACTGCCTCTGCCATGCTGTGCAACGCTAACAATAGGCTCTGGGCTTTCCCCTTGTGAGCCTGCTCGAACCGGGAGTAGATCGATACGACCTTTTCGACCTTTCTGGTTCACTGGACGGGAAATATCAACGTATGTATCAGCAGGTACGTGAAGGTGACCCTTTGCTTTCCCATGGACCTGTAAGGGAAGAAAGAGTGTCTTTCCTGGTACCATTCCATGACCAAATGGAGTGCGGTCTGGAGGAGAAGAGCCTCCTCCAAAGGAAGTCGGCTCAGGGAAACCACCGGCAGCGCTGCCCGATCCTCCTGGTCTTCCCGACCTCCTACGGGAGGAACGTGAAGGTGCTATATAGGTCGGTTGCTCGCCCATCTCTGCTGGATCACCAATAGAACGAGAGGCATGATGATGTGTGCCCGAGGACGCATGAGTTCTGACAGAACGTGACGCGCCTGACCGTTTCGAACGAACGGAGGCGTGGCTCGGAGCTGTGGCGGCAAACATCAATTAGTTTCGGCCCCAACCACTGTAAGCAGTCAGATGCGCACTGTGATTAGACCTTAGTGAGGAGCCTGCATGCGAGAATTCATGCAAATCATCGTCTGGTTCGTATGCTGTACCGTCAGGTCCAGGACGAGGGCTTTGTATCCTCCGAATTCGTTGTGAATCCGTCTCTCCATACCCGAGATCAGCCTGATCGTCTCGTAAAGGCGACAGAGACCTCGAGCGAGCAGACATGTCGAGAGGCAAAAGGCAAGAGGAGTGAACCTCACCCACACAACGTGGTGCAGCTATAAACTTTGAACCAACAACCAAAAGGACGTAAAGTTGTTAACTTTGATCGTTTGATTGATCCTGGATGAATGAAGTACATTGTGGGTCCCATATCATTCCTCATCACAACTTCACCAGCCGACCAGGCCGACATGCTGTTCACCGGCATGATACAATATCCAGTTCTCGTCAAACCTTAGCCTTATATGGTAGCAGGCGGCATGAATCTGCAATTAATCCGGTCTGTGGAAAGCGTAAGCAGACCTTGTGCTTATCGAGACCTGGTGCGTTGCCAGGCGGTATGAGTCTCGAACTTCTATTCATCGGAAACGCGCGGTGTCTCGCAGGTATTTTATAATGCATCTTTCCAATCAAAGATACTGCGAAAGTGGC
>Ga0247734_1002355_pt1 | contig 12513 bp, 11 predicted proteins | sample UWRJL103311B2_FD_180933 | JGI IMG/M metagenome (GOLD analysis project Ga0247734, IMG submission 180933) | Plant litter microbial communities from Arlington Agricultural Research Station in Wisconsin, United States - UWRJ-L103-311B-2 | ecosystem: Environmental > Terrestrial > Plant litter >... | reverse complement strand
CCCGTCCGGGCTGTGAGAAAGTTGATTACTGGCATGAAGTAAGTATCTCAAGTACCGATGCGATCAAGAACTTCGAGGAAAATATGACCTTGGAGTTCGGCGATGAAGCTTCCTGGACGCCCGAGTCTATATCTAAACAAAACGTCGCAGCGGCAATGTATCAGCCTGCATGTGAAATGCTCAAGCAAATGGATGGTATCGGGTTCTGGAATGACAATGGAATTGAAGAGGATAAAGCTGCACCTCCAATTGATAAGCGGCGGGAACCCGTCAAATATCAATTCTGGTAAGCAGAATCACAATTCTGCAAACCTCTACAAGTGATATGATCAGGCGTATATTTCCAAAGGTATACTGGTAGCTTTTTATCACAGTGTGATTGGAAGGAACAAAGTGCATCCTTTGGTATGTTGTGAAGGATTGCACTTACTTAGGTAGATAGCCTCAATCTACCAGCATTTCATGATAAAGAAAAGCTTCATCTTTGCGGCGTCAAACTCATACCCAATGGAAGGATTTTCTATGTGCCTTAATTATTGAATGTATTTGGTTTATAAGAAAGTGCATTGGTGTGCCCGCCTTATACTTTCTTGAACGTTTCCCCTTGGTTGGGTAAATAGAGTATTGCAGCATGAGATTCTGAGATTGATATTAAAATTTGACATTCACACCTAGAAGTGTGTTTCCGACTGAGGTCAAGAACTTTCCCAGAGAATAGTGAACGAGAGATGGGACTGGATAGTAGATAAAATACAGCATCCTATTTCTTTTCTCTGAGTTCGAGCGAAGGAGGCTAGTGATATTGTTGCTACTCTGTTTTCTCGGATGTCTTTCGAGGTGATTTTCATTTTAAATCTACTGTCCATAATTCCTGTATTGTCTGAGAAGCTGTCATTGTTGGTGACAATATTATACAGTAAGTTTGCAAATTTATAGGATTTCCTTTCTGAGCGTTGATTTAAAGTAAGATTTGGCACGCTGGTATGAGGAAACGCAGTTCTTAAAGGTTTGTCGGTATAATGGCAAGTAGTTTCTGTATCTACAAGTCTAGTGGTTTGTCTCAAATGATGAATAGCTAGTTTGTATCGAAGAGGGCATTGTATCCCTACTCGTCACAGAGATGGTGAGGTTGATGGTCGAGCAAATTGCGATTAGCTGAAGATTACTTTGCTTTGGAGTCATGACTTACTCGTGTCTAAGTGAGAAGGCCATAAAGTAAGTTTGAGAACGTAGAGCGTAGGCGCCTAGAGTTAAAGAGATAGAGGATATTATTAAGAAGGCAAGTGATCATTTCTGTAGTAACGATATAGTCAAGTTCTAAAGACCCTTGAGAAATTTCAAGCTAAAGGGAAATAGGATAGTATGGCAATAAGAGTTCTAGTGACAATGACTAGCGCGTGTGACAAACACATGAAGTGGGGGAATTCTTTTTCTGATAAGAACAAACCTATTCATGCACTTAGGAATATTTATGCCAGTTGACATACAGCGCACGCTAGACGAAAAAACCAAAAGGTAAGAGATCCAGCAGATTTCAGACTCGATAATTACAACTCAAGCATCCAAGCCAGTCGCATAATGCTACAGTGAATTCGTTATAGCAAGAGCGTTCATGACTTGAGATATATTCTACTTGACAACGAGGCAACTAACAGTTTGCCGCGGGTTCAAGATTAGAGAGTAGTGGTTCTTCATGTCACCATACGCCAGCACGTCAAGAAAATTTGCCATAGCTGGCTTATTTTTACTTTAGCACACTTTCGTATGAGCCTCAGTAGTATCCTCAGTAGTGAAGATGGTGAGTTTTGAAAAGTCTACATTTTACTTTATATATCATTAATCATTGATAAATTAGTTCGTCGTTCATCCATAATAGGTCTTGCCCACAATCTTTTGCTTTTTATTAGACTCCGACTTTGTCTTTTCAAGCACTTCTTTCATCAAGCCCTCCAACGCACTCACAGCTTCATCACTAATCTGGTAGTGCACCACCAACCGTCCACTATGCACTTTCAGTCCATTTTCTTTACCCAAAGCTACGAATTCTGGATTGCTAATTCCGGCACTCTTCAAGTCAAGCCAGACCATATTGGTCTGTGTCGGGTTGGCCAACCTCCCGCCCAGTTGTTCCCAAATAGCAGAGACCTTTCTTGCGATATCATGACTGTGTTTTAGTTTGCCATCTTTTCCATTCGGATCCTTACCGAAATTTTCATCAACTGCTACCCGAGCTGCAGATGTTAAAACTCCCATTTGGCGTAGCCCACCTCCGATAGCCTTTCGGACCCATCTCGCGCGATGGATGAATTCTTTCTTGCCAATGAGCATACTTCCAATGGGTGCACCAAGGCCTTTGGAGAAACATAACGACACGCTGTCGAATTCTTGGCAATAATCAGAGAGACTGCCTGCACCTTCCACTACGGCATTCCATAACCTCGCTCCGTCAAGATGCAGCTTTATGTCATGCTCCTTGGCAAACTTGGAAATTCTCTTCACTTCCGAAAGCGGCATGATTGTTCCTCCTAGTGTGTTCTCTAGAGATATAACCTTGGTAGGACAGCCGTGAATCTCGTCTCCTAAGACAACATTCTTCTCTATGTCTTCTAGCGTGAGATAGATCTCGTTACTTGGTATCACTCCACTGACCATAGCCTGCGATAGAGAAGCCATACCACCTGCTTCAGCTGTTAGGATATGGGCACGGTGATCGCAAAGGACCGAATGTGGGATTTGAGTTAGATGCGAGCGAATGGCGAGTTGGTTCCCCATGGTTCCGGACATGACAAAGAGCGCGTCTTCGTGATTTGTGCGCATTGCAATGTAGGATTCGAAATCTGTGGTGGTCTCATCTTCATGATATACGTCGTCCTTGAGAGTTGCATTTTGTATGGCTAGGAGCATCGGGGCATTAGGTGTTGTAATTGTATCGCCTGTTGGCTTTGTCAGCTATGCTAGTAGACTTGTAGAAGGTACCAAATACTGCGAAAGTCAAAGGCAGCTGTGCCCGGTGTAGACCATGCATTTGGAGAAGCTACTATTGAGCTCTTCTTGTCTGTAGTATCCGTAGCATCTCCTTTAGATGGGGAGACCGGGGTCAAAGGTTCAGCAGCGGCATCAGCCTGATGTTTGATATCAGTTTGAGCCTTTCTCTTTGCCATCGTTGCGGTCGAATCTGGCGGCTGGGCGGATGTCTGCTGCGAATTGCGTGCCAATGAAGCCCAATTCAAGCTCTTTGAAGTCCAAGGTGGGGTGGCTGGAACAGAGCTCAGTATACAATGCCGAATAGTTGAAACTTTGCACAATTGACTCACCTAAACGCGGGAACGATGTTGAATACGTCTTTCCCGCCCCATATGCATTCGACCGCCACCATCTTGCAAAGGTGGGGTTAATGCGCATGGCGGTGGTCGTGGACGTGGAGGAGGTGGTGGTGGTGGTGCGTAAGTGCAGCTACCTATTGTGTTGTACTGCAAAGTGGTGCTGGGTGCCTCGGAGTATCGGCTCGGCTACAGAACAAGTCGGGAATCCAGGGCTAGCCGTAATGGTGCTTAGTCGGGCGGGCTGGGCAGGCGGGCCAGGGTCGGGTGATAAGCTTGCGGCAATTCATTCGCGCTAACTGCTCGGGAAATACGGCGTGACGGAGTATTTATGGAATTACTAATTGTTAGGTACAGCGCACGACAGCTGAACCCACGTGTAGAACTCGTGTTATTTGCGTGTGAAATCGCAGAACTCGTGGCACAGAGGTGCAACAAAACATCTGAACAGGCGAATCGGAGAGGAAATCAGTCGGATGATCAGCCTACTAAATTGGCTTACCAGGTTATGTCCTTCCAACACACACGTGATTATTGCGCAAGCTCGACATTAATATTTGAAGATGTGTAAAGTGACGCCGAAAAATACTTGCAACGTTGAGAGCAGATTCGCGATGAGGCTCGCCGCTATTGTGATGTTGTGTGAACTCTATTGCCTCGCTTGATCCAGGGGGTGAAGGTCGGCTCGGTTGGGGCCTCAGAATGAAAAGACAAAAGATGCAGGGTAATGATCGTAGATGTACATAATACATAATTTTAACTGATGAATTAGAAATCATATGAGCTGCAATGCTTTTTTTATTTCATCGAGAAAGATCTGAATTCTACCAGAGTGTCGTCAATCGCAGACGATGATTGTTGTATCACTTTCACGTGATCCATCAAGGGTTTAACAATCATAGCCAAGTCAGCTCACCACAACCTCTAGGCTGCTGTAAAATCAGCCTGCGATCAAGCACAATATACTGCATCTACCCAACAACGTTATCCATTTAAGTGACACCATCATTGATATGGTCCGAAATCTACGAAAGAGAAGGTACGAACCAGCCTCGGAAGACATTAATTCGAAACAGAGAAAGTCCCAGCCGTCCTGGCAAGAAACCATTGCAAAGGCGCAATGTCATCGGGACAATAGTCTATCCAGTGCAGACCGCGATGTTCTCTCTGCAGCATTGCAAAGAATTGGGAAACACTTCAAAGGTCCCCCAAAAGGTCATCTGAACCTTCCGGGTGAAGTGCTTCAACCTAGGGATGTCAAAATCACAGAAACCTTGCCGGAAGAGTTGGTGAAGATGTTGGCTTCGAAACAGTTGACTGCTACTGAAGTTACGAGGGCATTCCTGCGTCGAGCAGTGGTTGCACAGACGGTAGTAAGTCGAATTCTCCGCTATGTGTAACGTACTATCATCGCTATACTTATGTGTTTCCATGACTACTAGACAAACTGCATCACAGAACTTCTCACAGACAGAGCGCGAGCGCGAGCAAAGGAATTGGATGACTATATCACTAAACATGGAAAACCTATTGGCCCTTTGCATGGTCTTCCCATCAGTGTAAAAGAAATGATAGGAATGAAAGATCTCGGCCTGAATGCAGGATTTGTTGCATGGTGGAATAATGTTGCCTCAGAAGATGCTCATGTTTTAAAAATACTATGGGATGCAGGTGCTGTGTTCTACGCAAGAACAACGCAGCCTCAAACTATGATGCATTTGGAAACAGATAGTAACTTATATGGCGTTACTTGTAATCCTTACAACTCTCACTTGTCATCTGGTGGAAGTTCAGGTGGCGAGGGAGCGCTAATTGGGATGAGAGGTAGCTGTTTGGGAGTTGGGAGTGATATTGGAGGTAATAAAGTCCGCTTTCCAACTCAGTTCACGAGCCTGATAAATTTAGGGAGCATCAGAAACCCTGCCGCAAACTGTGGAGTTTATGGGTTCAAGCCTACAGCATTTCGCATCCCCACAGATGGATGGTGTTCAATAGCAGCAGGTGCAGACGCTATTCCTGGTGTCATTGGACCGTTAAGTACCAGCCTTGAAGGTCTCAAATTGTTCATGAGTACTATTATTGATTCTAGACCATGGCTGTCCGAGCCTGCACTTATCCCTATGCCTTGGAACTACAACACTTGCTCATCAACTAAGCCGCTAAAAATTGGAGTGATGTGGCATGACAAAGTTGTTAGACCGCACCCTCCAATTAGTCGTGCTCTTCGGGAGGTCATAACGAGGCTTGACTCAATCCCTAATATCAAAGTTGTAAATTGGGAACCTCATCTCCACTCCGAGGCATGGGCCATTATCTCATCCCTTTACTTTACGGATGGTGGACAAGAAATCAAAGCTGTTCTTGCCGATTCAGGAGAGCCGTGGATGCCTCTAACGACATTTATTATCAAAGACAACCCATGTGTTAAGAAGCTCACCCCGAATAAAATGTACTATTGGCAAGAAGAACGAGAAGCATATAGGAAAGAATATTCCAAAATCTGGAACGACACTGCTGCCGGAACGAGAGAAGAAGACATGGTCGATGTTATCTTGTGTCCGGTTGCACCTGGAGTCGCGCCGAAACACAACAATTCCAAATATTGGAATTATACTAGTCAATGGAACTTGCTTGACTATCCGGCAGTGGTATTTCCAGTAACTAAGGTCGATAAAGAAAGGGATAAAGTCGATGGGACATTTGAAGCTATGACTGATATGGACGAAGAGAATCATAAGCTATGTATGCTCATTATTTGACAATTGATATATTGATTGACTTATTGATGTACAGATGACGTGGATGAATTTGATGGTTTGCCTATATCACTTCAGTTAGTTGGAAGAAGATTTGAAGATGAGAAAGTTCTGTCTATTTTAGAATACATTACTGAAGCTGCAGGACTCCCATTCACAGTTTTCCCGTAATAATTTAGGAATTATACAGATATTGGCTTCGTTTTATTACTCTGAGCTGAAAGGTGTAGCGGTTTGATATATTACATTGGTGTACTCATATTTGAAGTTCGGGTTCTCTTAAGAACGCATTATATATATACCTATATATATATTTCTTGAATGGCTCACGTATTCGGGATGGGCCGGCTTTCTCCCCTGAATGCTTAAGCGAAGTATGCCAAGGCCTGAAACACTGTAATGGTGGGGCATAAATCTAACGGAGTAGTGGGGTAAATCGTCATATTCACAGTTTCCTCAACCTTTTCTTCGTGTATACACATATAGTCTACAACATCATAGAGTTGCACTTGTTTGAATTTCCCTTTCGTATATACACAATCTTGTAAGCTACTGTCGCAGCTCCATCAACTTAGTAGATTTATACAGCAAGACCAGTATAGTTGTTTTGCCAAAGACTAACAGCTTGATAGATCCTCTCAACCTCCAATATTACATACTCCGTCAATTACTCCTTCACAATGGCTCCTCTAGCGGCCATGAAGTCAAATCCAAAATTCGTCTTCTTCACTGATTTCGATGGCACAATCACCACTCGCGATTCCAACGACTTCATGACCGATAACCTGGGCTACGGGAAGGTCAAGCGGGTGCAAGGCAATCAAGATGTACTACACAACAGATCATCTTTCCGAGATTCCTTTCGGGACATGATGGACTCGATTTCTCTGCCATTCGATCAATGCATAAAGACCTTGGTAGATAACATTGTGCTGGATCCATATTTTAAGGAGTTTTACGAATGGTCGCGGGCAAACAATGTGCCAATCGTGGTGTTGAGTGGTGGCATGGAGCCAGTTATCAAGGCGCTATTAGCACACCTTGTTGGAGAAGGAGCGGAACATATTCAGATTGTTAGTAATAACGTTGCGCCAAGGGAGGGAAAGCATATCAACGAGGAGGGAGGCTGGCAGATTGTCTACCATGATGAGAGGTGCGTTGTATATTCAGTGTACTGGAAAAGGTGACTAATGCTTTGCAGCCATTTTGGGCATGACAAGTCCTTAGAGATTGCACCATATCACGCTCTTCCTGACAACGAGCGACCCGTTATGTTCTATGCAGGAGATGGTGTCTCAGATCTTTCAGCGGCTAAGGAGACCGATCTCTTGTTCGCAAAAAAGGGGCATGGTAAGTCTTTTATCTACAGGCTCAAAGTTGATTATATTAATGAACACTAGATCTTGTCAATTACTGCGTGAGAGAAGATGTACCCTTCACATTATTTGAAGATTGGTCCATCATCTTATCTAAAGTCAAGGAGATTGTTGAGGGTAAGACCACTGTCCAACAGGTATCGGCTCAGGGAGTTGAGGATTTCAAAAACGGCGCAAATGCGAAAAATTAGAGTTGATAGACATAAATCATAGATAGAGCTTAGATGAATAACAATACAATATAGACCCAATGTCACCCAAGTATTGGCAAATACGGTATTCTGCAAATTGCGTCTTATTCCTTGCAGTGTCTAAGTGCCGCACAAAGAAAGTGTCGAAGTTAAAAACTGAACAATAAGTTGCAAGCGATCATTTTTATTCTTACCCCTGAATTTAGGATATTGGTTGAAAATCTGAAAACTAAAGCTCTCAATTCCGAAAAAGTGATCCTGAACACTTAATCTAGAACAGAAGAGAGGACGGTTCATAGATACTCCGTCCTTACCAGGAACAACTAATTTGATCCTTTTTGCTCTTTTTGTTGAAAGTAAATGATCGCGACCATTGGGATCCTGCAATCTCCAATATAACAACATGAACGCAAATGGGGAAAGTCAGAATCGGATTCCACTGGATGGCTATCCAGGTCTACCACCTAGTTTCGAACTTTTGAGTAGTACTTTCAGTAGATGGGACCCAAAGAGTGAGACAGTACTAATGCTGCTGAAAGAAAACAAAAATGAACGGGAAAGGCTTCGGCGAAAAATAGAAGCTGAAGAGAAGCTAGAAGCCCTGAAATTAGAACGTGCCCGAAAGGTTGAGCAGGGGATGGCTAATGCCATTTCACAGAGTTTGGTTAGTGTCACTGACCTAGAGCAGCAGCACAAGAACAATAGCCAGCAGAGAGAAAGACTCTTCAACCAGAACAGTCAAGAACGGGAACTGCTGAGAAATGGATTTGGTGTCGACGAGATCCTTGAAAGACGTGACAGGAGATTACAGGAGGAAAAGGATCACTCTCAAAAAATGCGATACTCACAACCAAGCAGTATAGGTCCTCCATCGCCACCAAACTATCTCCAGCAGCATGCTGGAACTCTGCAACTACCAAGTACCCCTGGTACCCCTGGTGCTCCTGGTACTCCTTCTATGCAACACCAAATTTTGCCGCCGACTCCTCCTCTATCTGATATCAAGCCGCAACACCGTGCTTCAAATGGAATTTCATCCGGACACTTTACTGTTACAAAGGCACCGGAATCCGGGGTATCCGAAGAGGGGTTCGGGTGTAAGAACTGCAGTGTTCTTTTCTCAACTGAAAGACAATTGGAGAAACACGTCTGCTACGGTTTGGAGGTACATGAGCCTGTATCAGAGTCTGAAAATGCGACCCAAGACCAGCGGGCTGAGTCTGTTACCACTAACCACGATATTGAACAAGGATTCGAGTCCAACATACTGAAGCCACCTTCGTCAGATGATTTTGATATAGAAGAGTTCGTCAATCAGTCCTTCAACATCTGTGAAGAGAGAGAGGCAGTTGAGATGCATCACTGCTGCGTTTGCAATAGAGGATTTGCACTAGAGGATTTTGGAGGGCTTTTTAAACATGAGTGTGAACGGACTGAGACGGCACAAGCGCCCTTTCAGATATTCGATATACCTGAACACTGGAAGTCACAAATTTCAGGTGGCTTTATTTAAGTAGAATTGATAGGGCTGTGTGTATAGTAGTGTTAGACAGACTGTATAGAATCTGTTGATGGTGAAATGAAAACATCTCGTGACCCATTAGTCAGAATGAATCTCTTTGAAAATGGTCTTGTTCTAGTGATACTTGATAAAAGACCTCTCTGCTGCAAACCCGAATCACAATTACAAGCCCACCATATGAGTGAAGCTGTGTGCGAAAATCCGATATGGGTTGAAAGCTCAAGTGCAGAACATTGCAGTTGTTGAGATCATTGTATCACTTTACATCACATTTGGTGTATCAATATGAATATTACCAAATTTTCTTTTTCTCTAATTTTGAATGCATTAGAAGGTTTCACATCTTTAGGCGACTTGCAAATCAAATTTTAGGACTTCAATACTTATCACTGTTATTATTTCTTAAGGATTAAATAACCACAGCTATACAAAACAGCTCCAACTCTAGATTTTTGCCTTTCTCCAACAGATGATATTTTGTATTATAAACTCTGAAATACAATATCATATAACGTAGGTCTCCGGATTATCTTCGCAATATTCTCTCGTGTAGCTAGCACCTGGACACTTGGCTACGGATAATGCTTAACAGTGTTAAAGTTAATTCATATTAGAGATAGTAATCCGAGTGGCCCATAAAAACTATGCCGTTGAGGAAATTAAAGAAATCGGTTGTTCAGAAGCCCATGCCATTGTACCAGATTAACATTTCTGCGCTTTGTTCCCAAACACCGCCAGCCCAACATAAAATAAAATCAATAACGTCAAAAAGATGGATTTGGGTGTATAATCCATATATTCAGATATTTAGAAAAGCGAAATGCCGGCCAAAGATCTGATTTAAAAAATACAATGATCTTGGACCTACTCCCGAAGGTCTCTTGAGTGGCTTTGGGGGAATGCAGAAAACAAATTCCAAGGTTTTTTATAAGAAGGCTAGCTTCAGTCATCAGAACACATTTCTGACGCAAATTACCACTCCACAACCAGTTCAGAGTCTCTTCCTGAAACAGCAAAAAGACTGCATAACAGTATTCAAGAAGCAGATATTGGGAATATTCCGCTCTCTGCAGTCGAAACATCGGCACTTACTGTTTTAGAAAAAGATATTGTGCAGACCATTCCTTCACCAGTCGGTATGGCCATCCCTCATAAGATTATAGAAGGAGAGGCAGTGATATCAAGTCTGGAAATGAATATTGCGGATCTTAGGCATCTTCCTTCTGAGCTTGAACCTATGAATATTCACGCAACCGAGCTTCACCGGAGCTTCTCTTCTTCCTCGTGGCGGATCATCTCCATTGATCCTGTTTCTGAAGAAAGGCGAAACATAATCGATGTAGATGAATTGAATGGTCAAGATTCTGAACGACCGTTATCACAAGAACCGCGTGAGGAGAAGGACCAGGCTTATGCTCCGTCTGTCTAAATCCTTTCATTTTCTCTGCATGGCCGATAATTTGACATAAAGTTTCAGGGTGAACTGAGTCTAATTTTGGCCTGAATCTTCTGGTGACTTAGGAATTGCTGTATTGTGACCGGAAACAAGAATAGGTAGAGGTTAAGAGACAGTTAGAGCACGCACCTTCCAGATGTTTACCACCAAACAATGAGAATTGGTACGTTAATGGAATGATAATCAAAAATAACAAAAATCGACGCATTAGTTCGTACACTAACGCAAGGGGTCTGACCTATGAGATGTTCCCATTGGAATTAACATTGCCAAATAATCTCAGCATGGGTGAGAAAAAGCCGACGACCGCGTGGAAGAATAGTTCAGTGCTAGAAGCTAAGCGGTTCATATTTATATACTTTGAGTTGTAAATTTATGATAAATCTTGTAACAAAAAACAAAGCGGCATCTGCAGGGACTACAAAATGGAAAATTATTTGGTCAAGTCATGATATATAGAAGATTAAAGTCTGAACATGTGCATCTAGTGTAAATAAAACAGGGTGGCTCTATTGACAGTTTCAAGGTTACACTGCCCCTCTTCCCCGGATTTTACATCATCTGCCAAGATCCAACCTCACCTCGTTCTCCCTAACATCCAAACCACAACCACTTGAATTGAACCGTGATGGCAACCAGGCGCCATGCTTCTAAAGAAATGCAGATTCTGCGAAAGGCGTTTTACTAAAGAAGAGCATCTGAAAAGGCATCAAAGGTCTCGTACGTTGCAAATCCAAATTGAGTTGGAATGCTTGTTCTAACTTCTTCCAGATACTGGCGAAAAGCCCTATCAATGTACCCAATGTCCAAAACGGTTCTCTAGGAGGTTAGTGCAACTCTCTTGCCCGAAACCAGATTCCAAGTATGCTAATATATTGCTAGTGATGTCCTCAGTCGCCACCAAAAAGCCCATATCCAGCCAGAAATAACTCCTGTTGGCATCCCGGATCAGGATGCTCTATACCCTACCGCGTTCAGTCCAAGGGGGGCACTAAGATGGGATGAGCAGGTACAGAACTGGGCGTTAGTAGAATCAAGAGAAGAAACAAATGCTAGTCCCAGGGACGCTCAAGCAACATATACAAACCATGAAGGAGGCCATACAGAATCTGCTGATCAAGCTCCGCATTGGGCAGCTAGAAATAGATCAGACTGTGAAAATCACATTGAAGGGACTCAGAGTTCTATTTTCCCAGAATATAGCGAGTCTCCTTGTATGCAGTCGTTGCACAACAACAATGCGTATGCTGAACATGGAGAACCGACTACAAATAGGTCAGCTATAGAGGCAAGTCGAATGTTCTTACAAGATAGACAGTGGTCACCGGGCCCACTATCTATGACTGATGAACTACATACTTGGTTTGATCAATTTGATTCTCCGCAGACCATATCAGATCACAATGTAAACAAAGCTGCGTTGTTCTCAGACTTTGGTACCCAGCTGTCACATACACAACGGACAGCACGTATGCGGACCATGTCAGGGAGTGTTGGTTCAGTAGATTCTGCGGTACCAAATGAACGATTTACTAAGGTAGAGCAATGCTGGCCCCATAAATCTGGTAGTCGCACCCGTGCTATGCATACCTTGTGGCAAGATATGTGTTTGACGCCAGAAGATGCTGAACTCGGAGAATCTGAAAATAGTGATTGTCACACAAGAGGGCGTTCCTCGGGTTGGGAATTGGATGAAGAAACTAGGACCCGACTCGAGGAAGTATTTGGCAAAGTTTACTATCCTGAACAGACCGATTCACCAGTTAGCCAGCGGGACGCTACACTAGGATCAAATAACAACCTTGGAGCGGGTGAGATCCGATTCCACAAGACCAAATTTCCTCCTGCCGAAGTTCTGGATATGAGCCTCGATATCTATTTCCGCCATTTCC
>Ga0247734_1002354_pt1 | contig 12513 bp, 6 predicted proteins | sample UWRJL103311B2_FD_180933 | JGI IMG/M metagenome (GOLD analysis project Ga0247734, IMG submission 180933) | Plant litter microbial communities from Arlington Agricultural Research Station in Wisconsin, United States - UWRJ-L103-311B-2 | ecosystem: Environmental > Terrestrial > Plant litter >... | reverse complement strand
GAAGGGGGGTAGGGGGGGGGGGGGGTGTGTGTGTATTTGTACGTGTGCCTCAAACTCAATGATGGCATTTAGGAATTCGATGGTGATGATGATGCTGCAGGAGTCTAGAACAATGTGCTTCCCCTCTCTACAGTATTTCGCGTCAAGGTTGCGTCTTCGTAGTCAACACTTTGCCAATCGACTGATCCCCCAGAATCCTGAGTGACGAACGACCAGAGGTTGATGTAATGGTTTGTCGTCAGTTATGATGCAGTTGCCTACCGAATATTTGAGTTGAAGGAAGCATTGGAGTTGTTGATGGATTGAAGGATCAACCAGAAGGAGCTGTTGGAGCTTGGGCCACACATACCACAGTACAGTATTAGATGTCTACGTCAGTAAAGTGGAGACAGTCCTTGGCATACACAGCCTTATCGTCGATAAGAAAAAGAAGAGCGGGGCGTCTTCGCAGCCTCGTGCTGGGTCAACATCCACATCCCTAAACGGCCTCGCCGGCGGACTGAGTCAACAAATTTCCAACAATGCGCATTATTGATTTAAATACAACACCGAAACACGCATCGATAATTAAGCAGCACTGAATCTATCGGACTTGAGGAAATGGAGCAAAGAAAAGAGGAGGTCACACGCCGGCCATTATACGGTGAGTGCTGCCCCGTCATTTCTGTTTAGCATATACTAACAAATGCAGTTTACAACTTACCACAGGATATACTCTCAACCCTAGCACAAAACAACCATACTGAAACTGGACTGCACCAAAATACAGTTAGTGAAGTGCCAGAAACTCAGCCAAATGCTGGCTCGGACAATACTATAGTTGGGGCGAAGGCTTGTTCTCTCTGCTCTGTGACATTTCCTACAGTAGAGGAACAACGTAGTCATATCAGATCGGATTTGCATGCCTATAACTTGAAGCAGAAGATAAGGGGCGGCAATTCTGTTTCAGAGGGAGATTTTGAGAAATTAGTTGGAGGTATGGCCCGTATACCGGAAGCTTATGAGTAGGTACTAATGTTCTCAGATCTTGATGAAAGCTTGTCAGGCTCCGACTCAGACGACTCCGAAGACGAAGAGAATGGAAATTCTCGCAAAGAAACAACATTGAGCACTCTTCTCAAGAAGCAAGCTGCCATATCTGCGAATACAGAAGATCCCGAAGATTATGTGTCCAGAAAGAATCACCAGGGCCCGGGAAAGGCTCCCTTATATTGGTTTAGCACGTCCACTCTTCCCACAAATACATATCTTGGGTTTTACAAAGCAATATTTACAAAGGCTGAACAAAACGAAACTACAATTCTTGAAACGATCCGGGGTAAACAGCTCACTCCGAAACCGCCACCGAAGATTCAAACGGACTCTAGTAATGGTGTTCCATCGCCTGGATCATATAAAGAACCTCATTTGTTTCTTTGCATGATAGGAGGGGGACATTTTGCCGCAATGATTGTATCTTTGACGCCTAAACAAACCAAATTCTCAGGTGGGCCTACCATGAAGGAAGCAACTGTAATAGCGCATAAGACATTTCACCGATATACCACTCGTCGGAAGCAAGGTGGGGCTCAATCTGCAAATGATGCATCTAATGGTGCTGCACATTCTGCAGGTTCGAGTTTGAGACGGTACAATGAGCAAGCATTGACCGAGGAAGTGCGCCAATTACTTCAAGACTGGAGGGGAATGATCGACACCTCAGAACTTCTATTTATTCGCGCCCCAGGGAACACAAATCGAAGAACTCTCTTTGGTCCCTATGATGAGCAGGTTATCCGTCAAAACGATCCAAGGATTCGAGGATTTCCATTCAACACTCGAAGACCCACCCAAAATGAACTCATGCGCTCGTTCGTTGAGCTCACAAGAGTAAAGGTCCTGGAAGTAGATGAAGCTGCCATAGCCGCCGCAAAATTAACAGCTGAGGAAGCTAAAAAACAAGCCGAGTCAAAAGCTAATAAGCCGGTTATTTCATCTACTCCAAAGATATCTGAGGAGGAAGAGACCGCAATGTTACACACCACTCAACTACAAGCTCTAATACGGAGATCAAGGGTTCCTGCTCTACTATCTTATTTGAAGTCAAATGAACTTTCTCCTGACTTCCAGTTTCATCCTAGAGACCATCACGCACCAACGCCATTACACCTGGCATCCAGCCAAAACTCTGCTCCTTTAGTAACCGGCCTCTTGATCAAAGCTGGTGCTAGTCCAATATTATTGAATGGTGACAATAAGACGCCATTTGACATCTCTGGTGACCGAGCTACCCGCGATGCTTTCAGAATTGCACGTTCGGAGCTGGGCGAGTCAGCCTTTGACTGGGAATCTGCCCATATTCCAGCCGCAATCTCAAAATCCGAAGCAGCTGAAAGAGATGCTTTGGAAAAGAAAGAGGAAGCTAAGAAGGAAGAAGAGCGAAGAAAAATGGAAGCTAAAAGACTAAAGGAGGAAGGTCCTAAGGCTGGAGATAGTGTGCCGTTGGGTAAGGCTCAAGGAAGGGGTAGAATGATGGCCTTAGGACAGGTGCAGAAAACTGCGCAGGAAAAGCGTGAGGAGGAGGCTAGAGGGATGGCACCTGAGATGAGAATGAAATTGGAGAGAGAGAGAAGAGCAAGGGCGGCTGAGGAGAGGATGAAAAAAATGGCCGGCAACTAATAATGTACCGTGCAGGAATTGTACAATCCTCGCTAGGCACAATGTGACCAACAATGTGAATCATCTCCCTGATTTCCAGAACTAATGTAATGTCCAACTTCGCCCAGATATAATCAAATCTAACTCACGAAGGATTAAATACTTCTATTACTTCGTAACCTAGCTCCTTAAAAATATGAAAGCTGTGGTTGTCCTTTTGTTAACGGTTTCCATTATGGAGCTTATATAATAGTAAGGTTCTTTTAGAGAAGAGGGGAGCAATCAAGTTAGGCATATTCTATCTGCCGGTTTCTGAAATTACAAGTTGCAATTAGATGGTTAGGTGATAGATGCCTCAACCTTGGTTACACAAAACCATTAACATAGATGAAAGTATTCTGGGTGATAACAAAGCTAGATGTTTAAAATAGATGGAAACCAGTACCGAGTACAAAAACTGTAGAATCTGAAATAGTAAATAAAAACACTCGACCTTTCCATTATCATCACAGATCACGTGTGATTGTTAACCTTAACTTCGGCTTGGCAATGGATCCAGACACAGCAAGTGAGAACAACAGCTCCTGAGAGCTTCAAGCGCACAGAAGCGCATCACCACCTTCCAATCAAACCACCATGCGCCTTCCAACGAGTCTGTTATGCTTGACGCTGAGCATTCTCCCTAGCACTCTTGCAATTTATGCAGATGATGCATATCACGTCGATTACCATCACCAACTACTAGGTGTCCCGCAACCACATACAACCTTCTTCCATCGACCTAGACCGCTCGATAAAGCGTCACTGCTATTCACATTAAGCGACCTTGGGGTCATCGGCGCTGTTAATCCTGGAACGGGGGAGGTAGTATGGCGACAACTTTTAGCTGAGAAAGTTGGTGATAATGTAGGATTCTTCAGACCGGTTGAAGGTGAAGGCTCCGTTGTATCTGCGATTGGCAGTAGAGTGGACGCTTGGGATGCCATGAGTGGAAAAGAAAATTGGGGGAATTCATTTGTTGGAACCGCGAAGGACCTAGAGGTTATGGAGAAGGCAGCTGGAGCGAAGGGACCTAAGGACATCTTGGTTCTGTTTGATGAGCATGGAAAGGGACTGCTACGAAAACTCGCAGGCGCAAATGGAAATGTGGTATGGGAATACAAAGATGAAAGTGCGGATGTCCCGCTGCAGGTCAGTACGGATGTTAAAAACGTATATTTGGTTTCTCTGCATGGAGCTTGGGGCGGATACAACGTGAAAGTTACGGTTCTGGATCCCGTCACTGGAAAGAAAATCACGGAATATACTTTGTCGACAAAGAGCGACGTTCATTCAGCGGAGGATGTCCTACTTGTTGGCGCAAACTCTGCTGCGCCCATTGTTGCGTGGACAGACAAGACACTGAAAGCGCTGAAGGTTCACATACTCGGAAAGTCTGGTGAACAAAGCTTGCCCCTAAAGGAGGTCGACGGTGTCATAACTAAGGTTACTCTCCATGCACCACATCTTGTTCAATCGCTGCCTCACTTCCTTGTCCACAGTCAGTCTGCATCATCAAACAGAGCTGATGTATACCACATAAATCTTGCGAGTGGAAACATCAAGCAGGCATTCGAGCTACCAAAATTGCCCGGGTTGGGAGCGATATCTACTGGCTCTCAAGATGCAAATGTCTACTTCACAAGATTTACCGAAGATGAGATTATTCTTATCTCTTCCAACTCCCACGGTGTCCTTGGACGATGGCCAGTTACGGTGGAGAAGGACCATGGGTCCCTTAGCCATGGTGTTTCCGAAATTGTGAAAAAGGCTACTGATTCCTACGCTGTTAGATCAGCTGTTGTTACAACCAACGATGAGTGGGTCCTGGTGCGCAATGGAGCAGAAGCATGGACTCGCCCTGAAGGCCTTTCAGGTGCTGTTGCAGCTGAATGGGCGGAACTCCCAGAATCGGAGACTTTGGCTAAGACTCTTGAGGCAGAGGCCCACAGCAACCCACTTGCTGCCTATATCCATCGTGTCAACCGTCATATTGATGATCTCCAGTATCTTCCAGGATGGTTACAGTCGCTCCCAGTCCGTCTTTTGAACAGCATTTTGCCTATCGAAGTTGGCTCTCAAAAGCCAGGGGTTTTAACACGTGACTCGTTCGGATTTAACAAGTTGGTGATTGTAGCTACTCAACGTGGCAGAGTATACGGCCTCGACGCTGGCAACCAAGGCAGCATTGTTTGGTCAACAAAAGCACATAATGTTGCAGCTGGCAAGAAGTGGGCTGTGCGGGGAATATTCGTTAACAGCTCTCAAGTGTATGCCAATGTATATGGAAGTGAGGGTGAACAAATCACCCTTAACACGACCACCGGCGAAATTCTTGAGGAAGTGGGGTCCCAAGCTCTTAGCCCCATAACAGGTGTAGTTCCAATCGAAACCCCAAGCGGACAATGGATCTTGCCAATTGGGGTTGATGGAAAAATCGAAGACATGCCCAGCAAACAGGCACCTAAGGAGACAATCGTAGTACGAGGCAGCAATGGGGATATTAAAGGAATAAAATTTGACAATCAAGGAGCTCAAGGAGAGGCAACTATTCAATGGTCCTTCCTTCCAGCTTCGGGTCAGAAAGTGATCAACTTGGTCTCCCGACCTGCACATGATCCTGTAGCATCTATTGGCAAGGTCCTCTGGGACCGCAACGTTCTGTACAAGTATCTGAACCCAAATATCATTTTGGTAACAGCTGTGAACGAAGTGGCTTCGACTGCATCATTCTACCTCCTGGATTCAGTCTCAGGCGAGATTCTCTATTCAACAACCCACGAAGGTGTTGATACCACCCAGCCTATCCCCTCAGCACTTACGGAAAATTGGTTCGCCTATTCTTTGTGGGCCGATTCGTTATCTGCCACATCTGCCCTCCCTGGTTCAAAGGGATACCAACTTGTCGTCTCCGAGCTCTTCGAGTCGGAATTTCCCAATGATCGTGGACCTTTCGGGGCAGCTGACAACTCTTCCAGCCTCGAGCCATTGGAAGTTCCCAATGCCGAACCTGCAATCCCACATGTCATCACCCAGTCTTTCATCATTCCTGAAGCCATTAGCAAAATGTCCGTCACTCAAACCGGCCAAGGCATTACCTCGCGAAGTCTACTCTGTGCCCTTCCTGCATCCAACGCTATATTTGCAATTCCTCGCACTCTTCTTGATCCTCGCCGACCAGTGGACCGTGATCCCACGGCTCTTGAAATGGAAGAAGGACTCTTCCGTTATCAGCCTACGATTGATATTGACCCTAAGTTTGTGCTCACTCACAAGCGTGAGGTTAGTGGCGTGAAGAACATTATTACGAGTCCTGCGCTTTTGGAAAGTACGAGCTTGTTATTTGCTTATGGAATTGATATCTTTGGATCGAGGGTATCACCTAGTGCTGCCTTTGATATCCTTGGAAAGGGGTTTAATAAGTTGAGTTTGGTGGCAACAGTTGCAGCACTATGGGCGGGTGTGATAATTCTGGCACCAATGGTAAGTCATCTCTTTGCTTAAAAATAATTCATGCAACTTACTAACATAACATAGGCGAGAAGAAAACAAATTAATTTGAGATGGACGGCGTGATAGTTACATGATGTAGAATAGACATGAATTGATCATTTGTACAATACACAAGACTTCCTTTGTTTCACTCTACCGTAACATCTTCCTCCATTTCCCTTAACCTTGGATTTGATTACAACCTCCGTCGAGCACTCGCATACCTTCTTTGCTCGCCCTTATCTGGGCTTGGGTCCCTCTGGGTGAAGTGTGAAATGCGATATACTAGGAGAACTTATTTTTGTGCACCCCCTTGTCCACTTCCCTCTATCCTGAACTTCTGCGTGATCCTACAGGCTTTCGCACTTGAACTATCATTCAACAATCAACTTTATCGTTATTGGAGTATAGACTTGTACAGGTAGCATCAAAGTGCACGTAGCTAAGTGACCGGGTTGCCGTGGCAAAAATCACTCTGTCACCATTAAAATGTTACAAAGCAGTATGAGTACCCTAGTAGTGACATAGAACATAATCTTCAAACAAGGCGTGATGTCAACATATCAGTGCCCGAGGACGGCCCAACTGTTGAGAGCTACTCTAGCGGTGTGATCAAAGAATCAACAGAGCCTACTACTGGAATAGGTGCCATCCATCCCACACCTTCGCAAATCCGACCACCATCAATCCACTTTACCTTGGGAAGAAGTTGACTCGCTACCCATCTCGCGGTAGTTGTATGCAAACTACCCAATCCAAAAGGTTCATCAGTACTGTCGACTGTTGTATTCTGTGAGTCCAGAGCTTCTTTGGATCCGGGAATACTTGAGCTACCATCGGCAAGAGCTTGAAAGACAATTAATTGATCTTGAAGGTGCTCATCAACCACTCCACCTTTCCGGATCTCTACATCAAGTTGATCGACCACATACTGCGCAACCTCAGTCGCTAGAATATCAGGAGTTTTGTTTCTAGTTGTCTTGTCATATAAATAGTCGCTGCCAAATCGAAGCTTGGTAGAAGTATGCGCGACGAGCAAGGCATATATTCGCGAACCATGGTCGCTATTCTCAACCAGTATGAAGTTTATTTTGATGGTAGGAAACACCAGATGTGTCTCAAAAGTCAAACATTCTCGAAGTGGTTGCTGGATATCAGGTGGGGCGAGAATCGAAATCTCTATTTTAGTAATGATTCCTTGCTCAGTAGGCCATTCAGGTGCCCTTAAACTCATGCCCAGAGGAAGAGGCGGAAATTTAAATTTCACCGAGCCAATCTGAATTGGTCCTTGAGCCCAGCCCCGGCGCTCAAGTTTTCTGTCAACAAAAATCCCAAATCGCTCAAGCGAAGGCAATAGAACTTGATCTAGATACTCATAGGAAAGCGTAAACCGACCATTTGTACCTCCAAGTATCCTAAGAGTAATGGGACTCCCTTGTTCATCTCCTGCATAAAGAAGAACTGGTAGTATTGATTGGAAAATGAGCGGGATGCTGGAGGCACTATTCGCTGCGATTATGATATCTCTATTGACTATATCGGTCGGAGGCTGTAATGCCTGGAACTCAACTGTTTTACAACCAACATGACATATAGAGGCTTTTGCGGATGTGACTTTTGCAAGATATTGGATAGCTGAAGCATGTTGTGCTTTGAGACCTGAACAAAAGTTAGTGGGGGTTACAGGAACCATCAACAACAGATCATGTGAATAAAAGCTTACCACCCCCTCGCTTGTCTTTTCTTATTGTTATTTTCAGCGGATTTCTTGCAAGCGGGATTGAGTAAGAATTACCTGTTTCCTCTGACGTTGTTTATATGAAGTGGAGTACCAGTTAGTGCCGCCAATGCCACTGCAATTCTAACTACTTGCCCTCCTCCCTCGCCTACCGTTCCATCAAGCTTCACTAACTTCAAATTCGACCTAAATGTCGCCATTCTGTCCGCAGGCAATATTTGATTTGAATATGGGCACCTGCTCGTTAAAATGCCTTGTGCTAATAATCCTGCTTGACTTTGTGGGTAGATGCCGAATGAACAGTAGAGACCTTTTTGGTATGAATAGGCTTTAGAAGTAGAAGAATGGTTCAGATTTGCCGTTGTGTTGTCTATATTGATGCCGATTCCACACCGAGTGAGTCAAAGTTTATATTCATATGGCCCCTTTTGGTTTCTTTTAGCTCGCTAGGGGTTAGTCCCGCTAGTGTAGCCAGCAGCGTGGGTCGGTACAATTGCGGTAGCCGAGTTAAGTAAGCAAATGCCCTTCGCCCAGCTCCACCCCCGCCATCTTGGCGATATGTCCACAGCCTTACTTCACTTTGCTCCGCCTTGAAAATCTGACCTTTAATACTTTGTGAGCTGCTGTGTCACATCTCACTCCATCCTGTTCCTTACTCAGAATGATGTTACAGCGATTGAGGAATTTGTACAATCGCGTCGTTCCGCAAGAACAGCCATAGCCGCAGCTGCAAAGTTAAAAGATGTTGAAGGCTGAATCTTCCTCCTTGAGGATAATGCGTCATTCCTCTCACTCTAGCTCGCTGTCAAACTCCAACTCTAGCTCTAGTCCGAAGGGGCGCCTTAATTTCTTTTCGAAGTTTGGGAGCGTTAGAAGCCGGGAGGATTCTGCGGCTTCCGACAAAATATATGAGCCGCAACCAAGTGATAAGATTGTCACGTCACCCTTCTGGGCTGACTCGGACTCTAAGAGATCAAGCGGAAATATACCTTCACCTGATCCATTTGTTGGAGCGACCCATGATACCGAGTTCTTACATCTGCGGGAGAACATTAGACGAATTCGAAAAGCTCCTTCTGGCCCAGATCCCAAAAAGGTTGACGCTGTGTGGGAGGTATATAAGAAGTTGAGGGAAGAATCTCTTCAATTATGCAAAAGTCTCCTCCAGAAATCACAGAACAACAGACGCAATGATTCCGTTGAACTTTCAAATATTGGTCCATTGGATACACGTACCTCAAATGGCAGATCCCTCGAATTGTTCCCTGCTATCCAAATGAATGAGCAATGGCTATCAGCTATTAACGATTACAAAGCTGCTCAAGAAGGGATGTTAGAAAACATTCGCTCGTCCCTGCTAGCTACATACAAATCATACGAGCCAGATGCAACGGAAAGACAATTGCAAGCTTTCCTTGCCGACAAAGCACTGCGTAAGGATCTAATCACGAAATGGAGGGATACGAGTGTCCATCGACTGAAATCAGAGAAGCATCTCTTTTGGGAGCTGTTTAAAATACGGTCATTGAACTTTGATAGATTGAAAGCTGATATCGAGGCAGTTGAGAGCCTTTTTGATACAGCAGAATCCGAAGAAGACGACAGAAATATGTCAATTCGCGAATACGTAATTGCTGCAAACGGGGATACAATTTTGGAATTTGCGAATTTGACCTCGGGAGTTCATCCAATTCTTCGGTTTCGTGTCTTTTCACGCTTTCTTGCTGAAGCATCGCCTCTGTTCGCTCAGATATTTTCTCCTTCTCCTCCAGGACGAAGCCCATCCCTAGATATGTTGGCGGACCTTCCACCTCCACCTACGACCCACACATGCAAGGATGGTATGGAAGTCAAAGTTTACAGGATGCCACAAATAGAGTCAAATGAGAATGAATCTTTGACGCTATTGCTACATGCGGCTCATATGCATAGGCAGAAAGTTCCCCGAGAAATTGAATTCCCGACGTTTGTCAGTATCGCGGAGGTCTGCTTGCGGTACCGTTGTACTGCCCCTATCGAATTGCAAGTTGAGTATCAATGGCTACCCCAGTGGGTTCATATGACAGGAGACGAGTATCGTGACGGCCTCCTGGTTATTAGCTATGCTTTTGGTGATCGGTCATTATTCACAAAGATGTCAAGAGCTGTCATTCTTAGCGCTGTGGACGATGCGGAGATCGATTGCCAGAAGCACTGGCCATTAGTCCTACGGGAAAAACTCATAGCCGTCAAGGCTGCTAAGATTGCTCAGATACACACCTGCTGTACGAGCGCCATCGAAGAATACTTCCGACCACCCCTGGAAGATACGGAACGCCGAACAAGTGTCGGGTCATTGACTTTAACAACGGTACCAAGATGTCCAAAAGGGAGCCATCTATGTGATGCCACAAATCTTGGCTGGCTGATGCTTGTCTATAACGAATTACGAGTCTTGTCAGACGTTATGCAAAACGTTGGATTCCACAATTTACGACTATATATGTCCCCTAAACGGTCTCTCAAAGAACTGACAGATTGTTTGAGACTTATGCCTAGTGCTCCTTCCGTACATAGCGGAGTTTGCGATTATGCTCCTACATTTAGAAGTGCAATAAACGATATCTACAACAGTGTAGTAGGATTGACTTTGTGGGACGTTAGCGGTAGAAATGGGTGGGCCTTATCAAAACATGCTGCCGGGGATGAACAGGACGAGATAACTTTCGAGCAACATGAGTTACTAGCAGTCGTCCCGTCGGGAGAAAGATCAGGTTCTGGCATACTGGGGTCAAATGAGACAGTATGTCTTCGGATACTTTCGTATCTCGACGACATTGATGATCTTAATGCTGCTGCAATGATTAATAAGGGGTTCTATGGTGTTTATAGAAGGAATGAAGCCCAGTTGCTGAGAAATATCATGAAGGCAGAGAAGAGGCGGCGAACAATATCGGCTGCTCATCAAGATGCTCATCAAGCTCAAGACGCCCTGAGAAACTTTACTCCACCCCCGGTGCCACCTATACAGGCGCTACAGCTATCACAACAATGTGGAGTATACGAGGGATCAAAATACCTCGCCTCCGATAACATTGAGGAAGCACGTCACAATGATCTATATGATGTTTCGCCACCAGACTCAATGGCTGGTGAAGAAGAATCACCTATGCTAGAAGAAGAAGCCTCCAACATTTTGTGGCCGGACGATATAATCAAGTCTCAGTCGAGTCTACGAGGACAACCAGATGAACGTAACGAAAAATTCCTTTTAGGCGATGTGGCGCATATTGAAAATAAGGCCCGATTTGGAGACGACAACAAACATTTACGCGATGAAAAAGATATTGCTTTAGGACTCGGAGCCCATAAATCGAGATAAAAATTATATATTCTAGTATGTTCTTTAGTCATTTTCGGTGGGCAAGAGTTATGGGCAAGGTCGGCGTAATAATACCCATTATCGAATCACGATATTAAGGATCGTTTCTATTCGAAGTTTCTCATAAGCTTTACAAGCTATAAATTAAATCACCTGTCTTTTTCATTTTTTTTATATCTATTTTAGGCGCGCTTGGCGTTCAATTTGAAGCTTTGGCCCTGTTACATGGGGATGAAGTGGCATTATATTGCAAAAGTCATTTTATCCCCTTGTATTATTCCATTACTAGGCCACATGCATTGATTTAAGGGACATTCAAATCCACCATGTATGAATATAAGTCGCGAGTCTTTCATTTGAATCTAATGCTTGAAATTGAAATTGCTGCCAAACCTTAGCTCTCACACTTTCATTAGTCAAATTGGGGCCGATATACCAACTGCGTTGCTCCTTTCCGTAACAAGTCAACATTGTAGCAATCCCACGCATCTGGATTCAAATATAATCATACACTTTTTACGAGGAATGCGATATTCAAATATTCAAGCTTTTGGTTGATGAGGAGGCGGCTGCTAACCTGAGAATGTTAATTAAGCAATTAAGCAAGTTCTTCTCTTGAGTGGATGAGACCTTGTTGATGATGTTTACATTTGGGGTGATTCGCTTGTTCTGCTGTTTAAGAGATGTTGTACCGTATGTCACAAACATCAAACATCAAAGCAAAAAGCCCTTGCATTGCGGATGATCATTTCTGAGGATGAGGGCTTTAAGGAGTCGGTGGAATTGGTGAAATTGGCGTAGGGGAGGATGAGGCTAAATGAGATATTTGAGATGAAAAGGAATTGGACATTTGCCTCTTTTGCGGAAACTTTTGAGAGGAACACTAAAAAGAAAGGCCTTCAGAAGTGACCTAGGAACGGTTTGCCATTCAAAAATGAATGTTTTTTGAAGTAGTGGTCTGTATAGCTAAATATGAATCGCATTCAGGCTTATCATTAGTGCTTGTTAAACAAAAGGAGCTACTAGTTATTAGGCTATAGCTTGAGTACATGGTCGAGGAAATTCCTTTAATAGTGGTATGCAATACGAAGTTCCCAAACAACACTGGTGATTTATGTGATAAGAATCACTTTGCCTCTTGCATGTCCGTCTCCTACCTTCGCAAACGCTTCATCGTATTCTTCCAGCTTCCAGACACTATCAACTAACGGGGAAACTCTGCCTTCCTCTAGAAGCCTACCCACAT
>Ga0247734_1002353_pt1 | contig 12518 bp, 7 predicted proteins | sample UWRJL103311B2_FD_180933 | JGI IMG/M metagenome (GOLD analysis project Ga0247734, IMG submission 180933) | Plant litter microbial communities from Arlington Agricultural Research Station in Wisconsin, United States - UWRJ-L103-311B-2 | ecosystem: Environmental > Terrestrial > Plant litter >... | reverse complement strand
CCAGCGCGTGCTTCGGCGGCTTTGTTCGAGGCATAGGCGCCTTCAATGCCAGAATTGTTAGTGACGATGTACACACTTGACATGGTGGCTTTCTTTGGAGGCATTTTGGCGATATCTGTTGATGGTGTTGTGATGTTTGAGGTCAATTTACGCGTCGTATAGGTACTTGGTATGTTTGTTATTATCCTCACTCAATCATTCTATCACCGACCACCAACCAATCCCTCATCCCTTCCATAGGATCCAGGTTCGGGCTTGGCCCTCAGGGGTATTTTCAACGTCAGCTTCTGTAAGCGAAGTACACACGTGAGTATCAGAAGTGCTTTGGTACTAAAGTACGACCTGTCTGCGTCCGGTCCGTCCATCCCTTACTGCCGCAACTGCTTGTACGCCTTGATTCTCTATCCACCAGCTGTTACTCTTTTTATTCACATGGAGCACGCTATCGGTCATTTAAATATCTCCGTTACGTGGATTACGACATGTAGCTTAGGTATATCATTTAAATCCTCCTATGTATTGTGTTCAAAGCTAATACAACAAACCAGCAATGCCCTCACATAAAACCCTACAGCCATTTCAGTCATCAGCCAAACCTAGAGCCTCTCTTCTTGTCGGTGCGCCTGGGTTAAAATAAGGCTTCTCGGCTAGTGAAGTAACTCGAGTACCGTGTCTCGGTTCCCCTCCTTCATAGTCCCAACTGGCATTATGAATGGTAATTCTATTGTCCCAAAGAGCACTGGTTCGTGGAGACCATTTGAAACGGACCTGTATATCAACATTACTTTCATACAAATCGTACAAATAGTTCAAAATCAGGTCGCTTTCAGCCTTATCCAGACCAACAATGGACTTGGTCATGGCTCTGTTGACAAAGAGAGATTTCCAGCCAGTAGCCGGATGAACGCGAACTAGAGGGTGGATACGTTCAATGTGCTGTGGCCCAGCAGTTGGAGAGTCGCGATTCAGATATGTGTGAGCACTGACGTAGATGGCTTCTCTTCCATCGATGATTTTTCGAAATTCTGGGCTCAACTTGGAGTATGCAGCGTATCCACTAGCCCACAGAGTATCCCCACCAACAGAAGGGACGGTATCATTGTGCAAGTGCGTGATACCCGCTGGGTGCTTCTCGTGCACAAGATCAGAGTGCCATCTAGCTGCACCTCCTGGTTGTCTGAACGATGCCTTTCTCTCGGTTGCCATTAGGGCTGGCCAAATAATGGTCACACCTGGAACTCCTGGGACATGAGGCACTTGTGGCTGCAACGAATCAGTACATCCAATTTTCTGAGCTTTTATGTCTTCTCACATGCACTTCAATCTCTCCGAAATGTTCCCCTAGCGATTTCTGCTCTTGGGGGCTCAAGTCCTGGTCTCTGAAAAATACGACCGATCTCTCAGCAATTAAGAGAGCAAGCCTGCACATCAGGGAGTCAGTTATTTACTCAATAGAAAAATCACATATAGATTGAGAAACTTGAACTCCATGGGTTTGCTTTCCCAACACAGCAAAGGAGCACCTGAGCTTGATAGGGAAACGTTGCGCCCGAAATTCTGTCCGTTATCTTAGAGCAAACGGTGCTCGAGTTGAGAGAGGTGCAGGCAAGGAAATTTTTAATGCTGTTATCCGTACTCATCTTTTTGTTGATCTGTCAGATCCTTCAACTGGAGACCAACGATCTCGGTACCGATGTGAGCCGTTAGGTTGATTACTTCTTTAGCTGCCGATAGTAACGAGCTCTTTGATTTATCGGCTCTAGCCCCAGCATCTACATGCTCACGCTCAACATTTCTGATGCTAATAGCATCATCAAGATACAATGGTGCAGCAGGACGTTCCGGGTAGCCGTTGCTCAGATCAATACCGGCCTTCTCGAGACGTGCACGAGCTGAGGCTGGAAGAGGAAGTGTGTCTTTCTTCTGAATTACATAGTCTGTGATGGTTGGAACTATTGGCAAAACTTCGGTGGCTGATGGGGCCATGGTGTATGTTTCCAATTAAAACTTGAAGATGTGTAATAGGTAGTTTGATTACAGGTAACTGTTCTAGCAGTGGTTTTTAATGGATGTACATTTTGGAAGGTGCTCCCTTTTATATGGTCCATATTCTCTGCCATCTTAAGCAGCACCTCGCTCTCATCCTCCACTTTTGGTTCAGCTTGATTTCAAATACACTACGTGCTTTATATGGTGACACGCTTACAGCAATTGCGAACTGATATGCTGCAGAGCGGTGGTTCGCCAAACTTGTGGCCTGGTGGGATTTCGCAAAAAGCCCCGCCTCTGGCGTGCTTGACTGAATGTCCATTTGACGATCCCGGTTATTTCTTTGATACAAATTGCATAACCTATAGAAAGCTCGAAACATGCTACCCCCACTAAATCGACATTCCATTCCTTGATTCCCGAGCATTATACTCCCCACAAGTAACACTCAGCACAAAGCCTCCAATATACCTCTGGCATACTATCATCTACCTGACCCCTTCCCACTACTACTTGTTGCCTAAGGTAAATGCAAGAAAAAGTCTTTCGACCCCCGGAGAATAGTGGAAGGCTTCACCAGCCTTGAATATCCATTGGATGCATATTGTTTCAGTACCAACGGATATTTTCCCAGCTAAGGTAATCATATATAAAATGCTTCTCTAAAACGGATTTCTTGGAGTTACTGGGTCCTGTACTCTGATAGAAACTTTATAGATTCCAGAAGGTTTGCCTTCCCCCTGCATCAGATCCAAACATTCCGATTTCCGACGGATTAAAGTGAATTTCAGTGAAGTGAATAATCCAATCGCGGACTGCTCCCGGCATTTAAATCGAGATGCTGTGCTCTATATAGCTAGATATCGATACCACTAACTAATTTTTCCTATAGTAAAACATTAGTTACAGCATCTCGAAGCTATCGCGGGTCAAGGAAGAGGGTTGATATGAAAGCAAAGGCTTTCTAGTGTGGCGAAGGTTAGATAAGATATTAGCTGCATGCTATAACAAGAGCATCCAAGGAGTTTGGTTTCGGCCCTGTTGACCGCAGCTGATATCCTATTGTCATGACGTTCTATATTATATGTTAGTCGATTGCAGTCGCAGGTTATTTTGTGGTCGGTTACTAAGTCTATACATTTGTTAGCTGTATTTCTTTTGGTAGGCTTGTGGCTGGAACCCTGATGCAGGTGTCGAAGGCGCACGCATACCAGTGTTATTTCCTAGATCCTAGAGCTCTTGATCCAAATACCATCTATTGCTGGCGATACAAGCGACAACCAAATTATATAAACATAAATAAATTAAGGAAAACGGGGGAAGCTCTCACAAGAATTGTAAAGGGAACGTTATACTGTTTTTCGGTTTAAATGGCTCGGCTTGAGGGGTAAACTTCTTAATGGTTTGTCGTTTTAGTTTATGTAACAACCAAAAACTTCATTTACTTTTAAAAAACGCCGATGCAAATGTAAAGAACAAACGATAACACGAACGGGCCAGCTAACGGGCAGCACGACTGTTAAGTTACGAGATGGTCTATTACAAGCCAACCCGGGTCGAAATCGAGACTGCGGCACGCGTCACGGTGGACAAACTAGCGACGATCGGATTCCGGTGCTGCTTCGTGGGCAGTATGGGCCTGCTCACGATATGGGTTGCCGCGAGTCCCAAATGTATAAACCGAGATAGGAGCGCAGAAGCACCAAATGATCTGAATTCCCAGCCTCTTATCATCATCACTGGCGTCGGTTGGGGTTCTGAAGGAAATAGATGTATAAATAGTGGCGGATGATTAAACCAAAGGAAATTGAGATGATTGAAATGTCTCTTTTTAATAAGCATGGTAACAATTAAACCATAATGTTTGTTGAATCCAAATTGGGGCTTCGGATAGGTATAAAAGTACAGTACGTACTTGAGATACATATCTAAGGTAGGTGGTGGTACACAGCAATGGCTCGTACAGAGAGATATTAGAGGCATATTAATGTAACAAAAAGTTTATTATCGCCAGTTATCCTTTATATAATAATAGTATCCGCTTTGTTCGTAAATCATTTGTTTAATTTATCTTTTTATCTTGACAGCTTCATTTACACTAGCAGAGAACTATAACTGTATCATTTGAGTCCGTACTTTTCTACCAGAAGTTTTTCTGTTTTCTTCATATCAACCTCGTGTTCAGCCTTGACCATGCTGACCCTGAAATATTAGCCGCAGTTTCCTAGAAGGGAAATTGGTTAAAGCAAATGCCCTTCCTCATTGGCATAGAAATACAGCTGCGCCGTGATGCCAAGTATATTCGGATTTCTCTAGCTTGGCAGCTCTCTATATATATTTATTTAGTACAGATGGACCTTTTTTTTTTGTCATCGGCACACCTCATCGCAAAGTCCTCAGTACACACTTCCGACCCTCTGGATTCTACATAGCGCGACCAGTGTGCTTATCAACAGCCTCGCTGTGCTCGTTCAATCCAATCGACCTACACACCACCGTCGCTCGCCAGCCACTGTGCTGTGCGCGCGCGCATGAAGGACGTGATCCCATGGGCGGGGTGGTGGCTGGTTGGGGCCGCCTGGCTTTTGGCTTCCACGGCCCACTGTGGTAAGAAGTTTATTGTTTATTGGTGTTGTGCTCGCCGCAGTCCACAGGTGATTGCGATGAAATGAGATCAACCGATTATTTACTTGTTGAGAAAAGGCTAACGGGAGACTCTAACTAGAGTTTGATTCAACCTATACTATCGACCCATCACGGCGGCTCAATGCAACATATCCAGATTGCTCAGTACCACCAATAAATCCCAAGGACGACCCTGTCAGGTTTCCCGGAGTATATTATATAAAGAACCAGGCAGAGGCGGATGGCCTGTTAGGCTGCACCACACTTCGGGGACGTGTTGAGGTTACGGAGTGTGACCTGACGGCTTCTGAGATTACCTTAAAAGAGCTCCAGGCGATAAAGGGGAGTTTGAGAGTATCTGATTGTAACCACCTCCAAAACTTCTCCGCGTCGGCTCTCCAGTCCGTGGATGACTATCTGGAGTTTGTTAGATTGCCAGTCATAACAGGGGTCCACCTTCCGTTGCTACGCAATCCCGGTGCATCCTTCATTATGAAGGATACACCGTTTCTACCAACAGTGACCGCCGCTCTGAATGCATCCTTCGATACCAATGTGATGGTTATTAATACGGGTCTCTCCAATCTCGACTTTTTATATAGTGAGTCCGGAACTCAGACAACACCAAAAAGTGCATCCAACTCCTATCCTCAGAGCTTCCTCATCTACGACAACCCCCACCTTGAACGGATCACGGGCCCAGCCGACACATACAACAATGTAAGCATTTACAATAATGGGCTCTTAACAAGTATTGATTTTCCGAACCTTCGAACTTGCGGGCCCTTCTACATATCCTCTGCAACAGTTCTCGGGATTCCATCGCTTGTAGATGTGGAAGGGAAATTTAGCATTATCAACAGTAGTATGGTAGATTTAAGCTTACCGAAACTCAAATCTATCAAAGGACTTCTAGTAGTTGCAAATAACACGCACCTTAAGCTCTTTGACTCCTCAATCTCAGAAATCGGTAAATCTATATGGCTTGATTATGGTGAAGATGCTTTACAGATTTCTGGGAATCTGGCGTTACAAGCAATAGGCCTCAAAGAGCTTGATTATATTGAGGGCCTTTTAATCTCAAACAACCCATTCCTGCTAGCGATAAACCTCCAAGGGTTGAAAACTGCTAAAGATAACACTACAATCAAAAACAATCCATCTTTGTCGTCTATTGACCTAGGAAGTTTGTCCACTTCTCAATTCTTGGATATCTCTGGCAACTTCTCCAGGCATGTTAACCTACCCCTACAAAACCAGTATAAGCTAACGTAATTCCTAGCCTTGCACTTCCTTCTTTATACGGCTATACTTTGTACTACCCATTTCTTATCAACTCCACCAACCCGGAGTTCGACTGCAGTGCTATCGACCAAAAGTTTTATAGACAGTCCCCCTCCTACTGGTCCAAGGACGATTATCGTTGTGGTGCATATGTAGCAGGTTCTACCAAGGACACATCAAGACATTGGCACCCACCTAAAACGGGGCTCAAAAGGCCGGGTATACAGGCAGCTATAGCTATCGGTAGTATTGTTGGGGCTCTGCTATTTGTTGGGATCTTTTGGCGGCACTGGAGACGTGAAGACCAGAGAAATGCTGAACGGGCCGCAGCAGTTGCTTTGGCTGACCTACCACCAAATTATGCGAGAGTGCCCAAACCACACGAGGTACCGCCTGCATATGTACAACAAGCAGCAGCGGGAAGCGCAGTGTCAAGTTTGACTGAACTGAACACAGCAGTGGCAACGCCAGCAGTTGCCGCTGAGAATATGGCAGCAGAGCAGGCAACAGCCACGGCTATAGCGAGTTTGGTAGAAGAAACTACTGTTCCAAGAGTTCTAACACCTCCAGAGAATATTGAGGGTAATCTAGGAAGAGAGCCTGAAAGGTCGGAGGAAGTACGAACCGGAGCTCTGCCTTCTAGCCCAACAAGCCAGGCTGCAAGAGTTCTATAGCATACAATTATTATGTATATTAAACAGATTACTCTGTAATCTCGACTAGTTAATTTTATTTATTAATTTGCTAAGTAGCTAGAAGATAATAGTCAGGGCTTTATATAAGACATTGAGCAGGGGCACCTGACTAAGAAAGAATAAGCTGTTCGGGCAAAAGGAAGAAGTTGTAAGTGTCGGTGTTAGTATGAAACAATATGCCTTGTAATACCCCGCATCCTATTCGATAAGGCTCCGACTGGCCTACAATATATAATATAGGGAAGCAGAATCTTGTAAGGGTAAAGATCAGTTTGTATAAGATTTGACTAGTTGTATAACAATTCCTTAAACACTATCTCACCGTGCTATTAAAATAGTATAATAATTAATAATACTTTACACTATTACTTTTATATATATTTGTTAATATATTTCTTTACCTCGAATCAGACAGATAACATGTTAGTTAATTTTGTTAGATAGAAGTTATTGTATACTTACCTACTAGTAATTATATATAAGTAATTAGATTTTTAAAGTAAAAATAACATAAGCGATTAGTTTCTTAAGGTAATACTAAGTAAACTTAGAAATAAAAGATTAAATTAGCTTAATTCTCTTAAAGTAAAGAGAATTACTTTACTTTAATTGACTTATATAAAAAAAACATTATATGTTATATCACGCGACCTGGCTAATAGGGTATTATAACGTTATCTACTTCTCTTAAAGTAAATTTCTATTAGTAGGTACAGTTTAAATCAACTACAACTTTAAAATATTTCTAAAAAAGTTTTTAATTTCTAATTTTTTAATTATAGTATTACGTACAAGTAAACTCAATTACACAGCTTTAAGGCTATAAATTATAAGATCTAACTTTAAGTTAGTCAAGATACTTGACCAGAGTAAAAATCAAGCACTTATACTTCGAACATTTTTGCTCTACCTAATTGACATGATATTAAAAATACGATGAATTCTTATATTATAATTTAAGTGCAATAGTGTAAGGTTTCAAAGGCAGAGTGATACAGTATTCAAAGATATCGATTCGTAACAACTAGTCAAATCTTATACAAACTAATCTCTACCCTTCTCAAGGCTCTGCTTCTGTCAGGGCCTTATACAAGGCGTTGGTGAAAGTCACCTGACCCAGGGGTCACCTGCTCGGGTAAAAGGAAGAGGTTGTAAATCATGGCACTGAAGTGAGATAAATGCTTTGTAATACCCCGCATCCTATTTGATAAGGCTTTGACTGGCCTTTAATATAAAGTGAGGGGAAATAGAGCTTTGAGAAGAGTAGAGATTAGTTTGTATAAGATTTGACTAGTTGATGAGAATTGATATCTTTAAATATTATATCACTCTGCTTTTGAACCCTAACATTCTAATTTTTCTCAGCCATCCAGGTGGCAGCTTGGTATAGATTCAAAGCTATATTGGTATTATAGTAGATCTGTGTTACTAGCGCTTAACTATGGTGCAGTCAGCGAGAACAACAAAGTCCCGTATAATAACAAGGGCTTCAGAAGAAGAGAGAGAGGGGTCTGCCACCCATCCAAAGAGCCTCCGAAGGCCTGGTAAGGGGGCGTTAGGAGTGACCTTTATAGCCCTAACTACTGCTACTAGTATTAAGATCCAACTGGCAAAAGAGAAGGCTTAATATGCCATGATTCTGGCCTAACTTAAAGAAGCTAAAGCACAGTAAATAGTAAAGCAGCCAGATTAGAGTTAAATTAAAGAGTTGGAAAGGGTGTAAGTCTAAAATAAGGAACTAAATAAAGAACTTGAAAAGCTTTTGGCTAGGAATGCTATTATACCAAAGTATTCTGAAAAATAGCCATTAGCTAATAAGATAGATAAGCTAATATAATAGGGCTAAATTGCCTTTAAAGAGACTCTAGCATTCTAGCGAATATTCTAGAAACCCTATTATCTCTCTATATATAAAAAGAAGAATATAATAGAAGCTTAATCCTTTTTTATATAAGCAGAATAAGAATTTTATAAAAATAAAAGTTATTATTTGCTTATAAATATTAACAAAATAAACTTCTATATATCCTCCTTTAATATAAAGCCAAAGAAAGAGTGATCTAGATTTAAAGAGGATCAAGATATAAGAAATATTATATAAGAGGACTTTAAGATAATTTTATTTAATAATATTACTAATATTCCGAATTAGAGATTAAATGTAGCTAATAAGTATAAAGTAATAAAATAGTATCTAAATTAGTTAATAAGAGATTTCATATCTTACTTTAATATTCTTAAGTGAGAATTAGAAATTTATAACAATTAAATAAAAGCTTATACCTTATTTAGAAAGTTTAATAAAGATCTTAAAGCTTAAATTAATATTATAGCTAATATATTTATAACTTAAAAGAGAATTATATCCTTAGCAAAATATCTTAAAGTTGCAGAAAAAACTATTTCTAATATAGATTATAAGTAAAGCTTTAAAGGGGGCTCTTTAAAGCTAAATTAAAGCAAAGAAAAATATAAGAGAGAGTTCAAGAAAGAGAAAATAATAAAAGTAAGAAATTCAAAGAGCATTTTACAATTTTATAAATAAGCGAAGTTTAAGCAAGAAGAAACTATAAGTAAAGTAAATTAAACCTCTATTAGAATTAAGTTAAATATGAGACTAAATAGATTTAGATGCTTTAATTATTAATCATTTAATTATATAGTAAATTATTATCCTAATATTATTTGCTATAACTATAAAAAGAAAAGTTATATCTCTATTAATTATAAGGAGTTTAATCGGATAAGAAATAATAGCGCCTGGCTCTAATCTCAAGTATATTTAAGAATTTAGGCGATAAAGCATAAATATGTTTGCTTATCATAGTTAAAGTAGTTATTGCTTATCACCGGCGAACGACGTATATACAGAGGTTCAATAGTAGAATTCAATAAGTTCAATAAAGAGGCAAAAAGGTCTTGGTCGGAGGCCGTGAAGAAGTCAACGGACTCCGCCAAGATACGCTAGCGCTGGCTTGGGCCAGCGCCTTTACTAACCAGGGCTTGCCCCTTACATTGCTAAAGGGGAATCAAGGAAAGAATAAACTTTTATTAATAGTAAAATGGAAAGCAATTATATATACCAGTTATTAATTATCGAGTGTAAATAGAAACCTAACTTTAATAATATAACTTTAGTTATTATTAATAAAACTAATATTCCTACTTATAGCAATTATAATCTTAAAATTACTATTATCAATTCTTATAAGAAGTTGAAGGCATCTCGGCATATACTTATAATATATAATTTTTAAAATCCTGCTGCTTTAATAATATTAGAATATTTATAGCTTTAAGATATTAGTTTTATAATTAACTTTAAAGCAGATATCTAATAATATTCCTATAAGAGGGCTTAGATCTAGCTCTTAACAGCTAAAGCTTTTTAAAAGAACCTTTAAAAAGAAGAATCAGCTTATTATATAATTATAAAGCTTATTAGAGAAAAGGTTGTAATTCTTCTAAATATTTATAAGAATTATAATAATATATTTAATAAAAGTGTTACAAAAGTATTATTTAAATATTATTTAATAAAGTATTAAATTAATTTTGAGTTAGATATAAGTTCCCCTTAAGAGTTTATATATCCCTTATTAAAGTTAGAATTAGCTATATTAAGAGAATATCTTAATATTTTCTTAATTAAGAGATAAATATATTAATTTACTAATTCTATTAAAATGCTAATTTTATTTATATCTAAAAAGGATAATACTCTAAAGCTTTATATTAATTATTATAAACTTAATAAGATTATTATTAAAGATAGAACTTTATTACTTTTAATTAGTAAGATTCTAGATTACTTTTAAAAAGCAAAATATTTTATTAAGCTAAATCTTAAAGATATATATTATTATTTATATATTAGGAAAAGTAATAAGTAGAAGATAGCCTTTCGGACTTAATATAGGTATTTCAAATATTATATATTGCCTTTTAGCCTTTTAAATATATTAGTAACTTTCTAAGCTTATATCAATTAAGCATTTATAAAACTAATTAATATAATATATATAATATATCTTAATAATATTTTTATCTATTTAGAGAAAATTAAAGAATATATAAAAGTGATATAACAAATATTTAAAAGATTATATATTATATAGCTATATATTAATATAGTAAAATATAACTTTAATATTAATATAATAGAGTTTCTAGGATTTATTATAAAGCTTATAAATATAAAAATAGATTCTTCTTAAGTTAAAGCTATTAGAAATTAGCCCTTATCTTAGTCTTTTTATAATATTTAGATATTTCTAAAGTTTATAAACTTTTATAAAAGGTTTATTAAAGGATATTTAAAGATTACTTACTCTTTAATTAACCTTTTTAAGGAAATAGTTAAAAGAAGGAAGATAGAACCCTTTCGATTGACCTCTAAGGCAATTTCGGCCTTTAAGGAACTTTATAATTGCTTTATAAAGGCTCTTTTACTAAAATACTTTAATCTTGCTTTATAAACTTTAGTTAAAACAAATAGATCGCAATATATAATAAGGGGTATCTTCTTATAGTTATTTAGAGCAGGCAAAGAGGGAAGATGGCATTTTATTATATTTTATTTTAAGAAGTTAATTATAATAAAGCAAAGATATAAAATATATAATATTAAGCTATTAGTTATTATATTTGCCTTTAAGCAATAGTTATATTATCTTTAAGGAACCTTTGAGATAGTTATAGTTAGAATTAACTATTATAATTTAAGATATTTTCTTATAAAAAGATATTTAAATAGTAAATAAATTAGATAAGTAGAAAGTCTGGCTAAATTTAACTTTAAAATTAAATATAAATTTAATAGAATTAATCTAGCAGATAATCCTTTAAAAAAGCTAAATTATAAGGCCTTAAAAGAGAGTTAAAGTTAAGAAGAGAGTAATAAAAATATAAAAGATAAAATAATTCTTACCTTATATAATAAGCTTTAGCTTAAAGAGCATCTTAAGGAATATTTTAAAATAGCACAAATTGATCTGCGATCTAAAATTAATATATTAAAGTTAAGGCTTAAGCATCCTTAAATTAACAAGATATTAAAGCTTAATTAGCGATTATATATATAAAATACATAGGCTAAAAAGTGTAATATAATAGAAAGTATGCTTTTACTTAAGCTTATTACTAATATAACTAATTATAAATAGCATATATCACAGAAAGTAACAAATGTAATACTATTATTTGAAATAGTATACAACTTTATATTAGCTCTAATTTAATTTAATCTTTTATAATTATAAAGCCAGAATCCTTTTATAATTAAGAAGGATTATAAATCACTTTTAATAAAGTATTAAATTAAGTTTAAGAGATATTAAAAGTTTAATAATAGTAGCCTCTTAAAATATAAAGATACTATTTATATATTAAATAAAAAAGCTATATAATTAGAGGTATTTTAAATATATTATAATAATAAGCTTATAAAATACTTTAAAGTAATTAGAATCCTTAATTTAATTAAGAGGAAATATTAGTAGCCTAATTTAAGGAAAGATATAAAGGCTTATATAAGAAATTGTGCTAAATACTAATATTGCAAATCAAGAAGGCATTAACTATATAACAAATTAACTCTATTTCCTATCCCTACTAAATTATAGGAAGAGATAATAATAAATTTTATTATAGATCTTCTTGTTAGTTAGGAAGGATGTTATACGCTAGCGACTAGCGTATTCGATCGATTCGGGGTGCGTAGAAGGATAGTAAGAGCGGTTAGTCTCTAGTACTAGTCGACTTAGAAGTGAATGTTTAAATTGGCTTGATTCTCTCAAAGGTCAAGGGAATTGATCTATATATACTAAGTTATAAGATTCTAGAATATTCTGTACAGCTTGATTGATTTGTAATCGATTAGGGTATGAGTCATAATATGACTCATAGTATGACTCATACCCTCGG
>Ga0247734_1002352_pt1 | contig 12520 bp, 16 predicted proteins | sample UWRJL103311B2_FD_180933 | JGI IMG/M metagenome (GOLD analysis project Ga0247734, IMG submission 180933) | Plant litter microbial communities from Arlington Agricultural Research Station in Wisconsin, United States - UWRJ-L103-311B-2 | ecosystem: Environmental > Terrestrial > Plant litter >... | reverse complement strand
GTATCAAGGACACTGGATTCTCTGGCTGACCCTTCCTGAATACAGGCCGCCATTCAATATCAAAGCCAACGACTGCAGGTGGATTGGACATAGGGAAGTAGTGATCAATTGCTGTGTTCGCGGCTGGGGCGTTTACTAAGTATTTAGCTCCTTCTCGGATACCATACTGGCTCCATGAGTACGTTGGAAGAGTTTGAGACATGCCTAGAGCAAATTTCAGCACAGTGGCTTTGAACCACTTGAGGCTGAGAATGGTGAGATGGAGGTACGGAACAAGGCCAGTCAACAACTACTCACGTGCGAGTGTTGGACTTCAGCAGACTGCCACTACCATCCCCTGAGGGCCGCGACTACGAGAAGATTTATTTATTCGCTCCTAATCGTCGATGGTGAGTCGAGGCAGGTCCAGTCGCACGAGATCTCGCGGATCGAAACCGTCTCGGGTACACTAGCTGTCCAGACCGGACCTTGAAGCGTCGATGACTATGCCAATACTATAAAGAATCGCAGTCTTCGCAGTCGCTTCACAAAATTTCAGTCAACTCTACATGCTCAACGCGCTACCGAACTACCCAGCATCTCTTCTTATCACTGATCCTCGAGGTCTCATTGGACGCTCGACCTTGGCCACCGCCGCGAACGTGCGCGGTGGCCTGAAGACTCAGGGAGGCACCAATGGACCCTTGGGTCGTGGAATCATTACCACTGCGGCCGCTTGTATTGTAGGATATGTGAGTGCGTTAAACACAGGAAAGACCCAACCATGCTGACACGATCTTATAGACAGCATATGCAGTGTACAAAGGTGGTGATAGTCCTGCTCATCGCCGACGTCCTCCCGCGAACCACCATGCAGATCCTGGCAAATCACTTTTACCGCTTCTTGTGAGTGTAGACTACACAACTACTCCGGGCTCTTCTAACCATCATGAATGTCATAGAGCATGGACAGTGACTGCCTGAACACTTTGGAATGGTGCATGATCTATGGTGCATGATAACTGTCACATACCTGTACTTGAATATAAATAAATGTATAATTAAAGATATAAATCATTTTGGGGAAACTTCCCGAAATGGTGCAACAAGTACAACGGCGCGCGCGTGTCTGCCCCAAATGCTGATTGAATTCTGACCATCGTTCGACAATCTCCTTCATAGCAAACCACCACGTTCTGCTGCTGGCCTAGCGCCTCCCCGGTAGATAATGAACTCGCTCACCTATCTATCGCGTCAGTTCGACGTTCTAGCGTCCGCTAAGACGCCACCCTCCACCCCAACAGGCGAACGTTCTTCATACATTGGCAGCCGCAAGCGTAGCTACACAACCTCTGGAGATTTACATGCGACTAGCATTCCACGAGCATGGTCTGCAAAGTCCTTTCTCTTTGCACCTTCGTCACCACGCACACCAGGGCCTAAACGATCCTACTCGTCCCCAGCGGATTTCATCACGCTGTCCCGCGTTGCCTCTTTAGCTTCCACCTCCTCGACAAGCTCAGATTCTTCCGCCAAACCAGTAGAACGCTCGAAATGCTCCGCCGATTCACTCTTAGACCGAATATTCTTCATTCGTGTCCTACTTCTGGCATGGAACTCGCTGCGATCAGCATGGACCTCATTGTTAGGGCTGGCAGCAAGAAGGAACCCGGTAGAAACCCAAGTGCTTGTTGAAGAGAAGGATAGCAGTGACGAAGAAGGGCCGTTGACTTCACCGCCTATGTTACTACAGACACGGTCGCATTCAGAGCCGGACTCAGTACCCACCACCACGTCCTTTGCCTCCAGAACCAATCACACTCCAAACTCCAGCATTTCTAGAACGTCAACTCCTCCATTGTCTGTGAGGAAGACCCCCTTTCATCTCCCTAAGACACTGGTGCTTGACCTCGACGAGACCCTCATTCACTCAACCTCGCGCCCTATAGGTGCAGGAGGAAACTCAGGCATCTTTGGCATTGGCAGGCGGAAACAGACTGCGGGTCATATTGTTGAGGTGCTTCTAGGAGAGCGCAGGACTATCTATCATGTGTACAAGCGACCATTCGTTGATTTCTTCCTACGGACGGTATGTGTTGTGTTGCTGGGCTCTGTAGACGACCCCTGCTGACCTGAATTCTCCTTAGGTCTCGGGATGGTACACGCTAGTGATTTTTACCGCGTCCATGCAGGAATACGCGGATCCTGTCATCGATTGGCTTGATGCAGGGAGAGGTATTCTGAGCAACCGCCTATTTCGTGACGTGAGCCTCTTCTCGTGTTTGGGAACGTGCGTTCAACGATGACACCCTTTTCTTTTATTATAGTCCTGCACGCAGTTGCCTAATGGAACCTATACTAAGGACCTCGCACTTGTCGAGCCTGACTTGGGCCGCGTGTGCTTGGTAGACAACTCCCCCATAAGTTATCGAGTTAATGAGGGTACGCGCATGTTCGCTCTCTTGTTTGACAATTCAATACTCAAACTACTGTTTCGCATTTTGCAGCGAATGGGATTCCTATTGAGGGTTGGACACACGATCCTTATGATGAGGCCCTACTTGACTTACTTCCCATCCTTGATTCGTTACGGTTTACGTCGGATGTTCGCCATATTTTAGGCCTGCGGACTGCAGGAATATCACGCTGAACACCCATCTCTTGTCGTATTCTTCGTACTTTTCGCTTTACGGGTAGCATTGACAAGCTCATTATCGTAATTTAACTCATGTATAACACTAGTAGTCTGGTTGGGCCAACCCATATATTTCTTGGGCAAACACCCTGTTAAGCCATAGCAAGAGAAAGCTCTATTATACAGATAATTAAATACAAAGCGTGTGACTTCGCTGGACATGCCATTGAAGGGAAACCCGGATACGGAGAACGAGAAATAGATACCCGACTCCGCTATTACATGGCCAGCTCTGCTTGTAACTGCTTGAGCTGCGCCTCCTCGTCATCTTCAACAGCAGCAGCAGACGTTCTGGTTCGGCCTATCAAAGGAAACATGCTCAGTACACTTTGGAACCAACTTGAGAATGGGCATAGGACATACTGTCGTCTGCACGCGATATTTCTGGTTGGTGAAGTGGAACATGGTCTGCACCGTGCAATCGCTCGTCCAAAGCTTCCTGTTCCAGATCAGCCAGCTCGTCTCGTAACTCGTCTTCATCGAGGTCCTGGTTGCCATATATCGGATTCGAGATAATCTCTGCAATCTCGTTCGCCACATCTCGCTGCTCGTTGACAGCAGCCATGGTGGCATCTGCTTTGTCCACAGTCCTAATAGCAAAAGAAAGTATTAGAGCGAGAAAGGACCAAGAGCAAGTAGAAATGCTGCGCACATATTGCCATGTATAACCTTCAGAGCATCTGCTGCCTTTTTCATGGCAGCCATTGTCTCCGCATTCAGATTCGCGGACTCTAGCGTGTTCACCTGCATCTCAAGCTGTAGACGCGTCCCTGCAAGCCTGTCTAGCTCTTGTTCGCTCGCTTTCTTGCGCTTCAACGCCGCAGTGGCCACTGGTGTACAACTTAGCGGACTGCTGGAACCTACCTGCCACCACCCAAGACATACCTGGTTTATTGGACACAGCATTCGCCTTCGCCTTCTTCAGCTCATCATCTATCTTCTTCTGCAGGTAGTCCTCCTTCTTCTCAATCATCTGCAACTGCTGCCGCAGAGTGACGATAGCATCTCGCGCGGACGCCTTAGGGTCTTTCCGTGCCCCAAAGTAGCTCATAAAGCTGGCCATAGTTGTCGTATTCCTGTCTTGGGCGTATATAGCAGTGGATTCAGCAGCAGGTGGTGAAGGGTATGAAGAGGAGATGGTGGATTGACGCAGCAAAGCCCTTCCGTGAAGTCATCTCTGGTCGATACCCCCGATATGGCAATACATGACTCACAACTACGAGCCACCTTACAGCTCAAAGACACAGGAGATAGCTTGCGAATACAGTCGGTAGAAGCCTGCGTTACTAGGAGAATATTCAAGCAATGGAATGCTGTTTACTCATATTCAGAAGGAGGCTTTAGTAGTATGCGTACATCTGTTCTTGTAGATTGATAACTGTCAGAATTCCACCTTTCACATTACACCATATGTACATACTTGGCGTAACCCAATCATTACAGAAGTTTTGGTGCTAAAGATTATAAGGTGCGTAACTCTGCATGCTCTACTCGTATATACACAGTGCAACAGGACATTAATACCCCTCAGGCAAGGTTTACTTGTCCTTCTCGTTTTCCTCTTCACTACTGCAACGAAAGTCAGAACAAAGGTGAAATAAAGTAATGATACGTTACTCACTCTTCATCGTCACTACGCGCATCAGTTGCGCCCTTTCCGGATACCACTCTGTACGCGACTTTACAGATAAGTCCAAACCATATAAGTTGAATAATCTAGCGAGTAAATGTGATTAGTACAGCATAAACGTGTATATGCCTTCCCTCTCACCTGGAGTGCAATCAAGCAAAGACAGAACATAAGATGCGATCCTCTAGTCAGGTATCTGCCTTCTTCAGGGACCCAGACAGTCTCGACAGCGCGGGGAAGGTCGTAGATCGTCGACCAGAGGACAAGGTTGAACAATATGTGCCTTGTCACCAGCCACGAAAGAAGGAAGCATGCAAATGTCGCGTCACACAACAGTTGACTAATTTTGAGGTATTTAATCATCTTGGCGGCCTGTTGTATCGAGTTGAGACGTGTTTTCTAGGACAAGGCTACGGAATCACGTACAGGGAGGAAGATGTCGCAGAAATCCATCAACATCATGATGAGGCATCCAACTCGCGTAAAGTTGTACGAGTAACTGCAGCCAACAAGGAAAAGGGTGATTATATGGTGAGCAAGCATCTGGTAGTGATCCTTCCGTTTTGCTTCCGCGTTCAGAACGAGGACCTGATGAATGTAGAAAGCCACTTGGGCTAAATAGTAGAATTTGATTGGGCCTGGTATGGGTATATGAGGGTAACCAGCCCAGACGTCTTTTGGATCCAATACACGAGTCGGCAAATTGCTGTGAACCCACTAGAAGCAGCAGAGAGGGTCAGGTAAAAGTATAGTGGAATAAAACGTAAGAAGACGTACTAGACCGAACAGCAGTTGAGCGGGATAATAAACAACCGACCAGCCTTGTTCGGCAAACCTCAGAACTCTGCGATGGATCTTCCGTTTCTCCAGTGCTGTGGGCTTTGTAGAATGTCCTTTACCGTTGACACCATTGCCATTCGCGACAGCTTTAGAGCGTAGACGAAAGTCTCTATTTAACTTCCACCTGGCGAAAGGTTCGAAGACTAAGAGTCGGAATGCATCTCGGAGGACAGCCATAATAGCTATGAGGGTGATAACGAAACAGAGGTCCTGGTACCCATAGAGGTAGTACTTGGAGTCGGGGAAGGAGTCAGGGTTGACTGGTGTGGATGTAGGATAGGACAGCGTAAAGAACGGCAGGAGCTGCGAGGGCATCCATTCTGGGGTGTCGTATTGCAACATGGTGGTCGTCAGCAGAGAAGTATGTAAACTGAAGGAAACGCGAAAAGTCAGCCCACGTTCGTGAATCATAACATATTAGACGTGTTAACGCACCAATGGTCAATTCACTGGAGCACGTTTCTGTATGCTCCTAACTGAATCTCGCAGTTGGCGTCAAAGACGCGTCCTTCGTGGGGAAGAGAGGAGATGAGAGCTTGACGAGAGCCTCGTTAGACTTTCCACGTCAAAATCAAAAGAGGGTCGTGGGAGAATTTCGGCCATTTGTAGGTTTCATTATAATTTCCTTGGTCTGATATTTACGTCCATGGCGGCTACATCGAACCAACCATGTCCTTCGCTCTACGTCAACAATCTCAATGACAAGGTCCAAAAAGAAGAGCTACGATCACAGCTCTACAATCTCTTCTCTACCTATGGCAAGGTCATCGACGTGGTGGCATTGAAGAGCCCGAAAATGAAGGGTCAAGCATTCGTAGTGTTCAGCGATCTAGCTAGCGCGACTACGGCTATGCGAGCATTGGAGGGCATGGTATTCTATGATAAGCCAATGGTGTGCAGCTTTATCATTACTTGCAGTATACCGATTCTGAACTAACGCCGTATGTCCGAAAGCACATCGACTATGCAAAGTCCAAATCCTACGCGACTCAAAAACGCGAAGATCCAAACTTTGTTCCTCCACATGCAGCTAATGCTAGTAGCCTACTCTTGAATGGTGCTAAGAGACAACGCGAAGAAGACTCAACAGTGGTCGGCAGAGATGCGAAAAACCAGAAGACAGATTCAGATGGCTCTGACGACGAAGAGATGGAAATTGATGAAGACGATGAGCTTCCGCTGAAACACTCCATAACTTGTATGTCGTATCTATCCAATACACTATTATTTCATGAACATTCATCGTTTGTTAGCCGATGTTATCCCATCGTCTGTAGAAGGTCCCACAAGACGACTATTGTGCACCAATTTACCCCAAGAGGTCACCGACTCCGTGTTGTCTGTATTGCTGCAAAGGTGTGTCTCGTTGTTTCACATGTATTATCAAGGGCCATGCTAAACGTCTCTCGCTAGTCATGACGGATACAAGTCTGTTCAAGTTATTCAATCGCCTGCCACTAATTCTCAGGGTGACAAGCTTAAAATGGCCGAAGCATTGTTCTCGACAACAGATCTGGCAGCTACCGCACAGAAAGCGCTTAATGGGTTTTCATTAAAGAAAGGCTGGTCCATGAGTGTTGCATTCATCTGAACAATTTTTGCATCGCGGCATGTACATTTGCTGTTTATCCATTGTAATCTTTATACTCTTTCCAATCTCTTTCTTGTCTTCGCTCAACCATGCATGCGCAGTGCCGTGCGCTTTCTTCTACTTCTTGAGCGCCTTCAAGATTTCCTCGGCCAAGGGTCCCGCAGATGCTGGGTTCTGACCAGTGAACACGTTTCCGTCGACTGCTACTTTTACCTACATAAATGTGGGTGAGACTCCTAGCCTTTCTTGAAGGCTAGAGATTGCAGACGTACCCCCCATGGCTCGTCAGCTTTCACATACTTTCCACCTCTCTCGAACATCCGATCTTCCAGCAGGAATGGAACTGCCTGAAGAAAGTAGAGGATATGAGCATGCAGTACGCGGACTATTGGTGTGATTGAGTTATACCTTTACCATCTGGGCTTGTTCCTCCTCGGCATTGGAGAATCCAGTGCAGCTTTTACCAGCGAGAATAGACTTTCCGTTCGCGTCTTTCACGTTGGTGATTGCTCTGAAAAGACCTTGAGCTTTGCATTTGTGTCAGTCAAATGAAGATGCGACTCACGCTGGGCCATGGCAGACAGCAGCGACGATCTTGCCAGCGTTGTATACCTGTGATATTGTTCAGCAACTAGGTTACTATATTGAGAGAAAGAGGACCTTTGTGGCAATTTCAATGTTGATAACATCGTCCGGAAGGTCGATAACGGGACCATGACCTCCAGGGTAGAAGATGGCATCATATTTGGACGGGTCTATCTCAGAGAGCTGAACGGCGGTGGCCAGCTTGGACTTGACTACTTCATCGTTCAGGAATCTGGTGCATACTTCGTCTTCCAGACCAGCCTGTGTACAGTGTTGATAAGTGCGGGATGTCGGGCAGTTGAGGAGGAGGATGAAGACACATACTTTTACACTGGATTCGTCGAGAGGAGGGTTGGGTCCCTTCGGTGCGGCGAAGTCAATCTGAGCATGGGGTGCTAGGATATAGTAGGGATGAGCCTATAGAAAATGTAAGGAAACGAATCAGCGATACATCTCAAGCGGATGCTCTCACAGCTTCAGTGAGGTAATATCCCTGATGAAATATGAGCTACGGATAGAGGCATCTGTAGTTCTTGTTGTGCTTACCGTTTGACCTCCCTGCAAGTTCTTGTCCGCAGAAGTGAAAATAAAAAGTACGTTTGGCATTGCTGTGAGAGTTTCGGTTCAAGAGTAGGAAAATAAAATAAAAGCACGGAATTGCTGACGTCGAAGTGACGCGAATGATCCATCGGTTACCACATTGGCCGGTACCCCATGAACTTGAGCTGTATTGATTATTTCGGGAATCGTGCTAGAAATAAAGGCTTAAATGTTAAAATAAAGCAGTACTCAGCTTGCAGAGCATGAGAAGACTGTGATGGACATGTAAAGCTTACAATTCAGAATCATACTTTCAAAGTTTCAATGCCTTGAGTCCCCATAAGGGTTGCCTTGCGGCGCCCACACGTGATGCGATCGCGAACTCCCAAAAGGAGGAAAGCGAACCACTGTGCTCTAACTTGTTCGTTAACCACCACCAACGCTGCAATCCAGATCCTGTATTTCTCTCTTATATTTCACGAAAAATACGATGTCTTCCAACTCTACGCCGAGCGATACGCCCATCCAGCCTCTGCACCACCCGCAACAGGCTGCTCATGTCGTTGTACCGCAAGCCCCTCTTGGCAACGTCGTGAACCAAGGCCCTGGAGCTGGCGCGCAAGCTTTGCTAGCGAAGAAAATGGCGAAGAATCCGTGCGTGGTCCATTTTGTAAACACAATATGCGACTGTCCTAACTCAACTCTACTTGAAGAAACCCAACGTTCTCGCCCACCGACAATCTAATGACACCAGTATCGCAGAAGTTATCGGCAGCCAAAAAGAAGAACTTTTCCAAGTGCGTACACTTTACCATCTCCATTGAAACCCATTCTCACCTCAATGTCTGCACATTAGAGGCCGAAAGCCTGTTCAGTTATTTGCCACGGGGCCACCGAAGGAGGATAGCAGCGATGGCGATGTAGACGACGACATGGCTATAGATCCCAAGACACAGCAGACACCAGCCACTTTGCAGGATGATGATAACCCCTTCTAAACCTTTCTGCGAGCCTACCGATCTTGTGTATCGCATCAGCTCTCCTTCCCCACCTTTCCAGTCGCTGTTAATTTATTTTTGTACAGAGCTCTTCGCTTGCTGTCCTTTCTCTCCTCGTATTTAGTAGTATGTTGTAGCGTCACTTTGTTTCTGAATCTCGTTTATTAGCTTTTTGTGTTGTTAAATGTCATGCCCATATCTGTACACTGCATTCGTGACCTCTACCGCCATCATGGACACGCTTTACAATCATCTAAGCAATGAAGACATGGACGCTCTACGAGATCATTTACGCGACCTGGCTATAGACAGACTTGGAGAAGGCGTGGGACCAGGAAGGCGTTTATCAGCGCAGTGCGTAGTCCATGCACTTCCCATGCCAATACCGGAGCTGACGCCACAGTAATCGGTAGACAGACACGAACTCTACTAGACGGTTTACCCAGCCTGACGGAACAAGACTTGCGAAAGTCTGGTCAACATGGTATGTACGCTACACTTTCTTGAAGTACTATCCACTACAAAGCGGTATCAGACTCAATGTGCCCGATCTGCTTCACACCCTTCCTGGCTCTCCTTTCCGAAGAGGAAACGGCAATCGCTATGGACTCTCCCGCACATCCAATCGAAGAGTTAGGAGTAACGAAGCTCCAGAGATGCGGGCATGTATATTGTCGAAAGGAGTGAGCAATTGTTACGTCTGTGTTTATAATGGCGGGACATTGAACGCGTAACCCTTTCTATAGTATTCGTAAGTGGGTAGAAGGCGGTGTACGTTTCCTATTCCTCTATCCCTCTCAGCATTCTGATACTATATTACTTAGCGTGATTCCTGTCCACTGTGCCGTCGAAAATTTGTGGAGGACAACGAGGCAGGCCAGCCAGAAGCAACATCAGAAGAGGCGTTAACCCCAGCAGACGCAGAAGCCAGAGCCACAGAACTTCAAGAATTCTTCCGCTCCATTCTCAATGGCAACGATGTCGGTGCCGCGCCAAGTTCCCAACGTCGCGATAATAACAGAAACGAGTTTTCCGGAATGTATTCATGATTATGTAGATAGTCCGTTCATTTGTCAATTTGTTTGTTTAAAGAAAGTATACTGTAGCCTAAATCAACCCCCTCCAACGTCGGTGAATATCATAGTAAGCAGATTAAGAAGGCCCGCCAAGAGTAAAAAGGAAAGGAAAGTAGGTATGATGCTCTCTTCAGTTGCGACGGCAGCATCTGAACAAGTTCCTCCTGAGGAAGTAGTACAAACACTGCAAAACGTTCATACATTAGAAATGGTTGCAGTGCAACAATTTGACATAGTACTCACCCCGATGAAGCGAACCAATGAAAGAGCGAAGGTCGAATAGAGAATGATAGCGAAGTACGTGTTTTGCTTCTTGGTCAGATCAGCTGCATCCTTTGCGGGGTCGTCGCTGGCCAGCCCGTTGAGATTCTCGATGGCAATTGCTAAGGTGGCATTGCTCAACATCCATAACGACACCAATCGAGTACGGAATGTTTTGTTCTGATCATCGGGAGTAGGCTTCTCAACGACTTCTTTGGTTTCGACTTTCGTAATGGCTCGAGTAACAGTCTCCTTGAATGCAGAGTCGACATCTTCTTGCGGTTTCACGGTATCAGTGACCGCTGGAGCATCATCTCCAGTCTTCTTGGACTTGACCGAAGGAAGAGCTTCCTCCTTGTCGCTACCCTTTGTTCCCCAAGATACCTATAAAAAAAACTTCATGAGCACAACTATGAGCATGAACGATGATCAGTCTCACATCATGCAAATTACAGAAGGCATAAACATTCAGGATGTTGGTGAAACTGGGTGCAATCAGAAGATATTGCAAGAAACTCGAGAACATGTGCCATGGGTCACGCTAAACCATTCCGCAAATCAGGAAAAGCAAGCAGGGATGAAGGTTCATCACGCACGTATAGAAGGGAAGCCACGAGATAAATACCAAAGGTTGACACCATAGCCGCAATAAGAGCACCAATTGGAGGCGTGAAGAAGGATGCAATGACCTCGCTTGAAGTTTTGTCCTTGAGTTGATTTGGAATATCCTGGGGAACCATAAGTAACAGAGCCAAGTCAATCAATGCAGGAGACATACTGCGAAGGCCTTGCCAGTCAACCAGAATGAACAAACCAACAGATATAGCGCCATGAAGGCGTAAACCCTGTGTATAGTTCAGCATCCAAAATGATCCTGTAGCACCCAAGCATACCATAGAGTAGTTGCGTATAAACCACGTTCTCCTTTTGGTCGATTTCCAAGAGCCAGGATGAATTGTAGAGCAAGGAAGGCGAGGTATACCCATTTGAATGCAAGATTAACCCAGTGGGTCTGGTTGTAAGATGTCAAACAGGAGCAAAATATGAAAGTCGCTTGAAACTTACAACAGCTTGTGTTCCAAAGATGACGATTCCTTGTGCCGGGCAGAGGTCGATGATAATAGAGAAAGTGAGCCACAGATTGGCGATAGCGAACCATGAGAAGATCAAGGTGAAGATGTTGTACAAAGCTTGTATGTGCAAAAAGAACATGCGGAAGATGTTGTGTCCAGATCCATAGAAATGATAGAAGTTGGTCGTTGCGTACTGCCAATGGAGATGAGCGTCACTTCATGAGCAAGAAGGGGGACTTTATGCTTACCACCGACGCAGCAAACGAACCGTTCAACCAACGACGACGTTGACCGATAAGCTCGACAGCAGTTTCGGGCACATCGGTCTCAGCCTTACTTGGCTTGACATATGTCAAGACCCACTTCTCGTTCTTCTTTGCTACTAGTTCGAAGCAAAGAATACGATCCTCGGCCAAGAACATGTTCTTGGTGAAGATGTTCATGCCATAAATACCCTTCGCACCGAGACGGTCAGCCAGGGAATGATCTCCATGAAAGTATTGTTCCAATGGTCGTCCGAGAATAGCACGGAATCTGTAGGCCGAGAACGCTCCAGGCAACACGGACACATAGCCAAAACTACTCTCCAGAGGCTTGTCTATGAATCAGAGTGAGTGAAGTGCTGTAAAAATGGATTGCTCTCGCTTACCAAGAATGTTCGACATCTTATATTCGAAGTTTTGCGCAGCAACAAGCGGGTTAAGCAGCTTCTTTCCTCCCTTAATCATAGCATGGATCTCTCCGCAGCAACCACCAAGGTTGACATCGTTGTAGAAGGCTTCCCACAGATAGTAGATAGACTTGCGTCCGGGCTTAGTTCCGGCATCAATAAGCACACAGATCTCGGGCTGTAGAAGCGTTGAGTATAATGACAACAGCTTGGCTAATGATACACACCTCCAGATGTCTGCCGATAGCATTGAACAACCAACGATGGGAGTTGATTTTCTTCTGATTCTTTGCCTTGAGCACGAAAATGATTTGAACAGGAACCAGATTATTGGGATCGTTCGGTTGAGGGAGAACCAGCTGCGGAGAAGAGTCGACGGATAATTGAGTAGTATACTGTATAATGGATGTAAGTTTCCGGACGTTGCTGAGCTGTGTGAAACGCGTACCTCGAAGATGTGTGCCACGGTGTCTTTCCCATCAACTTGTTTCTTCATCACACCGTCCTGATATACACCAACTGTTGCCAATAGATCTAATACACTCTTGTCCATGGCTTCTAAACCATCCACGATGAGAGCAA
>Ga0247734_1002350_pt1 | contig 12524 bp, 13 predicted proteins | sample UWRJL103311B2_FD_180933 | JGI IMG/M metagenome (GOLD analysis project Ga0247734, IMG submission 180933) | Plant litter microbial communities from Arlington Agricultural Research Station in Wisconsin, United States - UWRJ-L103-311B-2 | ecosystem: Environmental > Terrestrial > Plant litter >... | reverse complement strand
CTGACCTCGAGGCGGGTGCACGTGACCCGACTCGAGTGGCAGAATCACCCAAAGCGGTTCACCGCCTTGGAAACCATATCAACACCACCTTACGTAGAACTTACAATATCACCATCGATCCCACTGAATACAACTAGCACTTACGTGACCATATCACGTAGTGGTGCCCCGTATTCGAAGTGATCCGACAGTGTCGAAAAGAATAATTAAAGTGGGATAGATGCAGCATTAAGTAGATGTCAACTACCCATTTTGAAAAATAGAGCTGTTTAATATATAAAGCTGGATGGATGCCAAAATAATATATAAAATATGTCAGAATGAGGATCCACAAAAAGAAAGGAGGTGGGGAGGGGCTGCTCGCCTATTTCCCCCACCAAGCCCACAGTTTTGTCACTCACAAGCTTGAACCACATTTTCCATCCCCAAATCAAAAAAAGGAAAGGAAAACGAAACACCATCAAAAAGAAAGACATCCTTGCATATATATATATATATATATACATACATGTTCATTCCTAACAATCAATTTTCCTAGTCAATTATATATAGCAATCCCAAGTAATCAAAAATAGTAATAAAAAAATAGAAACGGTTCAAAAAAGAATTAAAGAGCTCCGAATGTGGGTCGAACACATGACCTTAGGATAATTGTAGCACAATAAACTGCAATCCCACGCTATACCACTTAGCTACCGAAGCCGACTTTTGGTCGATTTGTATTTTTGGATTTGTAAATGTTGTATATACTTAGTCCTCAAGGGGTTGGGGAACGCGCTAGTGTATCGCTGGTGGACTGGTGGTGGGGGTGGTAAGGGTAGGGAGAAATAACCATGTGCCGATATTGACACACCCTAATAACAACAATTCCACTTTCCTGACTTGTAGTATCTGGATATCTACACAAGTCTTCGAGATGATCCTCAATCCAGCAATGGAATTGGAGAATGTTGTTGTTTCTACCACGTGAACGTCAATTAACTAACCATCGGCTCGCCACTTATTGAAATTCGAATACAATGAACATTTCTGATGGGGATTGACTGTTAAAAGTTGATGATTGATACTCTCCAGCAGGATAGGTCCAGTGTGCGTGTATTCGCATATTTAGAAGAAAAATCTGGAGGTTAAAACAAAATAAGATCACCCGCCATATTTGTGCCCCTCCTGACATCAGATATTCTGGCAATGCAACATTTTGCAATGGGAGAGTTCAGAACTGTAAAGCTGAAGTCAGAACAAGTTAAACCCACGACGAATATCAATGACAGGACCATATGCACGCAGCACAGCCAAGCAAGCACACAGTTAATTTTAGTCAGTCGTATTATTTTTTCTCTAGACGCTAGCTTTTATGAGATAGCCAACTGTAACCACCTCAAATTGATGCTACGATCAAGTATTCTTTCCAACCCAAATTATGGCCGTTATTAATTTTTTCATTTTTATCATCTCCCCAAATTTCGCAATGGTTCTTCCCCCTTCTTCCAAGGCTAGACGATGCTTATTTAAGCGTACTCGTCCTTGACTCTGCGCTGACTGTCACCATCAACAAAGGAGTGACGAGTAACAGATTGTCTGCGTTGGCGACGGTAGAAACTAGTTCCAGTCGAGGCCTCTTTGCGCCCTCCAAGACCACATCCGGCGAACAGCATGATCGTCGCGAGGAACATGGCGAACCACGCCCCCCATGTGAAACCAAAAGCGTATTTACCAAGGTGAGAATTGATTTTGTTGGCAGTGAAGACCTTCTGCATCTTCACAAAAGTTACGCTAGATATGGTGTTAGTGGAGGCTAATGATCAAGTGGAATTGAACTTACGTCATGAGCGCGGCTCCAAGAGACATCCAGAGGAGCGCAATGGCCACCAACAAACCCGAGAAACCAGATGCAAGACGGGAGAACGGGGCTGCCAATGCGGCGACGAATGCAAAGACGTCGAACACCAATGCGAGCAGATAGAAAACCCATCCGAAGCGCCACATGTAGAAGTAGTATGTGCTGGTGGTGCCTTTGCCATGGGGGCTGTATAGTACGTTTAGAAAATGCGTGCCCAGGAGACAAGGAAGCGCGACTTACCCAACAAGCTCAGCGGGCACACCATTGGTACCATTTGTACCATTGGTACCTCCTATCCACGCGTATCCAATGGGCAGATCCGGTACAGCAGCTCCACAGTTCGTATTATCGGCTCCACAAACGTAGAAATATGTCCATCGCGATACGGCTCGTGCACCTTGGACATTGGACGTGTCTGCCTCGAGGAAGTATGTTTTATTGAGCGGCGTCGTGGTCTTGAGGCCGGAGAGCACAACGAAGAAGAGCAGCACCAGCGATCCGGCAATGAGGATTAAGGACGAGATGCCCGTTGCACTACCTGTGTGCTGTAGTTAGTGATTGTATATCGCAAACCGCACACCGCAAACCGCAGCACACGCCTGGGGTGGATCGGCACTCACGAATTCCTGCACCCATTATGTATCAAATTATCGTATTATTAGATGGCTCCAAGGGTGTATCAATGAGCGGAGAATCTATGCGATTGGTTCGTGGTCAGCGTTTTGTATTCCATGTTGCCAGACATTCAGACATAGGAGGAAAAGGAGGAAAAGGAGGAACATGATGCATGTTGGATGCTCTCGGGATATATTAAATTGGGAGGAGAAGGTAAACAGTGGGAATTGAATAGGACGGTGTTTGGATTAGTTGAATTCGTACCTTGGTGTGTGTTGCGTGATGCTGCTGCTGCTGGAGCTGAACCTTGTCTGGCGGTGTCGAGAATAATTGCGGAGGTTGGGTGTTATTGTTGTTGTTGCTGTTATTATTATAGTATTATATTTGCCGTTGTGAAGCAAAGAACCGAGGGGAGAACTAGTATATTGATGATGATGATGATGTTGAGGAGGAGGAGGAGGAGGAAGAGGAGGTGTGGGCGAGCTAGCTAGCTTCTTTGTTTAGCTTGGGCTGCGATGGGATGGGGTGCGAACGTAATTGAAGCTCGGCCCCATTGTGGTGTGTTTTGGTGTGCCAATCTGCCAATCCCATCCCCTCAACCACCGTCGTCACCCTGTGCTGGTTCGGATCGGATGACGCGGTGATCTGCTCGGCAAGCGCTTGGCGTACGGCTCCGCTTCCATCATCCATCAGCCGAGCCTAGACTCTTCTCAACCTTGATTACGGGTAGGTTTACGGGATTACGGAAAACGAACTAATATCTCACAGCACATGACGCTAATACTCCGCGGAAGGACACTAATACTGGTAGCAGTGCGGGCGCTTTAGTGCAGGTTTTATACAATTATAAAAGGGACGAGGGAGCCACCAGCTATATAAACTACTACGTCAGACTCGGGTATACATACTCGAACTACTCGGGCAGCCGGGTGGGTGGTTAGGTTAGCCATCGGGTATCAGACCCTTTGGGGTTATTTCCGTACGTTTTATATATTTATGCATTTATATACAGCTCAGCAGCGCGGAACATTCAGGGGGGAAATTGATGAGGAGCGGCGTTACTAATAAGCAATAAAGTTATCGTTAATTACCTTAATAAACTATAATCAGGGGATAAATGAGGCTCACCGCACGAGGATCTGCAAGATGCAGATTGGCCTTGATGAATCTTAATCGCGAACTACACTAGCAAAAATACAGAGTGACATCATTACATTAAATGTCCCTCTCAAAACTAGCCTCTCTACTAAGAGTCACCAGAGTAAATTACAATACTTATAAAACATAGGATAAAATGTGAGTGTGTTAATAGATATCTAATGAGCTCAAATACTCTGGAATTACATTACTTACATAATAGAGCATCGAAAATCGTGGCTTGAACTCTTGGCATGTGGTTAACTACCACCACGATCTGATGCTTGCATAACTGTCATGGACCCTACTTCACAGATCAAGGGGAGTTTCCTCAAAGTAAAGGAAAGAGTATGGTTCTTGTATACAGTGTATTCTGAGGAAAAAAGAGGTTTCTCGTGATGCTATGTAGTTGCAACGCTGGTCCAAAGTTGGGTCCAAAGTTGGCATCTGAGGCTACAGCAATAACTAACAATAAGAATACAGCATTTTGCAGCTAAATGTTGTTGATCTTGGTACTCAAAGTTAATGCCCACTTTTATTGCAGTTCTCTCGATATTCTATCCCATGCACCAATGCTTTATCACGGCCTATGTGCTTATTTATGTCGGCTATGAACTCGACCGCCTCGATGGCATGGTAGCAAGGTAGAAGAATGAGTGCTTTGACTGGGGTAAAGAACTCGACAGTTTCCCTGTTCTGGTACAATGTTATCTTTCCACCCTTAATCCCATCCTTAATCGTCCTTCTGAAAAGTTTATGGTCCAAATACAACTTTCGTCCACTTGTTTTTTCTGATATTCATATAGATTACGTTTGTTCTAGCTCCTGCCTTTATGTTATACTGTGTTGGACTTCGCACTCCGACTGATCAGGTTGCTTCCCAGTTGGCGAGATTAGACATAGTAGTACATCTGGGACCCAAGGAACGCACTTGGTAGGGCGTCCTATATCGAAGGACTTCCTACAGCTTATGCGGCCTTGACAAATGTCGATTACCATCGCTGTATTTGCACGGATAGGTAGGATACCACAAGTTCACGTTCTAAGCAGCATGTTTCCTAATATTATTACGACTTTCGCTGTGTAATGCTTCCTGTGGTAGCGGCGATGGGGAGCAAAGGTTAACATCCAAATTTGACGGCGCCTTGTTGATTCCGGCCGCGACTGTGGCAGTATTTTTTAGTTGCTGGTGGGTTTCATCGGTTTAGTTTGCGACTATGAGATGTATCCGGTAGTTGTAATTCACAGATTTTGTAGAGGACGAATTCACTAGTAGCTCCTCATCATAGATATAACTCCCGGGACATGCAATTGGTCTCTGGAACGTTAACATTTTCCTTTATTTACTTACCTTTGTTGAACAGCCACGAACAAAAATCTGTGTGGAATTTAAAATGACTCTCAAAAATTACCCGAAAATAGCCTGTAAAAAGGCTTATCTCTCTTGGGAAGCCGTACTTACTACCGTCGAACAAATCAAAGCGACTTTTCAACCCGATCGTAAGAATCTCATCTTGGTATACGGGGGTTCGTTTAACCCTCCACACTCTGCACAAAGAACACATCAATATACTGAGCAAGTCCCACAGAATATGATTTAGACCTTATTTATTAGGCCTAAATGTAAGGTACGGTGGGACGAAAAAGCTAGTGGAGGGGAAGAAGGGCTAATGTATATAGGCATATTTACGTATCTTTCCCTCTGCCGCCCAACCCGTTCCGTTCTATATATCTCTCCAAAAACATCAGCAACACCTGAAGCTACACCATGATCCTCAGCGGGCTTGAAATCGTTACCCGCCAATTAGTGCGTAACATGCGACATGTCGCCCAGCAGCAACAGCCATGCGGCGTCGACCTTACTCTAAGGCAGGTTTCTGAATGGACCTCAGCTGCTACGATTGACCTCGATAACACTAAGCGCCAGGCAGCCAAAACCTCTAGCCTGCCTTTCGACAATACCAGCCACACAATTACACTACAACCAGGCGCCTACCTGATTGATTTTAACGAAACGGTTCTAATTCCACGGAATTGCATGGCAAGTGTTTTTCCTAGATCATCGCTATGGCGGTCCGGTGTCGGGATTAATGCTGGTGTGGTCGATGCTGGTTATGAAGGTGCTATGGGGGCATTGATGGAGGTGAAAAATCCTAAGGGAATTATACTTTATAAAGATGCCAAGCTAGCACAGATTGTATTCGAGGAAATGGGGGAAACAGTCGAGGGATACAGCGGTATCTACCAGTCCTCGACGAGTAGTATTGGTTGCGATGGGACAGGAAGGGCCTAATGTTCGAGGAGCGTCCAATTCTCAAGTCATGGAAGTGCAGTTATTTCTCCTAATGGAAAGCATATATAAAAAGCCCCCAGACCTCAGTAAAGAATTTTCTAACAAACTCGGTGATTTGGCGTAGGTATATTGATATCCTAGTGCTCCAAAAGAAGAAGATGAGAATCTACTGACATCTGCCCAATCCGTATCTTTGGAGCTACTATATCTTCACTTTGAGATGCAATCCCGTTATGATAACCCGTGCTCCTACCAATGCCACCGCCCCTCCTATTAGGCATGTGCCCGCCCATAGTTGCGCGGCCTGGTAGCTACCTCCACTGCGAGCGATCAATACACCAGCGACAGACGGACCGGTCAACGGCCCAAAACTTATCATGGTCAAAACCATGCCTACCCGGGTTCCAATCTTGCTCATGTCTTTTGTCAGTGACGGCACCGTGCCGGCAAACAAGCCCATCGCAGCACCGCACGCCAACCCATAGAAAACGGCGAACACATACAATCCACCAATGGTACGAACAGATGCCCAACAAAACATCAGGATGCCGCAGAGGAGTACCCATGGGATCAAGCAATTGAGTGGGCCGATGTACCGGTCGGCCAAATAGCCACAGGGGGCCCGGATGGGAATACCGCTTGCGTTAATAACAATGATCAGGTTGACGCCGGCCGATGAGGGTAGTTGCAGCACTTCGGTGGCATAGGTTTGGATCTGTAATGGGATTGAAGTTAGTCGGTGCTTATGGTAAGGGTTCTTGTCAGAGCAGGTGACGATCTACTTGGTTTCCAAAGGCCACTTCGAGCGTAGCGAGCTACGGGGATTTGGGGGCTGACTCCATGAAAAAGTATTGCTGGTGAAAGGTTCAATAGAGACTACGACTTACATAGAAAACCGCAAAATAGAGTGTCCAATACAGAACAAAGATGCCTAGAGTAAACAGCATGTATGCCGGCTCTTTGAAGGCGCTCCATTCAATTAATGGGCCAGAATTACGAGGAGGAAGGCGTGTACGAATGAGCACAATGACAATAATCACCATTGCCAACATAAGGAAGCCTATGCAGCGGACGGCCCAGGGGAAGCCTTTCCTTTTCATCCCAAATCAGTTTTCTATCCTTTAAGCAGGACGGAGTGAAAAGGAAAGGACTCACCGATCCGAGGAACTAAATACTGGATCATGAGCGGGAAAATAATGCCACCAGTACTCGTGCCGGTAGCAGCGGCGGTGATGGCAAGGACCCTTCGACGCACAAAATACGTTGAAATCAATGTTACACTGGGCAACCACATAAGGCCCTGGCCAATGCCAACGCAAAGACCTTGGGCGAGAAATATCTGCCAGTAGGTGGTCGCAAGACTGGTCATAAACGTACCAAGAAGTAACAGGACAGCGCCCGCTGCCACAACCTCGCGCGCAAGTCCTGCATCCGTTGCGCGTCCCGAGACGGCCGAGATAAAGAGCAGGCTAAAGACTTGCACTCCACCAATCCAGGAGATTTCTGAAGGGGAATGTGGCAGCGTATTTTCGTAGTGGCTCTGGAAGACGCCGAAGCTCGCCGAGTATCCCCAAGTCATGGCCACGACGAGATGGCCTGATACCACCTGCGCCCAGGCATGGAATCCTCCATCTGGAGGTGGTGCTAATTCTAATGACGGAGTAGCAGGATTGGCTGCTTGAGTGCTTTGAATTGCATCTGCCTGGTTGATTGTTGGAGACATTAGATATTAATTAAAGCCAATGCCCGGTGGGATTCCAAGAGAAGTGCGCCTTGTTGCTTTGCTTTGGCTTTGCTTTTGCTTTGCTCAATGGGGCAAACATCCTCACTTAAGTACTTACGAGTAAGGGACATATGATTGCCAAAAGTTTTCCAGTTTTCCTGTCTTAGTAGTCTTACGTAAATTGGAGGCTCCACTATTGTACCTTGAAGGGCGAGGTTTAGTAGATTGTCAAAGTTGTGAAGTTGTAAAGTGGGCGTGCCTAGGCCGGATTTTGGAAACTAAAAGCTAAGTGGGGGTTTACTCTATCACTTTTTCACTACACATTTACTTACTTGTTAAAAACACAGACTAGTTGACTAGATTATAAGCCTAGGCAAAGCGAGATATCATAACGTCCTAGAAACCACTGAATAGGTGGTTAAATTAATTTGAAGAGAAGCATTAGTCATTTGTTCAAGGACGGCTCCTTTGCTGTAATAAAAGATAAGCAAATGTGCATAAAGGTGGATCTAGCGGAAAGGTATAGCGGGTGCATAAGGCAAAGGAAGAGTGTTTCAATAACTAACTCTTGGGGGCTGTTAAAGGGAAGTTGGGAAAAGATGAATGGAGAAAAGAGGTCGGGAACCGGGTATAGTAACCGTGTATAGCAGCGGTAGCGGGAGCCGGGTAACACGAGGCAGTGCGGCTAGCGGGTAGCTACCAGTAACTGTAGTAGCCGCCCCGTGGCTGCACCTTAAAATTTACCCGAAACGACAAATGCCAAGCCCGGAAGGGGACAAGTAATCTTTCTCTTAACGTACGTTTTCATCAGCCTTGTCCATATTCCATCAGCCTCGTTACTGGGACATCAACATGCACTGTCAAACACATACCTCACCATCAATCCCATGATCGCGAGCTACCTCATTAACCTTTTCCTATGTCAGCACCACAATCTCTCCGGCGCTTTATAGTTCCGCGCACCCACCCATTCCCATATCCTCACGCTCAAGCCATCCAAGAGAAGCTGGTTTCCGAGTTTCTCTCCTACAAAGCCATCATCTCATCCCGAGACCCCCCTAAGGAACTACCTCCAGCTCCCCTCCCAGCAGTTTTTGCCTTCACCCCCGAACCTGTTTACACCACCGGTCGTCGTGAAGTAGGCACACTGACCGCGTCGCAAATCCGCCAACTCAAAGAACCCTTGTTTCAGTCTGGCCAGAAGCATGTCGCCCGCATCTGCGAAACCAAGCGCGGTGGCCAAATTACATTCCACGGCCCCGGCCAGGTAGTCTTCTACCCCATACTCGACATCAAATCGATACGAAGCGAGCGGTTTCCCAATGGGATGACTGCCCGGCAGTACGTGGAAGTCCTAGAGCTCACCACCATCGAGGCCCTTAAACAGTACAACATCTTCCCTTTCCGTACTGAAGACCCCGGCGTATGGGTAACAAATGACCAGAAGATTGCGGCGGTTGGCGTACATCTTCGGAGGAACATATCGAGTTTTGGCGTGGCTGTTAACCTTGATACGGACTTGAGGTGGTTCGACCGTATCGTAGCTTGTGGGTTGGAGGGCAAGAGGATGACAAGTATACTAGAGCAAACTCCCGATACTACGCCTAGAAAATTCTCCAAGACTTGGGTGGATATGTTTGCAATACAACTCTGGGGTCAGCAAGATGGGCGGGCTACCTACAGTAAGGTGGTAACGAAGCAGGTCAAGGTTCCGCTGCCAAGCGGAGAAGGGTTCTCTTATGAATCCGTCACAGAAACGAAGCAGCATCGGCGTGTGCAGGGCTTTACTTTTGAAGGGTGTTTAGATTTGCTGAGGGACGTTGCAGATGTTGATACCAGCAAATCCGAATTCGACGGCAGCAAATCGAAGAAGAAGCGCAAGCCGCCGCCTAAGAAAAAGAACCTGAAAAGAGGCGATATTCTTCAACTAGATGATTCGTTTGCCATCCCAACTCAAGAAGAGCGCCTAAATCTGCTCACGGAATTTGAAAATGTCAACTCCAGCAAAAAAATGGGGAGTGAGCGTAAACAGATGTCTAAGATAGGGTCTTCGAAACTCAGCGATATTCCTCGACCTAAAGATCCGTTTGCCATTCCAACTTTTGAAGAGCGTTTGCATTGGCTTGGGGAAACTAAAGATGTTGACACTAAAGAATTTGAGTTAAAAGATGAAACGCCAGTCATATCTGAGACTATCCAGCTCAGCAATATCCCTCATCTTGAAGCTCCATTCGACACCCCACCCCTTGCAAATAGGGAAGCTCTGCTGGAAAAGAGCGAAGAGGCCGTTCGACTTTTCGCCGATGATTCCCATATAAAAACACCAACCGAACTGTTTCCATCCCCAAATCCTCACGATCCGGATGTAACGAAGCAGCCGGTTCGCTGGAAGGAAGTTCACGAAGTCGAGCCTGTGGGAATAGAGGAATCAGACCCACTCAAATCGGGAGGTTCATATCCCCCTAGGGAACGAGACTGGATCCCGGAGCCCGTAAAGCGCTCTTACCCAGTGTACCCAATGGGCTCCAACCTTCATAAAAATGGGCCTGTAGAGTAAGATACATACACAGAGTACTTTCGACTGTACATTACATCTGAGTGGATTGTTCAAGAAATTGCTGCACTGTACCAAAACAAAAGTCATATACCCACCTCATATTTTCATAAATAATCACACAAATTTCACCATAACTCTAGAACCATGAAGAAGAGCTTTGAGAGAAAATCTAGTCATTGGTTTTGTTGTGAACACCGTGCACTTTATTTAAAACTGACAAACCAGGGGAAAACTGCAAAATTCCAAATTCCAAATTCCAAACTCCAAACTCCAAACTCCTTATGACGCCAGGTCCCATGCAAACTCCCAGAAACAAAACTCCAAAAATGCTGCACCAAGACTCCTGTTTATTTCTAATGTACACAACGCCAAGGAACAATGAAATTCCCACAATCGGTCCGTCGGAAACCCCCCAACGCCGAAATCGCCTAATACACGCTCAAAACAAAATAAAAGCAACACACCAATATCTTTGCTATCCTACCACTGTACAAAACGCTTCACTCCTCGAGTATATAGACTCGCATCATCCTCGGCAGCTGGGATCTGGCTGCCCGTCTCCCTCTGTTGACCTTGGTTCGCAGATGCCGCTGGTTGCGCGGATACAGAAGCAGAGCCTTGAGAATATGGACTCGATGCTCCCATCTCTGAGTCATCAGTGAAATAATCATCGTCCTCAGCGACTGGGCTGCTGGCACCACTCAAATATTCACCCGAATTTGCGGCTGATGATGCTGGCGCTGTGGGGGTAGACTCTTCCGGGAAAGCACTATCCAGATACTGACCATTCTCTGTAACTGGGTTCGTAGGACCGTTGTTGCTCGCTGCTACTGGCTGTGGATTCGTTGCTGGATTCGCTGAAGCAGAGCTTTGTGGTACTGGCCCTTGTCCACCGTAGTTTTCCTCAGCCTGAGGCATATTGTATGCATCGCTTGGGCTGGCAGTTGCGCTGGCTTTTGGGTCTGGCTTTACGGCTGCTGATGGTGATGGGTTGCCAGAGTATGGAGTTCCAGAGGCAACAGGAACCTCGCCCCCAGCCCCGGCAACGATTCCAGGCGTGGAAGAAACATCACTAGATGGCATGGCACCGCTGCGGTCTTTCTGAACCCCAGTCCCCATAGCAGGATCTACCTGAGTTCCTGGTCTGGGGTCACTTCTTACAAGTCCGCCATCTTGCAAGCCATCGCCTATAGCTGGTGATGCCATGTTACTTGCCGCAGGGTCACCCATAATATCTGTGGATTGGCCTAAAATTTGCGAGTCGTTAGTTCCAGATACAGAACCAGTATCTGCAGGAACATCGATTGCGGCGGTACTTTTTCCAGAAGCATCGGATCCTGCAGTGTCAAGTACAGGAGCGCCAGCTTGGGATACATCTGAAGCTCCCATGAGTGCCGGATCTTCATAAGCCGAAGTGTCTTCCGAAGGTGTAGCGACATTAGATTGATATGGGTCGGCTGCTCCGGCGAGATTCTGGTCACCATATGCCGAAGGGCCTGTTGTGGCTGTATCGGCAGGGGATCCAGATGCATATGCACTTTGATCATATGCTCCAGACGTTACGCCCGTGTTGGAACCCAAGTTTGGATTTGTCAGGAGGTTGGAAATGCCATCAACAATAGCAGCACCTGTACCCCTACCACCACCATTGCCATATTGTCCGCCAGTATTTGAGCCCATGTTAGAATCGTAGGTATCTGCTGATTGAGTACCTCCATAGCCAAAATCAGTAGATTTGCCGGGCTGACTGGCGTATCCTGCGTCGGATCCACCTTGCCCAGTTTGGCCGCCAGCTCCACCACCATAGGTTTGTTGACCTGCGCCGGATTGCGTGCTTTGAGGGTCAAGATCGTTAGAGACTTGTCCACCAGCAACTCCACTGCTTCCAGCCTGGGAAGCGCCGCCGATAGGTTGACTTGCACCTGAAGAGGCAGACTGCCCCATTTCCGAGCCTGCACCAAAACTGCTTCCTGCTGACGAACCCGCGGACCCGCCAGCCTGGCTATCAGCCATAGGCCCTCCAACAGAATCCTGTGCAAGTGCATTGGATCCAGCAGTTGCGCTGGGTGACGGAACCCCTCCCAAAGATGTTTGGCTTGTTGCATATGAACTACCAGTGAGTGATGTTTGTGCTGTTGGACGTGCACTACCACTGAGTGATGTTTGGGCTGTTGAATATGCACTACCACTGAGTGACGTTTGTGCTGTTGGACGTGCACTACCACTGAGTGATGTTTGGGCTGTTGAATATGCACTACCACTGAGTGACGTTTGAGCTGTTGGACGTGCACTACCACTGAGTGATGTTTGAGCTGTTGAATATGCACTACCACTGAGTGATGTTTGTGCTGTTGGACGT
>Ga0247734_1002349_pt1 | contig 12526 bp, 9 predicted proteins | sample UWRJL103311B2_FD_180933 | JGI IMG/M metagenome (GOLD analysis project Ga0247734, IMG submission 180933) | Plant litter microbial communities from Arlington Agricultural Research Station in Wisconsin, United States - UWRJ-L103-311B-2 | ecosystem: Environmental > Terrestrial > Plant litter >... | reverse complement strand
AGCTGCTATGGTCTTGCATAACCTCCAATACCAGCATGACTGGACCTCATTGCGGATCCATACTCATTCGTCATCAAGCAATCCCCTTCCGCGGCCCATTGTGTCGGGCTTACCACCCCGAAGAGCGTATATACATCCAGAAGAACAAGCTGAAATTTTGAAAGCTGAACATGATACTGGCAAACCCATCACGCAAGTACCAGAGAAGGAATGGGTTCTCCCAACTCATTGGGATGAGAAATGGAGTTTGAAGAGATTTGCAGAGCTGTTTGATGCGATTGAGGTCGTACCTCCGACAGAAAACTCTATGGTAGATGATGAAGAAGAAGCGTTAGTTGTTGGACATAAATGGAGAGGAAATAATAGACAGAAGAGAGTTCTTCTATCTACGGTACATGATGATAGTACTGTGGTATACTACATTATGCATGATGGACTCGCCAAACCGAGACAAAACTGATTCTGCCATTTACATTAATTTTGGTGAAAAGAGAATCACTACATTCCAGTATTTCCAAGCTTAGAATCGAAGCTTTTCTGGTTTGGAGGCTTTAATGTCCTCTAAGTTATAATAGAGCCCACGTGTCTCCCAGTCACGCGTGGCAAAGTACAAATCGAACAAGATCGCAGTAACATCTTAAGTTTGTTTGGAAGATTTGGAAGGTTTTGATGAAGTGCATGTTTGGTTTAAGGTTCAACCTTAAAGATGACCTTCTGGGCCTGCATCTTATCAAAAATGTCGTAGCCTTCCACTGCATCAGACAATGGCATGAATTTATCGAACATGAACCTACTTCGATTAGCTCTTCTGTTCGGGCACATATTGCACAAAAACTCACTCAAGTAGATGCTGTTTCTGCTCTAGCAATTTCAAAGCCTCTGGGAAAATTGACCGTACAGGGCATCGACCCATCTGAATCCTCAAATTCTTACCGTACGCCTCACTTCCACTCCATGGTATCTATCAATATTAGCATAAAATTCAATAGATGCCTCTCCTCTTATTTGAACTTACTTCTGCATTGTGTACACCAATCGAACTGATAATCCCCCAAGGTCTCACCAGGTCAAAAGCCGTTCTAAGCGCTGGACTCAATCCTACAACCTCAATGACTACATCAGCACCTCGTCCATCCGTAACCTCTTTGATGCGGTTCTCCATATTCGTTTTATCCTTCAAGAAATTGAGTGGTTCGGCGCCTAGGCCTTTCGCGAGTTCTAGACGGCTATCGACGCTATCTATTGCAAACAAATGCTTTGGGTTGAAACTTTGAGCAGCTATTATGGCACACAGTCCTACAGGTCCGCAGCCGATTACTACGACTGTAGATTCTGCAATTTGGGGTGGTGTAAGAAGTCTGGGTATCAATATTTGTTAGTCTTCTTGATCTAGAATCTGTCTACGATTTGAGGGAAGCGAAGTAGACTGTGCTGTATATGAGATTTGCATACTTGAGAGCATTGGTAGCACCAAAGTACCCTGTAGGAAAGATATCGGCCATCAGAACACTATTAAATTTGTTAGCCAAGTTCCCCTCCAAAATCTCTCGTTCTATGCAGTCTCTCTTTCTTGTGATTTCTAGGCCTAGCTTACAGAGCTCTGTCCGTAATGGATGGAGGAGCTTTCACTGTACCCCGAGAATCAGTCACTGTACCCATTTTGTGATTTCGTGAAACTTACTGACTGTTCCATCTGCAAGAGGTACCCTCACATATTCGGCTTCTACATACTCTTAGTATTCTTCTCATCATCCACTATCCGGATCCACGAAGAGAGAAACTTACGAGCACCGTCCAATCCAGCCGACCCAAATAATTGACTCTTAGTACACCTAGAGGAATACCCATTTCGGCAATAAAAGCACTCCAAACTATATTATTATCAGAAAATCCAGATCTTTTAGTTCTCAAAATACACAAAAAGATACAATGAGAAGGAAGACTAACCAACTAACAGTAAAAGGACTAACAACCTTGTCCCCTACGGCTACACTCTTCACATCCTTCCCAACCTCCGCAACCACACCAGTGAATTCATGGCCCATAATAAACCCAGTAGGGCTTTGCTGATGACCACGATAAACGTGTAATTCACTTCCGCATAACGCTGTATATGTCACCTTTACGATTATATCAGTCTCTTCCTTCATCGTCGGTAGTGGGCGATCTTCCAGAGAAACACTGCGAGGGCCATTGAATATCAGGGCCTTCATTGTTGCTGGTGCCATTTTGTAACTTAGAACTACTTGGGTTTATGTTTTGCTTATTAGGGAGAGTTAAAGGTGGACATAAGAAAGGGAGGAGATAGGAAATGGTGGCTGTTACATGTATTGAGTTGGCCGTCAGAGCGGGGTGATGTGGGGTGGAAAACGACCCGCGGTTATACACACAAAGAATTTCAGGTATATATACAGTAGTTGGTGATTTGCGGGTATTTACTTGTGGCGCGAGATAGAGAATAAATTGGTGTACTTAAGTTGTGATATATAGCTTTTTTAAACTTTCTGAAAATTGGTATCTTGTCTGAGATGGATGTAAGTCTGAATTAGTCGGGCGTACTCCCATTCCCAGACCTTGGAAAGAATATGATTGAAAGATGTAAGAAATTAAGTAAAGTAGTCTGAGAGAGTACATGATATTATAGCGAGGCCATAGGAATGCATAATTTTAGAGTTATCGGCCAAATACTAGGTTTGTTTATGTTTCAAGAATGATCAATGGGATGGTCGTACAGTACTTTCTAGAGATCGGGCAAGCTATATTAAAGGAAACCCAATTATATGCTTCTATCCTCTTGACTTGCGAGTAGTACAGCATCGACTAAGGTATTTGATCGACAGGGAAGTGCAGTACACTGAGGGATATACCTCGAGATTGTTGTGGCAATCAACCCAGATTGTAATTCACTTGAAGTGCCGAAACCAGATGGATGCAACTGTAGACTTTTCACCAAGCAATAATCGAACTAAATCAAGTTTGCCGCGAGTAGCATGAATTGGACCACGATGTATGGAATCAATTCAGGAACGTCGATATTGATTAAACGGTAAAGTCACGTGCCTCGCTAATCCACAATCCGTCGTGGATCCCACACAAGAAGAAGAGGCGCGATTCGAGAAAAATCCACAACCTCAACCTCAAAAACACCACGATCTCCAGTCTGCAACTCGAGAACCGTCGCAATGGCGAAGTCCAAGAATTCCAGTCAACATAATCAGTAAGTTTAAATTCTGCGGGTTATCCTGTCCCCTTGGCCATGGATGGTACGAAGAAAGACAATTTACTGACTCAAAGCTCTCCAGGTCGAAGAAGGCTCACCGCAACGGGTATGAACTTCTCATCTATTAATATATCAATTTCGATGGGAGGACTTGATGGGCGCTAATAGATAATATGCGACGAAGCTTGTACCTGACATGGAGGATGGCTAACGTTTACGAATTGCAGTATTAAGAGACCAAAGACCTCGAGATACCCATCGTTGAAGGGTACCGACCCCAAGTTCCGAAGAAATCACAGACATGCACTCCACGGAACAACCAAGGCTCTGGTTCGTACACCCACTCCGCATGGTGGACGGGGTAAATACTAACACGGTCCCGTACAGAAGGAATTTAAGGAAGGCAAGCGGGAGTCGGCATGAGGATTGTGATGAAGATTTCTTTCTCATGGGATATGGTTGTGATTGCTGCATTGGCTTGCATTGTAGGGGCGAAATGAGGGGATATCGACTTCTACAACGGGGGTTGGGGCTTAGAACGATAGTTCAAGGTATTCCAATCTACACGACCAAAACCAAGTTCACGACCTTTCGCTCGCAATTTCGATCTAATTTACAGGTGGGTAGGTGATGTATGTGATGTTTCAAAACACAGGCATTTGTGTGTACAGCTTTACGAGCCACTTTCTATGCTCATCAGCTGAAGGTTTATATCTTCGTGCCAAGATCAAACACCAGGCCCCTTCATTACCAAGCACCTTTTCTCCACGCTCTATGAGTCTACGGTGCATGAAGATTGGGTTCACATTCTTTTTTACTAGCTTAGGCGGCTTGGGCTGCATTTTGGAAGCCAAAGGGTTTGGGGAATTTCATATTTAGGATGTAGGAGAAAGCCCAATAATAAAGGCTACACGTTGTCTTAACCCCTTCCGCTTTCTGTGATAGTTCAATAAACTTAATTTAATAGATAAAAGACCAAAAAGTTGTACAGCTACTTCAGTAGTGTCATTTTAAAGAGCGAAGTGTCATAAAATGTTAAGAATTTATCTCCGGTTATGAAATTAAGTGCCAATGCTTGTATTTGTAACAGTTAGAGGAGTCGTCCCAAGTCATTGTTGTGCCTTGATTTCTTTGTTGCGTTGGCTCTCCGCTCGGTTCACGATCGGCGCTTACTTCCGAGCCCTACTCGAGAACGAGGCTTTTGTTTCACAGACTCAATATTCCATCATCAACAATACAGAAGACAGCTTCCTCTTGTTATCCAAGTTTCATCGCTGGTCGCCTTTACTGTGTTGTAAGTTAATAATTCGTCCCACTCTGCTGGCCTGCCTCCTTTATCACAGAGAACCAGGCAAGCTGGCATTCGCCTCTTCCTCAGGCATGGTGCTAACATTTCAGCTTTCGTCGCAGACCAAGTCACTACTCTCCTTTTGAGGCCAGTTGAACTGCAAGGAGATTTGTTTGGCTCGCCAGTTTTGTGGATTTAATACACAGTCTTTACGACTTCTTAAACAGCGATAAAAATCCCCCGAAACACGAATCACATCCTTCTATATTTATCCCACCAAAAACTTCAGACGGCATTAACCTGCCTCCCTTTCTACCTTGAAACACTCGCGGTATCTCTCTCGCAGAGTCAGTGGGGAGCAATCCGTTAATCTTCCTCGAATCCTCGCCAGGTGCATTGACCTGCGACAGTACTAGAGCAGATCTGAACCGACGTTTCAGATTTGCAGCTTCCTCCATCGTCTTTTGGAAATCCTCCTCAACGAACCTATTCTAAGCTTCATACCATGTTGAACAACATGTCTGCTCTTGGCAATCGAAATAGCACTCCGGTCGAAAACATCTCCTCCCTTCGCCCACCATCTTCTCGTGCCGTTGGCTCTGGTCATCATCTTCGTGCCTCTGCAGATATGGCGGCTTTTTCTAATGCACCCGGCAATACAAACCGCATTCGGCCTGCTTCGGACTTCTATGGCACACAGCAGGGCCAAGGTCAAGGTGGCGCAGAGAATGATGCTTCTGACAAAGTTGCTCAACAATGGATAGCTGATATTGATCAGTATGAATCTACTTTGGAGGAAATGGCAGCTGCCACTCTTGATCAGGACTTCAAGGACGAACTGAGTGCTATTGAGCAATGGTTCAGAGTCCTGAGCGAGGCTGAGCGTACCGCTGCTTTGTATGCTCTTCTTCAACAGACAACTCAGGTTCAGATTAGATTTTTCATACAAATTCTTCAGCAAATGGGAAAGAACCATCCTATGTCTGGTGTATTGTCTCCGGCAAATTTTGACAAGGGTAAGTTTGGGTTGGGCACAATTCACTTTGAACAATATCTAACATACGCAACAGATCCTATGTCCAACCGTCTCAGCGATGCCATGGGTAAACTCAATGTCGAGGGCTCCAGAAATTCATTGACCCGACCTCCCGGAACACCAGGGACCAAGAGACATTCTGGGCTTGATCCATCTACCATCAATGCTATGTTTCCTGATGCTGCAGCTGCAATTGCCACGGAGAAAGCCAAATTTACTCAACAGACTGGGAACCCACCATCGTCTAATAGAAACAGTGCTGCTTATGATGCAACTCGAAACTCACTCGCTGCTCCAACTATCACTGCTCCAGCTGATGGATCTGACAACAACAACCAAGTACCGGCTTCACCCTGGGGATCTCGTAGCAACGATCAGAACTCTCGTCCAAAGTCTTCTTCTGGTCAAGCACCTATGGGACAATTCATGCAGCCCCCACCATCCGCCGGGCTCCGGTCACCTTTAACTCAAGGAAATAACCTACAAAATACCACTCTTGTCACACCAGATAACCAAGGCTCTGATTTGCCTATGTTATCTCCATATGCCGGAAATGGATCCTGGGCTTCCATGGTTAACACCCCAATGGTTGCTAATTTCAACACTCAAAGCAGCAACTCTCAAGCAGATATGGTCGCAAATGCAACCGCTATGAAACTCGCAGCTCTCTCAACTGTGAATAACCGATTCGCCTTAGATGATGTACGAAAATACCGACGCGCGAGATCAAATGATGGAGGCCAAGGACCACTTTCCCCAGGTCTTGCACCAAATATGCCGGGAGCTAATGTTGTGATGATCAATGAACATGGTCAAGTTCTAAATAGAGATCAGATCATCCAGATGCAAGCTCAGCAAAATAATGCTCGATTTGGCGGTCGCAATTCTCGGCCCAGTTCTCCAGGTTTGGCGATGCAAGGAGGTGGAGCCTTTGGACAGATGGGATTCACATCTCCCCAAAACAACGGATTCCTGAATGCATATGGCGGGCAATCCCCACTGCTTAACAATGGTGGTATGGGGCAGTTGAATCTTGGTCAATTCGGTGGACTTGGTCAACATGAAGGATATCTGTCCGATCACAGTGAGATGAACAGAGGTCGCTCACCACGTGGTCGCCGAGGAAGCTCAAAGCCACCTGAGGATCCAACCGACCCCAGCTTGCTCCAGGATATCCCCAGCTGGCTGAGAAGTTTGAGACTTCACAAGTACACAGATAACCTTAAGGATATGAACTGGACGGAGCTTGTAGAGCTTGATGAGGCGGCTTTGGAAGCTAGAGGTGTTAATGCTCTTGGAGCGCGAAGAAAGATGTTGAAGGTTTTTGAACAAGTCAAGGGTAAGGTTTCCATATCCTCTTTCAATTACGCAAGCTAATGCATCCAATAGAAGCCAAGGCGGAAGGCAAACTTGCATAATTTTGAAGAGAATTACCCGAAGAATTGACAAGACTTGGACAAAACCCAGGATATGTAAAGATTAGAAGACCTTTTCCTTCTTTTCAGGAGGTTCTCTTCACTTAGAATGAGCCTGATACATTGACGAGATATACTAGCTAAATTCTCGTCTCTTTTTCTATATCTTCCATCCGATGAAGACTGGTGCAGCGCGACCATGTTTGCACACGGATTGGTCTTTTTTTAAATGGAGATTTTTTTCTCGATACAGAGTGGAGAATCAGCATAAGCTGCTTTCTTTCCACTACGTGCATAGGAAAAACGATTTGATGAAATTATTTGGACCAAAATGATTGGCAGAATCATGTAAGAATATGGCATGGTCTACAATGAATTATACAATCTTGAATAATTACAGGTTGACTTTTTAGGATGGGGTGTTGTATAATTGTGAAGATAACATATCGCATTTGTTATGCATGCGAGATTGTTTTATGGTTATTTGCAATTTGTAATTTTTGTTGATACATGAGTTGGGTTATGAATTTGTAGTTACTAAGTAAGGTCTTGAGAAATCGATTTTTTTTTCCCCCGGTTTTTAAAGTTGCTAAAGAGGCAAGATGATGCAGTCAATTATCGAGTGGTTCTTCAAAGCTGGTTTCAGCACAAGTGGCCGCAGGACTGAAGTCAGGATAGAGACTGATGCGTTATATGATATATCCATTTATTATTTGTATAAGAAGATTAATGCGAGCAAAGCTCGAAAATGAAATGAGATTCAAGACAGTCGATTTTGAATGACTTCTCAGCACACTTTGCTAGACCTACCCCATTTCTTCCCTCCCATCTTGCAGTTTTCCACGTTGCTGTAGCATCTCATTATCTAGTAATAGATTGGCTTAGCCGGATCAGTAAGATCAAACACAACCGCGCTGTGCGGCCATCCACCTCCACGGTTCGCAAAATCGTTCGTGAAGTCGATAGACCGGTTGAAGTGCAGAGATCCATCAGAGTTGATATCGATATAGAGACCCTTGAAATCAGCCGGGGTGTTGATGACACCAATCTGTCCGGTTTGCACAAAATAATCCGTGACGACGATATGTTTCTGATCCGGGGTGACTTTGATGTAGTGGGGACCGATAGATGGTTGCACCTCATCTGGATCATCGAGCCGCTTGACATTGTTCAAGTCAGAGATATCAAGAGCAGCAATGTGGTTTGCAGTTGTGAGGGTAGCGTAGAGGAATTTTCCATCGGCAGTAAGATCAGTGTAGATTGCTACAGTGTCACGAGCCTTTGGACCGAGATCATAGAGTAATTCTGCAGTTCCTTGTTGACCGTTCGCTGGATTGGTCTTGAATGGATATATAATCCATATCTGGCCAAGATGAACTGCTGTAGCGATAGCAGCAGAATCTGGGTTCCCAGGAATAAACTTTACGTCTTGGATTCCTCCTCCGTTGGGGATGGTGATAGTGCTGATGATTTTCTTGTCGGAGAGTCTCCAGAGGCGAAGAGTGTTGGCTCGTTGGATACCGAGGGTGGGCTTGAGGATAGTGACTGGGACGACAAAATCGGAGGTAAGTATTAGGTTTTTTGCGAAGTCGATGCTAAGACCATGTGGAGAGAACTGTTCGCCGAGAACATTTAGGTTGCTGGGGACGTCTGTTAGTTTTGGGTGTTCAGCAATGATGTTGAATTGGTTATCGGTTTCCACGAGACGACCGGGGCTGGTTCCAACTGCAGAGCCCATGTAGGTAATCAAAAATCCTCTAATTTGTGTTAGGCCTGACTTCCTCGAGTTTCCACAAGAAGGGCCACTTACCCATCTGGCTTTGCTCGGATTTCATCAGTAATGGAAGAGAGAATTGCACGGTTGCTCTTCCTGAAGGTTGGTCTGTAGGGGTTTGTGGTGTCAAAGTAGTAGGCAGTATCCTATTGATGTGAGTAAAACTCTAATATTATGGCAGTGGAATTTACTTGTGTTTTCAGCAAAGAGAGGAGACCACCGCCGACTAACGTTTTACCATCTAAACTAACACCTAGGTGATGAGGACTGTTTCCACTGGTCGGCACATCTGTTACCCATAGGAGAGTTCCAAACGTATCCTACTCAATGTTAATGATCGAAACATGATCGCATTAAGATTATCTCAAGTGTGTGATCAACTGCGCGTGTGTAATGACAGCTTGCTATTGTTTCAGATTTCGGGATACGTTCAAACTGTTCAAACGAGGCAGTTAAGCTTTTAACGTAGAGTTTGAAAGCTCACTGAATGTAGCCCCGAAATCCAAACAATCAAGCTCCATTGTAGAATTGCAATCAGTCACAAACTTGACCATTCCTATGTTGGAACTGTAGATCTTACATCGTCAAGACTGTATGTTGCGAGAAAATCTAGTTTATAACCTGTTAGATCTCAATTCGACTTTTAACTTGATTGACTTACCAGCATGGATGAAATCCCCAGCTCCTGTCCAGAAATAACCAATCTTCTTTGGCCTAATGTTGCTTGGGGTGAATGGTGGGCTCGGAAGAGGAGGTGTAGGAAGCTGAAGAATCGGTAAGGGTGGTGCATTGCTGGCAAGAGGCTCTGTTACTCCAGGAATAGAAGGAATCAAAGGAGGTAAAGAAAGCTGAGGCTCTGGAAATGGATTGGCCATCACCAAAGCACCAAGTGCTGCTAGATTGTACAAGTATCGACCCATGATGCTGTTTCGGAGAGTCCTTGAATATCGCTAGCACTAGAATGCAAATAAAATGCGAGTATTCTGGGCATTTTGAAAAGGAAACTTCTCTCTTTTATACTCTTGAGCGCCACCTCCTTGCCGTGAAAATATAAATCTTCCCGTTTTCTTGGAAGAGAAGAGTGAGCAGCCCGATTTCTCTCAGGACAGCACTAGCTTTGATGTCGACATTCACGCAAAATAATTCATTCGATAACCTAGATGACAAAAAGCCAAAAGGTGTTTATCATGAAGGAAAAGATCGACAAGCTGTTCCCGTCAGATACCTGAAATAACTAAATTCATCATCATGGCGTCCAGAAAGAGTCGGCAATATTCCCACACTATTGCTCGTAGGTCCCCGATGTATGAGACCAGGCTGCTTTCAGATTCTAAATACAACACTTCATATGGGAGAACGCTGATATTCTCAGTAGCTATATGGTCGATCATTGTCACGACTTGACACGACTTGAGACACTTAGAACTCTCCAAAGAGCCTCATGCATGCAGATCACTCACAGTTAACTAGTCGACTAAATTGTAGGGAAAAAATAAGCTTCCTAATGCTTTCCAAGGGAACATGTACTACTTGAAGCCATGGTAACAGAGTACTACCGATAGCAACGTCAATTTCTCTGGGATCAACTAACCCGAATGTATTACTACCCCCAAACGCCACTTCAATTGCTCCAATCATTGCAATCTCATGTGACAAACGATGAGCTAACCATTTCAGATTCGCAATAGACGGCTTCAATTTTGTCTTGCACTTATTGATCCTCATCACACTAGCGATTACGAGATGGAAAATTTGAGCCCTTATTGTATTCTCCAAGGAGCAACCCAATGACGAAATCTCATCTAAAAGTGCGCGTGAGCGAGGCTTCTCATCAAAAAGAGTGCCAAGAAGTCACGTATTTCTCCGGAGTAGCACGCCATGCGGAAGACAGTCGATCTTCGCCAGATGAGATAGAAGTAAAACAACTTCGAAGGCATCAGAAGGAAAAGAAAGAGGCCGTTCGCTCTTCGCTCTTCGCGATGATTTGAGATTTCTAAAAAAGAACTAAACTATTCAGCTCGAGAAGAAATGAGGCTTCTTCCTGCTCAGTAAATCCGCTTTGTAACCTCGAATACGGTTACTGAACTAGATAATATTATGAAAAAAAGCTATAGTGAATATTGTAGCAAAGATATTCGCACTCTTGTAGGGAATGTTGAGGTATATAAATGAGCAAGTCGGAACGCTGAAATCTGACAGCGAAAACGAGAATAGAACAGGATGTCATGTTCCATTGATGTGAGTCAATGACATTACAGAAGACCATACACCGAGAGCAACGTCAATACACATAGCACTGTTATTAATACAATTGAGTCCATGTGATCGAAGGTCTATTTTAAAGTTCCCAATCGTAACTTCATTTTTGATATCGTCATAAATTTCCAAAAACATCGGATGGATATTCATCTCCAAATATATAGAGGTAATTTAATCAAGGCTGAATAGTCCGTATCTCACGTATGTGAAGACTTTTTTGAACTTTCAAGAGACTTTCCAGACCTCTTACAGGCAAATTCTCAGCTCTAAGAATGCTTCTCGGTATGGTAGAATGGCACAAAAGGAAAAGATGTTGAAACAAATTTCAATGTTAAGGGTTTTAATAGTTCATGATATCTATCTTAAAAGCAAAGGTTGTTAGAGTTGGATTCGTTGTCGTATCACTGAGCTAGAGTTAGAAAATTTGCCCGTCCAAGGCTACCGTCCAGAGACTTGCTACATGCTGCACTTCCCTTTGCCAAGTTATCGGTGTATTCGTAATGATTTCTGGCTTGTTATTAGTTTATGACATAGCTAGGCAACATAACAATACGCTACTCAGTATTTGTAAGGACTCAACGTCAAGACAACGATCCATGTTCCTGACGTTTGGACTCAACCTCCAACGTTCTTTCCATACAGACATCAAATAGTATACTTAAGATATCATCTCTTGAAGAAGAGAAGAATAGACACTTTCTACCATTCCGTGAGGTTTGATAGTATCAGACATATTTTAATGCGTCAGTCAAAGCAGTGGACTGAAATATGGTACTATGAAGCTTCAATCTCACATAGAGGGACGATAAACAGGATTTAGTTAGTAGCAAGGTAGCCGCACTAATATCAGGCAGATTACGCTCTTATAACTGGCCACTCGAACCTTTTGTTGTACAGAGAAATTTAGACGCTTCCAGTATATATTGCTAATACCGCACAAATTGATCTCAAGTCCTACTCCTACGCATCAACCCCTCTACTAACAATGATTTGGGCATTCTAAAATGTCAAAGTCTCCAATGCCTTCTCTTCAGCCAACCCCAGATACTCACAAAAGCCTCTCCCATCTGAAGCCCTAAGCATAGTGGTCTTGCCATGGTTCAAAGTTTAAACATAAAGTATGCAAGCTACGAGTTGCAGCCCGATGAATATTCTAGAATTAAAAGTGCAACCTATGAGAGCTTGTGGAGGCAAATGAAAGTAAAATGCTGATACAGCGCTGCTTCGAAATAAAGAGCCTAAGATCAAATTGCGTTCACACGTGGCCAAATTTAGCTTATTTCCCCAAACTTGAAAAAGAAGAATGAAGACCGAGGCAACCAAAATTGTAGCCTGTTGTACAGAAGGAGTCATGACTGCCTTACTAAAGGAACAGACGAGGAAACTGTACGCGAGAAGCGAGCTATGGTTGTACTGTACCGATGAAATCGATAAATCTGACTATCAAAGAAGGAAACTGAATTTTTTTTTATCTAACAAGCAGAGCTGGGAAATGATAAAGTATCAGGCAAGCTTTAGGATGCGAGTATTATTG
>Ga0247734_1002345_pt1 | contig 12540 bp, 8 predicted proteins | sample UWRJL103311B2_FD_180933 | JGI IMG/M metagenome (GOLD analysis project Ga0247734, IMG submission 180933) | Plant litter microbial communities from Arlington Agricultural Research Station in Wisconsin, United States - UWRJ-L103-311B-2 | ecosystem: Environmental > Terrestrial > Plant litter >... | reverse complement strand
GATAGATAGATTTCCTTTATGTTTTTCAAAGTTTACCTCTTGAAAGGGTATTTTGTATTGCGATGGTATGGGTGTGTTAAACTAAAGCCTAACACACCCATGCACCCCTCGCTGGAGGGAAATCGCACACAGGCATAAAAGCCTTATACTTTATCTTTTTGGTCTTCGATAGCTTTCAGCAGTTTTTCGAATGGTTTATTGAATTTATCAATACCCTCATCTTCTAACTTCTGTGTAATAGCATCTAAATCGATACCCAGTTCTTTCAGTTTTTCTAAAGCAGCAGTTGCTTCTTCTAAACCGGTTTCTAAAGTGTTTGCAGCAATACCATGATCGCGGAACGCATCAATAGTTTCTAATGGAACGGTATCAACAGTATCCGGGCCAATTAAAGCTTCAACGTATTTGGTATCTTTAAACGCAGGGTTTTTGCTGCCTGTACTTGCCCATAATAAACGCTGTGGTTTAGCGCCTTCGGCTTCCAGCTTTTTCCAGCGCTCGCTGCTGAATACCCTTTTGTAAATTTCGTATGCTTTTTTGGCTGAGGCGATAGCAACTTCACCAACCAGGTCTTTAGTGCCTTTTTCTTCTAAAAGCGGATCAACCACTACGTCGATACGGCTCAGGAAGAAACTTGCTACTGAAGAGATATGTGCAATTTTGTGGCCTGCTGCCAAATGCTCCTCTAAACCAGAGATGTAAGCATCGGTAACTTCTTCATAACGTTCTAAACCGAAAAGTAAAGTAACGTTGATGTTGATACCTTTTGCAATTGACTGTTGGATAGCTTTTAACCCCGGTTTAGTACCCGGAATTTTAATCATTACGTTTTTGCGGTCAACCTGTTTCCAAAGCAATTCTGCCTGGGCAGCGGTACCTTCGGCATCTAAAGCCAAAAACGGAGATACTTCTAAACTAACATAGCCATCGGCACCTACAACGTCTTCGTTATAAACACCATCAAACAGATCTGCTGCCGCCTGAATATCTTTTATAGCTAACTTAAAAAACAGTTCTTCGGTAGTTTTTGCATCGGCACCGTGTGTTTTGATGTCTGCATCGTAATCAGCGCTGCTGGTAATAGCTTTCTCAAAAATTGCAGGGTTAGAGGTTACGCCTCTTACGCCGTCTTCATCAATCAGTTTTTTTAGTTTACCTGATGCAATGATCTCGCGGTCGATAAAATCTAACCAGATGCTCTGGCCAAAATCGTGTATTTGTTTAACGTTACTGGTTGCCATATTTAGGTATGTTAAAATTTATAATTTGTATTGTTTATGAGGTGATTAACCTCTTTTTTCTTCAAAGGTCTTAATTAATGTGCTATATTTTGTTAAGCCAATCTCATCCTTCTGCTACTGTATTGTAAAAAGCATTTAGTTGTTAGCAGCTACCATAATTTGCAAATTATAGCCTATAAAAAGGCCACTTTCTATAACCCCGGTAATGCTTTTAATGTCGCGTTCCATGGTATCGGTTACTTCATTAAAATAGCAATCGAGTATCATGTTATTATTTTCTGTAATAACCGGGCCGTCTTTACCTTTTGCGGGCCTGATGATGATACTATTAGCGCCAAGCTTTTTCAGTTCGGCTTCCACATGCAGCAATGCCTGTGGAAAAACCTCAACCGGAATAGGGAAGCTGGTGTTAATTTTATCAACTATCTTACTCTCATCTACAATAATGTAGTTCACCGGGCTGCTGGCTATCAACAGCTTTTCTTTAAACATTGCACCACCTCGGCCTTTTATTAAACTGTTTTTAGGGTCAACCTCGTCGGCACCATCAAACAGCCAGTCGGGCGTGTGTTCAAACAAAGAGGTTAGCGGGATGCCCAGTTTGGCACAAAACATAGAGATCTCCAGCGAAGTTGGGATAGCCAGAACATGCAGCTTTTCGGTTTTTATGCGATCGGCTATTGCCAGCAAAGCCAAATAAACCGTAGAGCCCGAGCCAACACCCAGTATATTGCCATCCTTTACCTTTTGGGCAATCTCCTGCGCTACTTTCTGTTTGCCGGCCTGGTTAATAATTTCGGCAGACCATTTAAGCTCGTTTATTAAACTCATTGTTTTGGAGAGTCAGGAGTTAAGAGCCAAGAAACAAGAAAGCGCAAATGCAGCTAAATCTTGATTCTTGATTCTTTCCTCTTGTATCTGATTATAAAAGCGCTTTCGCTTTGTTAACTACATTTTCTACGGTAAAGCCGAAGTGTTTGTACAGGTCATCGGCAGGGGCAGATTCACCAAAGGTGGTCATACCCAGCATATCGCCTTCGTCTGTAGTGTATTTATGCCAGCCCATTGGGGATGCCATTTCTACAGCTAAGCGTTTGCGGCTTGCTTTAGGGAACACCGATTCTTTGTAAGCGGCATCCTGTTTCTCAAACAACTCCCATGATGGCATACTTACCACACGGGTTGAGATACCTTCTGCTTCAAGTTTTTCCTGTGCCTGCATAATCAGGGCAACTTCAGAACCGGTTGCCATCAGGATCAGGTCTACACCTTTGCTTGCTTCAGATAGCACGTAAGCGCCTTTTTCAAGATCAGATGCTTTACCGTATTTATCCTGATCAAGAATAGGCAATGCCTGCCGGGTGAACACCAATACAGTTGGGCCGCCTTTTTTCTCGATAGCTACGCGCCATGCATGTGCAGATTCGTTGGCATCTGCCGGGCGGATAACGGTAACGTTTGGTATAGAACGCAACGATGCCAATTGCTCAACCGGTTGGTGAGTGGTACCATCTTCGCCCAAACCAATACTATCGTGGGTGTAAACAAATATAGGGTTCACCTTCATAATGGCTGCCAAACGGATTGGCGGGCGCATGTACTCAGAGAACATCAGGAAGGTTGCGCCAAACGGAAGCAGGCCCTTGGTTAAAGCCATACCATTTAATGCCGAACCCATTGCGTGCTCGCGGATACCGAAGTGGAAATTGCGACCTGCCCTGTTCTCAGAAGTGAATGAATCAAAATCTTTTAAGTTGGTTTCTGTTGACGGAGAAAGATCCGCCGCGCCGCCAATTAAGTTTGGCAGGCTTGCTGCAATAGCATTTAATACTTTACCTGATGCCTGGCGGGTTGCCATTTTAGGGTCAGTTGCTTTAAATACCGGCAATTTATCTAACCAGCCTTCTGGTAAACCACCGCTTGCGGCCAATTCGTACTCGGCAGCCAGCTCAGGGAATTTCTCTTTGTATTTAGCAAACAGTTCGTTCCATTTCTTTTCGGTAGTAACACCTCTCTCGCCTTTTTTGCGGTAGTAATCTAACACCTCATCCGGCACGTTGAATGATTTCTCCGGATCGAAACCGAAAAATTCTTTTACCAGTTTAATTTCATCGGCACCCAGTGGCGAACCGTGTGAACCTGCAGTACCCGATTTATTAGGGCTACCGTAAGCGATGAGTGAACGCACACGGATCAGCGATGGTTTCTGTGTTTCAGATTTAGCGTTGATCAGTGCTAATTCCAACGCGTGTGTATCATTAGCATCAGGCAATTCCTGCACGTGCCATCCGTATGCGCGGAAACGGGCACTTACATCCTCATTGAAAGCGATGTTGGTGCTGCCTTCAATAGAAATATGGTTATCATCGTACAGGTAAATAAGGTTACCTAACTCTAAGTGGCCCGCTAAAGAAGCAGCCTCAGAAGTTACGCCTTCCATCATATCGCCATCGCTGGTGATAGCGTAAACGTTATAGTTAAAAAGGTCGAAACCTGGTTTGTTATAGCGTGCTGCCAAATGCTTTTGGGCAATGGCAAAACCTACGCCATTTGCAAAACCCTGGCCTAATGGGCCGGTGGTTACATCAACACCCGGTGCCAAACCATACTCGGGGTGGCCCGCAGTTTTGCTGTTTAGCTGGCGGAAGTTCTTAATATCATCAAGGCTAAGGTCATAACCTGTTAAATACAAAAAGTTGTATTGTAAAATACAAGCGTGGCCCGCAGAAAGGATAAACCTATCGCGGTTAGCAAAGTCCGGATTGTGCGGATTGTAGTTTAAAAACTTTGTCCATAATACATGGCCCATTGGCGCTAAAGACATTGCTGTGCCCGGGTGACCAGAGTTTGCTTTTTGTACTGCATCAGCCGCTAATACCCTAACGGTATCTATCGCTAATGTTTCGAGTTCCTGATTTGGTTTTTCCATCATTTTATCAAAAAGAAAGGTTATTACTTTGTTGGGGTTGCCATTGCTGTGTGTGTAACCGGATGCTTATCCTCCTGCCACAATCTCGCCCCGCCTTTTATGCCATCGGCATTGGTTACTATTTTCATGTTTTTATCAAGCTTAAAGGTAAGCTTGTCGGAGTTGCCCCCGCCTATATATAAATAGTCGTAGTTAAATACAGTTTTCAGGATCTTAAAGATCTTTTTTATACGGCTGTTCCATTTTTTAACGCCTTCTTTATCCAGCGCTTTATCACCTATGTACGCATCATAATCGCGGCCTTTAGATATCGGGTGATGCGCTACTTCCAAATGCGGCAGCAGATGGCCATCCATCAACAGGGCAGTGCCAAAACCGGTGCCGAGGGTAATTACCATCTCAAGCCCTTTGCCGGATACAACGCCGAGGCCCTGCATATCGGCATCGTTCACTACCTGCGCATCTTTGCCCAAAGCTTCTTCTAACTTTTGGCGAAAGTTTACATCTTTCCAGAAATCATTACCCAGGTTTGGCGCTGTTTTAACTACCCCGTTGCGTACATAGCCAGGGAAACCAACAGACACCTTATCATAAGCAGGAAAATCCTTTACCAGTACTTTTATCGACTTAATTACATTATCAGGATTGGCAGGAGAAGGGGTTACAACCTTTTTGTAATCCATCTTAAGCGTGCCTTTGCTATCTAAAATTGTAGCCTTAATGCTGGAGCCACCGATGTCAATGGAAAGAATTTTTAACTGGGCAGATGTAGTTTTCATGAACCGGCGTTAATTTGTGAGTGTTTCTATGGTTTCGAGTTTGTAAATATCACATTTTTAATAATAAATGTATATTATATTTAGGCTTAATTTACTATGTGTCTAAAATACACTTTGAATATTAAAGCCAACGTTTTCCCTCGTTTTCACAGATGCCTATGCTAAGTAACCTGTTTATTTCCAAAAAGGTTTCCAGATAATTAGAATTAATGGGATTTATGACATTGACCAAACATGATTAGGGCTTGGCCTGCCGAATGTGGAAAACTGCATTTAGCGTAGTACACATCCGGAATAAGTTAGCGTTATTACCCAATTGGCTTAATGACAAGCATTAAAGATGTTGGTAAAACGCCGCGTTTGTTACCGTCTTTCGGAGACGCGAAGTATCGCGTCTCTACATAAAAGTCCTCTCTACAAAAAACTTAAATACTTAAAATATTTTTTCCTCCTTTTAGCGGATAGCTTTTCCCCTTCCATATAAAAACGCCATCAGTTCTAATAGGCAGGTTAATACTGATGTTCCACTTGCTCCCACTTTTAGAGTAGTTAACGGCAACAGTACCGTTTGGATGCGGCATTTCGCCAGAGGCGTTTTGTATATCGCCCAAATGCGGCTCTACCTTTATTTTACTAAAGCCCGGCGCGTAGCTATCTATCCCCCAGTACCGTGCGGAAAAACTCAATGTTTGGACTGGCGCCCCAGGCGTGGCAGTCGCTGCGGTTGTGTTCCAGGTCAGAGATCTCGGCCCAGGTGGTCAGGCCCATTTTAATATTGTTGCGCCAGATATCCAGCCAGTTTACATAATGGCTGCCCAAGCCGCCTTTTACCAATGCCTGGTGCAGGTAGTACTTAAAGTAGATGGTGCATTTTACCAGTGCACTATCGGTTTCCAGCTTTTTACTTAACGCAGTTGTGTTTTTACCTGCCACGCCGCTTAAAATAGCCAGTGCGTTTGCATGCTGCGAATAGGTGCTTTTATCCTTACTATCGGCATAAAAGCCTTTAGCGGCATCCCAGTACTTGCGCTGGATGGTTGCTTTTAACTGTGCAGCTTTAGCAGCGTATAATTGCGCATAAAACGGCAGGCCCATTTTGGTTTCCATTTCGGCGGCTTGCTGGTAGGCCCACAGTAATTGCATATCTAAAATAGCCGAGTTGCCATCTTTATCCTTTGGCGGCTGGCCAAAATCCCAACCTTTAGTACTTACCCAATCTACAAAGCGCCAGTAGGGCACATCTTTTAAAGAGCCATCTGCCTGCTGGTATTTACCAAAAAAGGCCAGCACCTGCCTTGCGCCATCCAGCTTTTCTTTTACAAAGGCTGCATCGGCGCGGTACATCCAATAATCATGCAGCATGCTGATATACCAGAGCGAGAAAGTAGAGATAACCTGCGGACTAAAAGAGGGGTGCCTGCTCAGCGTAATACCCTCTGCCAGTCGCGAATGATCCATCTGGTTGATGGCGTTGCGGGCCAGGCGGTCGTCGCCGGCGTTATAATAGGAGATAAGCGCCTGGATACGGCCATCGCCAATGTATTGCATCTGCTCGTAATACGGGCAATCGAAATAGGTTTCTACCGCGCAGGAGCGGGCAGTGCGCCACCCAATATCCAATATCTGTTGCATCTCGGGAATGTCGGTTTGCAGTTTGGCGTTTTGCTTAAATGGATAGCCGGTAAACGTGCCGTAAATATCATCAATGGTAATCGGCTGATCTTTGGTACTGATATTGACCAAAATATAACGGTACGTGCGGAACGCCAGTGTGGTGAAACTTTGCAAATGTTGCGTTTAAAAAAACAGAACAAAACAACGCCAATGTAATGGTGTACAATACTTTTATAAGCAGGGAAAGATTTGATAACAGGTTGCACTAAAGATACAGAACTGAAAATATTGTATCTGCATTAATTAACCTTTTATGTAGAAACACAATGTTTTGTGTTTCCTTTATGATGGTGCCGAAAAATACATGGCCGATTTGCATTCGGGAGACACAAGATGTTGTGTCTCTACGTAAGATGTTGGATATTAATTATTAACCATCTGCTTTAATTATCTCATTTGTAGAGACACAAGATGTTGTGTCTCTACATGGGATGATGTTGCCGGACAATAACTTATTTACCGCCCATTTGCTTAACCATAAAATCAAGCGCGGCTTTATCCGGCAGGCTTATGGCCCCGGTTTTCTCGCCTAATATCATTACCTGGCTGTCTGTTGCATTGTAAGCCGGCCATAGCGGTAAGCCCTCGCCATTAGGATTGCCGGTTTTGGCAAAGTTGACCCAGTAAGACGAAATCTGATCTGCCAGTTGCTGATCAACTGGTTCGAAAGGACGGTTAAGGAAATTAAGATTATTAAAAGCGTAGCCAACTTCGCCGGTATGGAAAGCGCCATACTTTTTAAAGGCCTCTGTAGCCGGCATACGGCGGGTGAAGCGGTACAGATAAACTTTAGCCTTGTTCTTGGCGCTCTGTACATTTGCCCAAATGTAATTATGCACACCAAAGGTCATATCGCGCGACATCCTGATCTGTGAAGTTTCGGCTTCTGCATCTGTTGTGCCCGGATAGAGTTTAAGAACCTCAGCGGCTTTATCACCAAAACGCTTTTGCATGCCGGTAGTGTAATCGGCTGCATTTTTTACAGTGCCTATAAAGGCATCATCCTCGTTCCAGCCGGTAAGTAAAGGTACCTGGTTCTCCTTATTTGCATCAAAAATATCCGCCGGAACCTGTGGTGAAAAGTAGCCATCTATTATCGGGCGGAAATTGTTTTGCTTCAATAGTTGGCCGGCCGGTAGTTTACGCAATTCGGCAAGGCTGTTGGCATGCAAAGCTTCTGCTGCTTTTAGTCCGCTTTGTTCGGCCTGCGCTAAAGTTACGCCACTGTTGGGGCCTTTCAGCATATGCGCACCACTTTCGGCAATAGCACCTTTAAACAGCCCTTTAGCCAATGGTGATGCCGCCAAATAGTTCACGCTGAACGAACCTGCCGATTGCCCGGCAATGGTAACATTTGCAGGATCGCCGCCAAAGGCTGTTATATTCTTCTGCACCCATTTTAATGCGGCTAACTGGTCCATTAAACCATAATTGCCTGATGTGTGGTTAGACGATTCCTTAGTCAGTTCGGGATGGGCAAAAAAACCGAGGATGCCTACCCGGTAATTGATACTTACAAGTATAACACCCTTTTTAGCGAGTGCCTCCCCGTCATAAATAGGCACATTGGCGCCGCCACTTACAAACCCTCCCCCGTAGATCCACACGATAACCGGGCGTTTTTCGGATGGAGATTTAGCGCCGGTCCATACGTTCAGGTACAGGCAATCTTCGCTCAGCGGTTCGTCTTTTATTAAGAACTCGCGGGTGTAAACGCCAAACTCATCTGGTTTGCCCTGAATGGGGCTTTTAGAAAATTTAGTACATTGTTTTACGCCGGCCCACGGTTTTACCGGTTGCGGGGCTTTCCAGCGCAGATCATCAACGGGCGGTGCAGCGAATGGGATACCTTTAAAGATCTGAACACTGCCATCACTGTTTGTTGTTCCCGAAATGATACCGGCATCAGTTTTTACCGTTTTAAAAACGGTTTGCGCCATGGCGGTACAGCAAAGCAAAACAACGGGCAGGATGAGGAAGCGTTTCATAATGGATAAGTTAAGGATATAAATGTACAAGTTTATAACACTATTTTATCTGTCGCCTATTCAGGCGTGGACGCGCCTGGGTGGGCGGTTTACTTTATTACGGCTTAGCCTTATACTTTGCCGTCCTTGCATCTTTAATTACCCCTTTCCAGTTCAGCCCGTAACCAAAATCGTAGGCGTGGCCCTCGCTATCTACATATACCTTCATGTCATGTGGTACATCTTCAAACTGTGCTTCTACGGTTTTCATATCCGCCGGCATTTGCAATGGTAATAAGGCTGATGGCTCTGCCTTGCCTGTAAGGATCTCTAAACTTGCCTGGCCCTGCACGCCGAAATCGGCAATTATTGCATTGGCTTGTTTCTCCAGTTCTGCAAACACCATTGGGTTGTTCACATTTACAGATACAATAACCGGCTTGCCTTTCATTTTAGTATAGGTATCGGTTACCATGGCCAGGTCGGTAACATTACTTGATGTTTCTGATTTGCCCTTGTAACCGCGGTTGGTAAAGTTCTCCAGCGGGTCGCCGCCTGCAAGGCTGGTTTCGCGGGCGGTTTCGGCGGTATACTTACTGTATTGCAGAGACACCGGCAGGTAACCATTGCCGCCGTTTTTGGCGTCTTCGGCGTCATAGCCTCCATGGCCTATCGGGCTGGCGATGAATACCAGCGCATAATCGGCCTCATCCGGGTTTTCGGTTACTTTAAAATATTTCTTAACCGTTTCCATGTTTACGGGGTATTCGGTTTTCTCCGGGGTTTTCATCCCTAAAAAGTTAACGCCCGCTGGAGTAAATTTCTTGGGCACATACACGGTTTTGCCGGTTTGCAAAGGCAGTATGCCGGCTTTGTTTTTCAGCATTACAATAGATCTTAATTGTGCCTGGTAACCTGCCGCCATAAAATCCGCATTGCCTACTAATTTCTTTGTAGCCTCAGGATCAAGGTACGGGTTCTCAAACAAACCTGTACGGAAGATACCCCTTAACAAGCGCACTGCAGATTGCTCAAAGCGGGCACGCATAAATGCTTCACCATGCTCTTTAACGCCCATTTTGTAAGCGGCTATTACCGGTACCATATCGTTATTGCCACCAAACTGATCTACCCCGGCCATTAATATTTTATAGTGGCGCTCGGCAATGCTGGCTTTTTCCATCCCCCATGATTTACCGGAGAGGAAGCTGTTGATAACGGTTTCGTCGCCGGTAACCAGCCAGTCGGTACATACCACGCCATCGTATTTATACTTGTTGCGCAGCAGATCGGTAATAATATATTTGTTGTAGTTGTTGGCCACGTTCTCGTGGTTTTTAGTATCCTGGTTAAAGCTGATGGTGTAGTAGGGCATTACTGCGGCTGCCATACCCGTTTTGCCATTCAGCTTAAATGCGCCCTGTGTAAAAGGTATAAAATGCTGCTGAAAGTTGTTACCCGGGTACACCGCGTATTTACCAAAGCCATAATGTGCATCGCGGCCGCCTTCGCCCGCGCCGCCGCCCGGCCAGTGTTTTACCATAGCATTTACGCTATTATAGCCCCAGCCGCTCTTCAGCTCTTTATCGCCTGTTGAGGTTTGGAAACCATCTATATAAGCCCTTGCCATATCGGCCGCCAGTTGCGGGTCTTCACCAAAAGTACCACTGAAGCGGTTCCAGCGCGGGTCGGTAGCTATATCTACCTGTGGAGATAATGCGGTGGCAATGCCCAGCGCCCGGTACTCCTGCGCGGCTATGTTGCCGAATTTTTGGGTAACAGCCGGATCAAACGTTGCGGCCATCCCCAGTGAGCCTGGCCACATGGATATGTTACCACCTGCACCGGCGTTAAACTCGGCAGTGGCTAAAGTACCGTGCCGAGGGTCGGAGCTGTTATTATTGGGGATGCCCATGCCAATGCCTTCTACATAAGCCTGCGCATTATTGTTCCATTTGGCAGCAACCTCCGGGCTTTGCACAGAGGTGATCAATACATGGCGCACGTTATCATCTTTTAGAAACTTCTTTTGCTGATCGGTAAGGTCCCAGGCGTTGGCGCCGCTTTCGGCAAATACTTTACCGTTGTAGCTGCCTGCGAAGGGGCCGCCCGCCGCTGCCGGGATAGGCTGATGGCGGCTGTACAGCATTAGCCCTGCAATTTGCTCTACACTCATTTTAGCGGCGAGGTCTTTAGCACGTACATCAACGGGCAGGCGCCAGTCTTCATATTTATCCAGTTTGCCATTCTTATTGAGGTCTTTAAAGGCCAGCCCATCCACCGTTAAAACTTTAACGCCCGATGTGGCCGAATAGCCCAGCTTTTGGCCGCCGGTATTGTTCACCAAAACAATATCGCCCATTTTGGTTTCGGTGTATTTGGTTTGGGCCGATGCCATAACGGGCATAATAGCAATCAGCAGAAAGTATTTTCTTTTCATATTTGGTTTTATTGTTCGGTTTTTAATAGTTTATGCCGCAGATGATATTATAGCCGGAAGCAATGCAATAGCCCTGCGTCAAACTTTTAATTTGCGAAATTTTTGTACTCGTATTTATTAATTGGTTCATCGTCAACACAAAAAGAGCCTGTGTGTCAACGCTACACAATGGTAGATATTAAATTTATAAATAACAATAGCGCTGCTAATTATGTTGTAAATAAATCCGTGGACCAGTTTCTGCTCCGAAGATTTTTAGATATTTACCCGTACATCAACCTCAATAATTCAATGCTCTCAGATAAATTAAAAGAAGAAACAAAAACCAACCATCAGATACTGGAGAAGGCCCTGGTAGGCCAGCTAAAAGCCATCCGCAGCAAAGAGGAATATGCCCGGCTGCTAAAACTGTTCTACGGCTACTTTGGCGGATTGGAAACGCAAATAAACCAGCATATTAATACCCAACTTTTACCGGATAACGAGGAACGCCGTAAAACACAAGCCCTTGCAAACGACCTGCAATTTTTAGGCAGCGATGTACCAGCAAAAGCTGATGGCAATGCTTTACCAACCATACATACCCCTTTACAGGCCCTGGGCGCACTGTACGTAATAGAAGGCTCTACTCTTGGCGGTAAGATCATCAGCAAAATGATGCAGCAGCAGCTGGCGATTACAGATGGCGGCCTGTCATTCTTCGCTGGTTATGGCGACCGCTCTATGGAAATGTGGGATACTTTTAAAGAAGCCATAAACAGCCAGGCCGAGAACCCCGAGCAGGAAGCCGTGGTAATAGCTGCCGCTAACGAAACTTTCTTAAAGTTTGGCGAATGGTTTGAGAAACGGGATTAAGCAGATTAGGGGATTAACAGGATTTAAACCTACCGCCATTGCGAAGTGCTTCGACAGCAACTACAGCAAGCCAAACCGCAAGCATATTCCAAACAAAAGATCCCGGCTACTCACCGGGATCTTTCACATAAAACTAATTGCTCATCACTATTAAAAGAATTTAAAGCCAACCGTTAACGCCCACAGGTTTTGGCGCTGGCCGTAGTTTTGGTTTACTTTGGTAAGGCCGCCCTCGTAACGCAGGTCGGCGGTTATGTGGCCTAAGTCTAAGCCGCCGCCTACCTGGTAACCCAATGTGCTATTCTTGTAGTCGCCAAAATCCTGGTAAGCCGTGCTGAAGTTGTTAGAGAAGCTGGTGTTTTTATCTAATATATAGGTGTACACCGGGCCAGCGTTAAAATGTATGTTCAGGTTATCGCCCCCAAAAGATTTACCTAAAAGCAAAGGCACGTTTAAAGCTGTAAACCGCACCTTGGCACTATAATCTGTACCGTTGTTACTGCTGTTAAACTTGCCGCCGCTGCTGCTGAGGTAAAGTTCGGGCTGTACAAACCAGCCGGTACCTATGCGGGCAAACAAACCGGCCTGGTAGCCTGCAATGGTAGATTCGCTTACGTTATCGGTATTGATCTTAGAGAAGTTGATGCCCGCTTTG